>Ga0209347_1006417_pt1 | contig 10433 bp, 7 predicted proteins | sample AutmiccommuBRH23_FD_187382 | JGI IMG/M metagenome (GOLD analysis project Ga0209347, IMG submission 187382) | Deep subsurface microbial communities from Mt. Terri, Switzerland - Autotrophic microbial communities BRH/23 (SPAdes) (version 2) | ecosystem: Environmental > Aquatic > Deep subsurface >...
GGCGGCATCAACGGCGACATCGCCACCTGCGCGGTGACGCTCAACGTCGTGCGATCGATCCTCCAGGTCGGTCCGGGCCTCAAGACCATGGCTGATCTGCCCGCGCTTTCGTGGTTCGTGGATCGCGGGTGAGAAGCGAGGCTGGCGCAATCCTATAGGTCCTATTCGTCCCAATGGTCCTATCGATTCATAGGACGAATAGGACCGATGGGACGTATAGGACGGCTCGCGCCGCCGCGTCGCGCGGCCCGGCGCTACGGCTGGGCCACCGGTTCGATACGCTCCAATTCGAGCGTCGGATCGTCTTCGAGGAAGAGCCCGCCCCCGCGGACGATCAGGTTGAAATTCACGAACAGGTTCATCCCGATGATGCCGTCGAGCGTACCCCCTTCCGGCGAGGCGACGTCCAGGAGAACGACCGGGATATTCGTGGCTCGGAACCATTGGCCCAGGGCGGGGATCTCGAGGGCGTCGATGTAGAAGCCGGGCGCCATAAGCACCTCGCCGGTGACGCCTTCGATCTCGACCTCGAACTCGGGGGTCGCGGGGTTCAATTGCAGCCGTGCAGCCATCCGGGATCCGACGACGGTGACCTGGGCGCCGGTGTCCAGCATGAACCGGTTCTTGTCCAACGCGCTTTTCGGGCCGTGATAGAGATCGACGCTATGCACGAAAAAGAGACTCTGTGACGAATTGCCGATGATCGTCGAGGGGCCGGCCGGCGGAAAATCCATGCCTGTTCCGCCGTTTCCCCAGTCACCGCCGAGGATATCGTCGAAGTCCAGGCCCAGGCCGCCGCCCATGTCCAGGGTAGGGATATACTGAACGCTCACGGCGCCCAGCGGACGCAGCTCCAACGGAATGACGTTCGTGAAACTGGGGGCCTCCAAGTCGTCGGTTTCGTACATGCGAATCTCCGGCGCTGTGAAGGTTTCGCCGTCTCGCGTGAGAGTCACCGCGCGGTCGTTGCGAATCAGCGTGGTATAATAGACGCTCATGGGGCTCCCGATCGCCGTCGGCAGGTCCGGGCCGGTCCCGGGATTGCGGCCGACCACAACGGCTACGTTGCTCTGGCCCATCATGCCGGATTGGTCGAGGACCAGGGTCTCCGGGGCGACGGCGTCGAGCCCGCCGATGAAAACGCCCAACGGATAGCTGATAAAGGTATCCACGGATCCGGTCACGCCGCTGACAGTCGCCATGTTCGAAGTGACCAGTCCCTTGTAGACGCCCGCACGTGTGGCATCGGCATAGCCGATCACGTGGGCGCTGGCTCCCGTATCGAAGAGCCCGACAATATAGTCCGTCTGCGGTTTTACGCCGGTGGGGTAGCTGCCACGGACGGATGTCTCGACGCTCGCCTCCATCTCCAGGTCCGCCCCCCGCTGTTTGGTGATCGAAACGGCAATCCAGGGCACAAACCCGTCCAGAGGCGGCGACTCGACAAGCATCTCCTCCGGGGCGGCCGCAATGGCGACCCGGTCCCTGGCAGTTGCCGCACGCCGGGCTTGTTGCTGTTCGCGGGTGGGCAACGGACTGTCCTTGGGGTGATAGATGCCCTTGATCCGTCTGCCGCCGCCGGCCTGCCAATCCACATCCTGTCGCTGCCAGTCCGCCGCCGGCAGGGGTACCGTCAGGGCAAGCAGAACCAGGGAAACTGTCGCAATGCGGACTCTCACTCTCACCAGGCTCATCATCTTCATGGACTTACCCTTTCCGGTCTGCGTCCATTATAGCATACGACAGGCTGCCAGAAAGCCGAAAAGAAGGCTGCCCGTCGTGCTCTCTGCCTGATAAGTGCCATTGGCGGGCCTCGGCGCAACGGTTTATTCGTTTCAATTTGCAGACAGGGCTTGACGCGCTCGGGCCGGATGCTACGATAGGGTCCGTTGTCGGACATCGGTCCCCGTAGCTCAATTGGATAGAGTGGCAGCCTCCGGAGCTGCAGGTTACAGGTTCGAGCCCTGTCGGGGACGTTCGCATAAGTCTTTGCCCCATAATAACCCCCGGCGTTTACAGAGAAGCGAGCCGGGATTTGTCGGGCAAGGCGATCTTTGCCAGGCGAGGATAGGTTTTCAGGAGCCCCTCGGGCACGGGTTGCTTTCGTCCGCTGATCAGCGCCTTGAGTTCGATGGCGTTGGCCAGTTCGGCTCCCCTGTAATGGTTATTCGCAATCACCGTCAGCGATTCGAAGGCCTTGCCCAGGACGTCGAGCCGCTCCTTGATGGCGGCAAGCTCCTTCTCATCGTACAGATAGTTATAGACCTCATCCCGCCCCGCCTTGCTGAACCACTTTTCCGCATTGCGGCCGTGCATGCGGAAATAGCCCTCCTTGCCGACCGTGCAGTGCTGCAGATTGAAGGACTGCGACGACGTTGGATAGTCGAGATTGGCCACTGTGACCCCGAGCCCCTGCAAAAAGCCCAATGCCTCGGGCTTCTCCCACGACTTATGTCGAAGCTCCACGACAATACGGAAGGCATCTTTGAAGTGCCGCACGATCTTTCCGATGTGCTCGCGATTGGCCGGGCTCGCCGAAAAATCGTAGCGGAACTGGACCAAGAGATGCTTGAGCTTGCCGGCCTCCAGGATGGGGGCGAAACCCTGATGAAACTGCTTCACCACGACGGTGTCGATCTTGCCCTCGTGCGTGAAGCTCTGATGCAGCTTGGCCGTGAAGAAGAAGCCCGGCCGCCCGGACGTCCGCTCGAGCCACGATTGCGTCATTCGCTCCACTGGCGGCCGGTAGAACGTGCTGTTGATCTCGATGCAATCCACGAAGCCGCTGACATATTCGAGCTGGTCCGCCTTGGGGTCCGTATAAACGATACCATCCCAATCCGGGTACGACCACCCTGCGATGCCGATGTATATGGGACAAACCATTGTCTACCCGTTCACTGCGAGCACAAGCCCAAGATCTGAATCCGAAACTCGAACCTCGACCCCGCGAGAGCGGGAACGTAAACCCGAAACAAATTCAAAAAAAAATGCAAAAACGCTGCCCCGGCCTCCTCGAAAACCGGATGAGCCTGAATCTGAGCTTCTGGTCATTTGCGTTTGTTTCGGATCTCGAGTTTCGGATTTCGTGCTTGCTGCACAGCAGGCTTTCCCCCTGCCTCACGTGATACCGGTTCGGATGCAGCCCGTGACCTTCCCGAGAATGCGCACGTCCTTGTCGAACTGCCTGATGTACCTCGTCTTATAGCCGGCCTTTCGATTCGCGGGCTTCAGGGCGATCCGATCCTTCTGGAAGAACACCCGCTTGACGGTGGCTTCGTCGTCCAGGAGCACGATGCCGATCTGCCCATCACTGATGGTCGAGCCGGCCCTGACGACGACGTAGTCGCCGTTCATGATGCCCTCATCGACCATGCTGTCGCCGGCGACCTTGAGCAGGAACGTCCCCTTGCCCCGGCCGAACAGCTTCTCGGCTGTCATATACCCTTGGATATTCTCCTCGGCCAGGATAGGCGTCCCCGCCGCCACGCGGCCGAGAACAGGAACCCCCTCGGTCTGGCCCTGCTCCCGGAGGTATTCCGGCGAGAGCCGAAGCCCCCGGTGCGCGCCCGAACTCACCAGGTAGCCCTTCTTCCGAAGATAGCTCACCAACTGATACGCCGCATTCTGGGCCAAACCGAAATGATCCGCGATCTCCTGCTGGCTGGGCGGGCAGTCTTCTCCCAACCGGCCCGTGACAAACTCCAGAACCTGCTGCTGTTTCGGTGTCAATGGTTCCATCGTGAATCCCCTAAATTCACCCTCCAAACTATGGTGGTTTGACCATCGTGTCAATCGGAATTTCCGGATTTTTCCAAAAATACTTTGAGACCCACTGCAGTCGCTGGCATTCGGAGCGATGCGAGATTCCGCCGGACCGGCATAGCAGCCACGCATCGGCATCCGCGGCTGGAGCCGAGGCAATACCGGCCCCGGTTTCCGCGACCGAATTCCGGACGCCCCCCCTGCGGCGGGGCTCGCAATATTTTTTTGTCGCCGGCCGGTTCAATATGGACTTGCTGCATGTCTATTGTTAGTTTAGCCGTCTTGAAGTGATTGCTTTGACAGGACGGCAAGCTCGATTATAATGCAGGTGAACAAGGAGCCAATCGGCAGATTGTCCCATCCGACGGCTTCAGTACACCGGGTGTAAGTGCCGATAGTGCGATATTCAGGCGGCGTAGCCAAGTGGCCTAAGGCGTTGGTTTGCAAAACCAATATTCCTGGGTTCGAATCCCAGCGCCGCCTCTTTTCTTCCCTCTTCGTCAGCCACAAACGCCGATCTACAGGGTCCGATGGTGGTTTGGTCTGTTCGCTCTCCATGCCCGCCACGGATCGTCTCATAACCTCGACGCATGGCCCGTCATTTGCCGGGTCGAACAGGCCATCTGTACCCATATCCTCCAGATTCTCCTTGACTTGACCGCGAGCAAACGGTATGATAGGGACAATTGGGGTGGTATACGCTATATGCGCGGCATGTTTTCTCTCGAACAAAGAAGCAACCAAGGCCCTCTTTACAGGGTGATTGTGACGAATAGGAACGGCTCGCCAGGAATCGCCGGGGCCCGGCGCCTTATCGGACCATAAGCAGGGTCGAGATCCCGTTGCGGTGGTTGCCGTGCAGAGCGCGGGAACAGAGCGCGTATTCACGAGGGGATGGGGTGGCTTGCCGGTGTTTCCTTTGCGGACGCAGGCGGCTGCACCGAGAAGTAATCTTATGAGTGGGGGACGAGTAATGCAGACAAACCCGAAGTTGGTGTTGATGGCCTGTGTCCTGTCGCTTGCCGGTGCGGCCGGCGCGCAGACCGTGACGGTACAGCACACCTTGGACTATCGGAACAACGAGTTGTTCAACGATTCCTGGTTCGTCGAGGCGGGAGCAACCCTCGATCATTCCCCGTTCTACCGAGGGGCCACCGAGGATTGGGGCTGGACGCACGACGTCGAGGATTCCATGCCGGATGGGGCAACCGGCATTCAGTCGGCGACACTCACCATTGTCTCCTGGAAGATCGACGTGGAGAACGGCGAGGACGACGTGATCTACGCGTTGCCCGAGGAGCCGCTGACGACAGGCAGCATCCGCTGGACCGGGACCCGACTGGGCTTGCTCAAGAGCTATTTCGAGTCGCCCATCTCCGTCCCGTGGTCGGGCAGCGGCAATATTGCCGGTTACGAGGACTTCTGGTCCGTCACGACATTCGAGCTATCGCCGGATCTGCTGGACGATCTCTGGACGAACGGACAGCTCTATTTCCATGTGGATCTCGATCAGACGCTCGAGAGCGGCATGAGAGGCACGGTGGAGAGCTCCACGCTGCAAATCACTTACTTCGCTCCCGAGCCCGTGACCCCGCCCACAGTGAACGTTCATCGGTTCTGGTCGCCGCTGATCTCGTCGCACTTCTACACGACGAGCGAGGTTGAGGCGACGACGCTGATCCGGGACTACTCGTACGCATGGACCTATGAGGGGGTCGTCTATCAAACTCTGTCCGATGACAGGGATCCACTCGCCATGCCGGTATACCGGTTCTGGTCCCCGGTCGTCAGCGGCCACTTCTACACGATCCATGAGGAAGAGGTGCAGTTCCTGCTGGCGAACTACCAGAACATCTGGGTGTATGAGGGGGTGGCGTTTCATGCCTATCCCGCGAACCTGCAACTGGAGGGCACGCACCCGGTTTACCGCTTCTGGTCCCCCGTGGTGAGCCACCACTTCTATACTATATCTGAAGATGAAAAACAGTTCCTCATTGACCAGTACCCCGATGTGTGGATTTACGAAGGGGTTGCCTGGCATGCCTTCATGCCGTGAGGCCCGCGGGTCCACGAAGCGACAGGAAGGCCGGTCCGATCCGTTTCAGTTACCCAGCGGGCGTTCGCTGGAACGAGTCGGACCGGCCGATATCTTGAATCCGTCGAGAGGATCAGGCCGCGCCGGGTCGAAATCCCGAAAGCCCTCGACGACCTCTCGGGCAATGTCGAGCTTGTTGTCCCGAAAGCCCTGAACGATGCACTTGGCAAGCTCATAGGCACCGTAGTGGTTGTGATGCGTGTTGTCCTGGCGGCCACCGGGAGCGGCGAAGGCCCGAGCTGATTTCTCCGGTCCCAGCGTTTCGTAGAACCGCACGCTCATGGCGTTCAGATCGATGAACGCCACTCCCAGTTCCTTCGCCGCCTGACGCGACGCCTCGGAGTAGTCGGCCAGCGACGGCTTGATCCTGCCCTCGGAATCGAGACTCCGACGTTCCATCGGCGACACGATCACGGGGACCCCACCGCGGGCCCGGACCATCGCGACGTGCCGCTCGATGTTCCTCTTGTAGCTGAGGAAGGGCCCCACGCCTTCACCCCGTTCCTTCTGATCGTTGTGTCCGAACTGCATGAGCAGGTAGTCGCCGGGCTTGATCAGGCTCGCGATCTTGTCGATTCGCCGCCGGCCCAATGAAGCGGAGTAGCTCTCGCCGGACTCGCCGTGGTTGGCGACCGCCATCGTGGGCTTGAAGAAGCGGGTGAGCATCTGGCCCCAACTGGTGTACGGCTCGACCGGCTGGTCGCAGACGGTCGAATCGCCCAGCAGGAAGATCGTGGGCACATCGACCTTCTCGATCTCGACAGCACAGATTGCGGGCCGGGCGTTGCTGAATTCCAGCGTCAGTTTGCCGTCCCAGGCCCATGCCTCCTGGACCGTCTCACGGGGAGCCTTCAGACGCACCTCCCCCGCCGCGATGCCCTCGACCGCGGCGATCTTCGGGGTCCGCGTGTTGACGATGAAGCTCACACTCGTAACCGCACCCGGCGTCGTGCGAACCTCCTCGACCATCAACCGGCGAAGCTCCGCCTTGATCGTCGCGACCGATTCGCCCTGCCGGTCACCCGCCGTGACCGTCACCCGATAGTTGCCTTCCTGTGGTACGGCCACGGAGAAGAAGAAAGGCTCCTTCGCCGTGCAGAAGTCCCCGGTCACAGAATCGCCACCGCGATCCACCCCTTCAATCGCCACACCCGGCTCGAAACCAAATCCCGCCGCCTCGCTGTAAACCGTCTCGGGCAGAACCCTCGTCATCCCCTCGCTCGTCGCACCGGGCCCGAAATCGAACTTCAGCACCGTTTGCCGAGGCGTATCGTTTCTCCAGTAGTCGGCGTGGTAGGCGACGCCGTCCTTGTTCCAGATCTTGCTGACGAGGTCGATGTCGCCGTCGCCGTCCACGTCGCCCAGGGACACGTCGTGCCAGCCGGGGTTGTCGGTGTGGATCACCACCGGCGTGAACGTCGGCTGCCGGCCGCCGGAGGACAGCCAGAATACACCGCGTTCCTTCAATCCGCAGGGCTTCATCGCCAGCTTGCCGCTGGATTCCATGTAGGTGTCCGGGTCCTCCTGCTCGCCGGCGAAGATGTCCAGGTCGCCGTCGCCGTCGAAGTCCGCGACGCCGAGCGAGTGGAATGAGCCCGTGCCGAGTACGTCGCCCGGGGCCGTGGGCGGATCGGGAAGCAGATGCCGCTCCCAGCGGGCCCCCTGGCCCAGGTTCTCCACCCAGTACACATGGGACATCCCCGTGTCGCAGTCGCTGTAGACGATGTCGTTGTCCCCATCCCGGTCGAGATCGACGATCCAGGACCGCATGCTGGTGCCGTAGGAGGCGTTCGGTACGGCCAGGTGCGGCCACTCGTGCCGGGGCCAGTCGCCGGCAGCTTCGCCCGGATTCTCGAACCAATACCGCGGGATGACGATGTCCACGTCCCCATCGCCGTCGAGGTCGCCGGCGCCGCGGGGGGCGATACCGCCGTGGTTGTCCTCGCCCCGGCCGATCTCCGTCGGCTTCATTCCGTCCGCAGGGTCGTGCCAGGAGACCTCCTTGCCGTGGTAGGTCACGATGTCGAGCCGGCCGTCCCCATTGAGGTCGGCCGTGATGATATCGTGTCCCCCGCCGGCGAAGGGGTGCGCGGGCCACAGCTCGTCCGGATTCTCCGCCAGCCCGCCCGGATGCTCGAACCACACCTGGTTGAGAACGATGTCCGGCCGACCGTCCTGGTTGATGTCGATGGCCGCGGCGCCCAAGGTGCTCTTGAGTCCCTCGGCCTGGCCCATCGTGTGCCGCACCCACGTCGCATCGTCCTTCCGCTCGAACCAGTAGGCCGTCTGCGTCTCCCTGCGGGACAGGACGACGTCGAGATCGCCGTCGCCGTCGAGATCGAGCAGCGGGAGCCCCCCGGTGCCCCATGCCGGCGCCGGCAGCGGGTCGGCAATCGTGAAGTGCGTCCATTTCATGTCCGCGGCGCTTGCGGTGACAGCCACAAAGGAGGCCAACAAGGCACCGACCAGCATCCGGAAGGGAACGGCTCTCGCACGGGAACCTCGGCTCAACATGAATCAACCTCCAATTCTCAAATCGGTCACAACACTGCGATGGACCGGTTATATCGCACGCATCAGCCTTCGGCATGCCTTTTCCTGAGATACTCGCCGATCGCGATTCGGGTGTAGCGCTCCACGGGCAGGGCCAGAGCCTCATCCAGCGTCACCCAGACGTATTCCTGGGCCTCATCGTTGAGAACGACATCGGTCGAATCGGTCCGACAGGCAAAATCGAGGAAGATGAAGTGGCTTCGCTTCCAGAACCGCGGGTCGTAGATGAACTCCTGAAAGCACACGAACTCGATATCGCGGATGTCGAGGTTCGTCTCCTCCTTCACCTCGCGCCGCAAGGCGTCCTCCATCCGCTCGCCGAGTTCGATGTGCCCGCCGGGAACGACCCACTTGCCCCGCCACTTGTGCGAACTCATCAGGAAGAGCTTGCCCTCGGCGTCAAAGATCAACGCCCCCACTGTCGGTTCAGGATACTGCTGCTCGGCCATGTCACGCCCTTTCCGTTCGCGAGTCGCGGAGGACCCAAATCATGACGGGACTGATCTCCGGCTCAAAGAGACCATAAGAGTAATCTCCGTACAGGTGGATCGGGACAAAGCCTGTCTCCTGGGCCAGGAACTGAAACTCGTGGCAGGAGTGCAGGCGGAAGTGGATATCGACGGCCATCTCGGCCGATTGGGTTCCTTCCCAGCTTCCGACTTCGTAGAACTGGGTCCCACTGACACACCCGGACACAGCGTCGTAGTGCTCCACAGACGATACGGTGAGCAGATGGCCGTCCGGAAGCGGGAAATCCCCCAGCTTGCGCCGCCGGCCGGTCACCCATTTCAGCCGCACCGGTGGATTGTGCAGTGTGCAGATGAATTGCCCGCCCGGTGCGAGATGAGCGCGAATGGCCTGGAGAGCTTGGCGCTGCCGGCTCGGGTCCGTGATCTCAGCGAACGAGTGAAATGGAATGAAGATCATGTCGAAACGCTGGTCCAGCGACAGATCCGACACGTCCGCACAGACCACGTCGGCCGCGAGGTCCGCCGCCCGAAGCTTGTCGCGCAGCAGATCGAGCATGGCCGTGGAACTGTCCACACACGTCAGGTCGATTCCACTCCGCAGCAAAGGCAGAGAGACCCGTCCCGTACCCGCCGTCAATTCCAGAACCGGACCGTGAGCTTTCTTCGCTTCCTTCAGGAAGAAGGGAATGTCGAACTCGCTCTGGACGTACGCATCGTAAAGGTGCGCGACGCGATCATAGTCCATTGCCGGCATGATTCTCTCTCCACGCTTCTTATTTCTTTGCGTGGCCCGGGCTCGGGAAGCCTGCGGTCGCGTCGTCGAGCACGAGGATCCAGTCGTGTCCCCGGCCGGAGCTTGGCGGAACGAAGGTCTGGATGCCGGGCGTATCGGTGGTGTGCAAGGGCGTCGCGGTCCCTTTGCGCGGGTCAAACCAGGTCTGGCTGATTCGCGGCGCACCGATGGCGTCCATACGAACCGTGAACGGCTCCCCTCGCGGCGAGTAGACAAAGGCGAAGGAGCCGTCGGACGCCCGCGCCGCCCGGATTTTGGCCCCGCCGTAGTTCGGTCCATCCAGAACGATCGACTGATCGGGGACCAGCCTTTGGAACGGCCGGGACTCGAACAGCCTGCGAGCATGGATCATCTGCGACGCGCCCGGGCGGTCGAGGGCCTCATGCCACGGCGTGGACGCCCAGAGCACGGACTTTCGCCCCGGCTGCCACATCTGCCAGATGCTGCTATTGCCGTAGGTATGCCCGCAGGCCCCCGCCAGGAGCGACCAATAGGCCGCCTGACGCACGTCATAGGCGTCGAAACGTCGGTCAGGGTCCGCGCCGGCGTTGTAGAAGCCGACCGTGAGGTCCTCGTATCGCGGCTCGCCGTCGAGCGTGGGCTTGGCCGGAGTCAGGCGATAGTCCCGCTCGGCGAACAGACCGTTGTCGTGGTCGCGGGCGCCGTGCGAGGACTGATACATGTTGAAATCCAGCCAGTCAGCCCTGTGGAAGAAGTCCGAGGACAGCCCCGGGCCGCGCGGGTGATACGTGATCAG
>Ga0209347_1006418_pt1 | contig 10432 bp, 9 predicted proteins | sample AutmiccommuBRH23_FD_187382 | JGI IMG/M metagenome (GOLD analysis project Ga0209347, IMG submission 187382) | Deep subsurface microbial communities from Mt. Terri, Switzerland - Autotrophic microbial communities BRH/23 (SPAdes) (version 2) | ecosystem: Environmental > Aquatic > Deep subsurface >...
CCCGCTTCCTGCTCCCGTAAAATCCCGATGATCTGCTCTTCCGTGAACCGCTTCTTCTTCATCTCGTCCGTCCCTGCAATGGGTCGGACTCTAATCGAAGCTGGAGGAACTTTTCAGGGGCAGGTCAACGCCGACACCATCGAGATCCACGGGCGTCGCATCCGCTTGCATGGCGTCGACGCCCCGGAGCGCGGCCAACCATGCTTCATGCCCAACGGCGCGCCCTGGCGCTGCGGCCAAGAGGGAGCGCTCGCGTTATCGGATTTTTTGGGGGCAACTGTCGTTAGCTGTGTCGGCGTTGACACCGACCGCTATGGGCGGATGGTCGCCGACTGCACCGCGAACGATAGGGACATCTCCGCATGGTTGGTCAGCGAGGGGTGGGCCATGGCGTATCGGCGCTATTCCACCGCTCATGTCGATGCGGCCGAACGACACCCGCGCGATCCAGTTTCCGAACAGATCGCGCCCGGCTTCGACGCGCCAGGACCGATGACGATCAGCGTCTCGATTATGGCCATGCAGCACGATCGCAATTTCATCCACAGCCGCCATCCCCGTGTCTCTCCGCGTCGGCCGCTTTCGCATTCGCACACGAATGAAGCACGAATGAGAAAAGAGGACAAAGGAAGATGGGGATATGGATACCGCTAGCGCCGCACGCGCCGCAAGGGGTTGTCGCGGGCTCCCGGGCTCGCCGCGAGCGGCGATCCCGCCCTTGCAGCGCGCCCGTCTTGCGGTCGGCCAACGGCGTTTTGGGAAAGGAAACGGAGGAAGGAGCCTCCAGCCTGCCGGCGAACCGCGAAAGGGAGGGCCTGTGACCATGAGATATGACCCCGAAATCGAGCGGCTGCGCGCCGAGACGAATTGCGCGGCGCTTCTCGAGCGCTCGGCGCCGCCCTGGCGGCTCGACCGCAAGGAAAGCACCAAGAACTGCTTCAAATACCGGCGCGGACAGGGGGAAATACTGATCGTCAACCACGAGGGCAGGGGCTGGTGGGACCCGCAGAGCAATGCGAAAGGCGATGTGTTCGCTCTGGTGCAGCACCTCGAACCTGGTCTGAATTTCGGCGAGGTCCGCAAGGTCTTGCGCCGCTTTGTCGGGCTTGGCGCGACGTTCCCGGTCTCGCCTTTCGACGAAAGACGTTCTCGCGGCAAATCCCCTCCGGATCTTCCTCTCCCCGAGCGATGGACGCGCCGTCCCCGGCTTACGATCGGTTCGCCGGTCTGGCTCTATCTCGCCGACGAGCGTCGCTTGCCGGCGAGCGTCCTGGAGAAGGCCCGAGCCGCCGACGTGGTGCGCGAAGGACCTTATGGAAGCGCCTGGTTCGCCCACCACGACGAGCGCAAGGCCGTCAAGCATATCGAAATACGAGGCCCCGATTTCAAAGGATCGGTCAAGGGCGGCGACAAGACCCTCTTCCGACTTCCCGGCGGCGCGGACCCTTTGAGGCGCGTCGTTCTCGCCGAGGCGCCGATCGACGCGCTCAGCCTCGCCGCGCTCGAAAACATCCAAACCGACACGCTCTATGCGGCGACCGGCGGCGGCATGGGGCCGAGAACGATCGTCGCGATCCAAACGATCGTCGCCCGCCTTGCGCAAATCCCGGGCGCGCTCTTCTGCGGCGCGACAGACGCCAATCGCGCCGGCGACCGCTACGCCGAGAAACACCGAGAGTTGGCCGCAGCCGCCGGCGTCGCCTTCGAGCGGCTGCGGCCGCCCGTCGAGGACGGCGACTGGAACGACGTCCTCAAACATCGCGAAAGGACAATCCGATGAAACCACAACGCGCATGGGTCCTGCTCCCATCGGGCCACCGGCTCGACCTGCTCGATCCAGAACCAGAAGCCTGGTCCGACGAAGACTTGGCGATCGGCCTTTCTCGCACCTACCGTTGGGCCGGCTTTTCAAAATGGGAGCTGCCGCTCAGCGTCGCCCAACACAGCCTCGCGGTTTTGGCCTTGCGCGAATTGCAAGGACCGCTGACCGTTCGCGAATCGCTGCGCGAACTCCTTCACGATGCGACCGAGTTTTTCGGAGGCTTCGACCCGATCGCGCCCCTGAAACCGCATCTCGGTCCAGCCTTCGAGCAGTTGGACAAACGCCTGCAGCGCGCCGTCGACGCGCGCTATCGGCTCCCGCCCTGGACCGACCAGACTTACGCCCGGCATAAACATGCCGACCGGCTCGCGGCGGCAAACGAGGCCTATCACGTCGTCGGATGGACCCGCGAGGAGATGCGCGAGAGCCTCGAGATCACGCTCGATCCACTCGGCGACGATCCTCTGCCGCTGCCGCATGGCATGAGGCCATGGGAGCCATGGCCGCCGAAACTCGCCAAAAACCTGTTCTTTGATTGGCTAAAGGAACTTCTCGGCGCGATCGAGGTCGATGAGACCCTCGCCGAGATCGCCCAGGCCTTTTCCCGTCTGCCCGAAACGACGCGCCGCCGTTGTCGCCACTGGCCAACCGGCGACCGGCTTGCCGACACGCTCGTCCATGTCGAAGCCGGCGACGGCTCGCAATGGCTGGAAGGCGTCGTCGTCGACGGCGAGCGCGACGAGGCCGGCGCCTTTTTCCTCGACGACCATTTCACGGTCTTCACCACCATCGACAAACCCGGCGGAGAACTGATCCGCTGCAACGGAGCCAACTGTCATGTCGGGATACTCTGAAATCAATCCCCTCGCCGGGCTGGAAGATTGGGAACGTTTCGAACCATGCTTCGATGAGCCGCCGGCGCAGAGCCCTCCCGCCGATTCATTCGAAACAATCGCGGCGACGCTTACCCCCGCGCAAGCGCAAGCCGCGGCGCATTCCGGCCCGATCCTCGTTCTCGCCGGCGCGGGAACCGGCAAGACGTCAACCCTGACCGCGGCGGTCGTGCATCGCATCGCCGTCGAGCGGATCCCGGCCTCGCGCATTCTCGCCGTCACCTTCACCAACAAGGCCGCCGCCGAAATGGCCTCGCGTATCCGCGCGGCGCTCGGCGGCGTCGGCGCTCCCTCCTGGCTCGGCACCTATCACGGCCTCGCCGCCCGGCAGCTTCGCGACGCCCCGGAAATCGCCGAACTGCGACCCGACTTCGACATCATCGACGCTGACGACAGCCGGCGCTTCGTCAAGCGCGTGATGAAGGCGCAAGGACTCACCGAGGGCGAGGAGGGCGACGCCGCCGCACGCGATCCGCTGAAGATCATGTGCAACCGCATCTCCAAGTTCAAAGACAATCTCATCACCCCGGCCGGCGCCGCCGCCTGGGTCGAAGCCAAGATCGCCAAGGGCAATCATTCCCGCGAACCGATCGACGTTCATGGTCTGCGCGCCGCGGCGCGCGTCTACGCCGATTATCAGCGCGCCTTGCGAGAGGCGAACGCCGCGGATTTTGGCGACCTGCTGCTGTGGGTCACATTGGCCATGCAGCGCGATGAATCCTATCGCGCGCGTTGGGCGGCGCGTTTCGACTGGCTGGCCGCCGACGAGTATCAGGACGTCAATTTTGCGCAATATTACTGGTTGAAGGCGCTCGCCGCCAATCATGGCCGCGTGTTCTGCGTTGGCGACGACGACCAGGCGATCTATGGCTGGCGCGGGTCCGACATCGCCTACATTCGGCGCTTCGCTCAGGATTTTCCAAAGGCTGTCCAGGTCCGCCTCGAAGAGAATTTCCGTTCGACTGGCCACATCCTCGCCGCCGCCAATGCGGTGATCGCCCGTGACCCCAAGCGCCTCGGCAAGACGCTGTTCACCCGGAAAGAGCAGGGCGATCGCGTCGAAATCGTCGCCTACCGCGACGCGCAAGCCGAAGCCGCCGGCGTCGTCGAGGAAATTTTCGCGCGCCATACGCAAGGAGCCGGCTGGCAGGAAATGGCGATCCTCTATCGCAACTCCTTCATCTCGCGTGGTTTCGAAGAAGCGCTGATGCGCGCCCGCATTCCCCATGTTCTGGTTGGCGACGTCGGCTTCTACCATCGCGCCGAGATCAAAGACGCTCTCGCCTTCCTCCGCCTGGCCGCGACGCCGGACGACCGCCAATCGGACGAGGCCTTCCGCCGCGTCATCAACGAGCCACGCCGCGGCTTCGGTGCCAAGGCGATGGAGGCCGTGGAGGCCGAAGCATCCTTGCGCAACGTGTCATTGCTGCGCGCCCTCGACACGGCGGCGTTGCCACCAAAATGCCGCGCAGCGGGCCTGCAGTTCGCGGAGCACATCCGCCGCATCGGCGCCGATCAGTCGCACACGCTCGCCGACATTATCTCGTTGTTGCTCGACGCGACCGGTTATCGCGCCATGCTGCGCGAGAGCAAAGCGGAAACGACCGAAGATCGGCTCGAAAACCTGCAGGAGCTCATCGAACTCGCCGGCGGCTTTCACACCGCGCGCGAATTGCTTGATCACGCGGCGCTCGCCACCAACCGTCCCGGCGAAGACGAAACGGCCAGAGTGCGCTTGATGACACTGCACAAGGCCAAAGGACTGGAGTTCCCGCAGGTGTTTCTGCCGGCCTGGGAGACGGGGATCCTACCGTCGGATTACAGCGATCATGAAGAAGAACGGCGCCTCGCTTATGTCGCGCTGACGCGCGGCATGCGCCGGGTCAGCATCTCCTATTGCGGCTTCCGCCGCGGCTTCACCGCGGCGTCTCCCTTCATCGACGACATTCCCGACGCGCATTGCGTCAAAGGCCGGCTGCGCGACCAGAACCGGCGACGACCCGCCGAGCGCCCGCCGGCCGATTGGCGCAATCTGCCGAGCCATCTGCGTCGCCCATAGCGACAAGCGAAAAGAACGAACGGCCGACTGGAAAAAGACGAAAGAGAATTGCCGCATGCGCGGCCGTCGCCACAAGGGTTCGTCGCATTGCTCCCGGGCCAAGGCCCGCCCTTGCCCCGCCGGGCGCGAAGCGGCCCGCGAGAGGCGTAATAGGGAAGAGAGAGAGAGAGAGACAGGAGAAGATCATGAACACGATGTATGTCGTCTCGCCGATCGCGGCGGGGGCGCAACTACCGGCGATCTCGCAACAGATTTGGGACGCCAAATATCGACTAAAATCTCCCGGCGGCGACGCGATCGACCTGACAATCGAAGACAGCTGGCGGCGCGTGGCGCGAACGCTGGCGAGCGTCGAAGACGACCCCGCCGCCTGGGAACAGTCCTTCTATTCGGCGCTCGAGGGTTTCAAGTTTCTGCCGGGAGGGCGCATCCTCGCCGGGGCAGGCTCCGATCGAAGCGTCACTTTGTTCAACTGCTTCGTCATGGGCAAGATCGAAGACGACCTCGGCAGCATCTTCTCGCATCTGCGCGAGGCGGCGCTCACCATGCAGCAGGGCGGCGGCATCGGCTACGATTTCTCGTCGCTGCGCCCCAAGGGCGCCCCAGTCAAGCGCGTCGGCGCCGACGCCTCCGGCCCTGTCTCCTTCATGGATGTCTGGGACTCCATGTGCGGCACAATCGCGTCTGCCGGCGCGCGGCGCGGCGCGATGATGGCGACCCTGCGCTGCGATCATCCCGATATCGAAGCCTTCATCGCCGCCAAACGCGAGCCGGGACGCCTGCGCAATTTCAATCTCTCGGTCCTCGTCACCGACGCCTTCATGGCGGCGATCGACGCCGACGCCGACTGGCCCCTCGTCTTCGCCGGCGAAACGTGGCGCACCGTCAAGGCCCGCGCCTTGTGGGATCAGATCATGCAGGCGACCTATGATTACGCCGAACCCGGCGTCATCTTCATCGATCGCATCAACACCCGCAACAATCTCGCCTATTGCGAAAACATCAGCGCCACCAACCCCTGCGGCGAACAACCATTGCCACCCTATGGCGCCTGTCTGCTCGGCTCCATCAATCTCGCCAAGCTGGTGCTCGATCCCTTCACGCCGCGCGCCCGCCTTGACGAAGAAGCGCTCAGCGCGCTCACCGAAATCGCCGTGCGCATGCTCGACAATACGATCGAGATTTCAAGATTCGCGCTCGCCGAACAGCGCGCCGAAGCGACCGCCAAGCGCCGCATTGGTCTCGGCGTCACCGGCCTCGCCGATGCGATCGCCATGTGCGGACTGACCTACGGCTCGCTCGAGGCGGCCGAACGCGCCGCCTATTGGACGTCTCTCGTCAACCACGACGCCTATCTGGCGTCGGCGCGGCTGGCGCGAGAAAAAGGCCCGTTTCCGCTGTTCGACCGCGACGCCTATCTCGCCGGCGAGACGGTTACGAAATTGCCTGATGGCGTCTTTGCCGAGATCCACGAACATGGCGTCCGCAATGCGCTGCTCACCTCGATTGCGCCGACCGGAACGATCTCAATGCTGGCGGAATATGTGTCGTCGGGAATCGAACCAATCTTCGACTTTTCCTACACCCGCAAGATCCGCGAACCCAACGGTTCGACGCGAATGGAAGTGGTCGAGGATTACGCCGTCCGGCTTTATCGCCAACAGTTTGGCGACCAAACGCCGCTGCCCGAGTATTTCGTGACGGCGCAAACGCTGACGCCCGCCGACCACATTCGCATGCAGGCCGCGGTGCAAGATCATATCGACAGCTCGATCTCCAAGACGGTCAATTGCCCGGCCGACATTTCCTTCGAAGCGTTCAAGACGATCTACCTCGACGCCTATCGCTCGGGCTGCAAGGGCTGCACGACCTATCGCCCGAACGACATCACCGGCTCGATCCTCGAAACCTCTCCATCGCCGCCGGCGCCGGCCTCGCCGATCACCGCCACGGCGCATCCGGAAATCGCCCCTCGCCAGGAGAAACTCACCGGCGCCACATACAAGCTGCGCTGGCCGGAGAGCGAACACGCGCTCTATGTGACCATCAACGACCTCGAACAGGAAGGCGTCCGCCGACCCTTTGAAATCTTCATCAACTCCAAGGACATGCAGCATTACGCCTGGGTCGTCGCGCTGACGCGGATGATCAGCGCGGTGTTCCGCCGCAGCGGCGACGTCGCTTTCGTCGCAGAGGAACTGAAAGCCGTCTTCGACCCGCGCGGCGGCCATTGGAGCGAGGGCCGCTATGTCCCCTCGCTCATCGCGGCGATCGGCTCCATCATCGAACGGCATATGATCGAAACCGGCTTCCTGCCGCCCGCCGAGACCCACGCTGAAGCGGTCGTACATGACTGCGCGCCCGCGCCGGCGCTCGGCGCGCTCTGCCCAAAATGCAGCCAGCCCGGCATCGTCAAGCAGGACGGCTGCCTGACCTGCCGACATTGCGGCTGGTCGAAATGTTCATGATCATCTTCGCCCACCGAATTGCAACGACCGCTCTCTGACGCATCCCGCACGGGAGATTCCCGATGCAAATCATTCCCGCCGACGCCAAACGCGCGCTCAACGCGCATCTCTGGACCCGACACCCAGACGATTGGTATGTCGAGGAACATTGGGTCGATCATCGCCTGTTCGAACACGAGCGGTTCGAAGGTTCCGTCTGCGATCCCGCCTGCGGTCTCGGCCGCATCGTCCAAGCCGCGCAACTCGCCGGATTCGGCCGCACCGCCTGGGGTCAGGACAAGGTCAAGCGCTCGCCTTATTGCGTTCGCGTGGCCGACTTCCTCTGCGACGAGTTTCGCGGCCGCCGGCCCGACAATATCGTTTCGAACCCGCCGTTCAAACGGGCCCGGGAGTTCGTCGTCAAAGCCCGCGAAATCGCCCCTCGAAAAGTCGCCATGCTCTTGCCGCTCGGCTGGATCAGCGGCGATACCCGCTCGCGCTGGCTGGAGGACACCCGCCCTCCACGGGTGCTGATTCTCACACCTCGGCCGTCCATGCCGCCCGGTCCGGTTGTCGAGGCTGGGCTTCCCGCGCGCGGCGGCAAGACAGATTTCGCCTGGTATATCTGGGAACGCGGCTATAACGGCGAACCGGAATTCGGATGGCTGAGGCGCGACCCATGAACGCACATCGTCCGACCAGCCGCCGGTCGCTCGCGGCGCATCGAACCACGATCGAACTCGCCCAGCAATTGCTGCGGACCGCCGGCGCCAAACGTTGCGGCGGCGTCCGTCAATCCGAATTCGCCGCTCTGATGACGCAACTCGACGATCTGCGATATCTCGTGACCTGGCTAGAGAAGAATCAAGCCGAATTTCGCGCGTGGCGCGCCGAACGAACAAGAAAACACGACGATTGAATACATCGATTTGCCCCTTGCGCGCGCGCCGCCGCAAGGGTCAAGTCGCTTCGCTCCCGCGCTTGCCGCGCGCCCTTGCCCCGACCGCCGCGAAGGGGCCCTTCCTGTCCTGATCATAGCAACCTGGCGCGAAAGGAAAGGAAAATGACCAAGGATGAAATGCAACGCGACTTGGAGGACCTGCAATCCTACCTGTCTTGCACATCGCTCATCGTGAAGCGATTGGAAGTGGGAAGCCTCGAAAATGCGGCGCTCCCAGCCGATCACAAGGCTGCCATTCGAACACATCATTCAGGCCGCCGCATATGTCGTGCGACATTGCTGATCAGAAATGAAACTGCCCCTTGCGCGATCGCTGCCGCAAGGGTTCGGCGCAAGCGCCCGGGCTGCGGCCCGCACTTGCCCCGGCGATCGCGAAGCGCCATCGATTTATTCAGTTAGGCAAGAAGAAATGGAGGACAACATGGATCACGACCCCATCGAGATTTCGCCCGCTCAGCGCAACCTTGCGAAATTGCCGCCGCGCTGCGCAGCGAGACTGCCGAACGACAACAGTCCCATCCTGATAATCGCTGGCGAACGTGGATATCACCCCTTGCCGCCGAACATCGACGTAGAATCTTACAACGGCCGTCTCGGAGTTTCAGAAGCGCAGGCGGAAGCCATGCTTATAGGCTCAATGTACGGCTGGGAAGTTCCCGGCGCCGATCCCGATATACAGCCGTAATCCCAACCCGCGGCGCGCCGCACAGCCTACCCAAAACGCATATTTTCCGCACACTCGAAGATGCGGTCGCCCATACGAACGTCGTTCTCGGGCATTGGCGCCAGCGCCGACGCCATCGCCGCGGCGAAACAAAAAGACATCCGAAAAACACATGCCCCTTGCGCGGGCGCCGCCGCAAGGGTTCGGCGCAAGCGCCCGCGCGAGCGCGCCCTTGCCCCGGCGCCCACGAAGGGGCCGCCCCTTGTGCTGTGGAGCCAAGAAAAGGAGGAAGCACGGGCCCGCCAAAGTCAGTCAGTCTCAGTTTCAGTCCTTTAAACCGCCTTCACCCACTGAAAAGCCCGGCCTCCGCGCCGGGTTTTTGCATTTTTGGAGACAACAATGTCCTTTACACACCGCATCGGCGCGCGGCTAGGCCGCGCTTGGAAATACGCTTCCGGAAAACTCTCGACCGACGACGCCCTGCAGATCATCGATGATTGCCGTGCAACGGCCGGTTGGCATCCATTGCTCGTTTTAACCGTCGACGACGCGCTCAAACACATACGCGACGTCTACATCGACCATCCCCAGCTCCGTCGTCTCGCATCCCGCGCATGCGCGGAAATCGAAAGCAAATGTGGCGGAGCTTTGAAGGATCAGCAGGCCGCCAAAGAATGGGCCTCGAAACTCACCAGAACCTACGCGAAAGACGAAGGACTGATTCTTACCAAATGGGAAGACGTCCTGCCGAGGCGATTGTTCGAACGCCCTGAACCCCCGCCGCAACTACAGCCCGTCTCACGCGCGCCTGGATGGAGTCCCGGCGCGGCCGAGCTTCTCGAGCAGGCCGGCGAAACCACGCTCAGCTTCGACGGCGCGAACGGCCGCCTGCGCGGCGATCTCTTCCTCGCCGCCGCGCTCGACTTCAATGAAGAGGCCGCAGCCGCCGAATAGACGGCTCGCATCCTCGCATCCTCGCATCGTCGCCGCGGCGCCCGACGTCACCTACGTCTGGCGCCGTTAGGCAACGCAATGCACCGACAGAGGAGGACCGGCCGGTCCCACCTCTATTCCTGCGAGTGGGACGAGGCCCCGAAAGGCTCACGTCCCTAACCAAACGACGTATCGGCGTCGCCCCGCAAGAATGGGCGGCGGGCGATGTCGTTTTTTTCTTTCGGAGATCACGCCATGAAGCAAGCAAACGACGAACAGATCGCGGCCCTGCAGCGGTTCGCCAAACTGAATGGCCGCAAATGGAAAGAGATTCTTTTGGCGGCATGGATGAACGGCTCCTATCGCCATGTCATCGCCCTAAGGGGCGACGACGCGCTGTTGCAGCAAGTCAGAAACCAGCTTGGCCTCTCCTGGCTCGCAAAGTTTCGCTTGCCCGAAACGCTAGCCGGTCGATCCCTCTGACCGGTCGTCGCCTGATTGGAGGAAAATTCAAAAAAGGGAGCCGCACAATGTCCGTCTGACCTGCCCCTGAACTTTCATCCAACGGCAATTAGAGTCCCGTTTGTTGATACGCCCGAGGGCGCGGGTGGAGCAACAGGCGATCGGCGGAGCTGGTCGGGGTTGCGCAGCCG
>Ga0209347_1006419_pt1 | contig 10432 bp, 9 predicted proteins | sample AutmiccommuBRH23_FD_187382 | JGI IMG/M metagenome (GOLD analysis project Ga0209347, IMG submission 187382) | Deep subsurface microbial communities from Mt. Terri, Switzerland - Autotrophic microbial communities BRH/23 (SPAdes) (version 2) | ecosystem: Environmental > Aquatic > Deep subsurface >...
CCAGGGAGAAGCACGAGGTCATCGACATCAACGGCGACTCCGGTCAACGGTTCAAGACTTTTTTCCCCGCTTTTCCGTTTTTTATAGCACCCGTCCTCCGAAAATAGAAAATAACAGGCATCTTGGTCGCATATCAATTTGGCCAAGGGCTGTCCGGCAAGCCCCAGGGGTTCTACCCGGAATCTTCCCCCGGAGGCGGCGACCCATGCTCCACGGATGGCCCAGTTACCTTTATCGGAAAAAAACCCCAACTCGCCGATCCCTTTGTATGGTGGTATCTCCGCGTTCTTGAGCATGATGCGACCAATTTCAGCACGGGCTTCCACGCCGGTTCGCCGGGCGATTTCCGGTTTTACCAAGCCGGCACACCCCGAAACAAACAAGAGCAGTGCGATAAGAACGATCCCCTTGCGGGCTGGAAATAAAGGATCCATAAGTACCAACTGACGGTTCAGTAAAAAGTCAATTTTGAATGGCAAAGTAAAAAGTTCAAGATCAAGGCGTCGCAAATCCCGAGTCATGTAGCGTAGTTGTTCGTACGTGAAATGACGAGGGATGCAGCGCAACGCAGATATTGGGCTTTTTACGAAGCCATCAAATATGAAGATGTACAGAAGGGTTTATTTAGATCGGATTCCCTCGATTTTACTTTCAATAGCCGTTTTATCCACTTCCTTCGCCAACAGGGCCCGCTGGTATATTTCAAGGGCTTTTTCGGGAAGATTCTGCTTTATATAGGCATCGCCCAGATGTTCCAGGATAATCGGATCATCGGGGACTTTTTCGACAGCTTTTTCCAGGTAATCAACCGCTTCCGCAAAACGCCCCATCTTGAAGAAGACCCACCCCATGCTGTCCAGCACATAGCCGTTATCGGGTTTCAATTCCAGCGCCTTTTGGATAAGGTTCTCGGCAATATCAAGGTGGATTCCGGCATCGGCATAGGTGTAGCCGAGATAATTCAATGCGTCGGCGTGTTCGGGATCGAGTTCGATCACCTTCTCCATCTGTGCAACGGCCTTTTCCATCGACCCCTTCCGATCATAGGCGACCCCGAGTTCATAGAGCAGATCGGTGTTGTTTCGATCAATGGAAAGTCCCTTCTTCAGCAGGTCTACTGCCACATCAAAGTCACCGCGTTCTCCGTACAACGCACTCAGGTACTTAATCAGTTGTATTTTTTCGGCGCTCTGGGAATTGCCCAACTGAGAAAGCGCCGTTTCCAGAATGTCAATGGCGTCGTCGGGCAGTTCTTTTTGATTGTAAATGGCGGCCTGCTGAATCACCGCATCGGCGTAGAAACGGGAATCGGGACCGACGCCCTCCAGGTGGACAAGCGCTTCATCATACTTTTTCATCAGGTATTTTGTCACCCCGGCAAGATAATGCAAATCCTGGTTGTCCGGTGTGGCCGCGAGCATCCCGCTGAGTATGATAATGGCATCGTCATACCGTTTTTGTGCGATCAGGTTCTGAATGACGGCATTGATCACCATGCGATCGGTTTCGGCCTGCCTTCCGAGTTCCGCGAAGAAGGACCCGGCTTCCTCCATCCGTTTGTGCTTCCGGTAGAGCAGTCCAAGTTCTATTTTTGCAGGGACGTTGTCGGGGTGCTGTTCGAGCACGGTTTCATATATTTCCATCACCCTGACGTTATCCCGCCGCTCCGTATAGATACGGATCAGTTCCGCATACGGCTCCAGCAACGCAGGTTGCAATGCCAGGGTCCGGTTGAAGGCATCGATCGCTTTCTGCTCATTGCCTAAGCCGGCATAAGCCTTCCCCAGATAAAAGATCCCGGTGTAGTCATCCGGAAACTGATCGACGAGACGCGAAAACACATTGACCGCTTCGTTGAATTTATTGTCCTGCATGTAAAGCCGGCCCAGGACCAGGTAGATGTTCTTCCGCTCCGGGGCATTGGAAATCACTTTTTCGTAGGCATCAACCGCCGTCTGTAAGTCGCCGAGCGCCTGCCGGATGGAGGCGGCGATAATGAGTGCCTCCACGTTGTCCGGATCCGTTTCCAAGATTTCCTCGGCAAGACCCAATGCTTTTTCTTTTTCATCCTGCTGGATGTAGACCAGTGCCAGCTCTTTTTTCAATTCAACGGCGTCCGGATCCTGGTTTACGGCCTTTTCCAAGTGCTTAGCCGCACCGGCCATGTCCCCCTTCCGGAGCTGAATTTCCGCCATGATGAAATTGTAATAACTGTTCACCGGCTCATCCGATTCGGGCAGATCCATGCCCGGGCGATCCGGTTTTTCTTTCCGCTGTACACTCTTCTGGGCATCCACCTGGATATCCTGCGGTTTCAGGGCGGCACAACCGGCGAAACCCCAGCATGCAAGAAGAGCAAGCACAACAATTCGTTTCCGTGAGTGATACATGGTGCTCCATTCAATCTGCGGCGTATGGCGGCGGCAATCGACCTCCCCCTATTCGCCCGTTTCTTCCTGTTGGAAATAATACGAATCGAAATCGGGTATCTCTTTTTCAAGAAATGCCCGCATCTTTTTAACAATATTCTTCTCCAACTGCCGAACCCGTTCCCTGGAGATCGTATACTTATCCCCAATTTCCTGGAGCGTTTCCGGGGTGTCGGTAAAAACCCGCTTTTCGAAAATATCGAGTTCCCGTTCGTTCAGTTGTCGTTTGAACTCATCGACCTTGTGGCGCAAAATGGTTTCGAGTTCTTTCCTGGCGACCTGGGTTTCAATCGATTCGGTATCCGCGCTGAAGAATTCACCCCGTTCGGTGTCTGAATCCTCCTTCAGCGGCTCGTCAAGGGAAAGGTCCCAGCTGTCGAGCCGTTGATCCATATCCCGGATTTCCTGCTCGGAAACCCCCAATCGCGCCGAAAGGAGCTTGGGCTCAGGGTTGAATCCCTGATCGATGAGGGCCTGCTTTTCCTTCTTCAGCTTGAAAAACAGTTTCCGCTGCCCCTGGGTGGTGCCGATTTTGACCAATCGCCAGTTGTCCATGATGAACTTCAGGATGTATGCCTTGATCCAGAAGGCCGCGTAATATGAAAATTTGACATTTTTATAAGGATCGAATTTTTGTACGGCGTGCATCAATCCGATATTTCCTTCCTGGATGAGGTCCATCAGGTTCTGCATCCAGGTGCGCTGAAATTCCATGGCGATCTTAACCACCAGCCGGAGATTGGAGGTGGCCAGTATGAAGGCGGACTCGGTATCTTCTTCTTCCTGGACCCGCCGGCCGAGTTCGATTTCCTGATCACGGGTAAGGAGCGGGTAGCGGCTGATTTCCGACAGATAGCGTTGAAGCGGATCGTATGGCACCAGATGACCGTGTTCCTTGGGTACGGTCACGGCATCCTTCAGCTGTTCCGCCATGTCTTTTTCCTCTTCCGGCTCTTCGTTTTCGATTTCGCCGCCGTTATCGGAAATTTCCATGTCGCTGTCTATATATTCGTTTTGATCTTTATCCATTATATTGGTTCCCCCCCGGGATTATTCACCCTCCCGGTGAATGGATGTATATCTCAGGGCGCCCCTCCGGGGCGCCTCAATTAGACATTATATTTAATATGGACAAAAAATACAATTAATGTTAACAACCCAATCTTTATCTGGTCCCGCGCCTGTAGCTCAGCTGGATAGAGCAACGGACTTCTAATCCGTAGGTCAGGGGTTCGAATCCCTTCAGGCGCGCCATCTTCAAAAAACAACAAGGACTTACTGCTCAGGCGGTAAGTCCTTTTTTTTGTTGAACCGGTTACCGGGATTTCGCTCATCTTGTCGCCGTCAAAATCGACCCCCGGACAGCTGGGCGTCGATTTGACGGATCTCATATATTTCTGGCATGAATCAACGTCCAGTATCCGAACAGATTTACGCGACACGTGCCGATCACCTGGAGCGGCATGCTGTTGATGAACGCATCGATGGAGAACCGGGGGCTGAAACCCAAAACATTTTGAAACGGTAGCAGCGCTGTTTCAATCGCCCGGGGAATGAGTTGATGATTGCTGAAATGGTTCAGCACGAAAACGTCACCCCCGGGTTTGCAGACCCGTTTGATCTCCGCCATCATGGCATCCGGGCGGGGCACCACCGAAGCGACATACATGGCCGCCACCTTGTCGAAAGAATTGTCCGCGAAACTCATCCGTTGCGCATCCATCAGGAACAGAGACCGGCTGCCGTTATAATTCCCGTTCAGGCGCCCCCGGGCGAGTTGCAGCATATCCGGGCAAATGTCAATACCGGTTACGCTGACATCCTCCGGGTAAAAGCGCAAGGACAATCCGGTTCCGATTCCGACTTCCAGAATTCGGTCGCCGCCGTTGCATGCCATTTTTTTAACGAGCTGCTGCCGGCCGTGTTCAAAAATCTTGCCAAAAATACGATCATAATTCCGGGCGTAGCGCTTATAAGCCTTAACTATCGAGATATCGTCCATACACCATCACTCCCAGATAAAACCGTATCCCCGCCCGGAGCACCCCGGTGGAGAATAAGCGATCGTTCGTGTCGCAATTGACAAACCACCCCGTTTCATTTACATCAACAATAGAATGTTATCAGAACTTTTAGCGCTTTAAAAGCCCTTTTTATTTTCCACATTCACTCAATGTAGTTACGGAGACCCGCCATGTCATATGAAACCCTGATTTTAAACACAGACGGCAGGATTGCAACGATCACCCTGAATCGACCCAAATTCTTGAATGCGCTTAATTCCCAACTATTGGGCGAATTGTCCGCCGCCCTCGATGAGGTCGCGGCAAACGAAGCAATCCGGGTACTCATCTTGACCGGTGCAGGTGAAAAGGCGTTTGTTGCCGGGGCCGACATTGCCGAATTGTCCGAGTTGAATCCGATCCAGGCTAAATACTTCTCCATGAAAGGGCACGACGTCATGGGAAAACTTCAGGCTCTCCCGATTCCGGTCATAGCGGCCGTTAACGGGTTCGCTTTAGGGGGGGGACTGGAACTGGCTCTGTCGTGCGATTTCATCTATGCATCCGTCAATGCCCGGATCGGACTGCCGGAAATCAATCTCGGATTAATCCCTGGTTTCGGCGGGACCCAGCGACTTACGCGCCAGATCGGCAAAAATATGGCCAAGGAATTGATCTTCACAGGGGCGATGCTCGGCGCCGAGGAAGCGGAACGCAAGGGGATCATCAACAAAGTGGTGCCGCCGGATAAACTGATGGAAGAAGTGAACCGGGTTGCGGCGACGATGGCGTCCAAGGGGAAAGTGGCCTTGAACGCGGCCAAGCAATCGATAAACGCCGGCATGGATGTCGACCTTGGAACCGCTTGCGGAATCGAGATCAACGCCTTTGCCCTGTGCATGGCCAGCCCGGACGCGAAGGAAGGAACCGGGGCATTTCTCGAAAAACGACAACCGGAATTCAAAGGGGGTCTAAAAAGCTGATCTTTTTTCTTGACATGGATCTTTTAAACCGTTTAATGGATAGAAAATTTAATCGGGCATCACCAGTAGCGATTTAACTCGGGACGAACTGATGGCAGCGTTAATAACGATCGCATTTGCCGGTTTCGGGAATTTTTTCTTTTTTAAGAAGTCTTCCCATGGAACGGCAAGCTCATAAAACCGCTTAACGAGTTTGAAACCATGGGGAGACGATCCAGCGGGTCCCATGGTGTTGTCTTTTAAAAGGCTGTGGGGCAAACGCTCCACGGCTTTTTTTTTGCGCGGCCCCGGCCGGATCGATTCCCCAACAAAAGGAGGTATAACGGATGATTTTCGATATCGAATACGAAACCATGCCCCGGGAGGCGCTTGAGTCGATTCAGCTCCGGCGTCTCCAGGCGACCCTTTCGCGTGTCTATGCCACCGTCCCTTTCTACCGGGAGAAATTCCAGGCGGCGGGGATCACTCCCGGAGATATCAAGTCAATAGAGGATCTGAAACGGCTTCCGTTTACAGCCAAGCAGGATCTGCGGGACAACTACCCGTTTGGCATGTTCGCCGTTCCGATGGATAATGTTGTCCGCATCCACGCATCCTCCGGCACCACTGGGCAGCCCACTGTGGTCGGCTACACGGCACGGGACATCAACACCTGGGCGCAACTGATGGCAAGAGCGCTGGCGGCCGGCGGGGCCACCCGGGGTGATATCATTCATAATGCCTATGGTTACGGGCTGTTCACCGGCGGACTGGGCGTCCATTATGGTGCGGAAAAGCTCGGCGCCTCCGTCATACCGGTTTCCGGCGGCAACACCAAGCGGCAGGTCATCATCATGAAGGATTTTGGTCCGACCATCCTGACGGCAACCCCTTCCTACTCCCTCCACTTGGCCGAAGCCGCCGAGGAGATGGGTGTCTCGTTCCGGGACCTGCGGTTTCGGTTCGGCATTTTTGGTGCCGAACCCTGGTCGGAGAACATGCGCGGGGAAATGGAGGAAAAACTCCATCTTAAAGCAGTTGATATCTATGGTCTGAGCGAAGTGATCGGACCCGGCGTCTCCATCGAATGCCACGAGGCCCAGAATGGACTTCACATCTTTGAAGACCATTTCATCCCGGAAATCATCGACCCGGACACGGGAGAAGTCCTCCCTTACGGCGAAACCGGCGAACTCGTCCTCACGTCGATTACCAAGGAGGCCTTTCCGGTCATCCGCTACCGGACCCGGGACATCACTACCCTTAACCCCGAACCGTGCGTCTGCGGCCGGACCATGATTCGGATGAAAAAGGTCAGCGGGCGCACCGATGACATGCTTATCATCCGTGGGGTCAATGTTTTTCCCTCTCAGATTGAAAGCGTGCTCATGCAGATCGACGGGGTTGAACCCCATTACCAGCTTGAAGTCGACCGCCATGATAATCTCGATACCCTGACAGTACGGGTGGAAGTCGATGAAAAAATCTTCTCGGACGAGGTCAAAGAGCTCCAGCGCCTGGAACATCGGATCGAGAAAGACATCAAGGAAACGCTGGGCGTATCGGTGGTCGTCAAACTGGCCGAAGCAAAAACCATTACCCGCAGCGAAGGGAAAGCCGCCCGGGTGATCGACCGGCGAAAAATTTAAAATCAGAAAATCTCAAACGAATATAACTTAATTAATAATCTAAATAGGGGAGCGTTTATGCAAGCCGAACAGATTTCAATTTTTTTGGAAAACAAAGCCGGGCGACTCTCGGAAGTGACCGGCATCCTGAGTGATGCCGGCGTGAACATCCGGGCGCTGGCGGTAGCCGACACTTCCGATTTCGGGGTGCTGCGGCTGATCGTCAACGATAACGCCAGGGCGGAAGCCGCATTGAAGAGTGCCGGTTTCACGGTCCGGAAAACCAAAGTTGTCGCCGTCGAGGTAAGCGACCGGCCCGGCGGGCTTCACAACATTCTCGACGCCCTTTTCAAGGCGGGGATCAATGTCGAATACATGTATGCCTTTGTCCAGCAAAGCGGTGACAATGCCGTGATGATTTTCCGCTTCGATCAGATCGAAGAGGCCATCGGGGTGTTGACGAAAATCGGGGTCCGGATCATCGGCGGAAGTGAATTGTATACCATGTAATTCCATTTGCATACACAGTGCGGCCCGGCATCATTTTTCGGAGTGCCGGGCAAATGTGATTTGGAATGCATGAGACCCGGCGGAAATCCTGTGCGGGAGAACCGCAGTATTGAATCACCATCCACAACCAAAGGAGCGTGTGTCATGATGCCTGGAAAGAAATGCCGTGTATTCCTGATTTGCTTGTTGCTCGGGGCCTTGTGCCTGCTGGTTGCCGGTACGGCGACCGGTGAATCGAAGAAGGATACCTGCAAGATCGGTGGCATTTTCGCCGTAACCGGGCCAGCCTCCTTCCTGGGTGATCCCGAAAAAAAATCAATGGAACTGGCTGTCGATCAGATCAATGCCGCGGGTGGAATCGACGGCAAAATGCTCGAAGGAATCATTTATGACACCGAGGGCGATCCTTCGAAAGCAGTGATGACCGCCGGCAAGCTCATCAACAAGGATCAGGTCACCGCCATCGTCGGCCCCAGCCTGACCCCCACCACCCTGGCCGTGGTCCCCATGATCCAGCGCGCGGAACTCCCGTTTATCAGCTGCGCCGCGGGAAACAAGATCGTCGATCCGATCATCCCCTGGGTATTTAAAACCGCCCAGAGCGACATCCAGGCAGTCACCACCATTTACCAGCACATGCAGAAAAGCGGCATCAAAAAAATTGGCGTCCTCACGGTGGCCAATGCGTTCGGGGAAAGCGGCAAGGAGCAATTGCTGGCTCAGGCGTCCGCTTTCGGCATCGAAGTGGTTCGCGAGGAAAGCTTCGGCGCCAATGACACGGATATGACCGCCCAGGTAACCAAAATTCGCCAGGCGAAACCCGATGCCATCATTTGCTGGGGGACCAACCCGGGACCGGCCGTTGTGGCCAAGAACATCCAGCAGCTGGGTATCGATATTCCGCTGTACCAGAGCCATGGCGTCGCCTCTCCGAAATTCATCGACCTGGCCGGAACCGCGGCGGAGGGGATCCTCCTCCCGACGGGAAAAATCCTGGTTGCCGGCCTTCTCCCCGATGACGATCCCCAGAAGCAGGTCCTCCTTGATTACATCCAGGCCTATGAAAAACGTTTTAATGAGACGGTATCCGGATTCGGCGGGTATTCCTATGACGCCATCAACCTGCTGGCCAAGGCCATGAAGGGAACCGGCGGCGACAAAGCAAAAATCCGGGAAAATCTCGAAACCATGGATAAGCATGTGGGGATCAGCGGCGTTTTTGATTTCACCGAAACCGACCATAACGGACTGGATCCCTCCGCGTTCGTGATGGTTCGGATCAAGAACGGTACCTGGGAACTGGTAAAATAAGTAGTAGTAGAAAAAAGTCCGAAATTCAAAAAACTATTGAATGACCGAAATCCGAATGACCGGAACAATTGAACACTGTTGTTCCGGTCATTCGGAAGTCAGGACAGGAATTCATCCTTAGTCTTTAGAACAGGTCCGCATGCAAGAGATTCTGCAATACCTATTTTCCGGCATCACCAACGGCGCCATCTATGCGGTGATCGCACTCGGGTTTTCCATGCTCTACAATTCGACGGACCTGATCAACTTCGCCCACGGGGAGTTTGTCATGCTTGGAGCGCTCTCCATGGTCACGTTCTCCGCCGATTTCGGCATCCCCCTGGTGCCGGCCCTCCTTCTGAGCGTGGTTTGCGTGGCGGCCGCCGGTCTGCTGTTCGAGCGGCTGGCCATCCGGACGGTCCGGAACCCCAAGCCGATCGTATTGATCATCATTACCGTCGGCGCATCCATATTCCTGCGCGGCCTCGGCATGCTGGTCTGGGGAAAGGACGCCCACAGCATGGCCCCGTTTTCGGAGCATCCCCCCCTTGACATTGCCGGGGCCAAGCTCCTGTCGCAAAGCATCTGGATCCTGATTATTGTGATGGGGTTGACCGCCGGCCTGCATTTCTTTTACACGCGGACGCTTACCGGCAAGGCCATGGAGGCCTCGGCCATCAGCAAGCGGGCCGCCTGGCTGGTGGGTATTCCGACCCAGTTGATGGTCCTGCTGGCGTTCGGGCTTTCCACCGGGATGGGGGCCATGGCCGGCACCATCATCGCCCCGATTACCATGCCCGGCTATGACATGGGAACCATGCTGGGCCTGAAAGGATTTTGCGCCGCCATGCTCGGCGGCCTGGGCAGCCTCTGGGGCGCGATCCTGGGCGGGTTTCTCCTCGGCATTCTCGAAGCGCTCGGGGTGGGGCTGGTCTCATCCGGGTTGAAAGACGCCACCGCCTTTCTGCTTCTCCTCTTTATCCTCTATGTGCGCCCCGGAGGGATTATCAGCGCTGTCAGCGTGAAACGGTTTTAACATGACCCGCATTTTAAAGATCATTCCGTATGTCCTCTTGTTGCTGCTGATTGCAGCCGCCGGCCTTTTCATCGACAATACCTATTACCTCCAGCTGCTGATCTTCATCGGGATCAACACCCTCCTGGCGCTCAGCCTGAACATGCTTCTCGGCTATGCCGGGCAGATTTCACTGGGACACGCGGCGTTTTACGGAATCGGGGCCTACACGACCGCCATCCTGACCGCCACGTATAACCTCTCTCCCTGGATTGCGCTCCCCGCCGCCCTCCTGACGGCAATGACGGTGGCGTATATCGTCGGGATTCCCACTCTCCGGCTTTCCGGATACTATCTCGGCATGGGAACCCTGGGTTTCGGCATGATCGTGAATATCCTTTTCCGGGAATGGCAAAGCGTCACGGGGGGAGCATCGGGATTTGTCGGGATCCCGCCGCTGGAAATCGGCCCGATTACGTTTGCGTCCACCCGCAATTACTTCTTCCTTGTATGGCTCGTGGTCTTGGCATCGATTATCATGTGCCGCCGGATCATCGAATCCCGGGTGGGGCGGGCACTCCGGTCGATCCATGAC
>Ga0209347_1006420_pt1 | contig 10432 bp, 12 predicted proteins | sample AutmiccommuBRH23_FD_187382 | JGI IMG/M metagenome (GOLD analysis project Ga0209347, IMG submission 187382) | Deep subsurface microbial communities from Mt. Terri, Switzerland - Autotrophic microbial communities BRH/23 (SPAdes) (version 2) | ecosystem: Environmental > Aquatic > Deep subsurface >...
GATGCCAAGCGCGCGCCCGCGCCGGGTTCAGGCGGCCGGCAGGAAGCCTTCCACCGACAGGTAGCGCTCGCCGGTGTCGTAGTTGAAGCCCAGCACCGTGGCGCCGGCCGGCAGCTCCGGCAGCTTCTGGGCGATGGCGGCGAGCGTCGCGCCCGAGGAGATGCCGACCAGGATGCCTTCCTCACGGGCCGCGCGGCGCGCCATCTCGCGCGCCGGCTCGGCGTCGACCTGGATCACGCCATCGAGCAACTTGACGTCCATGATCGCCGGGATGAAGCCGGCGCCTATGCCCTGGATCGGGTGCGGCGAAGGTTGACCGCCGGAGAGCACCGGCGAGGCCGTCGGCTCCACGGCGAATACTTTCAACTTCGGCCAGGCCTTCTTGAGCACCTGGGCGCAGCCGGTGATGTGCCCGCCGGTGCCGACGCCGGTGATCAGCGCGTCGATGCCCTGCGGGAAGTCCTCCAGGATCTCGCGCGCGGTCGTGCGTGCGTGCACTTCCACGTTGGCCGCGTTCTCGAACTGCTGCGGGATCCAGCCACCGGGGGTCTGGGCCAGCAGTTCCTGCGCGCGCGCGATGGAGCCCTTCATGCCCTTCTCGCGCGGGGTCAGTTCGAACGTGGCGCCGTAGGCCAGCATCAGGCGCCGGCGCTCGATCGACATGCTGTCCGGCATCACCAGGACCAGCTTGTAGCCCTTGACCGCGGCCACCATCGCCAGGCCGATGCCGGTGTTGCCCGAAGTCGGCTCGATGATCGTGCCGCCGGGCTTGAGCTTGCCGTTGCGCTCGGCGTCCTCGACCATCGACAGGGCTATCCGGTCCTTGATCGATCCGCCCGGGTTGCTGCGTTCGGACTTGACCCAGACGGCGTGCTGGTCGCCGAACAGGCGGTTGATGCGGATGTGCGGCGTGCGGCCGATGGTCTCGAGGATGTTGGCGGCTTTCATTGGCGGGTCTCCTGCGGCAAGAAAGAAGGCATTCTCGCGCAGCCGACCCCGTTCCCTGCAAGACTCTGGCGCAACAGGGATAATCGGGGGGTGAAGCCCGCCAGACCGCCGCTGGTGCAAGGCCCGAGAGGGCGCACTGGAGGAACGTCCGGACTGCACAGGGCAGCGTAGCAGGCAACACCTGTCCACCGCGAGGTGAGGATCAGAGCAACAGAGACGAGTCGGTTCGTGGCTTCGGCTGCGGGCCGGGTGAAACGGGCAATCTCTACGCGCAGCAATACCAAGTAGGCACACGTTGACGGGGCCCCCGGAGTGTGCGGGTAGGTAGCACCGAGCCGTGCTGGCGACAGCCGGCCCAGAGGAATGGCGGTCACGTCCGGGCAACCGGACGCACAGAATCCGGCGTACCGGCGGGCTTCACACTTTTCTTCCGTCTTCTTGCGGGGTGGGCGCACGAAGCGTCTTTCGACGCCCGACGGGACCAGCTCAGAACCGCTCCTCGCGCCGCAGGAAGCGCCACTGGCCCTGGGCCAAGCCCGACATGGGGACCCGGCCAATGCGGATGCGCTTGAGCGACACCACCGTCAGGCCTACCTGCTCGCACATCCACGGCACCAGTTCCGAAGCGATGCCCTTGAGCGCGAAGCGCAGCCGCCGCTCGCTCTGCCAGCTGACCTTGATCGGCGGCAGGGCTCGACCCTGCCGGGCCAGCCCGTGGCACAGCCGCGGCAGTGCGTCCACGGCCGCTTCGCCTCCAACTTCGGCGATCACTTCCTGTTCGAGGGTCGCGGCGTCCTCGGTCAGCCGGCGGATCACGCCGGGCTGCCGGCTGAACACCGCCAGCCCGCTCGCCAGCCGCGGCAGCGGCAGCAGCGGGACGAGCTTGGCGAAGTGCCGCTGCACGGTGCGCGCGTCCGACTGATCGCCGGCATGCGTTGCCGGGGTCAGCATCCGCAGGGCTTCCTGGATGCCGGCGCCGGCGGGCTGGTGCAGCAGCAGGGTGATCGGTTCGAGCGCGTCGGCGGTGGCGCCGGGGTCGAGCTCGATCCGCTGGTCCGCGGTCACGCGATGCTGCGGCGCGTCGACGAGCACGCCGTCGACGCGCACCCAGCCGCCCTCGATGTACAGTTCCGCCTCGCGCCGGGAGCAGCCGGCCAGCGCTGCGACGCGCTTGGCGAGTCGCAGCGCTTCGGTCAACCCCGTCAAGCGGCGAGGCCCAGGGCCTCGATCCGCTGCACATGCGCCAGCAGCGAGCGCTTGGCCAGCGGCCACATGCGGGGCGGCACGTCGTCGTAGGCGAGTTCCACCCAGTCGTCGATCGTGCCGTCGGGGCGCGCCTGCATGGCCGCCACCACCTTGGCTTCGCGCTGCAGCCGGTGCGACTTCAGATGGGCGATCGCCTTGTCCGCAAAGCCCAGCACATGGCCATGGGCGGGCAGGATGAAATCGATCTGGTGCGCGCGGCAGGCGGCGGACAGGACATCCAGCGAGTCGATGTAGGCGCTCATGTCGCCGTCGGGGGGATCGACCACCGTCGTGCTGCCGTTCAGGACATGGTCGCCCGAGAACAGCAGTCCGTCTTCCGCGAGGACCAGGCACAGGTGGTTGGCGGCATGGCCGGGCGTGTGGATCACCCGCAGCGTGTGGCGCGCGCCGCCGCCTTCCAGGACCAGCAGTTCGCCGTTGGCAAGCTCGCGGTCCGGCACGAACTCGCTGGCCGAGCGCGCCGTCGCCGCGGAAGGCAGCCCCAGGATCGGCGGCTTGCCATCGCACAGAGCCTGCAGCGGGCGCGCGCCTGGAGCGTGGTCGGGATGCGAGTGGGTGCAGACGATCAGGCGGATGTCGCCGCCGGCGGCGCGCCAGAGCCGCTCGACGTGCCCGGCGTCGTCGGGGCCCGGGTCGATGGCGATGTAGCCGGTCTGCGGGTCGCCCACGAGGTAGCTGTTGGTGCCCGGGCCCGTCATCACGCCGCCGTTTGGCGCCGTCAGGCGGGTGACATTGCGCAGCAGCTGGACCGGCTGGTCGTTGCGCCAGTCCAGGTGGTGCACCACCTGGCCGTCGGGGCTGACCAGCGCCAGCTCGCCGTAGGCCATGTGGTTTTCCATGAACCGGTGCTCGGCGCCATTGAGCATCCCGCCGCGCGGACAGCTGGTCCACAGCGGCTGTTCGCCGGCGCAGGCCTCCAGCACGGCGTCGACCGAGGCGAAGGGCGCGAGCCGCTGCAGCGTGCGGATGGTGGGGAAGACGATGAAGAAGCTGCCTGCCTCGTGCCGCGCCAGGGCCTCGGCCGGCCGCACCCATACCGGCTCGAACTGTTCCGCTGCGTCGGCAACCGGTTCCTGCCCCTGCGGCATCCGCGCAACGAGGAACGGCACGTCGAAACGTTGGGGCAGGTCGCGGTCGGTGGTCCAGTGCGCCAGCACGAACACCTGGTCGGCGGCCAGGCGCAGCCCGCGTGCCCGGCACTGGGCCGCAAGCGGCTGGTGGCGGTCAAGCGCAGCGAGTTCGCCGGCGCCGACGAAGCTTCCGTCGGCGTGCCGCGCCAGCAGCACGCCGAGCTCCTCGAAGCTCTCGCGGATGGCGGCGATCGCCTCGGTCAGGCGCTTGCCGGCCTGGCCCGGCCGGTGCTGCGCGATGTCATGGGCCTGGGCATCCGCCGCGTCGATGCCGCCGCCCGGGAACACGTACGCGCCCGGCGCGAAACTGGCGGTGGCCGAGCGCCGGGTCATCAGCACTTCGATGCCGGGCGCGCCGCCGCTGGCATCGCGCAGCAGCAGCACGGTGGCCGCGGGCCGCGGCACGGCGGGCGCGCGCTGCGGATGGAGAAGTTGCGAAGGTCGGACCATCTGCGCATTATCGACAGCTGGCGCGGACGCCCCGCGGGCTTCAGGGAAAACCCCCGGCCGGCCAATGTTTCGGCGCTGCTTCAGTCCTCGGGCGAGACGCCCAGCGCCACCAGGAAACGGGCGACCATGTTGTAGGTGGCGATCGCGGCCGTGATCTCCACCAGTTCCGTCGTGTCGAAACGCTCGCGCATGCGCTCGAACAAGGCGTCGGGCACCTTCACGTCGCGCGTCATGCTCGCGGCGTACTGCGCGACCAGCGCTTCATCGCGGCCGAGGGCCGGGCCAGGCGCCACGCCGGGCGAGGCGACGAAGGCGTCGAGCGCGTCCAGCTCCTGCCGGGTGCCGCCGGCCGCCAGGAAGTCGGGCGCATGGTGGTGATACTCGTAGTGCGCGCCGGTGATCAGCGCCACGGCGCAGATGCCCAGTTCGCGCAACTTGCGGCTGGCGCCAAGGCCGGTGCGCACGTTCTTCAGGTACACGTTCCAGCCGCGCGCCAGCGGCTCGCTCCAGAGCAGCGCCTGGTCGACGTTCAACAAGGTGCCGCCGCGGCGCTCCATGATCGCCTTGACGAGGTCGCCGGGTTGCGGCTTGGCTTCGGGAGTCCAGGGAGGAATGCGCATGATGGTGGCGGTGGAAATGTGAAGTGCACAGGATACCGCCGCTGCACGGATAATCCCGCCCATGCGTGTCAGTTTCACGAAGATGCAAGGCGCCGGCAACGATTTCGTCGTGCTCGACGAGACGCGCGCTGCGCTGAACCTCTCGGCCGCGCAGTACCGCTTCCTCGCGCATCGCCAGTTCGGCGTCGGCGCGGACCAGATCCTCTCGGTGCGGCCGGCGCCGGCTCCCGGCGTCGACTTCGAATACGTGATCCACAACGCCGACGGCGGCGAGGTGGAACAGTGCGGCAACGGCGCCCGCTGCTTCATGCGCTTCGTGCGTGACAAGGGCCTGATCGGCCGCGACAGCGCGCGCGTCCAGACGCTGGCCGGCGTGATCGAGCCGCGCATCGATCCGGATGGCCGTGTCACCGTGGACATGGGCGCGCCGGTGTTCGAGCCGGCCGCGCTGCCGTTCGACCGCTCCGGCCTCTCGCCGGTGCGCACGGGCGCCTGGGAAACGTGGCACCTGGCGCTGGGCACCAGCGCCGATTCGCCGATCGTGCCGGTGGCGCTCGTGTCCATGGGCAATCCGCACGCCGTGCAGGAAGTGGCGGACGTCGAGGCGGCACCGGTGCGCACGCAAGGGCCGCTGATCGAGCAGCATCCGCGCTTTCCGAACCGCGTCAACGCCGGCTTCATGCAGGTGGTGGAGCGCGGCAGCATACGGCTGCGGGTCTGGGAGCGCGGTGCCGGCGAAACGCTGGCCTGCGGCACCGGCGCTTGTGCGGCCGTCGTCGCCGGCATCCGGCTCGGCCGCCTGGAGCGCCGGGTCGACGTGACCACGCGTGGCGGGCTGCTGACGGTCGAATGGGCCGGGATGACCTCCGAAGGCGCGGCCCCCGTGCTGATGACCGGTCCGGCCGTGACCGTGTTCGAGGGGGAGATCGAAATCCCGGATTCACCATGACCAATCACCCGATGAACCCCATCACCGAAGACGACATCGCCAACTACCTGGTGAACACGCCGGATTTCTTCACCCGGCACGCCGAGCTGCTGGGCGCCGTGCAGCTCACCAGCCCGCACGGCAACCGCGCCGTGGGCCTGCAGGAGCGGCAGGCCGAGATGCTGCGCGACAAGATCCGCGCGCTCGAGCACCGCGTGATGGGCATGGTGCGGCACGGCAACGAGAACCTGGTCATCGCCGACCGGCTGCACCGCTGGACGAGGCAGTTGTTCGAGGTGGCGGCACCGCGCGACCTGCCGCAGGCGATCGCGTCCGGCATCCGCGCGCAGTTCACGGTGCCGCAGTCGGCCATCCGGGTCTGGGACGTGGCGGGCGCCTACGCCGGCGAGCCGTTCGCCCAGGGCGTGAGCGGGGACGCGAAGACCTTCGCCTCGTCGCTGACGCAGCCGTACTGCGGCGTGAACTCCGGCTTCGAGGCCGTCGGCTGGCTGGACGACGGCGCCACGGCGCTCTCGGTGGCCCTGTTGCCGCTGCGGGACGGGCCGCTGGAGAGCACGACCCCGGCCTTCGGCATGCTGGTGCTGGCGTCCCCCGATCCGCAGCGGTTCGAAAGCGGCATGGGCACCGATTTCCTGGAACGGATCGCCGAGCTGGCGAGCTCGGCGCTGTCGCGGCTGCGGGCCAAGTGAAAGCGCGCGTGGCCGCTGCGCCCCCCGGCCCGGCGCCGGTCGCGGTCAGCGCCAGCGACCAGGCGCTCCTGGAGCGCTATCTGGAGCATGTGCGCGTCGAGCGGCGGCTGGCCGAGCGCACCGTCACCCTCTACTCGCTCGACCTGGAGAAGCTCGCCGGCTACGCGGGAGCATCCGGAGTCGATCTGGTCGCCGTGCAGCACGCGCACGTCCGGCGCTGGGTGGCGCAGATGCACTCGACGGGGCGCAGCGGTCGCGGCATCGCCTTGATCCTCTCCGGCTGGCGCGGCTTCTATGCCTGGCTGGGGCGGCAGGGCGCCATCGCCGGCAATCCGGTGCAAGGCGTGCGTGCGCCGAAGGCGCCCAAGCCGCTGCCCAAGGCGCTCGGGGTCGACGAGTCGGTGCAGCTGGCGGACTTCGAGGACCGTGAGGCCGATCCGTGGCTCGATGCGCGCGATGCGGCCATCGTGGAGCTGCTGTATGGCTGTGGCCTGCGCGTCGGCGAACTGGTGGGGCTGGACGTCGTCGCCAGCGGCTCGGCCCGCGGCTGGGTCGACGTCGCGGCAGCGGAGGCGCACGTCCTGGGCAAGGGCGGCAAGCGGCGCTCGGTGCCGGTGGGCAGCGCCGCGGTGGCGGCGCTGCAGCGCTGGCTGGCGGTGCGCGGGCAGGCAGGAGGCGAGGCGCAGCGGGCGCTGTTCGTGGGCCGGCGCGGCACTCGCCTCACGGCGCAGTCGGTGTGGCTGCGGCTGCGCCAGCGCAGCCTGGGCGCGGGGCTGGCCACGCCGGTGCATCCGCACATGTTGCGCCATTCGTTTGCCAGCCATGTGCTGCAATCGAGCGGCGACCTGCGCGCGGTGCAGGAATTGCTGGGCCATGCGAACATCACGACGACACAGGTCTACACCCGGCTGGACTTCCAGCATCTGGCCAAGGCGTACGACGCCGCGCATCCGCGGGCGCAGCGCAAGGGAAAAGGCTAGGCTCACAAGCTGGGCGGCAGGGAAACGGGCCTGCCCCCGTGAAAACCCGGTAGTATTTTCCAATCCAGGTATGAGCCTGAAGGACTGTTGATGCGACGGTTCTTGACTGGCGGGTTGACCGGGTTGAAAGGGGCAGTTTAAGGGGGCGTGGATTGGTCTGCGGGTTTCTTCATCTGCAAGCCCCTGCCAAGGCGCCGCAGGCGCGCCCCCGATCATGCGCATGTACCGATGCATGATCCCTGCCCGGCATTGAGGCCTGCGGGGGTTCAGGCCCGCCGCGCGGGCTTGGATTTCGGCCGGTTGAATTGCGCAAACAAATCGGCCTTGGCTCGTTGCATCGTCTGGGCCGCGCTCAGGTCGGTTTGGGCGCTGGCCTGGGCCTGCAAGGCTTGCAGTTTGATGCCCGCTTTGAAGCGCACCAGCTTCGATTTGCTCAACAGCGCCAAGCACGCCAGCGGCGTCTTCACATCCTCGTGGCGGTAGCGCTTGACGATCTTGCCCTTGGGGCTGGTCACTTCGGTGGCGAACAGGCAGGGGCGGTGCATATTCAGCCAGGGTTTGAACACCTCCTGGTAGAACGTGTTGATCAATTGGGCATATCGTTGCGGGATGTGGCTGTAGCCCATGTGCTTGCGCACGATGCTCGCGTTCTTGCTCTCGGCCAGGGCGTTGTCGTTGCTGTGGCGTGAGCGCGATTTGGTCGCTCGATGCGCAGCTTCTCCAGCAACTGGGCCACCCGGGCGTTGATGTACTCCGAGCCGTTGTCCGAGTGGAAGCCCTCGATGACAAAGGGAAACTGGGCGATCAACAGGGCCAGCACGGGCAGCAGGAACCAGTACCCAGCGCTCTTGCGCAGGTTGTACAGGTGCGAGACGGACAGCGTTGCCAAGCGCTCATAGCGGGCATTGCCATACACGCTGTAGGCGCGCTTGAGCAGGTGCGCGATGGCCGGGCCGCACACCTGCGCATTGGCGCGATCCATCTCCACCAGCAGCGCGATATCACCGGCGGTGTACTTGCAGGCAAAGGGCGCCCCGGGGGCTGCGTAGCGCTTGCCCAGACGCACGGGGGCCAAGCGGTTGGCGTGCCAACGGGTAACCAGGCGGGTCAGCTGTGGGCGGCTGTAGCCGCTGGTGTGGCGCAGATAGGCCAGCAGCACGCCGCGCTCGCCTTTGTTGCGCCGGGGATAGTCAAAGCGCTTGAGCACCCGGCTGATGTGCGCGTAACGCTCGGCGTCCCCGCTGTGGGCTGAAAACTCGATCTGGGTGCTGGCGCTGAGAAATTCCTCGATTTGAGCGATTGTGTCCAGTCGCGATTCGCGATGATCAATCCGCTCCCTCTGGCCGCATCCCGCCCCCGCTCAGGCTCATTCCTCGTTGGAAATACGCGCCCCGTTCAGGCTCATACCTCGTTGGACAAGGCTCGGATTGGCACCCGAGCCAGTGCCTGCATCATAATGGGCAGTCAAGAACAAGGTGCACATTTGAAAACATCCGCATTCCTCAAGGCACTCGGCCTCGCCCTGGTATTCACCTTCGGCGGCACGGCGGCCGCGCAAAGCGGCACCGGCCGCCCGATCCGGATGATCGTGCCCCTGCCGGTCGGAACGGCAACCGACCTGGCGGCGCGCGTGCTGGGCCAGCAGATGAGCGTCATCCTCAACCAGCCAGTCATCGTCGACAACAAGCCGGGCGCCAGCGGCACGATCGGCGTGATGCAAATGGTGCGCGCAGCGCCCGATGGGCACACCCTCCTGCTGGGTTCGCAGTCGCCGCTGGCGGCGAACATGGCCCTGGTGAAGAACATGCAGTACGACCCGCGCCGTGACTTCACGCCGATCAACGGCTTCGGCGAGTCGATGCACGTGCTGATGGTGAAGTCCGGCTCTCCCCTGAAGACACTCGCGGACTTCATTGCCGCTGCGAAGCAGCGGCCCGGCAAGGTCAGCGTTGGCTCGACGACGTCGTCGGTGCAGGTGCAGATCGCCGCGCTGAACAAGATGGCCGGCATCGAACTGCTGACGGTGCCATACAAGGGCATTCCGGCCACCGTCACTGACGTGATCGGCGGCACCATCGATGCGAGCCTGGTCGACCTTGCCAATGCGATGGCGCACGCCAGGAGCGGCACCCTGCGGCCGCTGGCGGTGACGTCGTTGAAGCGCAATGCCCTGGTGCCCGACTGGCCGGCGGTCTCGGAGACGCTGCCGGGCTTCGACTTCCCGTCCTGGGTCGCACTGGTCGGCCCGGCCGGCATGCCCAAGGACGTGGTCGACAAGCTCAATGCCGCGGTGAGTCAGGCCCTGAAGCACCGCGACGTGGCCGAGAAGCTCGTCACGATCGGAATGACGCCCATGCCGATGACGCCCGACCAGTTCAAGGCCTACATCGCTTCGGATGTCGACAAGTGGGTGCGGCTGGCCAAGGAGGCCAATATCCAGCCGGAGTGACCGGGTCCCACCGCTAGTACACCGTCGGCAGCGTGAACACGGCCCGCTTGCTGTCCGGGGCAGCCGTCATGAGGAGCCCGTCCAGGCGGGCCAGCACTTCGTCGGCCGCCGACGTTCCTCTGGGCACCAGAGGCCTGCGCGACGCGCACCCGGGCCACCCATTGCGCCGGCTTGTCCCGGAACGGCATCAGGCAGCGCGCGACGACGCGCGGACCGATCGAGGCGGCCTCGGCGGCGGTGAGCGGGCCTTCGATCAACATCCCGAAGCGCACGGGCGACAGCCGCCCCACGTCGTCGATTTCGCGCGCCGTGGCCAGCAGCCGGCCAGCCACCCGCAGCGGCAGTTCTTCCGCCGAGCGCGCGCCGAAGGCGCGCCGCAACTGTTCGATGTTGACGATTTCCACCAACAGCACAGCGCCTCGATGCTGCAGGCGTTTCGCGCGGGCCGTCATGCGTGTCAGCCGTTCAGCGAACACCGGCGCATTGAGCAGGCCGGTGGCCGGGTCGATGCGGTCCATGCCCTGGATGCGGCGCTGGTGCTCGCGCCGGCGCTGGCCGCGCATCATCAGGATCAGCAGCAGCGTTGGCAGCTCGATGGCGATGCCCACCTGCATTCCTAGGTGGTCCAGAAGCTCACGGGAATGAGGTCGGTCAGCCGCCCCAGCGGAAACGCCGATCCCACCATGACCGGCGCCGACCCGAGCAGCAGCCACTTGGCGTGGCGGTCGCCGCGGTGTGCGGCCCACAGCAGCATCCCGATCACCCCCGCCGCGGCCGCCACGACATAGGGCACCATGAGCTGGAAGCGATGCGAAGGTTCGATCACGTGATGCCGCCCGCGGTCACCAGCGACAGGATGGACAAGCCGCTGATCACGCGGTGCAGCGCCGGTGAGCGCTCCGGCAGCGACACCACTTCCGAAAAGAAGCGCAGCACCGCGCCCACCGCGAG
>Ga0209347_1006421_pt1 | contig 10430 bp, 8 predicted proteins | sample AutmiccommuBRH23_FD_187382 | JGI IMG/M metagenome (GOLD analysis project Ga0209347, IMG submission 187382) | Deep subsurface microbial communities from Mt. Terri, Switzerland - Autotrophic microbial communities BRH/23 (SPAdes) (version 2) | ecosystem: Environmental > Aquatic > Deep subsurface >...
AAAGAAAAAGAAAATGAATAAATGTTTACAGATATTGCAAAACTAAGTCTAATATGTTAAAATGTTTTAAAATATTTTAAATATCAAAGAGGCATTGAAGGGAAGCAGTAAACAGTTCAATTTCTGTAGAGAGTCGGTGGCTGGTGTAAACTGATGAAATTACCTGTTGAATCCGTCCTGGAGTTACAAGCTGAAAAAAAGTAGGCTGTGTCGGGTACGACCGTTATATCGTATAAAGAGGGCTGTTGAAATTCAGCCAATTTGGGTGGCAACGCGGGAAAATACCTCTCGTCCCTTGTATATGGGATGAGGGGTTTTTTATTATTTATATACAAAAATTTATATACAAACCTATAAGGAGGTATCAAAATATGTTAGAAATGAGAAGAATCAGAGCAAATCTGGAGGAAGTAAAGGGACTGGTTATGAGAAGAGGGCAGGGAGATTATGAACTGGATAAAGCAGTTTCCCTGGATGAAAGAAGAAGAACAATTCTTCAGGAAGTAGAGCAGATGAAAAACAAACAAAATACAGTTTCAAAGGAAATTCCAAAACTAAAAAAAGAGGGAAAAGATGTCGTCCATGTTCTGGAGGAAATGAAAAACCTATCGGAAAACATTAAAACTCTTGATGATGAAGTTAAAAATATAGATCAGGATATACAGACTATGTTGTTAGGCATCCCCAATACACCTCATCCTTCGGTTCCCATAGGGTCTTCTGATGCTGATAATCCGGAGGTAAAAAAATGGGGCAGCCCTACAGAATTTGGCTTTGAACACAAGGCCCACTGGGACATCGGTACTGAACTGGGAATTTTAGATTTTGAAACTGCTGGCAAAATAACGGGAGCAAGATTTACAGTCTATAAGGGAGTAGGTGCAAAGCTGGAAAGGGCCCTTATTAACTTTATGCTGGATCTCCATACCGGTGAACATGGCTATGTGGAGGTTCTTCCTCCGTTCATGGTTAATAGGGACAGCATGACGGGAACAGGCCAGCTTCCAAAATTTGAAGATGATATGTTCCACGTTCCCAGTAAAGATTTCTTTTTAATACCCACAGCTGAAGTTCCCGTTACCAATTTATATATGAATGATATTTTAGAGGGAGATCAGCTGCCCATATACCATACTGCCTTTACACCTTGTTTCAGAAAAGAAGCCGGTTCTGCCGGCAGGGATACCAGAGGTCTTATCCGACAACATCAATTCAACAAAGTGGAATTGGTTAAGTTTGCAAATCCGGAAAAATCCTATGAAGAGCTGGAAACACTGCTGTCTGCAGCGGAAGAAGTGTTGAAGAGATTAGGACTGCCATATCGGGTTGTAAAGCTGTGTACAGGGGATTTGGGCTTCAGTTCGGCGTGCACCTATGATATTGAGGTATGGATGCCTAGCTACAACAGGTATTTAGAGATTTCTTCATGCAGTAATTTTGAAGATTTTCAGGCTCGTCGGGCAAATATAAGATTCCGACCTGAGCCTAAGGGTAAAGTAGAATATGTGCATACCCTGAATGGGTCCGGACTGGCAGTGGGAAGAACATTTGCCGCCATCTTAGAGAATTTCCAGCAGGCGGATGGCTCTGTTCTAATTCCTGAAGCTTTGAGGTCATATATGGGTGGTCTGGAGAAAATCTCAAAATAATATGAATGAAGGCAGCCTCATTAACAATTTGAGAGCTGTCTTTTTATTATTTTCCACTTTAGTACATTACCATATTAATCCATGAAAAAAAATTCAAAAAATTCCCACAAAAAAGAAGGAATATTGAATGACAAGGTAGAAATAAATTGTAGATTACGAAACTTAGTTTCGCAATGCGAAATTAAACAAATATCAATCATTTTTAAAGATAGGAACTGAGGAGGAGATTTGGAATGGCAAAAGTTACAACTCACAAGCTTCAAAAGATGAAGGAGATGGGCGAGAAAATAAGCATGACTACGGCGTATGATTACCCTACGGCCTATTTTGTAGACAAGGCAGGGATAGAGATTATTCTGGTGGGAGATTCCCTTGCTATGACTGTGCTGGGACATGATTCCACAGTACCGGTTACAATGGATGAAATGCTTCATCACATCCGTCCGGTGGTAAAAGGAGCTCCAAATCCACTCATTGTAGGAGACATGCCCTTTGGTTCCTACAATGTTTCAAAAGAACAGGCCATTACCAATGCGAACCGCCTTATGAAGGAAGGTGGATGTGATGTTATTAAGCTTGAAGGTGGTAAGGAAGTAGCTGAAATAGTTAAGGCCATCGTAGATGCGGGCATTCCTGTAATGGGTCATATAGGACTAACTCCCCAGACTGTATCTAAACTGGGTGGTTTTAAAGTACAGGGTAAAAGTGCAGAAGCGGCTCAGTCACTGCTGGAGGATGCCATATCTTTGGAGAAGGCCGGAGCATGGGGATTGATCATAGAGTGTGTACCGGATGAGGTAGGCAAACTAATTACACAAAAGGTTTCCATACCAACCATAGGTATTGGCGGAGGAAGATTTTGTGACGGACAGGTATTGGTTTTTCACGACATGTTTGGATTATTCGAAAAGTTTTTACCAAAGTTCGTGAAGCAGTATGCCAATCTGGGAGGAGAAATAGTTAAGGGATTGGAGCAATTTAAAGCAGAAGTTAAGGAAGGTAAGTTTCCTGAAGATGTCCATGTTTTTGGAGGGGTGAAGGAAGAGGAGCTAAAGAGGTTGTATTAATGTAGGGGAGGGCCCCTGTGCCCTCCCGCTGTGATGATCTCTCTGTTTGAACTACAGGTCAGTTCAGAAAAAGATAGTAAATTTATTATCAGCTTTACTAAGCAGCAAAGGGGGAACGAAAATTGAATGAATATAGTAAGGTAACAGATTATGTGGCAGAGGATGAATTGATACAGTTTACCAGAGAACTGCTGCAGATTAACAGTGTGTTTGATCCAAACAAGGAAGGGTATAACGAGGAAAAGGTGGCTAAGTACATAGCCGCGTATTTGGAAGAAATGGGATTAGAGGTTCATATAGACGAAGTGGTGCCCGGAAGGCCCAATGTAATAGGGATATTAAAAGGAGTTAAAGATGGAAAAACGCTGTTGTTTGAAGGACATACCGATGTGGTGACAGCCGGTGACATAGAAGAATGGAGCTATCCTCCCTTTGGAGCTGTTGTTGAAAACGGCAGAATATATGGAAGAGGTGCCTGTGATACAAAAGGAAATGTGGCTGCAGCCATATTTGCCACCAAGGCCATTAAGGATTCGGGATTGAGCTTTAAAGGTAGAATCCTTTTATGTATTCCCGTGGATGAAGAAGGCATGATGATTGGTATCAAGGACTTCGTTAAAAAAGGCTGGGCAGATCAGGTGGACGCCGCCGTCATCTGTGAACCTGAGGAAAACAACATATGTATTACTCAAAAAGGAGCCATGAGGGTTATCATCAGGGTTCAGGGAAAAATGGCCCATGGATGCATGCCTTTGGCAGGTATTAATCCCAATTGGAGAATGGCAAAGATTATCTGTGAATTAGAAAAGCTGCAGCAGCAGGAGATTGACAGATTAGGAAAGCACCAGTATCTGGGTTACCCCAGCATTACGCCTACTATCTTGATGGCGCCCAGTAAGGGAGAACCGCAGATAAATGTTATTCCGAAGGAATGCTATACTACCCTGGATATACGTACAGTACCGGGACAAGACCATAAGGTGCTGGCCGGTAAAATACAAGAAATATTGGATAGATTAGCTAAGGATGATAAAGACTTTTCAGCTACCATGGAAATTATTGAAGAAAGGCCGTGGACAGAAACATCAAAGGAAGAGGCCGTTGTAAGGGCTATCAGCAGTGCATATACCGCTATAACAGGAAAAGAACCGATCTACAACGGAGTTCCCGGTGCTACCGATGGTACCTTCCTTAATTGTTTGAAGGGGATACCTGTGGTCACCACAGGAGCTGGGGACAGATTAATCCCCCATCAGAAAGATGAGTATGTTGATATTAGTGAATTGGTGGAAGCCACCAAGCTCTACGCTCTGACAGCCATGCTATACTTGAACGAATAGGACATAAGGGGTTATATCCCCCTATGTAAGAGGAATTCTAAGGTTAAGGGTATGAAAGCACCCAATAGTTTCTTTCTGTAATACCAAGACTTTAGAATTCCAGCTTGCATTATAAATATTTTAATAAAAAAGGAGGTTAGAAAAATGGAAAACGAGAAAAAAGTGACAGAAGGATTTATTGAAGATCCCCGGTATAAGCAGTGCAACAAAGAAGCAATGATGGGTATGGGCCTGGGAATTCTTAACTTGATCTGGTGGTTTGTCTTTGGTTATGGGTTGGGATCAAAGCCGCCTGAAGAGTACACTTATATAATGGGCTTGCCCACGTGGTTTTTCATGAGCTGTGTGGTAGGCGGGGTACTCTTTACAGTATTGGCTGTAATCATGGTTACTAAGTTTTTTAAAGATATGCCATTGGGAAAAATCAGTGCTGAAGAAGCAAAAAAACTATAAGTGAGGTGAGTTAGGATATGGCAAATGTGAATTGGGGAGTTGTATTTCCATTAATACTGTATTTCATAGGGGTATTTATTATAGGTTTTTACAGCATGAAATTTGTGTCTAAGGCTAGTAATCAAACTGAAGGAGAGGGCTTTCTGTCGGAATATATGACGGGAGGACGTGATCTTGGCGGATTTGTATTGGCCATGACATTGGTAACAACATATTTAAGTGCAGGAAGCTTCATCGGAGGTCCCGGTACTGCTTATACTTATGGTTTGGCTTGGGTATTCCTTGCAATGTCTCAGATGCCCACGGGATATTTTACATTGTCAATATTGGGTAAGAAATTTGCCATAGTGGCAAGAAAGATTAATGCTGTAACCATTACAGATTTTATTAGGGCCCGATATAAGAATGATGCTTTAGTTGTTTTATGTTCTCTTTCAATCGTAGCCTTCTTCATAGCCGCCATGGCAGCTCAGTGGATCGGGGCGGCAAGACTAATTGAAGGCTCTGTTGGTATACCTTATAAATCAGCTTTGACCTTCTTTGCCATCACCGTATTACTCTATACCACCATAGGAGGCTTCCGTGCCGTTGCATTAACGGATACTCTCCAAGGGGTTATTATGACCGTCGGTACAATCGCTCTTTTTATAGGTACAGTTGCTGCGGGCGGTGGTGTATCTAATATCGTTCAAAATATGTATCAAATAAACCCTGGTTTAATTTCACCATATAGTATCAAGGAAGGCTTTGCCACCATGGCATGGGTAACCTCCTTCTGGATTTTGGTAGGCTTTGCAGTTGTAGGTTTACCAAGTGTGGGCGTAAGGGCCATGGCCTATAAGGATTCCAAGAGCCTTCATAAAGGAATAATTTACGGAACAGCAGTATCCATGGTATTACTGATAGGTATGCATCTGATTGGCGCATTTGGAACAGTTGTTGTTCCAGGTATTGCAGCTGGAGACCTGGTTGTACCTACTATTGCCACAAAACTGTTCCCAGCTTGGATTGCCGGTTTAATTCTGGCCGGACCTCTGGCAGCGGTAATGTCGACGGTGGACTCTCAGTTATTGATAGTAGTTGGAGCCATAGTAAATGACATTTACTCAAACTATGTTAATCCTAAGCTTAGGAATAATGCAAAACTGACCGCCAATATCAGTTTCGCCAGTACTATTATTGTAGGTATCATAATTTATATTAGTGCCTTCAATCCTCCTCCTCTAATGGTATGGTTGAATCTATATGCCAATGCAGGCTTAGTCTCCACATTCCTATGGCCTATTGTATTGGGATTATATTGGAAGAGAGCCAATACGCCGGGAGCTTTTGCTTCGATTATCACAGGTGTAGGCACTTATATACTGTTCAGCAAAATTTGGGCAAGACCTTTTGGTACCCATACAATAGTGCTTCCTCTGGCACTTTCACTCATCGCATTTGTTGCTGTAAGTATGAGTACTGAAAAACCTTCAGAGAAGATTATTGAAACCTTCTGGGGTATTTAATAAAATAAGATTGCAAGAGGAAAACCCGTTAGGCGTTTTCCTCTTGTTCATGTCATGACATAAATATTTAGAGTAAAGGAGGCGGTTTTTATGAACTACGAGGATATTATAAAAGCAATCGATGAAGCTGTAGAAAGCCTTGAGACAGAATTAGTAGAATTTGCCAAGGAAATTGTCTGTATCAGGACAGAGAATCCTCCGGGGGAAAACTATCCTGAATGCGCTGAAGCTATAGGAAGAATGATGGAAAAAATCGGATGCAAGGTGGAATATGTATATGTTCCAAAAGAGCTTATTCCTGAGCTGGCACCCCATGGCCAGGGTCTTCCCAGGGTTAACGTAATTGGAAAACATGAGGGTAAAAACGAAAGACCGGTGATCCATTTTTCAGGACATTATGACGTAGTGCCTGCCGGAACAGATTGGACGGTTGATCCCTATTCAGGGATTGTAAAGGATGGAAAGCTGTACGGAAGGGGATCATCCGATCAAAAATCAGGAATTGTGTCACAAATATTTGCAATCTATGCACTGAAAAAGGCAGGTATAGAACTGAATGGAACGATTCTGTCCAGTGCCACTCCCGATGAAGAAACAGGGGGATATGCAGGTTTAGGATATCTGGTAAATCAAGGGTATTTAACAAAGGATAATACGGATTACTGCGTTATAACCGAGTGTCTTGATGTGGACAAGGTATGCCTGGGGCACAGGGGAACTCTATGGTTTGAAATAGAGACGAAAGGAAAGCAAAGTCACGGCAGCATGCCATCGGAGGGAATAAATGCCGTTGAGAATATGGTGAAGCTTATCAATGACATAAAAGCAGAGGTAGAACCTGAGCTGGCAGGTGGTTCTAAATATCCGATTATGCCTCCTGAATGCAGAAAGAGTACTCTGACGGTTACCACAATTCAAGCAGGTACAAAAATAAATACCGTTCCAAATTCATGCAAGGCTACATTTGATTGGCGCTTGATTCCCGAACAAAGCGTGGCATGGGCTAAGGAAAAAATAATATCCGTTTGTGAAGAGTTAAAACAAAGGGATTTAAACTTTGATTACGAATATAATACTATAATGGAAGTGGACCCTACAATTGTTCCCGATGACACAGAGGTGGTAAAGGCCTTCCTTGAAGCAGGGGAAGTCTATCTGAAAAAGCCTTTAGGTTTTTCAATAAGCCCCGGCAGCGATGACCAAAAATATGTGGTGAAACAGGGTAAGTTGGAGCAGTGCATTGTTTATGGACCTGGACCTCTGGTTATAGCTCACAAGTCCGATGAATATGTACCCATAGAGGACATGAAAAATTCTGCCAAAATTATGGCTCTATCGGCAGTGAAATTGTTGGGATTAAAAGAATAAAATATAGGTACTTTGCCAGAATGTTTAAGGGGGAAAGATGCCATGCAATCTATTATTTTTGCCGTTACCATAATGCTATTGTACTTTCTAAGAAATACAACGCTGTATTATGCAGCCCTGGCTGCAGTATTTTTTTTATTGAGTATTTGGATGGAATACCGGCAGAAAAAAGTTTATGTAAGTATTGCCGAGGATATGAAAAGTTTTATGGATGGAAAAAACATAAGCTTAGAAAAATATAATTCGATTAAAAAAGGCACGTTTAAACTATTGTTGGAAATTTTTGATAATTTGATGAACTACTTTAGAGAATTGATGAATAAGATGCAAATCACATCGGATACGATTACCTCAAGTTCCGTTCAAGTAGGCGAGAATGTTCGATTTGCCATGGAATCCTCCAGTGAAATAACCAAGGCCATAGAAGAAATAGCTTTGGGGGCTGAGGAAGGAGCCAATGCTGCTTTAGATGTTGTTACACAGGTTTCCAGGTTGATCGAAAAATCGGAAAAGATAACTCAGGAGTCAGAAGCTGCATCAGATAAGACAAAAGAGTTTCAAACTTTCTCAGATAAAGTGATGCAGAATTTTGATGAATTGATCGCAAAAATCACTGAAACCTATGATGTAAGTAATGAAACTACCCAAACAATGAAAAAATTAAAAAATGCATCCCAGCAGATTGAAGAATTTGTCGGTACAGTAACACAAATTTCTGAACAGACCAATTTATTATCTTTAAATGCAGCCATTGAAGCTGCAAGGGCAGGCGAAAGCGGAAGAGGATTTGCCGTAGTGGCCGATGAAGTCAGAAAGCTGGCAGTTCAGTCTAATGATGCAGCATTAAACATACAAAAAATGGCTAAAGAAATTCACATGGATACAATTAACATGGTAAATCAAATGGAAAATACATATCAAAAAATCGAATTAAATGTAAATCAAGTTAGAGATATCACAGGGTTATTTAAAAAAATGCAGCAGGAAGTCTTAGCTGTAAACAAGCAGACTGAGGACATTAGCTTACTTGTGGAGGAGCAATTAAACGATATCGTAGGGATACAAAAATCCACGGAAAGAATCTCCGCCGTGGCTGAAGAAACTTCAGCCAGCACACAGCAGATTTCTGCCAGCAGTGAACAGCATAATGCTTCTATGATAGAGCTTACAAGCTACATGAATAGCTTGACTGATAAATCTCAGGAGATGAATAGTTTTTTAAAAAAGTTCATCAATATTGAAGTCGATAAGAGCATATTAAACGAGAAAATTGAAAAAGGCAAAAAGTTCTTAATTGAAGCTGCAAAATCACCGGAAATTTTTTGCATGAAACTGGACAAGCATACAGGAGAAATAGAAAAATGGAAAGGCAAGCAGCAAATATTTGAAGGTTTCATTACTCTGGATCGAAATGGAGATGTAATATATATCGATGCTGATACTCCCGTTAAAAACTTCGGATATAGACCATGGTTCCTTGGAGCATTAAAGGGTGAAATATTTGAAACCGATGTTTTCACCTCATCGGTAACAAAGAAACCCATCATGATGATTGCCGTGCCTATAAGAGATAACACGGGGCAAATTATCGGAGTTTTATCAGGAGATCTAAAAATTTCGTAAACTTTTTAGTTATTAACTGCTGCTGTATTAGTGGCAGTTAATTTATTGTTTTCAGGTAATTTACCGGGTAAAATTGACAATAGGAATGGATTTCCTTTATAATACTACCAATAGCAAAAGCAGTAGGGAAAGGAAGTTTTATTGTGATAATCGTTGATGCACTGCAAGGGATACTAAGCATCATGCTTATGATCGCCATAGGGTATATTTTAACCGAGAAAGGGTGGCTGGACGAACATATTGGTCAATTATTTTCGAAGCTTATGATATACATATCATTACCGGCACTTATGATATCCAATTTGATGACAACTTTTGATAAAAAAATGCTTATTGATTCCAAATTTGGTTTACTGTTCCCTATTTCTATTATATTTTTATCCTACGGTATAGGCGTGATTTTCTCAAAGGCTTTAAGGATACCGAGGGAGAGAAAAGGAATTTTTCAAGCATTGTTTGCTCTTTCCAATACGATTTTCATAGGATTACCAGTAAATATGGCTGTATTTGGAGAAAAGAGTGTTCCCTACGTGATGCTGTTCTATGCTTCCAACACCGCCTTTATGTGGACCATAGGGGTCTATGGCATCAGTAAAAGTGGCGGGGAAGGACAGCATTTCCAATTTAATAAAGAGACCTTTAAAAAAATATTATCACCTCCATTGATTGCCTTTATTATTACGATTTTTTTTATTATTTTCGGAATAAAACTTCCTGTTTTCATCATGAGTTCCTGTAAGTATTTAGGAAATCTGACCACTCCTCTATCCATGCTTTTCATGGGGATCGTTCTTCATGGTATTAAAATAAAAGATTTTCGTTTTAAAGGAGATATGATTATGGTACTATTGGGCAGGTTTCTGATTTCTCCGCTCATAGCCTATTTTGTATTATCATTTTTTCCTGCTCCGGAACTGATGAAAAAGGTGTTTATCATGGAGGCTGCCATGCCTGCCGCTACACAGATTACAATTATTTCTCAGGCTTACAAAGCGGATTACCAGTATGCCATGATTCTTCTTGGAATCACCATTGTCAGCGGCCTGCTTCTGATTCCTGTATATAGTGTTTTGATTAGTTTATTATGAATAAAGTAAATAAAAAGAGCATTAATTTACCAAAGTAGATTAATACTCTTTTTATTTATCTTTTAGTTCGTTTATTTAGAGCTTCCTGATGTTCATTGGATTGTTTCAACCAGCTTTTCAATTTGTCTTCAAATGTGTTAAAGCCCTCATCATTCTGAGGATCCTGGTATGTGGTCATACCTCTGGCCTTCTTAGGACGTGGTGGGGCTGTATTAGTTCGTTTAGGACGTTCTTCAGCAGCAGGTGCATCCTGAGTTTCGCGAATGGAAAGAGAAATTCTTCCGGTTTCTCCATCTATTGCCATAATTTTTACATTTACTTTTTGACTAACTGA
>Ga0209347_1006422_pt1 | contig 10428 bp, 13 predicted proteins | sample AutmiccommuBRH23_FD_187382 | JGI IMG/M metagenome (GOLD analysis project Ga0209347, IMG submission 187382) | Deep subsurface microbial communities from Mt. Terri, Switzerland - Autotrophic microbial communities BRH/23 (SPAdes) (version 2) | ecosystem: Environmental > Aquatic > Deep subsurface >...
CAATCCGGAAACGCGCGATGTGCTCGCCGGGCTGGGCGCGCAGCGCTGGCTGCCGCCGGTCGAAATGTCGCGCCTCACCCTGACCTCGATGCTTGCCGGGGCGCCGGCCGGGATGGAAACCGAAGTGTTCGCCTATGGCAGGCTGCCGCTGGCGTATTCCGCGCGCTGCTTCACCGCGCGCCACTACAACCTGCCCAAGGACGACTGCCAGTTCCGCTGCCTGGATCATCCCGACGGACTGGCGCTGGCCACCCGCGAGGGTGAGCCCTTCCTAACCCTCAATGGCATCCAGACGCAGTCCGCCGGCGTCTACAATCTGATTGGCGAACTGGATAGCCTGCGCGAGCTCGACGTCGCCAGCCTGCGCCTGTCGCCGCAGTCGCGTCATATGGGCCGCGTGGTCGAAGCTTTCCAGGCGGCGCTGGCGGGTGAGCGGACCGCCGCTGACGGATTGGCGCGCATCATGCCCGGCCCTACAGTCGATGGGTACTGGCATGGTCAAGCAGGCCTCGAAAACAGCATGGAGAAACACGCCTGAGATGTTAATCACACGCAGACTGGAATTCGATGCCGGCCACCGCATTCCCCATCACGCCAGCCAGTGCCGGCATTTGCACGGCCATCGCTACGCGATCGAAATCACGCTGTCCGGCGAGATTATCGGCACCGAAGGCGCAGCCGAGCAGGGCATGGTGATGGACTTTTCCGACGTGAAAAATATCGCCAATGCGGTACTCGTCCATCATTGGGACCATGCCTTCCTGGTGTACCAGGGCGACCATGCGGTGGTGGACTTTCTGGCCACGCTACCCGAACATAAAACTGTGGTGCTGCCGGTGGTGCCCACGGCGGAAAATCTCGCCGCCGAGGCATTCCGCCTGCTCGACGCGGCCTACCTCGACACCTACGGCAACCCGTTGCGGCTGCAGCGGGTGCGCTTGTACGAAACACCCAACAACTGGGCCGACGCGGTCCGTGAATGTAGCGTCCCGCTTTGAAATCAGGAGCCATCATGCTGAATCTTGCCTTCCCCCCGCAGTTAACCGCCCTGGTCACCCGGCTTCCGGTTGCGCCGCCCAGCCTGGCTTTTTCGGCGCTGGCAAACCGCCTGCTGTGGCCTGCGCTGAAAATCCTCGACTGGCAGCCGCTGGTCGGCCGACGCTACGCCATCCGCGTCAAGGATCTCGGGCTCAGCCTGCGTTTTACCGTCACCCGGCGCGGGTTTGCGCGCGACTTGCATGCACGGGACGGCGGCGCGCCCGACCTCACCCTCAGCGCCACCGCACGCGACTTTCTGCTGCTGCTCAGCCGCCGCGAAGACCCCGACACCCTTTTCTTCCGTCGCCGCTTGGTGAGCGAGGGCGACACCGAACTCGGCCTTACAGTCAAAAATCTGCTCGACGCCCTCGACCCCGAGGCGGTATGGTGCAGCTTGCCTGCACCGTTGGCATATACGGCGCGGCGCCTGATGGCGGGTTGATTCCGGCCTGGCTGATTCCTCGGTAAACAGCACGGAGGATTTGAAAAACCATGTCGCTTGCCGCCATCATCCGGCCGCAGTCGAGAAACGAGGAGATCGCCAACAGCATCAGCCATGGGCTGGGGCTGGTTGCGGCCATCGTGGCGACCCCGTTTCTCATCGTTCACGCGGCCCGGTTTTGGGATGCGGCCGCCCTCGTCGGCGCTTGTATCTTCGCCGCGACCATGCTGCTGCTTTACCTGGGCTCCACCCTCTATCATGCGCTGCCGGTCGGCCGTGCCAAGCACGTATTCCGGGTCATCGAGCATTCGGCGATCTTCCTGCTCATCGCGGGCACCTACACGCCGTTTACCCTCGGCGTGCTGCGCGGTGCGTGGGGCTGGACCTTGTTTGGGCTGGTGTGGGGACTGGCCGCGGCGGGCGTCGCGATGAAGCTATTCAGCCGGGTTTCCCATCCGGTCATCTCCACCGGCCTGTATCTGCTCATGGGCTGGCTGATTGTGATCGCAATCGATCCGCTGTCTGCGCGCGTGCCTGGGCCCGGCTTGCACTGGCTGATCGCCGGCGGCCTGGCTTACACGATCGGGGTGATTTTCTTTGCACTCGATGCGCGCCTACGTTACGGCCATTTCATCTGGCATCTGTTCGTCATGATGGGCACGGGCTTCCATTATTTCGCCGTGTTCGGGTATGCGGCCTGACCCCGATTCCGGGTTTCGGGCCTGGCTCACCCCCCTGAAAAACGCCCCCCATGGCGGGAAAAGCGGCGCGCTGCCGACAGCAGATTAAGCCACAGCAGCAGTGCCGACAGCGCCAGCGCCACGCCCGCCGCCATGGCCAGCTGCGGCACCCCGACAGCGACGGCGAGCAGCGTGCAGGCAAACAGATGGAGGCGGAACTGCCACCGCGTCCGGCGTTCCGCGATCATCACCTTCATGGTTGGGATGTTGCCGGCGCGTGCCTGCAATTGAGCCTGCAGATGAAACCAGGCCAGAAAGGGCACGATTTTATAGAGCATGCCGTTGACCACGCTGACGGCGAATCCGCCGATGAACAGGATGCCCAATAGCAGCGGATAGGCGCTGCTGCTGGCCCATGCCGGCCACAGCCGGGCCAGGCTCCAGACCGCCACGCAGGCGATCAGACTGGCCATGCCGAGACGCCAGAAATTGAGCGTGACGTCGGGCAGTTTTCTGCGCCGGCGTGATTGCAGGCGCAGCGTGGCAAGGGCGAACAGCAGGATGCCGCCGGCGAGCCCGGCATCGATGAGTTGCAGCGCGTGCTGCGGAAACAGCGGGGCAACGGCGCGAAGCCCGATCAGCAGGAACAGCGCGCGCGTCAGCCAACGGCTCAGGTGCGGTGGGTAGGGCGGCGTGATCTGGAACATCGGCACCACCTGATAGGCGATGCCGATCACCAGCAGCAACACCCAGCCGAGCAACCCAAAGGCAATGTGGGCTGCAGCCGTCGTCCCGAGGGGAAGCGGTAATGCCCAGCCTGTGCGCTGCAGCGCCAGCGCCAATCCGAGCAGCAGCGTGATGCCCAGACATGCCACCGCGAGTCGAACACCGGTCACGGTGGCGCTGGCGACGGCGCGAGCGAGGCTGATCGATGCCGCAACGAGAACAAGCATCAATCCGCTGACGAGCAGGATGATTCCGATGCCAAAGGCGACTGGCGCGGCTGTCAGAAACCCTGTCATCAGCGCAATGCTTCCCAGCGTGAGTGAAGCGTGACTGAGTCCGGCGACCAGACGGGGCGCTGGCAGCGAGGCGCCCGCCACCACCGGCAACATCTGTATCAATGCACCCAGCATCACCATGGTGAGGAAGCCCAGCGTGAGCGCATGAGTCAGCGCCAGTGTCGCCGGGGTCCAGCGCGAGGCCAGCGCTTCAGGGGCGCCCACGATCAGGCCCGCGGCCGCGAGCAGAAACAGCGGGGCAGTCAGAAAGAAGCGCAGCGGCAGCGCGAATGGCGGCGCCTGTTCGAAGGAGAGGCCGGGTTGCGGATTCATCGCGCGCCTTTTACACGGCTTCGCCGGACGCGCGGATCAGTGATGACGTCGCTGCCATCTGCTTGGCGCTGTGTGATGTGGCCAGAGCCGCATTCTGCAATCAGCGGATACAGCAGAAACGGTTCGCAATGCAGCAGCAGCCGGATCGATAGAGCCGGACGCAGCAGGTCCGGCGTCCGCAACAGCTGTTCCATTGGCTCCGGGGGTTCCAGCCGGCGTGCGTCGACACGAATTTCGTCAGCCGGGGAGGGCATGCAGGTCATGACCAGGCAACGGCCTCCATGGCACGGATCACGCTGTCGCGCTCAGCGCCCAGTACCTGCTCCGAGATGAGGTAAAGCAGGTTCTCCTCTTTCAGCTTGTGCTGTTGCATCAGCATGTTGAGCGTTTCCGACAGTCCCAGATAACGATCTTGATCGGCCTGGGTCACGGCGACTGCCATCTTCTGCAACAGGCCGCGCATCTGATCGTGCTCGGTGCGCATGGCCTCGGTGGGCCACGATTGCATGCCGCTGCGGGCTTCGAAGGCAGGGAACGGCATGGTTTCCTCCATCGCCAGGTCGGGCGCCATCGCTGCCTGGAAACGCCCGAGCAGGCTGCGTGCGCGGTCCCGGTTATTTTGCCCCATGGCTGCTTCGGCTGAGGGGAGCAGATCGTCGCAATCGCGGTGGTCGCGGTCAGAAAAATCCCCAATCGTGGGCATCATTTTCTCCCGTAGTTGCTGGGGCTTGAGTTTATCAGGATAAGATAACCTTAAAATCATCTTGATATTTTATCTACATGTTGTATTGTTGGTTTGATTGATACACAAAATATAGATAAACGAGGAGTCAGGCACAGTGAATACAGACAGAGGACAGGGGGTGAGGGCGGCGCTGAGCGAGGTGGTCAAGCGTGACGGGCGGCGGGCAGATTTCGATGCCGGAAAAATTCGCTCGGCGCTGTTGCGCGCCGGTCAGGCCAGCGGCGAATACGGCGAGGCCGAGGCGGATTTGCTGTCCGCCCAGGTGTTGAAAGTGCTGATCCACCGTTTGCACGATTCGCCGCCGGATATCGAACGCATCCAGGACGTGGTCGAGCAAAGTTTGATTGCCGCCAACCACCTCGCCACCGCGCGCGCCTATATTGTCTATCGCGAAACCCACACAAAGCTGCGTCAGGACCGCAAGACCGTGGTCGATGTGGAAGCATCGATCAACGAATACCTGTCGCGCCAGGACTGGCGGGTCAACGCCAACGCCAACCAGGGCTATTCATTGGGTGGCTTGATTTTGAATGTGTCCGGCAAAGTGGTGGCCAATTACTGGCTCAATCATGTGTATGCGCCCGAACTCGGCGAAGCCCACCGCGACGGTTCGCTCCACGTCCACGACCTCGACATGCTGGCGGGCTACTGTGCCGGCTGGTCGCTGCGCACGCTATTGCACGAAGGCCTCAACGGCGTGCCGGGCAAGGTCGAGGCGGGGCCGCCCAAACACATGTCCTCCGCGGTCGGCCAGATCGTCAATTTCCTCGGCACGCTGCAAAACGAATGGGCCGGTGCGCAGGCATTTTCCTCGTTCGACACTTACATGGCGCCCTTCATCCGCCAGGATGCAATGAGCTATGAAAGTGTGAAGCAATGCATCCAGGAACTGATCTACAACCTCAACGTGCCGTCGCGCTGGGGCACCCAGACGCCGTTCACCAACCTCACTTTCGACTGGACCTGCCCGGAGGATCTGCGCGAACAAATCCCCATCATCGCCGGCAAGGAAATGCCGTTCACCTACGGCGACCTGCAGGTCGAGATGGACATGATCAACCGCGCCTACATCGAGGTGATGACCACCGGCGACGCCAAGGGCCGCGTGTTCACTTTTCCCATCCCCACCTACAACATGACGCCGGATTTTCCGTGGGAGTCGGAAAACGCCGACCGGCTGTTTGCCATGACTGCGCGTTACGGCCTGCCCTATTTCCAGAACTTCATCAATTCCGAGATGAAGCCCAACCACATCCGCTCGATGTGCTGCCGCCTGCAACTCGACCTCAGGGAATTATTGAAGCGCGGCAACGGCCTGTTCGGTTCGGCCGAGCAGACCGGATCGGTCGGCGTGACGACCGTTAACTGCGCGCGGCTGGGCCATGAGTACAGGGGCGACGAAGCCGGGTTGCTGCATCGTCTTGATGCGCTGCTCGAGATGTCGAAGAACGGCCTGGAAATCAAGCGCAAGGAAATCCAGCGCTTGATGGACAACGGCTTGTTTCCCTACACCAAGCGTTATCTCGGCACGCTGCGCAATCACTTCTCGACCATCGGCGTCAACGGCGTCAACGAGATGATCCGCAACTTCACCGTCGACGCGCACGACATCACCAGCGAATGGGGCCACGCTTTCGCGGTGCGCCTGCTCGACCATATTCGCGCGCGTATCGCCGCGTTCCAGGAAGAAACCGGCCATATGTACAACCTGGAAGCCACGCCGGCCGAAGGCACCACCTATCGCTTCGCCAAGGAAGACAAGAAACGCTATCCGGCGATCCTGCAGGCGGGCACCGACGACGCGCCGTACTACACCAACTCGTCGCAACTGCCGGTGGGCTTCACCGACGATGCGTTCGAGGCGCTGGAACGGCAGGACGATTTGCAGCGCAAGTACACCGGCGGCACCGTGCTGCATCTCTATATGTCGGAGCACATTTCGTCGGTGGAGGCTTGCCGCAATCTGGTGCGCCGGTCGCTAACGCGCTTCCGTCTGCCCTACATCACGATTACGCCGACTTTTTCCATCTGTCCCAAACACGGCTACCTCGCCGGCGAGCACAAGTTCTGCCCTACGTGCGACGAAGAGGCCCTGTCCCGCAAACGCGCTGTTGCAGCCTGACCTAACCCAAGGAGATTGACATGAACGACATGAGTGTTTCAGCCCAAATCCAGACCATTGCATTGAAGGACGAAGAGCGCACCCGCTGCGAAGTGTGGACTCGCGTAATGGGCTACCACCGCCCGACCACCAGCTTCAACAAGGGCAAGCAGAGCGAGCACCGCGAGCGGCAGTTTTTTGTCGAAGGGCGTTGCGCACAGGGCTGACGCCGGCATGTTCCGTGTGGGAGGGCTGACCCCGCTTTCCACCGCCGATTGGCCCGGCATGCTGGCCGCGGTGGTGTTTTGCCAGGGCTGCCCCTGGCGCTGCGGCTATTGCCACAATCCCGATTTGATCCCGTCGCGCGGCGAAAACGAAATTCCCTGGAAAGACGTGCTGGATTTTTTACGCCGCCGCCGGGGGTTGCTTGACGGCGTGGTGTTTTCGGGCGGCGAGCCGACATTGCAGCCGGGCCTGGTTGACGCGATGCGCGAAGTGCGCGCACTCGGATTCAAGATCGGCCTGCATACGGGCGGCATGATTCCGCAGCGGCTGGCAGCCGTGCTGCCGCTGGTCGACTGGGTGGGGCTGGATGTGAAAGCGCCGTTTGCCGATTACCCGCGCATCACCGGCGCGGCCGGCAGCGGGGTTCGTGCGCAGGCCGGTCTGCGGCACGTAGTGGCGTCCGGCGTCGCCCATGAAATCCGCACCACGGTGCATCCCGCGCTGCTGACTGATGCGGACCTCGGCCATCTTGCACGCGATCTGGCCGCACGCGGCGTCCGTCGCTACGTCATCCAGGCATTTCGCAGCGAGGGGTGCAGGGATGAACTCTTGTGTCGGAATGCGGCCCGCGTGCGGCCTTTGTCGGAGGTGGGCGAAGCGCTGGCCGGGTTGTTCGAGGATTTTTCGGTGCGCGCCTAGGCTGGAGGCCGACCAACGCGCAGGAACAGCGGCCAGTGCAAATGCAGGGCCGCAACGGGATCGCCCCATAAAGCTTGGAGCGCGGCCATCAATGCCGGCAACGGATCGTTCCCACGCGCGGCTCGATAGCGCTTCACCGCCGACCAGGTGGAAAGGTAGGCCATTAACCGCGGCAGCGTCCATTCAACTTCAATATGAAAAGCAGGCGGCTGGATTTCGGCAAAGGGAAAACCCAGGCTGCGGTAGGCGTCGTCGATCAGCGCGCGTTCGGGTGGCCAATAGGGGCCAACCGTTTCATTATAAAACCTCAGGAACGGCGCATCCATTTTACCCGGCAGCACCATGCGGCCGTAGCCCCACAAGGCGATCACCCCACCGGGGTTCAGCACGCGTGACACTTCGGTGTAGAAGCGCGGCAGGTCGAACCAGTGCGCCGCCTGGGCGACGGTGACGAGGTCGATGCTGTGATCAGCGAGGCCGCTGGCTTCGGCGGGCGCCACGCGGTAGTCGATGGCGGGATGGGCTGCGGCTTGACGGACCTGCTCGGCAGACGCATCGGTCGCGATGATTTTCTGGAAATACTGCACCAGTCCCAGGGCCGCCTGGCCGCTGCCGGTGGCGCAATCCCAGGCGGTGCTGCGCTCGGCGCATTGGCTGGCGAGCCATGCAAACAGCGCGGCGGGATAGTCCGGCCGATAAGCGGCGTACTGGTCAGAAGCGGATGAAAAATGATCCTTGAAGTCGCTCACTTAGGTAGCAAAGTCAGGCGCAAGTCATCACCGATCTGGCGCACATCCGTTATTCGAAAGCGTGCAGCATCAGCCAGCATCGTGAGCGGTGGTTGCGCAAACAATCCATGCGCGTTGTCGCCTACCGCCATGGGTGCCACATACGCTACCCACTCGTCGACCAGGCCGGCAGCGATCAGCGCACCGTTCAATGCCGCGCCGGCCTCGACGTGCAGTTCGTTGATGCCGCGTTGCGCCAGCAGCGTGAGCAAGGCCGCCAGATGAACGCGACTGCCTGCGCCAGGTAACGCGATCACTTCGGCGCCTGCCTGCTCGAGTGCGGCGCGGGCATCAGGATCAGCGCGGTGACAGGCGATGAGCGCGGGCAACATCGCTGCATTCGCTGGCGTGCGCAAGGCGGAATCGACAATGACCCTGAGCGGTTGCCGGCCAATGTCGAAATCGCGCACGTTCATGCGCGGATTGTCGGCCAGCACCGTGCCGCTGCCGGTGAGAATGGCGCAGGCACGCGCGCGTAGCTTTTGCACGTCGGCGCGCGCGGCTTCGCCAGTGATCCACTGCGACTGACCATTAGACAACGCGGTCTTGCCGTCCAGCGTCGATGCAGTTTTGAGCCGCACCCACGGGCGTTGCCGCGTCATGCGAGAAATAAAACCGGGGTTGAGCGCGCGCGTTTCCTGTTCCATCAATCCGACCTCGGCCTGAATACCGGCCAGAGTCAGCATGTCGATGCCGCCGCCTGCCACCAAAGGATTGGGGTCGGCCATGGCGGACACCACGCGCACCACACCGGCCTGGATCAGCGCTTCGGCGCACGGCGGGGTTCTACCGTGATGTGAGCAGGGTTCAAGCGTAACGTAGGCGATGGCGCCGCGCGCGGCCGGACCCGCTGCCTGCAACGCGTTAACTTCGGCGTGAGGCGCGCCCGCGCGTTGGTGCCAGCCTTCGCCGACAATCCGGCCGCTGTTGACAATGACGCAGCCGACGCGGGGATTCGGTGACGTGGTAAACAATCCGTGTGCCGCGAGTTGCAACGCCCGTGCCATGAAAACGTGATCGGAAGCACTGAAAATCATGGCCGGCCCGCGGGAAATGCGGAATCAACCGCCGTGCTGGACTACGGTACGGCCATTCAAGGGCTGCACCGGGCGTGCGTTGTGCGAGTAAAGCAGATGCAACAAATTAATCTGGGCCCGCGATGCCTCCACCGGTGTCTTCAGCACATACCACGCCACGCCTTCCGAGCAGGGGGGCGTCGTGAGGGAACCTTCAAAGTGATAATAGCCATGCTTTGCCGGCAGCAGTGCGGCCGGATCGATGCTGACATGGTCTACAACGTGTTGGGGGCCGGCAGCGATGGGCATGTTGTCGAACATGGGTTTGAGCGCCGCATTCTCTTTGCCGCGTTTGATGAGGACGGCCACTACTGCCAATTTGCCTGCCGCGTCTTTATGCACCATATGCACCACCATATCGTAGGCCTTGCCGTTCACGCGTTCTTCGCTGGGCGTGTGCACATGGAATTGCGCCAGGTTGTAGGTGTGGTTGCCCACCGTCAAGGTTCCGCCCTGAGGACTGTCGACCTGTACGGTATGGCCGTTGTTGATGATTTTCAGGGGCACACTGGTGTAGTGGAACCCCAGGTCCGGCAGGTCCGCCTGGTGACGCGCCTTGCGGATATCGATGGGTGACTGGTGCTTGCCCAGACCGCAGGTCGCAAAGTCCTTGCTGAGTTCATTCCAATGTTGGGGGCCATGTTCGCCCTCGTATTCCCAGTGCGGGGGCGAGGCGGCAAAAACGGAACTGCTGGTGATGGCACACAGTACTGCGGCTGAAATCAATTTCATGCTTGCTATTCTCCTATGGGGGGGTCAAAGATCCTTCATTACATCCTGAAAATCCGCTACGTCCTTAAAGCTGCGGTAAACCGAAGCAAAGCGGATGTAAGCGATTTTGTCGAGCTTCTTTAATTCGTTCATGACCTGTTCGCCGACCTCGCGGGCGGGAATCTCGCGTTCTCCCAAGGTCAGCAAACGTTGCCGGATACGGTCCACCGCCGCATCGACCAGTTCGGTCGAGACGGGCCGTTTATGGAGCGCCCGGCGAAATCCTTCGCGCAATTTCGCCTCGCAAAAATCCTCGCGCATGCCGTTGGTCTTGACGATCTGCGGGGGGCGCAACTCGGCGGTTTCCCACGTGGTGAACCGTTTGTCGCACGATGCGCAACGGCGGCGGCGGCGCACGGCATCGCCCGACTCATTGACGCGCGAGTCAATGACCTGTGTATCCAGCGAACCGCAAAAAGGACATTTCATTTTTTGGTGAGCGCTCAGGGCGAATCATGGCGGGTGGCGGACGTTTCCTTCACCGCGCCGGTTTACTGTCTATGCATAGACCGGAAATTTGGCTGTCATT
>Ga0209347_1006423_pt1 | contig 10426 bp, 9 predicted proteins | sample AutmiccommuBRH23_FD_187382 | JGI IMG/M metagenome (GOLD analysis project Ga0209347, IMG submission 187382) | Deep subsurface microbial communities from Mt. Terri, Switzerland - Autotrophic microbial communities BRH/23 (SPAdes) (version 2) | ecosystem: Environmental > Aquatic > Deep subsurface >...
TCTACGGTTTTAACTCTAGACTCTTTGCCACTGGGATAAAAAATCACTTCGTCGCCGACCTTTACCTTACCGGAATCAACGGACCCTGCCACAATTCTCCTATCATCGCCACCTGCCGTAAACTTATACACGCCCTGTACTGGCATTCGAAAAGCCTGGTACTCAACATCCTGCTTATTCTTCAGCAAATCCAGCTTTTCTAGCACCGTCTTTCCTTCATACCAGGACATTTTGTCAGAAGCCAACGCTACATTATCGCCCATGAAGCCGCTGACAGGAATAAATGAATCGGCCTTAACGCCGATTTCTGTGAGAAACCGGTTATATTCCGCTGCGATTTCATCATACCTTTGCTGGTTATAGTCGATAAGGTCCATCTTATTTACCAAAACAACAACCTGTTTGATGCCCAACATGGATAACAAGTAGCCGTGTCTTTTGGAGTTTTCCATGACACCTTCCTTGGCATCGATTACCAGAAGAGCAGCTTCAGCTCTAGCAGCGCCTGTTACCATATTTTTTAAAAACTCAATATGCCCCGGGGCATCAATGATGATATACTTTCTTTTATCCGTTTTAAAAAACACCCTGGCGGAATCAATGGTAATCCCCTGTGCCTGTTCGTCTTTTAAGGCATCTAACAGAAAGGCATATTCAAAGGGCTTTGAGTTTCGACGACATGTTTCCTTTACCTGCTCAAGCTTCCCCACAGGCAGTGAGTTAGTATCGGCCAGCAGTTTACCAATAATGGTACTTTTCCCATGATCCACATGACCTACGATTACTATATTCATGTTTTCGTTAACATAATTTTTGTTCACCATCAATCCATCCCATCCTTATGAGGTTATACATTCCATACCGTTACATATAGCCGGCCTTTCGCAGTTCTTCCAAGCCGCCGCCATCTTCTTTATCCTGCTCTCTGCCGCTTCTTTCAGCAATATTGGAAAACTTGCCGGACCTTAATTCCTCTACAATTTCCTCCACTGTACTGGCATTGGATTCCACGGGCCGGGTGCACGGCCAGCATCCCAAAGATCTGTACCTTTTACCTTCTCCTTTATCGAAGTAGAGAGAAACCATGGGAATCTCCTCCCGTAAAATATATTCCCAAAGGTCCAATTCCGTCCAATCTAAAAGGGGATGTATTCTCACATGGGTGCCCGGTGCAAAGTCTGTTTTATATTGATTCCAAAACTCAGGGGGCTGTTCACCAATATCCCAATCATTTCCCTGGCCCCTGGGGGAAAAATATCTCTCTTTGGATCTTGACCCTTCCTCATCAGACCTAACTCCCACAATCACTCCCGTAAAAGGGGCCGGATTCTTTTCCCGTTCATATCCACCGGTTTCATGGTTCATTCTATACCTTGGTCCGGTACCATTTAGAGTGGCTCGCAGTGCTTCCGTCTTCAACAACCTGCAGCACTCCAGTCTGGTGCAGTTGCCGTGGGGAAAAGTTTTCTTACTTTCTAAAGCCTCAATGTTTTGCCCGTAAATCATATCAAGTTTCCACTGCCTAGCATGGTTATCCCGATATTTAATCATTTCAGGAATTTTATAATCGGTATCTACATGGATCAAAGGAAACGGGACGTGTCCAAAGAATGCTTTCCTAGCAAGGTGTACCAACACCGTGCTGTCCTTGCCTATAGACCAGAGCATGCCTAAATCTCGGAAATTTGCATAAGCTTCTCTTAAAATATGCATAGATCTGTTTTCCAACTTTGTCAGATGATCCACTGTCTTCCCCCCTTAATACTTGTTAGACTCTTTTTTGTTGATTGTTATTTGGTGTTTGCGCCTGTCTAAACTGACAATGAACCAGTCCATATAGTCGCCGCGGTTTTTTGTATATAGATAACCGCCCTTACCGCCGATATCTATTCCCAAATGATACTTGATGGCGCCTACGGGACATTCTTTTACACAAGCAGTACAGCCCCAGCATTCCTGCGGGTACTTAATATAGGCCTTATCATTCTTATCCTTTTGGATCAAGTTGCCGGGGCAGACATCACAGCACTGACCGCAGGAAACACACTTGGCCTTATTGACTTGGATGCTCATAAGTTTCGTCCCTCCCCACCAAATCTCTCAACAAGATTTCTACCTCTCCGTCCTTATAGACCGAATTAACATATTTCATCCACCGGTCATCATCTTTTTGGGGATAATCGCCATTTTCCTGATAACATCTCCACCGGGTTTCCTGCCTGGCTTCCAAATGCTTAATCAATACCTTACAGACAAACAACCGGTCAATGATCTCGAATATTGACAGCAGCTCATGGACAGATTCAGCCTTTAACGCTTCCACTATGGTTAGCAGTTCCTCAATACGCTTGGCTGCAATGGCCAGTTTTGCGTTATTATAGATATAGGCCATGGATATTCCGCCGGCATATTCATCCATTACTTTTTGCATGGCTCCTTCAACTTCCTCAATAGTATAAAGAGGTGGCTCATTGCTGAAGAAATGAAGGATGTCTTTGCTTTTTCTGCTTATTTCATCTCTATTCAATCTAACGATGTGACCTTCTTTTATAGTTTCCAAAATGGACATGGCCGCAATTTCACCTTCGGCAAGACACCCTGTAACGTATTTTTTGGGACTACCCCCAGCCACATCACCTATGGCATAGAGATTTTGTATGGTAGTCCTCCTATCGGCATCCACCCAGTAGCCGCTGGCAGCATGCCCCCCGACAATATATGGTTCCGTTCCCTCAATTTCGACATTTTCCTCTGCAGGGCCGCTGTTCATTTCCACCCACTTTAAAGCCTGGGCCGGGGCCATATTTAAGTAAGCCTTGATAAGTTCATTTTGCTGTTCCCGGGTAATTCCCCGGGTCTTTAAAAAGCAGGGGCCATTGCCTTTAAGATTTTCCATAACAGTAGCGTAAAGCCGCATATATGTGGTAGGTTCCCCGTACTTTCCTACGTATTCCTCACCTTTGGCATTGACCTGAACAGTATTTATACCTTGGGAGATAGTGCCGGTAGGCGCGATGGTGTCTTTGCATCTGAGTGCAATAAACCGCATTTCAAAAGTGGTCATTTCTGCACCTGCCCTGACTCCCATGGCATAACCCGCTCCGGTATTAAACGGACTGTACCACATTTTATGTCTGGAAAAAGCCGGGTTATTGGGCTTATAAAGCCCTGCCGCCCCGCCGGTGGCGCAGACAGTCTTTTTTGCATATATTTCATAGATTCTATTGTCCTTTAGAGAAAAACCAACAGCACCAACGACAGCGCCATCTTTCACCAAATAATCCACTATGTTAACATGGTTCAAAACATTAATATTATCTTTATCCAATACCGCTTCAGCAAGGAGCGGTTTAATATTTTCACCGTTAATTTTGACACTTCTGGGCCCTCTTTGAACATATTCTCCGTTTTGGTCTTTAAGGATGGGCACTCCCAACTCCTCAAGCCTCCGGGCAACTTTATTAAGACGCTGGGCAATAGTATAAACCAAATCTTCACGGATAACACCTTCAGAATCTCCTCTTACATAATCCACAAAGGATTCTGGCGTTTCCCCTTTACCGATGTATGCATTGAGCGCATTGACCCCTGCCGCTAAGCAGCCGCTCCTTTTGATATGGGCTTTATCTGTAATCACCACATTTAAGTCAGACTGCTCGGAGATGGTCAGCGCACAAAAACATCCGGCAGTCCCGCCGCCAATAATGAGTACATCTGTTTCTATGGTCTTTATTTCAAACATCAAGTCCATCACTCCCACTTATCCGATGAAGCCCTTTTGTGACAAGTACTTCACTATATCACCTGCACAGTCTTCAACACTTTGCTTATCGGTACCAACTGTAATTTCCGGATTGATCGGTTTTTCATATGGAGAATCTATCCCGGTAAAATTCTTTATTTCCCCGGTCCTAGCTTTTTTATAAAGTCCTTTAGGGTCTCTGCTTTCACATACTTCTAAAGAACAATCCATAAATATTTCTATAAATCTGTCTCCCAACAATTGTCTAACATCGTGCCTATCCTGGCGGAGAGGCGAAATAAAAGCAGTCAGTGTAATTATTCCGGCATCTACAAAGAGCTTACTCACCTCGGCAATTCTTCTGATATTCTCTTGGCGGTCCCCTATGGTAAACCCCAAATCTTTATTGAGACCGTGCCGTATATTGTCCCCGTCCAGTAGGTAAGTAGGTCTGCCCCCTTGAAGGAGCGTTTTTTCCACTGCATTGGCAATGGTAGATTTCCCGGAACCGGACAACCCGGTAAACCATAATACAACACCTTTTTGCTTCAATAATCCCTCTCGGTCTTCCCTTATCACGCTGGTATGATGCCAAACTACATTTCTGTTATTACCCACAAATTTAACCCCCTAGTAGATACCCAGTAAACGCCAATAAGTCAAAGCAAAGAGTGCGACTATGGCTACTGATACGATGTTCAAAACAAGCCCTATCCTGAAAGCTTCACCGGATTTTATAAATCCTGAAGAAAATGCTATGGCATTTGGCGGTGAACTCATGGGGAGCATAAAAGCCAACCCCGAAGGTATTGCTACCAAATATACCGCTAAAACAGGCGGCAAGTTTAGAGCCATTGCTGTTTTCATCACCACCGGAAGCAGCATCACAACAACTGCCGCATTGGAAACCCCTTCAGTGAGAAAGACGCTTAAATATAAAACAACAATCATAAATCCTAAAATAGAAAAACTGATGTTGGCAATATAATTCTGATTTATATAGTCCAACAGCCCGGTTTCTACCAAGGCTTTACCCAGAGCAATGGCACCTCCGTACATCATAATTGCGCCCCAGTTGATTTCTTTTTTTGCATCCTCCCAGTTGGTCACGTTAAGCACAAAAAAGAGCGCCGCGCTGATTAGGGCTATGTTGGCAATGCCAAATCTTGCACTTTCAAAAATCCACAAATAAATGGTACCTACCAAAATAATCAAAGCCTTAATCTCTTTAAGACTAATCTTACTAACTCTGCCTCCACCTTCGGAAAACATTTCCTTCAACACTTCCGTATCTCTAGTGGAAGCACTTACTTTTTTGGAAAGGTAAAAGGCGACCATAATCATAATCAGATAGATTGGCGGTGCAACTGTAATAATCCATTCTAAAAAACCAATAGTGGTACCGGTTGATTCTTCCAAAATACCTATTGCCAAGGGGTTTCTTGCACCACCTAAGAATGTTACAACTCCGCCCAACACGCTGCCCCAGGCCAAAGCAAAAAACATGTACTTTCCCAATATGGAGCTGCTTTTTAATTCCAATCTTTTGCTTATTGACATTAAGATGGGAAACAGCATGGCCGCCACTGCATGTTCGGGCATAATATGTGATAAAGAGGCGGCTAAAAAAAACACGGAAAGCACCAGTTTATGCGGCCTGTCACCAAATCTGGATAATATATAGTATGAAATCCTTTTGTTTAACCCGGAACTGGAAACCCCAGCAGATATAATGAAGGCACCGATGATAAAAAAGACTGCTTTATTACCAAAAAAGGAATACACCTGTGCCTCCCCTAAAACATTAAATGTAGCCAGAAGCCCCATCACCATCAGACTGGTGATAGCCAGAGGAATAATATTGGTTACCCATAAAAAGTTAGCAAACAGGAAAATAATTAACGCCTGATAGGCCTGCTGAGACATGCCCGGCGGAATATTGTCACTGGAAATAAATATCAAGAATGTAGCAAATGAAATCAACAGCAAGATAGCATTCTTATATTCCAATAAAAATAGGGTGGCCAGGGGCCGTCTATCTATATAAACCTTGCTCTTCACAATTAATGCCTCCTACAGTCCACTGGACCCAAAGGATTCATCAATCCTTTTCACCATCAACTTTTGCCTGAAATTCATGGTTTCCAACAGCATTTTCATTTTAATCTTATCTGCCAAAGAGTAATCAGCCCGTTTCCGGTCCAACAAGGGTATGGACTTTAAGTTAGGTGAAATTTTACCAAAGTAATTATGGGATTTTATAAGATCAATCAGACTGTCATCACCTTCCGCCGGTATCGGGATAATCTTTAATGACAATAAATCTTCAATGATACTTTTATCATTTAGACTTGCAGCAAAAACCCATCCAAGGGCAAATAAGTCAGTGGCAAAAGTCATAATCTCAACCTGTTTTTTAGAATAACTGCTTATACTTGGATTGAAATAGAGGCCATGCACACCATATGAAAAATATTCTTCAATGCGCTGTTTATGCCGGGGTATGTCCGATTGTAAGACTACAAAGATATCAAAGTGCTTTTTAATTTCTTCTACTAATATCTTTCTAGCATAGTCTGTTACCTGATCTTGAAAGGATAACAGGATGTACTTTGTTTGATACTGTGAAATTTCTTTCTCAATAAAACCCAATAAGGTTTCCGCCGAAGTATCTTCCAATACAGTGATCGTGTGCATGAAACCCCCTCCCTAGAAGTTATTTAAAGCCTGTTCCATATCTTCCAAGATATCCTTGGGGAAACTTTCCCCTAATGTTGTATGCTTCAGGAGATTATATGTTACAGCAAATAATTTGGAAGCAGCGATAAAGCGAAACTTGCTTCAGGTGGGATTTTATACCCCATCTGATGTTTAGTTAAGCCATATCTACCCTCGCGGGGCACAAGTGCGACTACGCCAACAAGTTGGCAAATCTTCTATGCACCCTCGGGTGGTTTTCTAACTACCTCTTAAGCTCCAAATAGTGTGGTGGAGAGGTATCGTTCTCCAGTATCAGGAATAACTGTTAAGACCCTTTTTCCTTTTCCTAATCTTTTTGCTACTTCCAAGGCTGCATATAAATTAGCACCTGAGGAAATACCGGCCAAAATACCTTCTTTACGGGCAAGCTCTTTGGCTGTTTCAAATGCCGCTTTATTATTTACCGTCACTATGTCATCATAGATATCCGTATTTAGTGTTTTTGGTATAAACCCGGCGCCAATCCCTTGCAGCATATGGGGCCCCGGCTGCTGCCCGGATAATACGGCCGAGTCTTCCGGCTCAACAGCTATAATCCTTATTCCATCAATATTTTCTTTTAAAACTTCTCCAACACCGCTAATGGTCCCGCCTGTACCTACTCCTACAACAAAGGCATCCAGGTCCTGACCAAAATCATTTAGTATCTCCCGGGAAGTTGTTTTTCTATGCACCTCAGGGTTGGCAGGGTTCTCAAATTGTTGGAGCATCAAATAGCCTTTTTGTGTCACCAGTTCCATGGCTTTTTCAATAGCTCCCTTCATGCCTGAAGAAGCTTTAGTCAAAATAATTTCTGCCCCGTACGCCTGAAGCAGTTTTCTTCTTTCCAAAGACATGGACTCGGGCATAGTGAGAATAAGTTTGTATCCTTTGATGCCTGCGGTCAGGGCAAGGCCAATCCCGGTATTACCGCTGGTTGGTTCAACAATAGTATCACCAGGCTTTATCAGCTCTTTCTTTTCAGCATCTTCAATCATACTGAGAGCAATCCTGTCCTTAACAGAGCCGCCGGGGTTAAACATTTCAAGCTTCAAATAGACATCCGCCGCATTATCATCGGTCATAGAATTAAGCTTAACTATGGGTGTATTACCTATGGTTTGCAAAATATTATCGTACAGCATAATTTTTACCCCCTATTTTTTTCTCACAACAAGTAGATTTGAGCCATCATAGTTATCGTCTATTTTTATAATCTCATGTCCTTCCGCTTGAACACTGCCGGGAACATTCTCAATGGGTTCACCGTAGTCCAGAATAAATCCCATGGTTTCTCCGGACTTAATTTTAGATAATTCTATTTTGACTTTTACAAAGTTAATGGGACATTTGACGCCTTTAAAATCCGCAATCTTTAAAGATGTATCCACATCCTGCCCTGCGTCAGTCTCAATATCTTGCCCCTGCTGCTCCTTGGGAAGAGTAACTTCCAATTTTGGACTCAATGATTGATACATTGCACTTACCCGATCCACCAAATATTTCACATCTTCATAATGGTTTTTCAGACTATCCAAATCGCCAAGCTTATAATCAATCAACTGGTCAATAACTCCTTTAATATCCGCTTTTACGAAGCCCGTATCTACAAAGTGTTTGATAAATTCCTTAAAAATTAATCTATCCTTGGTGGTATCGACACCTTTAAGAATTAATAAGGCCCTTGCTGCGGAAACACTTGCATCATATAACTTTATGGACTCTCCACTGTTTGAGTAGCCACCCACAGCTGATTGAGCGTTAGAAATATCTAGTTTAATAACATCCAATACTCCCGCACTGCATTCGCCGGGTCCCCTGCCTTTAAGAGAAAACTTCTCGTCAGAACCAAAGTCATAGTAAAGATCGGGGTTTTCTCTTTCCCTTTCAAATACGGAAAAATTTTCAATAAGGTTATTTATGCTGCAAGTTTCCCGGTTTGCAAATTCAGTGAAATCTTCAATTTGAGATTGATGCTTTAATTTGGCCAACTGATAGAGAAATTCAGGCGTTTTTTTCGCGGGAATTGCTCCGTATTCGGTACCCAAAACAGCTTTTCCTACACCAACAGCGCCGCCAAATAATACTGAATACAGGGGGACCAGGCCGTCTTCCACTCTCCTAGCCCGGCCAAAAAGCCCTATCTCACCTTTTTGGTGCTGACCGCAAGAGTTGGGGCAGCCGGAAATAAATATTCTTGGCAGCTCTGACTTTATATCCGCCTCAACTTGAGAAAATTTTTCTCTAATGGCATATAAAAGCTTTTGTGACAAACATAATCCCAACTTACAGGTGGCCGCTCCGGCACAGGCCACGGAATTGTCCAAATCAAAGGGAGAAACAAACTCCAATATCAATTCCAACAATCTTTTAGCATCGCTGCCCTTTAGGTCTCTAACAAAAAAACCTTGAGTATTAGTAAGTCTGATAGAGGGCTCATAATCCAGCTCCCCTATAAATTCAATGGTCCTGTCAAGATTTTCTACGCCAAGATTTCCGTTTTCGGGATGAATATATACGGAATAAAGCCCTGCCTGTTTTTGCTCATATATGAGCGGACCGGAACTATTCACAGGTTCACCTATCAAATTAATGGGTTTTTGTCCCTTAAAAAAAACATCCAGATTTCTGTCGTTTTTAATATTTTCTACCTGCTCCAAGTATCTGGCCTTAAATTCCTCGTCACCCAGTCTTTTTAGTATAAATCTAATACGGGCTTTATGTTTGTTGGTCCTATCGCCTTCGTCTTCAAAAAGCTCCTTCATGGCCTGAACATGATATAACACTTCCGAAGCTGGAATGAAATCTACCAGTTTAATGGAAACAATAGGGCCTCCTCCTAATCCTCCGGCACCGTAAACTGTAAAACCTTCTTCCCCATTCTGTATTTTTGCAACAAAGCCCAAGTCGGCAATAGTTGCATTACCCGTATCCTGGGGGGAATTAGAATAAGCAATTTTAAATTTTCGCGGCAGATTAAAAATTGTGGGGTCCTTAAGCGTGTATTCAGTTGTGGCCAAGGCATAGGGCGTAACATCAAACACATCATCCTGAGAAACTCCCGATAAAGGAGAGCACCCTACGTTTCTGGCGGTGTTGCCTCCGGTGCCTTTTGTAACTATGTCTGCATCCATTAGCCCTTCCATTATATCAACGGTATCATCCAAGGTAACCCTATGAAACTGAATATCCTGTCTGGTTGTGAGATGTACATAGCCGTGGGCATATTTTTTTGCCAGTTCACTGATTGTTTTTAATTGGCTTAAAGTAACAACACCGGCAGGAATTCTCGTCCGTACCATATAGATGTCATTCTCTCTTTGCTCGTAAATTCCCATAGCGACTCTATAGGGTTTAAACCTTTCCGGTTCGATGGTACCCTTTTTCAGCTCCTCAACTTTATTTCGATAGTTTTTTGTTTCTTCCATAACCTGCTCAGGTATCTTAATCATTTTGTCTTTCCTCCTTCTGTTGGACAAATTCACATTGAAGCTTTTCTACCCTTTCATGGGCTTCTATTTTAAAGAAGTTAAATACAGGTTCCCGCTCCTTTAATGACAGTATGCCGTAAACCACATGGGGGTCATATGCCAGCCGTTTATCTTCATCTGACGGCCTTGAAGGCGTATATGGGTGAGAGTGATAAATTCCCACCACCTCGAGATCTTCGGCTCTGGTCTTCTTCAGGACAGCAAACTGTTCTTTAGGATCCATAGTAAAATGTTCGCTACTTTGGTCTGTGTTTCTCATGGGATATATCTTTTTTATTAATATTTCATCATCTGTTTTGCTACCTGCCAGCAGTCCGCAGCATTCCAAAGGAAATTCCCTTTTTGCCTGCTCTACTATTTGGTTATAGTGTTCCTCCGACATTTTTACCACCATAATATCATCCTTTCAGACCGCCCGGCTACAGTTCGCAAACGGGACCGTTGTAATCTATCA
>Ga0209347_1006424_pt1 | contig 10424 bp, 9 predicted proteins | sample AutmiccommuBRH23_FD_187382 | JGI IMG/M metagenome (GOLD analysis project Ga0209347, IMG submission 187382) | Deep subsurface microbial communities from Mt. Terri, Switzerland - Autotrophic microbial communities BRH/23 (SPAdes) (version 2) | ecosystem: Environmental > Aquatic > Deep subsurface >...
CTGATTCCCACGGCAGAGGTGCCTGTGACCAATTTCTATCGGGACGAGATTTTTGATGCCGATACCTTGCCGCGATACGCCTGCGCTTATTCTCCCTGCTTTCGACGCGAGGCCGGTAGCCATGGAAAGGATGTCCGCGGCCTGAACCGGGTTCACCAGTTCGACAAGGTGGAAATCGTGAAATGGGTGCATCCCGATACGAGTTTTGACGAACTGGAGTCCCTGGCGGAACACGTGGAAGGGCTGCTGCGCAAGCTAGGATTGCCCTATCGCCGACTGCTCATGTGCACGGGTGATATTGGTTTTCCCCACGCCAAACAATACGACTTCGAAGTCTGGGCGGCCGGTCAGCAACGTTGGCTGGAGGTTTCGAGTTGCAGCAATTTCACCGACTTCCAAGCCCGCCGGGCCAACATTCGATTCCGGGGACAAGATGGAAAACCGCGGGTGGTGCATACCTTGAATGGTTCGGCACTCGCGATTCCCCGGGTGCTCGCCGCTCTGCTCGAGAACAACGCCTTGGAAGATGGTTCTGTTCGTATCCCCGAAGTGCTCCGCCCTTGGTTTGGATCTGATGTGCTTGCCGGCTGAGCAGACCGACTGTTCATGAACTCCGCCGCCATCGACACATTGGCGGAAAGGCTGCCGCGTTGCCTCGCTGGCCTCCCGGTATTGAGCCGGCTCAAATCGGTTGAAGCGGGTGGACCTGCCGTGGTATTGGTCGCCTGTTCGGGAGGCAGCGACTCGGTGGCCGCCGCCCTCTGGACCTGCGCGCATTTCCCCGACCTTCGAAAACAGGGGCGCATCTGCCTCGCGCACGTGGACCACGGTCTGCGCGGCGCGGATGCGGCAGCCGATGCGGCTTTTGTCGAGGCTTTGGGCGCTCGCCTCGGCCTGGCTGCAACGAGCCGACGATTTGTGGCGCAGGTGGATGCGTCCGAGGCTGAATTGCGCCGACAGCGTCATTTCCTGTTGGAGGAAATAGCCGAGGAACAGCGTGCAGAAACGATCATTTTGGGACATCAAGCCGACGATGTTCTCGAGAACCTTCTGTTTCGGATTGGCCGGGGAAGTTCGCTGGCGGGGTTGGCAGGTCTCCGGCCAGTTCAGGTTTTTCCCGATCGACCTTGGCGCTTGAGACCGCTCCTGCGCGTTTCGCGAGCGGAGATTACCACGGTACTTCGGGCGATCGGTCAGCCATGGCGGGAAGATGCCTCCAATGCCTCCCGAATGTATACCCGCAATCACCTCCGGCATCAGGTGGTGCCCCGGTTGAAAGAAGTCTTTTCTGGTCGTGACGTGCAGCACGCTGCCTTGGCGGTTCACCAGCAGCTCGGGGAGCTCGATGAACTGGTGGAAACCTTGGCGGAACAATGGCTGAACGCGCACGAGGACGAGGCCGGCGCTCTACCACGCCTTGCGTTGCAATCGGTCAATCGGGCAGTGGTTCGCCGCATTCTGGAAAAATGGAGTCGCCGTTTGGAGGGGCAGGTATTGCCGCGCACAATTCTCTCCCAGCTCTTTGAAGTGCTTGATGTCGGAGAAACCGGACAGTGGAGCCTGGGCGGAGGTCATGCCGTAACACTGACGGCAGATAAATTGGTTCTAGCGAACCAAACTCCGTCCACACAGGAATCGCCGGGTATCAAGCCGATGTTATTGCAGGCAGACGGGGAACTGCCGTGGCCGGCGGGTGGGGTGCTCCGGTCGAGAATCGTCGATTTGGATGCAAGTCGACTGAACGCCGTGCGGTCCGGAGACGTCCAACCACACTCAGAAGCTTATCTTGCCGTGGAAGAAGGTGGGGAGACCGCATTGTGTGTCCGCACCTGGTGCCCGGGAGATCGGTTCCGGCCGCTGGGAGCTCCCGGTTCCCGGAAATTACAGGATTGGTTTACAGATCGCGGAATTCCTCCCGCCAGAAGGCACCAGCTCCCGATCGTTTGCACCCTTCAAGGCGAAGTGGTCTGGACTCCGGGATTTCCGCCCGCCGAGAGCCGCCGATTGGCTTCAACAGCCGCTCGGGCTCTTTGGTTGACTTACCGCCATGACAGCGCACCTTAATTAGACTTTTATGTCCGAAGAAAATCCGACAAACCGCAACAAACCACTGCGAGGCGGCAGCCAGACCAAGATGATGACCATCTGGGCGCTCGTTTTTCTAACGATGATCGGGCTGCTTTACTTCATGCAGACCAACATGTACGGCGATATCGAGAATCTAACGATTCACGAGGTCGTCAACGATGTGCAGTCGGAGCAAGGGCGGATCGCCGAAGGGACTATCAAGCCCAGCCCTCAGGGTGGCCGGAACTGGCACGAAATCACCGGCGTCCTGCAAACCGCCGAGGGCTCCAGTCGCAACTTTGTCGCCCGGGGACAGCTGACGGATGACAGCCTCGAGGCGCTCCAAAGCACGGGCAAGTTCAGGGAAGAACCTGCCAGCACCCTGCTGACGGATGTATTGCTGACCTTGTTGCCGTTTGCGCTCATCATCGCGCTGGTTTATTTCCTCTTTGTTCGCCAGCTCCGGCAAGCCGGCCGTGGGGCGATGAGTTTCGGCAAATCCAAGGCGAAATTGCTCACGCGGGAAAAGGATCGGGTCTCGTTCAAGGACGTGGCCGGCTGTGATGAGGCCAAACAGGACGTATCTGAAGTGGTTGAGTTCCTAAAGGATCCGAAAAAATTTCAGAACATTGGTGGCCGCATTCCGAAAGGTGTTCTGCTGGTGGGCTCTCCTGGAACGGGTAAAACCTTGCTCGCACGTGCGGTTGCCGGCGAAGCGGACGTGCCGTTTTTCAGCATTAGCGGCTCCGATTTTGTTGAAATGTTCGTCGGTGTCGGCGCAGCGCGGGTGCGGGACATGTTCGAACAGGGCCGAAAGAACGCCCCTTGCATTATTTTCATCGACGAAATTGACGCAGTCGGTCGCCAGCGAGGTGCCGGACTCGGGGGCGGCAACGACGAGCGCGAACAGACACTCAATTCATTGCTGGTTGAAATGGACGGATTTGATGGCCACGAGGGCGTGATCATCATGGCCGCCACCAACCGTCCCGACGTGCTGGACAGCGCATTGCTGCGCCCCGGCCGCTTCGACCGTTCGGTCATGATCGACCTGCCGGACATGAAAGGCCGGGAAGATATCCTGCGCGTCCACGCCAAGAAGATCAAACTGGCCGCCGACGTCGACATGGCGAGCGTGGCTGCCGGGACTACCGGTTTTTCCGGGGCGGATCTCGCCAACCTGCTCAACGAAAGCGCTTTGCTGGCTGCCCGTTATGGCAAGAAGGAAGTCAGCCGGCACGACATCGACGAAGCGCGTGATAAAATCGCCTACGGCCGTGAGCGTCGCAAATTGATGGACGATGAAGACAAGCGGATGACTGCCTACCATGAGGCCGGCCACGCCCTCGTTCAGGCGGTGATTGGCGACCGCAAGATGCGCTTGCACAAGGTGACGATCATTCCGCGGGGCCGCTCCCTCGGTATGACGATGTTTGCCCCGACCAAGGATATTCTCGGCCAATCCAAGGTGGAGCTTTTGAATAGCATTTGCATGGCGATGGGCGGGCGTATCGGTGAAGAGGTCGAAACCGGTGATTTCAGCAACGGAGCCGCTCAAGACATCAAGCAAGCGACGAAGATCGCCCGGCACATGGTCTGCGATTGGGGAATGAGCGATCTCGGTCCGCTGGCCTTTGGTGAGAATCAGGAGCAACTGTTCCTGGCTCGCGAGATCACCCGCACGCAAAACTACAGCGAAAAGACCGCGGCGCTGATTGATGAGGAAATCTCCAAAATCATCATCCAGCAGTACGACCGGGCCAAGAATATCATCGAAGAGCACCGCGACGCGTTGCGGCTGATCGCCGACTCCCTGCTCAAATACGAGACGATCGAAGGCATTCACGTGCAGGAGATCATCAAACACGGTGAACTGCGCACCGCGGTGCGCGGAGGGAGCGACGACGGACCACGCCCCAACGCAAGTGCTGACGCCGGTAAGAAAAAGACCCGGGACGAACCGGAAGGTGAAACCGGCTTGGGTGCTGCCAATCCGGCGCTCGCATAAACCTCGCTTTAAATAATTCCTTCATTGCCCGCGGAAACGTCTTGCCACGCAGCCGCGGGCAATTTTGTTTTTGCGCTTCCTTTTAAGGACGGGTCGTTAGCTCAGTTGGTAGAGCAGGAGACTTTTAATCTCTTGGTCCTGGGTTCAAGTCCCAGACGGCCTACCATTTAGAGGATTTTACCGCAGAGCACCTGCTGCACTGTGCGTGAGGATTGCTCGCTTCCGGGATAGAGCGCATCTTGTTCCTCGCGGAGTTGGTCGCACAGACGGCCCTGAGGCATGACTACATCGCTGCGGCGAATGGCGGTATCTGCCGGGACGTCGCGGATCAGCAAACAATTTTCCGCCAACCCTTGCGGGAGCAGATCCTCGGAACGGGCGACGGCGTAGTTCTCAGCTTCCCCGTAGGTAAGGTACCCGCCGATGCCGTCCAAGCGCTGTCCCGCCTTTAGAGGCACTTTTGCCAGCGTGATGACATCCACTGTCGGTTCGTGCGCTGCCAACACCTGATCCCCAAACAGGGCCACTCGAGCCGCCGAAAGGGGAACTTCAAAATGGCACAGGTGGTAGGGTACATAGAAGCTGTAGAGCGGCCCTGTGCCCAGTTTGTAGAGGTTGAGCATATGCCGCTGCTTTGGATCTTGATGGGCTGCGAGCACGAAAACGCCGGGACTGGGCAAAGCACCGACCACATAATCAACAACCCCTCCAAGTTCCCGCAGCCGATCAACATCGTAACGTTGATTATGGCATAACTCATCCACATGACCGGAAAAGTCGCCGCCGCGCATTCCCCGTTGTTCCACTCGCATGCCGGTGGCGTTGGCTACGCAGGCTTGTTCAAAGGAGATTTTCGAGCCGTCGGCAAAACTGGTCACCATCCAGGGATTCTGTCCCCACTTTTCAGCGAATGCCTTTTGCGTGGTCGGGTTTCGATACCGGTCCTGCAGGCCTTTGATGTTGCCGCACACGAGGGGCTCGAGGCCCAATCCCCGAACTTGCCGCCAAAGATTGAGTTCGACTCCCGGTTGATCCCCATCGGAGAGGCTGAAGATAACGCCTGCGCGCCGGGCGTGGTGTTGCAGGACGGTGCCGAGCGTCGCTTCCAATTCCGCATTCATTGTCACGAGATTTTTTCCGTGAGCGAATGCGTGGAGTGCGAGGCGTGCGCCAAACTCGATCGCACCGGTAACTTCGATCAAGATGTCGATATTTCCCGCTTCACACAGCAGGAAAGCGTTATCCGTTACCGCCAGTTGCTGGCGATGAATACGGTCTTCCAGTTCTCGCACAGTTTGGACTGATCGAACATCCTCCACGCCGGCTTCATGGCAGGCGCGAAAAGCTCCTTCCAAAGTCCGGTTGGCGACTGCAACCAACTGCATCCCGGGCACTGCATTGAGGATCTGATTGGCGACTCCGCGGGCCATAAACCCGGCTCCTATAAGCCCAACTTTGAGAGGGGTTTCCTCTGCTGCGCATTTTTGTAAGGCTTTGTCTACGAGGATCATCGGGAGTGTTTTTGATTGAGATAGATGGAAGGCCGAAAATGAAACTCAATCAGCTACCTTCACTGGCATTTGGAGGAGCGGCCAAGATTGATCCTTCTCACTTATCGAAGTCACCGGCAGGGGCCATTCAAGGCCCAGTGCAGGATCGTCGTGGCGCAAACCCCGCTCGCAGCCAGGCGTATAGCATGCGCCCACGAGGTAAAACAGTTCGACATTATCGGTCAGCGCTTGATTGCCGTGGGCGAACATTTCCGGAACGTAGAGAGCTCGCCGATTCTCCGCACTCAATTCCACTGCAAAGTGCGCCAAATAGCTCGGGGAGTCGGGCCGGAGGTCGATGATGATGTCCCAGATTGCCCCACGAATACAGCGGATGAATTTGGGCTCGCTGGCAGGTGGCACTTGATAATGCATTCCGCGCAAAGTGCCGCGTCGCGCACTGAACGAGAGATTCGCCTGAATCATCTGGGCAGGAATTCCCTGGGCTTCGAATTCTTGGGTGCAAAAGCTCCGGGCAAAGAATCCGCGGTCATCTTCCCGCTTTTCCAGATCGACGACAAAGGCACCAGCCAACGGGGTTTTGTGAAAAATCATCAGGAAGCAAGCGATTCGACTGCATTCGCGGCAAGTTGGGCCTCAGTCTTGGAGCGGGGGATTGCGGGATCGGCCGCCCAGTAAAACTGCCGGTCGATTTGCGCGGTTCGCAGGAGGTATTCGAGCTGTGCCAGGCGTGTGTAAGCCCGGTCTCCAAACATGCCTGGCGTCAGCTCGATCTGCTCGAAAAGTGTGCGAAACTGCTTTGCGCCCCGTTCGACATCCCATTGACAGGAGAATTGAGGTAAATGCCGGGTGATCTTGTCAAAATTTACACGGTAGCTCCGGTTGTCCGAACCATTCGAACCAAAGGAAACACGGCAGTCTGGGAACACACTCTTGATGATTTCAGCAACTTCCCGAATACGATAATTTTGGCAGTTGGATCCCACATTGAAGGTCTCGCGGTGGATGGCCTCGCGAGGCGCTTCCAGGCAAAGGTGGATTGCTTGTGCGATATCCAAGCCATGAACCAGCGGTCGCCACGGGCTCCCATCACTCGTCATCTCAATTGTTTTTGTGGTCCAGGCGCGTCCGCATAGATTATTGACGACGACATCGAATCGCTGTCGCGGCGAAGCACCAAATGCGGTCGCGTTGCGGAGAAAAACCGGCGAGAACTGGGGATTGGCGAGTCCGCCAATGTCTTGTTCACAGCGGACTTTGCACTCCGCGTAAGCCGTCTGGGGATTGACCGGAGACTGCTCGGTTACCGCCACTGGGTTGTCGGCAACGCCATAAACGGAGCACGAAGACATGTAGATAAAGCGTCGAACGCCCGCTTGGCGCGCCAAGCGGGCCAGGCGCACTGATCCTTCGTGGTTGATCGCGTAGGTCATGGACGGATTTAAAGCACCGGCGGGATCGTTGGAGAGTTCCGCCATGTGGACCACGGCATCGTGTCCCCGAAGATCATCTTCATCCATGAGCCGGATATCTCTGATCAATGTTTTTGGTCGGTCGCCCGATGCATGGTAGAGCAGGCCGGATTGGTAAAATCCTGTGTCGACTCCCGTTACTTCATGCCCTTGTTCCATGAGAAGGGGGGCCAGTAACGAGCCGAGATAGCCTTCGGTTCCTGTGACGAGTATTTTCATGCGGTAGTACGTGAAAGAGAGGGGGTGCTCGTAAAACCAACGGTGGTTCCGCGACATTTCGGCACCAGTCTTACCAGTTCAGCTCCGATCTGAAGGGATGCTGTAGCGGCGGGAGAGGGCGCATTGCAGACATGAAGCGTATTTCGCCCGGGAATCAGAAGAAAATCGTCGACCAGTTTCCCTTCCGGGGTAAGTGCCTGCGCCCGAATACCCGCAGGACAGGGCTGAAGGTCTTCTTCACGAATGGCGGGAATGAGCTGTTGCAAGCTACGCGTAAACGCCCCCTTGCTGAGTGAACGATACACTTCAGCCATTCCTTGGCGGTGATGTTTGGCCAGCAGCCGCCAAAAACCTGAATACGTTAGCGTCTCTGCCAAATCCCGCGGGGACAGGTCTGTTTTTTGATACCCTTCGCGGGCCAATGCCAAAACGGCGTTGGGACCAGCATGAACGCTTCCATCAATCATCCGGGTAAAGTGCACGCCCAAAAAAGGAAAGGCGGGATCTGGCACCGGATATATCAGACCGCGCACGAGAGAGCGTCGCTCCGGCACCAACTCGAAATACTCCCCGCGAAACGGCACGATGCGGCTTCTGGGGTCCACGCCGCTCGCCCGCGCCAAACGGTCGCTGTGCAAGCCTGCGCAGTTGATTACAAAATGGCCGGAGTAGGAAGCATCTGCCGTTTCGACAGAGGGTAGATGGTCGGACGAGTGGATTGCTGTAACTTGTTGTTCGAAGCGCACCTCGCCTCCGCGTTCCTGAATCTCGCGAAGAAACGCGTCGCATACCGCGGGGTAGCTGGTGATTCCGGTGGACCTAACATGGAGGGCGGCGAGGCAATGCACGTGCGGTTCGATTTCATTGGCCGCTTCCGGCGAGAGCTTTTCGACCGGAACGCCATTCTGAAGTCCACGCGTATAGAGCGCCTCCAATTGCGGCATTTCCTTGGCCTTTATCGCGACGATCAGCTTGCCACAAATAGCATGAGGTATGCCTCGCTCAGCGCAAAACCGGGCCATCGATTCCGCACCTTCTCGGGCAAAGCGGGCCTTGAAACTCCCCGGCTGGTAATAGATTCCCGAGTGGATAACACCGGAGTTACGTCCGGTCTGATGCTGCGCCGGCTGGGGCTCCTTTTCCAATAAAAGGACCTTTGCCTGCGGATATTCCCGGCCAAGATGCATCGCGGTGGAAAGGCCAATAATACCCCCACCGACCACAATGTAGTCGTAGATCATTTTAGACAGCCTTGCGTTTATGGCTGGTCGTTGCTCGGTGGGTTCGCGCACCGAGGGCAGGAATCGCACTCACACCTTGGCGAATTTTGTCGCGCTCCCATTTGCACCAAGGAGCACGACCCTGTTTCCATAAATCATCGAGCAGCATCTTGTCACGCAAGGTGTCCATCGGTTGCCAGAAACCGTGATGCTTGAAGGCTCGCAAATTGTCTTCGCTGGCCAATTGCTCCAGAGGCTCTCGCTCCCAGACTGTGTCATCGCCCTCAATATATTCCAATACTTCCGGATTGAGTACGAAATAGCCGCCGTTCACCCAAGCCCCGTCGCCTTCCGGCTTCTCCGTAAACGAACGCACCGTTGTATCATTGCCCGTGAGCGAAAACACGCCGAAACGACCCGTTGGCTGAACTGCTGTCAAGGTGGCTAGTCGCCCGTGGCTTTGGTGGAATGTGAGGCTTTTCTGAATATCGAGATCCGCGACCCCATCACCATAGGTGAGAAAAAAGGGCTCCTTTTCCTCTAGATAAGGCCGGATCCGCCGCAAGCGTCCCCCCGTCATCGTATTCGTTCCCGTGTCTACACAAGTGACTCGCCATGGCTCCACCCGCGTCTCGTGGACCTCAATCCGATTGGCGCGAAGATCGAAGGTGACGTCGGAATGGGAGCGAAAATAATCGGCAAAAAACTCTTTGATCAGATTTCCCTTGTAGCCGCAGCATACAATGAAGTCGTTGATGCCATGCATCGAATAAGTCTTCATGATATGCCATAAGATAGGCTGAGGCCCAATTTCTATGAGCGGCTTAGGACGTACGGATGTCTCTTCACTGATGCGCGTGCCAAAACCTCCAGCGAGAATCACTGCTTTCATGTAGCTATTTTCTCCCAGAAGTGGATCAGGTTCAAATGGCTGCGCTAGGTATCTCAAAAAAAGCTGATCACATAAACTTCAAATCCAGCAATATGAGCCTTCGGAAGGTTTAGTCGCGGGCAATCCCTTTTGGCTTGGCTGGAGGAGGACTCACTCTCTAAAGAGAGGAACCTGTAGCTTTTAACCCGACCGAAAGAAGTAGTGGTCTCCAATCACCGTGGTAAGGGTCATCGAATTCGACCAAGACGGAAATCCATTGTCGAAATGATCCGCTCCATCAGTGGGGTCGGGGCCCAAGTCATCCTGCATGAAGCGCTCGACTACCGCCGTGGCATGCCTCCAAGCCACCCGGTCGCGCATTGCCCGACGAAGCACCGGGCCATAGTCGGGATGAGGTTGATTGGTGACGGCGCGCAGGGAAGACAATGCTTTATGTTTCACCATCTGTCCAATGATACGGCTCCGATCGCCGCCGGCCCGGTTGATAAAGACATGAATGATGGCTTCCATGCCCACCTCTCCCTGATCCCCGGCCTCCAGCACCAGCGCTGCTTTTAGAATCTCCTGCTCATATGGAGTCGGTAATGCAGCGACAGTAAACGGTAAGGCGGCTGTCGAGAGAGCCAAAGTAATCAATCGAGAGTTCATGGTTTTAAAAGATAAGAGAAAGAAAAACTCTTTTTAGATTAGGGAAGTCCTTGCGGTAATAACGTTTCAGTAGAGGCGTAGATCCCATTCCCATCCTAGCTCCGCTTCGAAACCCATTCCCGGAGGAAAACCGCTCAGTCATGCCGCCACGATTGTCAAATTCCCCCATCAAGATTAGCGAAATTTTCGACATCTTTAATTAACCCGCTTAATTAAGCTTGTCTTCCGTCAGCGGTCCTGACAGTCTGGTCGGATGAAGCGTCGACGGGTGGAAGGATCAGCGGGAGTGTATCATTGCATCATGCGAACGGTGGGCGGGCAGCGTCTGCTGGAGGCGGGGGACAAGGAGGTGTTGCGGCGGATGCTGTGGAAGGTGGCGGCGTTTAG
>Ga0209347_1006426_pt1 | contig 10421 bp, 9 predicted proteins | sample AutmiccommuBRH23_FD_187382 | JGI IMG/M metagenome (GOLD analysis project Ga0209347, IMG submission 187382) | Deep subsurface microbial communities from Mt. Terri, Switzerland - Autotrophic microbial communities BRH/23 (SPAdes) (version 2) | ecosystem: Environmental > Aquatic > Deep subsurface >...
AGCCGGGTTGCGCAAGATTGGCGGCTGGCCCAGGGCCTCTCTCGCATGGCGACAGGCCATGAGCGGCCGGCAAAGATCCGCCAGGAAGGGCACCCACAGCGCTACGCGTGACCCATGTTATCGGCGGTCAAGCTGCGCGTTTGGTGTAAACCCCCTCGCCATTCGACATGTGACCGAGGCAGTCATAGTCGCCGAACATGGCATCGAAACGGGATGCGATCTGGGACAGCCAGCGCCGTGCCCGCGGCGACCGGGCCGTGCGCCAATCGGCGTCCCAATAGGCGCCGTCATCGCGTTCAACGATCCAGACGGCCACCAGCCCGCCGTAGACCGATAGGCCGAAATCCGCATAGGCATTGCGCATGAGGATCCGGTCTTCCCGACCGCGCCAGCCGTCGTGCGAAATCAGCGACGGGAAGGCCTTAGCGGCCCGCTCGCGCAGATCCTCACGCAGCCATTCGTACTCGAACTCCCAATCGTCATCGTTCTCGACCTCGAGAACCGTGAAAGCGACGATAGCGCCGCTGGGATAACTGACCGATCGGCCCATGGCGTCCTCCTTCAGGCCGCGAGCGCAGCGTCGTCCGGCGCTTCGTCAAGATGATCGGACATGATCCTTCCCCCGAGCCTCAGCAGCAGGGTCGATGCCTCCTCGGCCTTGGCGGCAGCAGTGAGGATGGCACGGTCATCGTCCTTCAGGAGCTTGAGCCAATGATCGATATAGCTTGCGTGGCTGTCGAGATGCGTGACTGGCAAGCCCAGCTCAGCACCCAGCATGGCGCTCGAGAGTTCGGCGACCAGTTCCTCGGCGGCATAGGCCGCCGTGCCGAAGCGGTTCTTCAGATCGCGCCCCAGACGGCTGGCATGACCTGTCCAGTGCGACAACTCGTGGTAGGTCCCATCCATAACGTGTCCTTTCTGTCCTCTTCTGCCAATCAAGCAGGACACATGATCCGAGCCCCCTCTTCTCTGCCGGACAGGGAGGGCCCGAGGGCCCTTCCTGTCCGGTTGCAATCTTGGGAGTGGGTATGGCGCAGCTGTTGTTCTCGACGCCTGCATTCCGGCCCGACGGATCATCGGTGGAGAATGTCCCGATGCTGCTCGACGCCCGGATGCGGCTCGTCGAACCGGCCTGCGCATGGCTGATGCACGTTGCTTTGGTGCGCGGCAGGACCCGCAGCCCGCAGACCTGGCGAACCTACGCTGAAGCTCTCTACGACTGGTGGCAGACGCTAGAGGCCAATGGCTGGGCCTGGGACGAGGTCGGTCCTGGCGAACTGGCCGCCTATCGCGATCAGATGCTCCGGCCCCGTGGCGACAGCGGCAGACCGCTGGCACGCAGTACAATCAACGGGCGGCTCAGGACCATAGGGCGTTTCTACCGCTGGAGCGTGGCGACCGGACTGATGAAGCAGGTCCCGTTCGCAAGCCAGGAAATCGCGTTGTCGCGCAGTCGCCCGCAGGCGTTCCTGGCCCATGTCGATGCCACCGGCGGTCGAATCCGGGCCAACGAGCTTACCGTGCGGCATATGCCGATGTTGCCGCGCCCGCTCGCGCCGGAAGCGATCCGGCGCATCATGGCCGCAATGCCGGCACGCGACAGACTGATCGTTGAATGGGCAGTGACTACGGGAATCCGTCGGATGGAAGTGGCGGGCCTGACCGTGCGTCATCTGAAAGGGGCCGGCAGTGAACCGATGGTGCCAGTGCAGATCGACGAAACCAAGGGTGGGCGGTCGCGAATAATATATCCACCGGCCCCGCTGGTCGATCGTACCCGTGCCTATGTGCGGGAAGAGCGGGCGGTCCTCGTCCGTCGTGCGGCGACAAAACGGGCAGATCGCGATCCCGAGGCTCTGTTCCTGACTTGTCGGGGGCAGCCCATGAAACCGCGCAGGGTTGGCGCGATGTTCACGGCTGCCGCCGAGGCAGCGGGTGTGACGGCGACGTTCCATGCGCTGCGACATACCTTCGCCGCCGCCATGCTGCGGTTCCTGCAACGCGAAGCCCGGGCCAATCCCGAACTCAATCCCTTGCTCGCGTTGCAGGTGCTGCTCGGCCACGCCGATCTGGCAACCACCGCGGTATACCTGCGCGTTGTCGAAACCGACCTCTCGGCAATCGAGACCTCGGTCGACGATCTCTATGCGGCGCTGCTGTAATGCCGCGTCGGCAAAAGGACTACCGGGTCGAGCCATCGCCGAAGCCGCTGATCGGCAATCCGGGCGCATTGCTGGTCAATGTCGTAGATGCCGACGGCCAGCTCGAATGCGCGTTCGACTTCTCGATCTTCGATCGGCCGACGATGGCTGCCGAGTGGGCGCTCGCGTTCCGGCATCACTATGCTGCCAAACAACCGGCCAACAGAGGCTCAGCGTTCCGTACTTTGAAGTTCTGGTTTGCGTTCCTTGCCGAATACGATTCCGCCATCTTAGCCACGCGCGACGTCGATAGCGGCATTCTCAATGCGTTTATCGTTTGGCTCGGCACGAGGCCCTGGAGCAAGGGGTCACGGTATACTGTCTGGTCGATCATCAAGCAGCACATGGCCTGGCTCAAGCGCAACCGGCCCGACCTGGTTCACCCCGAACTCGAAATCCCGTTCAATCCGTTCCCCCGCAAGAATGCGGAAGCGCGCCAGCGTGAGGCACTGAGCCGCGATGAAATGGAACGCGTGCTCACGGCGGCCCATCGGGACATCGAAACAGCCTGGGCACTGTTCGAGGAAGGCCGCGCTGCGCTGGCTCGGGTCGATCGCAAGGCCATTGTCTCCGAACCCGACCTCGCCAAGCTCGATCTCGACGATATCGGGGTCATGCTCGCGGTGATCGACGGTCGGTTCGGCGGCGTGCCACCCAAAGTCGGCGACATGTTGAGAAAGGGCGCGGGCCTCTCGCATCTCCACTTCGCCATGATCCGCCATGGTGGCATGGGCGAAATCGCGGGGCGGCTGTTTGCGCTGCCGGATACGATCGTTGCCTATATGATCGCCATCGGCGCGCAAACCTTTGCAAATGCCGAGGCCCTCAGGCTGATGCGGCGCGACTGCCTGAGCGAGCATCTGCTGCTCGAAGGCAGGGTTCTGGTCAGTTGGCGCAAGGGGCGCGCGGGACGTGAACAGCGCCGCAGCTTCCTGCGCGACAAAAGCTCCTCGGTGCCCGTGCTGATCGATCAGGTTCTGGCTATGACCGAAAGGCTGGTGTCGCATACGCCACGCCGCGACCAGAGTTATCTCTTCCTCACCGGGATGATACACGGGTCTCGCAGAGTCGGTGTGATCCCCGGCTATCTGGCCACGAAACTTACCCGGCGGTTTGTGGAGCGCCATGGCCTGCTGGGCGACGATGGCAAGCCGCTCAAACTGACGCTGGCGGCGCTGCGCGCATCGGGGCTCACACTAGCGCACGAGCGGCTCGGGCATGATATCCTGAAGACGCAAGTGCTGGCCAACCATGCTACTCCAGACACGACACAGCGCTATGTGGACCGGCCCCGCGTCCGAAAGGCGCAAGCGCTGGCAATCGGCAGGTTGCAAGCCCGGTTTGTGGAAATGGTCCGGGGCGATGTCGAGTCCCCGCCCGGGACGGAGGTGCTTCCCGATCTGCGCCACGCGACCGCAGGCGGATTTATCTGTAGCGATCCCCTTGCCGGCGCTGCCGAGGGACAGCGCAAGGGCGAGCTGTGTACGGCCTGGCTCGGATGCTTCACCTGCCCCAATGCCGTGATCCCGCTCAACGAGGACGTGCTGGTTCGCCTGCTGGCGACGCGGGCAGCGCTCACCGACGCGCGTGCCGCCATGGCTCCCGAACGCTGGCGGCTGCTTTATGCACCCAAGCTGGAAATCCTCGAGCGCGATATCCTGCCCCGGTTCTGCGAGGCGATGCTCGAAGCAGTTTCGAGGATGTCACTGCCACAGCTGCCGCCAGTCGAATGAACCAGCACCCCCACCCACTCACGCAGTCGTCGCCATCCTGGGAGGATGCGCGGCTTTCCCCGTGGAGCCGGTTCGGCGACGATGAATGGCGGCTCGATATCCGCACTGCGGGTCGCCGCGCGGATCAGAAGCGGTTCAGTTGGGCGTTGGCCATGCCGGAGCACACGCGCATCGGGAACAGTGATCATGCTCAGCTTGTCCGCGCCGCCAAGCACTTCCTCTGGTCGATGCACTATCATCCTCCATCAGGGCGCAAACGCTCGTCTCCGGCGTCGATCCATCACAAAGCAATGTTGCTGCGCGCGCTGCTGGAATGGATGGCATGCGAAGGACACTCGCGCTTTGCCGGGATCGATCCAGCTTCGGTCGAACAACTTTGCAAATGGTTGCGCAGTCGTCCTGCACGCGCCGGCGGAGGCAAAGGCAATATCTCAACTGCCACAATCACGAACTATCTGCTCGTGATCAAAGACCTTTATCGTCAGCGGGAAAAGCTGAACGATGCGCCACTGGTCGATCCGCTGCCGCTGGAAACGACCTATGAGGCCGCCGGCCACACCAGGGCGACCAAGGGCGTCATACCGTTCATCCCCGAAGACGTGGCCGTTGCAATCCTGAGCGAAGCCCTGCGGTGGGTCGAGGAGCATGGCGATACGATCGTCGCAGCCGAAACGATCCGCCGCGAAGCGCGAGCGCAGGGTCTGCGGCGCGGCAAGCGCCAGGCATCTGATCATGTTAGAGCGGCGCTGAGGCTCGCATCGCTGGCCGGACCATCGGGCGAACGGTTCGATGGCGCCTATGCAGTTCGGCACGCCGCCGTCCACCTCGTCGAGGCGTGCTATATCTTGATCGCGGGCTTCGTCGGGATGCGGTCCAGCGAAATCCTGTCAATGAAAACAGGGGCAATCGAGCATCACCCGATCGGCGAAACCGGCGTTAATCAGGCATATGTCGTGTCCCGGCTGTTCAAGACTGTCGATGATCTCGATGGCCGTAGGGAGCGCTGGGTTGCCCCGGCACCGGTCGTGCGCGCGGTGGAGCTGCTCGAGCAGCTGAGCGCGCCGCTGCGCGAAGCCTCGGGCCGCGACGATCTGTTCCTGGTGAAGAACACGCAGTATGGCCAAATCGTGCCGGTGACGCACATGCATATCGCCTGGCGCATCAATGACTTTGCGCGGCATGTCGGCATCCCCGATCATGATGGGAAACCCTGGAGGTTCAGCACGCACCAGTTCCGTAAGACCTTTGCCCGGTTTATTGCCAGGCGCGACCGTACCCAGCTTCTGGGCCTGGCCGAGCACTTCAAGCATGCTTCCGTTGCCATGACCGCGCGGGGCTACGTCGGCAACGACTTCGACCTGCATGGCCTCATCGACCACGAAGCCCGCGCCGAAACCGCAGCCGCCCTCGATCGCCTGCTCGCCGCGAAACGGCTCGGCGGCAAGATGGGCGAACGTATCGTCGCCGGAAACGCCCGGTTCCGCGGCCGCGCGGGAGAACAGGTACGCCGAGACTATGTTGCGTTTATCCTCAAGGAGACTGATCTTCGCATCCATGCCTGCGACTATGGCTGGTGCGTGTTCCAGCAGGAGACCTCCCGCTGCGGCGGCGAACTGCAACCGAATGAGGTCGGACGAGCGCCGGCGGTCTGCCTCTCATGCGCCAACATGGTGATCGAAGCGAAGCACGGAGCCTACTGGCGGGATCGCCGGAGACGCAATGCTGCGCTGTTGCCGGAGGCCAATCCGATGACGGCGGCCGTGCTCAATGAGGCGATCGGACAATGCGAGCGGGTGCTCACGCAAATCGGAGATGACGATGGGCAAGGATGATCAGGGGCAGCGCTGGCAATCCGCGGCAAGGAGCTACCGGGCGGCGCTGGCGAGGCTGGTGCGCGGCGAAGGGCGCCACGCCGACCATGCGGGACGCGTGAAGATCACGCCGACTTCGGTCGCGCGCGAAGCGGGACGCAGTCGCAATCCGCTCTATACGAGCCATCGGGACATCCTCGACGAGATCGAAGCTGCGGCAGGACCAGGCACGCCCGCACGCGACCTGGCAGCGCGCATCGCCACGCTCGAGACCGAGCTGACGCACCTCAGGGCCGATGCCCGGCGTCACGCCGAGGAGCGGCGCGAACTCGCCAGCGAGAACCTGACGCTGTTGCACCGCGCCCGAAGCGCAGAGGATCGGCTCACGGCGCTCCTGCGGCGAATGCCTGAGGCATCCACCGCAGGTGCCATCATGCAGCCACGCTGAGTTGTTCGGGCTGCTGCGTATGCATCCAGTCAGCTGCCGCCTGCGCTTTGCTCGCCAGCGTGAAAATCGCGCGAGCGTCGGCCTTGAGCACGCGTAGCCAGGACGCGATGTACGCCGCATGGTCCGGCCGTGGATGGTGCGCGATACCGAGATCTGCCATGACCAAGGCGGCTCCCAGATCTGCGATGGCCTCCTCCGCTGCATATCTGTCCGATCCGAACCTGCCGGACAGATCACGGTCGCAGCGGGACGCCGCTCCTGTGGCATGCAGACCTTCATGGAAAAGCGTGCCATAATAAGCGGCAGGCTCCCTGAACTGTGCGAAGGGTGGCATTTGCACGCGATCTTCCGAAGGAATATAGTACGCCTCGTTGCCGCCATGCCGGCACTCAATGCCAAGGTTGCCCCAAAAGATATCGGCGTTCCGCATCCGCGCATCGTCGGACAGGAGATCGATGGTTGGTGGAGCATAACCCTCTACCTGCGCCTCGTTGAAAACGCTGTACCCCCGCGCAAACATGCGAGCGCGGCCACGCCCCTCCTGCTCGGAATCCCGGTCATCGGCATCCTCGCCGCGATCGTTGACCTTCCAGAAGACAATCGTGGTGGCCTGCTCGCCCTTGCGAACCTGGGCTCCCAGCGCTTGCCACTGACGATAGCTGGCCCAGCGTCCGGAACTGTAGCCTGCAGCCTGCGCCGCGATCCACAAGCTGAGAATGTTGGATCCCCGGTAAGCCTTGCCGGTGCCGGCGTTGATGGGGCGCGAGGTCGCTGATCCATCGTGATGCCACGGCATTGTCCACGAGCCCGCCCCTGCCTCGATGGCGGCAACGATCTCGTTGGTGACGCGCGTGTATATATCGGTGCGTTCTTTGCTGCGCATGATCAGGACTCCCGTCCTGAAATCGCACAGCAGGCCGTACGATGGTTGGGAAACAGCAGCGCGCAAAGGCCATCGACTGTCCTCGAAATGAGGACACTTGCGATGTTACATACCTCGTGTGCGAGCGTGGCGTAATAGTGGTCGAAGCCGCTGAACAGACTCGCCGGCGGCATTGTCACGCGATCAGCGGTCGGCTCGTAATAGGCCTCATTGCCCTGGTGACGCAGGTTGACGGGGATGGCGGCGAAAAAGGCGTCGAGCGACAGCTCACGTCCTTCAGGCTCGACTAGCTCGAGCGTCGCGGCCGGGTAAAACCTTTCGGGCAGCCCCTCGACCTGATCCGCGTTGAAGACCGGATAGGACTTCAGCACCCGGCGTGATTCGTCGGTCTTTTCGCCGGTATCGGGGGCTTCCACCTCTTTGGTGTAGCTCTTGTAAAAGATCGCAATGGTCGACTTCTCGCCCTTGCGGACCTGGGCGCCGAGCGACTTTGCCTGGTTGTACGTCATCCAGAAAGGAGAGGCGTAGCCGCACATGTCGGCAACCATCCACAGCCAGAACACATTCATGCCGCGGTATGGAATTCCGCAGGCCCGGAGGGGCCGCGATTGTGGAACGCCGCGCCAAGGCTTGATCCAAGGTTTCGTTCCGGCTTCGAGACGGGCAATGATTTCCTGGGTGATACGGGTGGCAGGCGAAATGCCGCCATTCTGTCCCTTGCGATAGGTCATGATGGGTCTCCTGATTTGGCATCGATCCACCGGCGACAGGCTCGCCGATCAGTGCCGCAGGTCCTCGAGCTCCCTCTGCTCTCTTCCCAAAAAGGAAGCGGCCCTCCGGCAAAAGCCGAAGGACCGCTTCTCGAGGGACGAGTGGCCTTGCCTGTCAGGAGGAGGTCAGGCGGCCATCTCGCTGGGGGACTGGTCTTGGTCGTCTTCACCACTGTCGATATCGGCGCCGTCCAGCACGGCGGCTGTCGGCTCCTGAGCGGCTGCAGCGAAGCGCATGACCTCGGGTATCCAGGCCAGCGCCTTTTCGCGCACCTCGACCTCGGTGATGTAGGTGCCGGCAAATACGCGCTCCGCGCTCATCGCGAGATCGCCCTTCTTGACCGAAGCAAAGCGCGAGGAGAGTTCGAGGCCGCCAACGTCGGTCAGTGCGTCGAGGATCACCTGCTTCGAAACCCGATCGAAGTAATTGGCTGCCGTCGGCCTCCACCACTGCGCCATATCGATGCCGATCAGGCTGCCCAGGTGATCCTGGAAGGCCACCTGGCGTTCGCCGGTCATGTTGAGGCTTGCTTCGAGCGACCGGGCTACGACAAAGCCAAGCCACACGGCCCGGCTGTCATCGCACAACGCGCGGAACAGGTCGAAACGAGCAGCCGTGTTGTCGCCAGCGCGCCAGCTCTCATCAAGGCCGGATCTGAGTTCGGCGAGTGCGCTACTCGCCGGAGCATCCTTGGCTTTAAATCCGATGATCGGCCCCGATGGAGCAGGCCCACGCAGCGTAGTCGCCGCGCGCGCTCGCCAGTCGTGGGTATCGGCATCTGCGAGCGTGAAGACCATGATGTCGAGCGCAAGTCCGGGGTCGGAGGCGATGTGCAGCGCCAGTACGTCGCGACGCTGCATGGCAAGCTCGTCGACCAGGCGCTTGGACAACGCCGTCCGGCGTGTGGCCGAACTGCCGTCCGTGGGAACCACTTCGATGGACTCGTCGCTATCGCCCGGATCCGCTGGGCGCTCACCGTAGAACACCGGCTGCAGCACCGGTGTTCCATCGCGCGAAAGGACCAGAATCATGCCGGCTTCGGCTTTGAGATCCGGCGCGAGGACAGGCGGCCGCGCGCGGATTTCCTGGCATTCGCGTTCGATTCCCTCGATAGCCGCTTCAGCCGCAGCAACCGCTTCCTCGGCGCTATCCTCGTCTTCGAGGATCGCCGCATGTTCGTCATAGGCGGCATCGAGCTCGTCGAGCCTTGCCAGCTCCGCTTCGGTGAGCGGGGCGGCTTCGGCGGGGAGACGGACCAGCCCCTCGACCAGATCGTGGCTTGCGTAGGGATCGAGCGTGGGCTTGACCCAGGCGAGCCCCTGCTCGGCAGCCAGGACCTTGGCTTGCTCTTCCATCTTCGCCGCGGCGAGGCTCTCGAGCAAGGCGACATCCACCCAAGATTCGCTGTCGTCGTCGTCGAACAGTTCGCGCTCGATCCGGCCGCCGGCTGCAAAATAGGCGTCGCGGCCAACGAGCCGGGCGCGCGGATCGCTGCCCCGGACTGTGCCGGACAGGACCATGCGCCGAATGCTGTCGGGATTGGGCGCGTAGTAAGCCGAGGAGACCTGCTCAAAGACACGGGCTTGGATTTCCTGGTCGGAAGTCGCGCCAAAGGCCTTGGCAATGTCGAGGGTGATTTCCCCGGAGGCCAGCGCCTCGAACACGACCGGCGCAAGCGTAGCGAGGCGCAGACGCCCCTCGACGAAGCGGACCGTCAGGCCGAAGCGGCGCGCCACGTCTTCGACTGTCGCGCCGCCTGCGACAAGCGCGGCAAAAGCCTGGGCTTCATCGGCTGGGTTCATGGCTAGGCGGTGGAAATTCTCGGCGAGGCTGGTCTCGACGGCGGCTTCGGCGCTGTCTTCGAGGACCAAACACGTGACTTCGTGATCGCGGGCGAAGATCTTTTCGTCCACCAGTGCGAGCATCGCTCGCCGACGACGCTCGCCAGCTTCAACCTCGAATTTGCCCTTGGCAGCGGGGCGGACGATCAGGTTCTGCAGCAATCCATGCGCTGCAATGCTGGCTTTGAGTTCGGCATCTGCTGCCGGATCGCTGTGACGACGGACATTGCGAGGAGACTGAACGAGCTTGTTCAGCGGGATTGACTTGATCATGGGACACGCTCCTGATTGTGAGCCCGGCGCATCGACTATCGAGGCACAAATAGCTCAATCAGGGCAACGCCCACTCTCCTCCAATGCGTTCGCAGCAAACTTCGTAGCGAAAACGGGTTCATGACGATGGAGCAATGATGCCGATAAGCTCCGCTTGACTTGCCGATAGAGGGGGATCCAGAAGCGGATCCGACACATTTTAGGGCTTGGATTACAACGAAAATGACGCTCGACATCAGGGGAAGCATCAAGAATACCAAGCTTAGCTTGAACCAGTATGTCGTTTTCGAAGAACTCATCGCCAACGCCATCGATGCCCATCTGATCCGCAAGGCGGACGATCCGGCGGCCCCGAGCATGCAGGTGGCCATCGAAGTTGACTTCTCGCCGGCTGACCTTCTCAAGGAGCGAGAGGTCATGAGCGTGTCCTGCACCGACAATGGGTGTGGTCTCGGCGAGG
>Ga0209347_1006429_pt1 | contig 10420 bp, 6 predicted proteins | sample AutmiccommuBRH23_FD_187382 | JGI IMG/M metagenome (GOLD analysis project Ga0209347, IMG submission 187382) | Deep subsurface microbial communities from Mt. Terri, Switzerland - Autotrophic microbial communities BRH/23 (SPAdes) (version 2) | ecosystem: Environmental > Aquatic > Deep subsurface >...
TCTCGCGTCATCCCGTCGCTGGTGACGGGCGAGGGGCTGATCTTCGGCTCGCGCCACAAGCACGAGCCGGTCTTCGCCTTGGAGCCGCCGGCCCGCGAAGGCGAACAAGCGAGAATCCTCTGGGAGTTCGGCGAGGCGGCGCCCGATGCCAGCACGCCGCTGTTCTACGACGGCAGGCTCTACGTCTTCGACGGCCTGAAACGCAGGACCGTCACGTGTCTGGACCCCAGGACCGGCACGACGTTCTGGCAGGGCAAGGTCGCCGGCCGCGGCCCGTGGTGGTCGTCGCCGATGGCCGCCGACGGCAAGCTCTATCTCATCAGCGAGGGCGGCGACATCGTCGTGCTCCAGGCCGGCGGCGAGGAGTTCAAGATCCTCTTCGAGACCCAAATCGCCGAGGGGGCCATCCAGTCGTCGATCGCGATCGCCAACGGCCGGCTGTTCATCCGAACCGCCCAGAATCTCTACTGCGTCGGCAAGTAGCGAGCAGGGGGTGTTCTCATGATGCCGACAAGTCGTGTTGTGGTTTGTCAGGTGTTCCTTGCTGCGTTGTTTCTCTCCGCGGCGAGCGGCCAGAACCAGTTGAAGGTCAGGCTCTCGTGGGGGCACGCCTCGACCAGCGCCCGGCCTTTTTCTGTCCAAGTCTCGGCTCGCGAGGCGCAGATTGGCGACGTTGAAGGCTTCGAACTGGAGGAGGGCGACGTGTTGGCGGGCGCCGGCGATCTTGACGGTCTTCGATTCGTGCTTCGATACGCGCCGATGGAGATTCAGCCCAGCGACAAGACCCATCGCTTCTGGACCGACTACTTGGATCAATGCGACCCAGAGACAGCCCGGCGGCTCAGGCAGGACCCGGCGTATCGGTCTGACCCGCGTGTTCTGACCGTGCAGATGGACCCCTTGGGCACGAGAGGATTCAGCCTGACGGTGGACCAGTTGCTTGCGAACCGGGCGTTCTGGATGCCATCCCTGGATGTCTTTGTGGCCGTGGGCGACGACCCGCCATCCTTCGAGGAGCATCGCAGGGAGCTTGCCCGGCACGAAGGAGCCCGCGTCCTGGAGCAGGTGCAGCGAGAACCCGAGGCGACGTACGAACAGTACACGTTCCGCTGGGAGGACATGGGCAGTCCGGCGTACAAGCATCCGTCTCAGCCCGCGCCCGGGCACATCGTCGGGCTGGCCTGGGATAGCAGCCTGCACAAATTCGGCATCGACCGCTGGGCCGGGGTCTGGAACGACTACGGCAATTCCGACCGGTTTCGGTTTGGCTTCGATCTCGGGAAGAGTCCAACGGCCCTCCAACGGCTCAAGGACGGTCTGCCGGTCATCACGACGACCCTGGAACAGGATGATCTGCGATACGAGATCGAGCAATTCGCGTATCCGCTGAATGGCCCGCCGGACGAGCGACGCGGCGATATCCCCATTGTCCTCCTGCAGAAGGTCCGTGTCACAAGTCTGCGCGACCGCAACGGACCTGTTTCGATGAAGCTGCATCACCGCCGGGAGAATGATGGCAGTGCTCTGGCGTGGAGGACGCAAGGCGATGCGATCCTGTTCGGAGAGAGCGGGTCCGGCCGTGTGATGTTTGCCGTTGAAGGATCCGCCTTGACGGTGGCCTCCTGTGAAACCAGGGACGAAGCTGTAGAAGGTCAGGAGAAGAGACTGTGGAAGGCGAGCGAGATTGTGCTGACCTTCGAGCTTGCCCCGCACGCGAGCACGGAGTTCGTGGTGAAGCTCCCGTCGCCGCCGGTTGCGGCACAGGACTCGGCGACTCTCGTGGGGCTCGACTACGCCGTCTGTCGCGAGGCGACGCTGCGGTTCTGGGAGGATTGGGTCCGGCGCGGTGCCCAGTTCACCGTTCCCGAGAAGGTGGTCAATGACCTCTATCGTGCCAGCCTGTGGCACGCGTTGCGTCTGCCCCGGCGGCATGGCGGGTCCGAGGATGGCGTGCAGATCGATCTGCCGTACTCGAACTTCGCGTATGACCAGCGTGGCACACCCTGGCCGATCAACCAGGCCGTTTACGTGGACTACATGATCTACGCTTTGCGAGGCTACCACGACGTCGCGGCCGAAGAGATGCTGGCCATGTACCGCAACAACCAGGAGGCCAGCGGCCACATCAAAGGCTACGCCAACTGGGGCGTCTATACCCCGTCGATGGTCTACGTCACGGCCCGGAACTACCTCCTCTCCGGTGACCGGGAGACGTTCAACCGACTGCTTCCCCAGACCTTGCGGGCCTTGGACTGGTGCTTGAACGAAGGGGTCGGTCAAGGCCTGATCCGCGCGCCGCTGAACGACCTGACGGGCGACGGGGTCTGGGCTTTCACCCAAGCCTACGTGTACGCGGCGCTCGACATGATGGGCAGGGCCCTGGAACGGGCCGGCCATCCGCGGGCAAAGGAGTGTTTCGAGGCCACCGAGGCGTTCCGCACGTCGGTCGAGCGCGCGTTCAGTGCGGCCGCCATGCGGTCGCCCCTGGTGCAACTGCGGGACCGCACGTGGACGCCGTACGTGCCCTGCGAGGCCGAGAAGCCCGGGCGAATGCTGGAGCAGTGGTACCCGACCGACGTGGACACTGGGGCCATGCACCTGGTGCGGCTCAAGGCGTTGCCCGCTCAGGGCGTGTTGGCCGAGGCGCTCCTCAACGACCACGAGGACAATCTCTACCTCCACGGCTGGGGCATGGCCAATGAGCCCGTCTACAATCCCCAGGCAACGGCATATCTGCTCCGGGACGACCCCAAGGCCGCGATCCGGGCCTTCTACAGCATGATGGCGTGCGCGTTCAGCCATTCGGTGCTGGAGCCGGTGGAGCACCGCTGGACCTGGGGCCAGTACTTCGGCCCGCCGAGCACGGACGGCGCCTGGTTCGAACTCTATCGCCACATGCTGATCCACGAACTCGACGACGGCTCGCTGTTGCTGATGCAGGCCACGCCGCGAAAGTGGCTCGCCGACGGGCAGAGGATCGAGGTCGAACGGGCGCCCACCTACTACGGCGAGCTATCTCTGCTCACGGAGAGCCACGCCGCCTCCGGCTCGCTGACCGCACGGATCGACATGCCGAAGAGGTATGCCCCCAAACGCCTGATCGTCCGATTTCGCCAACCCGAGGGCAAGCCCATCCAATCTGCGTCCGTCAATGGTCAGGCCTGGGCCGGTTTCGACGTCGAGAAAGAATGGATCGTCATCGAGCAACCCGCCGCGGAGCGGTATGATATCGTGACTCGATACTGACGACGATCAGGCCCTGCGCTCCATCTCCATCAGTCGGGCCACGCGTTCCTCCGTGGGCGGGTGGGTGCTGAACAGCTTGGCCATATCGCTGCCCGTGAGCGGCTGGACGATGAAGAGGCTTCCCTGCGCATCCGGGACTCGCAATGGAATCCGCCGGCTGGCGGCATCCAGTTTTTGAAGGGATCGGGCCAGGCCGCGACCGCTGCCGGCCAACTCGGCTCCCATGCGGTCGGCCTCGAATTCGCGGGACCGGCTGATCGCCATGCGGATCAAGCCTGCCGCCAAGGGGGCGAAGATGAGAATCAACAGGCTGACGAGCGGATTAGATCGCCGGTCGCTGCCCCAAAAGATCATGTAGGTCAGCCAGGTGACCGTCCCGGCCAGGATCGCTGCAATCGTGCTGATCAGGACGTCCCTGTGCTTGACGTGCGACAGTTCGTGGGCGATTACGCCTTCGAGTTCCTCGCGGTTGAGGATCTGACGGAGCCCTTCCGTTACGCATACGGCGCTGTGGCTGGGATTTCGGCCGGTGGCAAAGGCATTCGGAGCCGAGGCGGGGGAGACGTACACCCGCGGCATGGGCAGACCCGCCCGTTGGGCGAGCCGCTCGACCGTGTTCCAGAGCTCGGGGTCGTCCTGCTCCGAGATTTGCTGGGCATGCATCGTGGCCAGCGCGATCTTGTCGCTGAAGTAGTACGCGAACAGGTTCATCGCTCCGCCGATGACCAAGGCCGGCAGCAGGGCGTGCGGACCGCCGATCAGATAGCCGATGGCCAGGCACAGGCCCATCAGCGAGCCCATCAACAGGGTTGTCTTGAGATTGTTCACGAGCCTATGCATAATGCACCCCGTCACCACTTGTGATCGTAATGTTTTGTGTTTATACGTTGCCGCCGGAGAATGGTGCAAAATGCATACCACAAACACGGGGGAATCATAACTCCTGGCGGAATGGCAACATGCATAACAAAGACATGCCGGGCTGCCGCGGATTCCTGTCGTTTCGGCAGGAAGAGGGCTGGCCCGCGAGGCGGATTGCGTATATAATGCCCCTGCGTTGGAGGCATGTAGCACGGACATCTTGTCCGTGATTTCGAATCCACGGGCGCTGGCGCCCATGCCACTATAGAGAGACGGCGGATCTTGATCGAACGACTTGCAGAAGCAGTTGAGAAGTACTGGGGATACAAGGAGTTTCGCCCCTTGCAGAGAGAGGCCATGGAGCATCTCTGCAATCGCCGGGATGTGATCGTCGTTCTGCCCACGGGCGGCGGCAAGTCCCTGTGCTTTCAGACGCCCGCGGTTACATCGCCCGGTCTGGCGGTGGTGATTTCGCCCTTGATCTCGCTGATGAAGGACCAAGTGGACGCCCTGACCGAGTGCGGCGTGCCGGCGGTCCGGATCGACAGCTCCCTGACGCCGGAGGAGCGGGATCATGCTCTGGAGCAGGTCCGCAAAGGCCAGCTCAAGCTGCTCTATATCTCGCCCGAGCGTCTGGTAATGGAGTCCTTTAGCAAATTCCTCCAGAAGCAGAATTTGTCGTTCATCGCCATCGACGAGGCTCATTGCATCAGCATGTGGGGCCACGACTTCCGGCCGGAGTATCGCCAGCTTCGCTCGCTGCGGAAGATCTTTCCGAATGTGACGATCGGCGCCTACACCGCCACCGCGACCGAGCAGGTGCGGCACGATATCGCCGAGCAGCTTTCGCTCAAAGACCCCGCCATGCTGGTCGGCTCGTTCGACCGGCCCAACCTGATCTACAAGGTCCAGGCGAGGAACCGGATCATCAAGCAGGTCGGCGACGTCATCGACCGCCACCGGGACGAATCCGGCATCGTCTACTGCATCCGGCGCAAGGACGTCGAGGAGATGGCCGCCGCCCTGACCGCCAAGGGCCTCCGCGTCGCTCCGTATCACGCCGGCATGGCTGACGAGGTCCGCAAGAAAAGCCAGGACGATTTCGCGAACGAGAAGGTCGATACCATCGTGGCGACCATCGCCTTCGGCATGGGGATCGACAAGTCCAACGTCCGCTACGTGATCCACGCCGGCATGCCGAAGTCGCTGGAGCACTATCAGCAGGAGAGCGGCCGGGCCGGGCGGGATGGACTGGAGGCTGAGTGCTCCCTGTTCTACTCCGGCGGCGATTACGGCACGTGGAAGAGCCTGATGCGCGACATGGACCCAAAGGCCAAGGAGGTGGCCCTGGCCAAGCTCAGCCGGATGTACAGCTACTGTACGGAGGGCGTCTGCCGCCGCAAGGCGATTCTCGGGTATTTCGGACAGGCTCCGGAAAAGAGCGACTGCGGAGCCTGCGACATCTGCCTGGGCGATGTGGACTCGATCGACGAGGCCTTGGTCGTGGCCCAGAAGATCCTCTCGTGCGTTCTTCGCCTGGGCCAGCGTTTCGGCGGGGCCTACACCGCCCTGGTCCTGACAGGCTCCCGCGATCAGCGGATTCTCGAAAACGGTCACGATAACCTCACCACCTATGGACTGCTGAGCGAGTACGATTCACGTGCTGTACACGACTGGATCGAACAGTTGACAGGCCAGGGCTTCCTGGAGAAGACCGGCGACTTCAATGTGCTGGCCGTAACAATAGAAGGCCGCCGGGTTCTCAAGGGCGAAGTGACCCCGCGCCTGCTGCGTCCGGCGCAGAAGCCGGAGCGCAAGGCCAAGGTGGCCAAAGTCGCTACGGATTCCTGGCAGGGCGTCGACAAGGGACTGTTCGAGGCCCTTCGCAAGGCCAGAGCGACGCTCGCGCACAAAAAGGGCGTGCCGGCCTTTATCATCTTCGGCGACGGCGCCCTGCGGGACATGGCCCGCCGCCGGCCGTCGACCATGCAACGGTTCCTGGACGTCAAAGGCGTCGGTCAGACCAAAGCCGACCAGTACGGCCGGACCATGGTCGAGCGAATCCGGGCGTATTGCATCGAAAACGCCATCGAGATGGACCTGACGGTCGTCGATTGAGGATGCCGTGGCAATCCTCAATCGACGATCTCAAATCTCAAATCTCAGATCTCAGATCCTGCTCTTATCGTTCATTGCCCCAGAGCTGGTCGTCGCCGCCATGGGCTTTGCGCCATGCGTCCCGCCACTTGTGCATATCGGGCTCGTTGATGAAGGACTTGGGCTTCCTCGCCTCCTTGTTCGGAATCGGAGGCAGCTTCGTCAGCGGCAGGGCCTGGTACCAATAGGCGACACTGGCGAGATCCAGCGTCAGGCAGTTGTTGTGGCCGTGCTCGATGGTGACCTTCAGTGACTTGTCGAAGTAGATCGGATCGGCGATGTGGAAGCGGTAGACGTGGGTCCTGCCGAGCCAGCCGACGTTGTCGTTGACGCGGGCGTAGCCGTAGTACGGGTGGGTGTACAGCGCCTTGGGGCACCAGGACGTGTTGAAGTAATCTTCGGTGCCCGTGCCAAAGAGCGTGCGGGTCTCGTCGCCGTCGATGAAGATCATGTCGTCGCCTTCGCCGTACCACATCGGCGAGGGGCTGTGGACGTAGTAGTTGACGCCGACGTAATGGCCCTTGCCCTTGATGTCCGCGAACACGTAGTTGTTCTCGCCCTTGGGGTTGTTGCCCTGGGGACCGAGCGTGCTCCATTCATTTTCGCCGTCCGGGAGGGCCTCGGTCAGCTCGTGGTTGTACCATGCGCAGAACCGCCCGGAGTCCTCGGCGAGCTTCTCGACCTCGACGTAATCGACGAAGTAGTAGAACGCGTCGATAGCCCGGCCGGTCTGGTTCTCGACCTCGATCCGGGCCCCCTTGGCGAACGGCATGGAGAAATACGAAACCATGCCCCGTCCGTCGACCGGCCCGGACGCCAGCGGCAGGCTCACGAAAGGATAGCTCTCGTTCCAGCCCTGCCCGAAGAACGGCCCGATGGGCGACTCCACGGAGGGGAACTCGTTGCCGTCCCAGTACATGCGGAGGATGATGTCGTTTCGGCTCAGTTGCTCCGGCGGCGGGGCGATGGTGATCCAGATGTGGTTGATGGTTCCGGCCCCTTGAACGTTGAACAGCTCGCGGGTCTCGCCGTTCTTGATGTTCTCGAACCGGTCATTGTTGCCGCCGGCCCGGTCGTAGCTGCTGACCCGCTTGGTCTTGACGCCGCTCTGGATGCGGGCCAGATCCGCCAGATCGTTCGCCCCGACGGCCAGGCTCGCGCTGCACAGCAGGCAGACCGACAACAGACCCGACGCCAAAATCGATGAGAGTCTCCTCATGGTTATACCTCCTTTGAACCAACCTTTCTCTCGTCACGACGCCGCGACATTCCCCGGCGTCCCCGGCCCACGATCATAGCGACCCTCGCCGGCCCCGGCCAGACAAATCCCGACCGGCCGCCTCCCTGGCCTAACACTTGACACCCCCAACTTGAGGTTCCTCCCGGGATTGGGTTCGTTTCGCACGATTGTTCGATGCGGGCGGCTGTCCCCGTAGCATGGGCGTCCCGCCCATGATTCCCGGCCACGGGCAGGGGGCCCGTGTCACGAGCGACGCCGGCAAGCGGTTCAGAACTCTCAAATGCGGTTTCCCGCGTATGGGACTCCGGCGCTACGTTTGCGCCAAACGAACCCAATTTCACCGGCGATGCGGCCTCTTCACCCGCCGGAAGGTCTCTCTCCGAACGCGGGACCTCTTCCGTCGCAGCGGCCGCCTCCGCCGTCAATGAGGTCAGTAAGGTCATCGCGCCCTCCGAACACGAGACTTCTTCCGGCACAGCCGCCGCACGTGCCTGCCGTTCCCGGCGCAGTTCGCTCATCGTCCGGTACAGGCTGCTCTCGATCCGCCGTTCATACATCAGCAGCCGGTCCAGCACCCGCGCCTCGGCGAAGTCCGCCACGACCGCCTTGCCCAACCCGGCGTCCTCATCGAACAGGCCGGCAAGGCCCCGATCCCACGCGCTGCCCTTGAGTTGCTTCCATTCCTCGTGCCGCGCCTCCAGCAGGTCGGTCGGTTCCCCCTCGTCCGGCGCCGCAAAGGCGGCATTCTGGAGCCGCTCGGCCCGGCGCAGCCGCCAGGAAAGCCCGACGACACGCTCGGCCAGCATCGCCTCCACCGCCCCGGCCGGGGCCAGATCCTGAAGCCTCCCCTCGCGATAGATCTCGGATTCCTCCGGATCCTCCCCCGCAATGACCGCCTCCCGCGCCAACAGCCCATGCTTGAGCGCGTTCTGTGAGGCCCTCTCTTTTCCTTCGGCTGTCCGCGGCCCGGTGGATTTCTGCGCATTGGACCGATTGGCCTGGATCTGTGCAACGCTCGCCATGACGATTCCCTCCAAACTCACGATCTTCGCTTCACGATCCGCCGCCCCGAGCAGAGCGACACATATGGGAAATATACCATGCCATGAGAGCCGACTTCAATAAAAAAATACAACAAACAGTCGGATTCTCTTGTCTCGTAAGCCCTTGTCCCACCGGGACTAATGAAACGCCCCGAAGGAGTTGTCACCACAGAGGCACGGAGGACGCTGAGCAGGACGGCCCCGAAGAAGGCTGGAGGGGGCAAACAGAAGGGACCGGCGATCGGGCGACAGCGGTAGGGTGGACTCCGTCCACCATCTTTCTCTCCTCGCGCAGAGACGCAGGGACGCTGAGATAGACATGGGTTGAATCCGGTCTGACCCCGTCCATGCCTTGACCCGATCTCCTCTCATGCCTTAAAGCGTAAACGAAGGCCCGACCCCATGTGCCCCCTTCTCGCAGACCCATCTCCCCCAGGCCCGTTTCAATGCCTGACCCTGATTCTCTTCTGGTCTAGTTGTCATTCAGCCGCATCTTGATCCTGGTTCTTAGGGACATCAGGTCCTTTATCTCGGTGTTTGGGCCGGCTTTCAGTTCGAATATTCCCTCCGGCAGTGCGGCGGGATCATTGAAGATCGACTTGCCGACATCCACTTCCAACTTGGATCGATGAATCAACTCGCCGGTCTGAATACTGAATCCCTCGGTGACCACACAGATGGGAAACCATGCCCCTCCGGGAACCTGTGCGTATTCGATCGTGGTGCGTGCCTGCATCTTGCCTGCCTGGGCATAGTTCTCCTTTGTGACGAGTCCGTACGCCTTCTCGCTGTCATACGTGTCGATGCCAATCTGTCCCGTTCTGCTGTTGTGGAATTCGATCCTGATCAGCCTGCCTTGTTGCGAGTAACGAAGCGTTCCCGGTTCCGCGGGCGGGGATTTCACGCAGATGTGGCTGATGAGCCCGCGGCCCAACCATCCGATCTCCGTCAGGTAGTTTTCACCGGCGTGATATCGAGGCTTGCTCTCGATGATCATCTCCGCTTTGCCCCCCGCCGTCGCGGGGAGTTCCGCCCGTCGGAATTCTCTGCCATCGTACGTCATGAAATGCGTGCGTAGATCTGACGAAACACTCCCGTTCGGATCGCTGGTGGTGGAGCGCATCACGCAGGAGATGGCCGTCCTCCGGCCGTCCCACCAGAGCTGGTGCTCGCCTACCCGTTCGGGCTTGTCGCTCCACGGCCCGAAGTAAATGGCCTGCGACTTCCATAGAAGGACGATGCAGGAGAGCTTCGTAGTGTTGTCCTGAATGCCCCGCGCGATCGCGTCGCGGAGAACGTTGTTCGGGTCGGCGCCGTCATGATCTGCCCGCGAGAGTATTCCGACGACTACAGGCACGACGAGCATGCCTGCCAGTCCAAACCACCATCGCCAGGATCTCTGGCGTCGGTCCTGAGACGTTTCAGTCATCTTCATGTGCGTCCTCCCACCGACCAAACTCCGTTACTGGTGCTTCTCTGTTGACAATTGTCGGGAAAGGAGGCGAGGGAAGCAAGGGAAAAACCGGGGAGGCTCGCTTTGAAAATCCGAATGTCGAAATTCGAAACTCGAAACAAATCCCAAGCACGAAACCCAAATTATTCAAACGCTGTCGCACGCTGGAGGGCCCGTGTTGATCATCTGGCCTTCGGTCATTTGTGCTTGTTCGGGATTTCGGGTTTCGAATTTCGGATTTCCGTGTCTCGTGGCTTCCCTCTTGACTCCTTGCGGGCCGGTGGCCATGATGGGGGCTGTGACGTTTGATTGTGTGCCGTTCAGCAGTTGCCAGTAGGAGATGTTCCTCATGTCCATGCTCGCTCACAGAAGCCTGTTCTTGCTCGCGATGGTCCTCGTTCTCGTGCTTGGGGCCGTGGT
>Ga0209347_1006431_pt1 | contig 10417 bp, 12 predicted proteins | sample AutmiccommuBRH23_FD_187382 | JGI IMG/M metagenome (GOLD analysis project Ga0209347, IMG submission 187382) | Deep subsurface microbial communities from Mt. Terri, Switzerland - Autotrophic microbial communities BRH/23 (SPAdes) (version 2) | ecosystem: Environmental > Aquatic > Deep subsurface >...
GCCTGTCGAAACTCGACGGTGCGGGCAACCATGTTTCCGGCGACGCGCCGACCAAGGAACTGCCGCTGCATTTCGGCTTCTATGACCAGCGCCCAGCGGCGCGCGCGGTGGTTCACCTGCACTCAACGCATGCGACCGCACTTTCCTGCCTTGCCGACGTCGATCCCATGGATGCGATCCCGCCCATCACGCCCTATGTCGTGATGCGTGTCGGTCAGGTGCCGGTCATCTCCTATACGCGACCCGGCTCGCCAGAGGTGAAGCCGCTCATCGAAGCGGTGGCGGCGCGGCACGCCGCCGTGTTGCTTCAGAACCACGGCCCGGTGGTGGCCGGCACTTCGCTCGACGCCGCCGTCTTCGCCATCGAGGAACTCGAGGAGGCGGCCCGGCTCGCCATCCTGTTGCGCGGCATGGCGGTGCGCCATCTCGGCGAGGCCGCCATCGCCGATCTGAACCAGCATTTCAGGCTGAAATGACGATGCCTAAATTCTCCGCAAACCTCGGATTTCTGTGGCCCGACAGGCCACTTCTGGAGCGCATCGACGCGGCAGCGGCCGCCGGCTTCAAAGCGGTGGAACTGCATTGGCCCTACGCGATCGCGGCAGAGGCGGTGAAGCAGGCCTGTGCCGCGCGCGGCCTGACGCTGCTTGGCGTCAACACGCCGCCCGGCAACGTTGAAAATGGCGATTTCGGGCTGGGCGCGATCGCCGGCCGGCAGTCGGAATTCCTGACTGGCTTTGAACAGGCGGCAGGCTGGGCGCGGCTTGCGGACGCGTCATCCGTTCATGTCATGGCCGGTGTCGTGAAACCTGAAGACAAGGCGGCGGCGAGGGAGGTGTTTCGCGAGAACCTGATCGTCGCCGCGGCCATGGCGCCCGACCTGACCTTGCTGCTTGAGCCAATCAACCAGCGCGACAAGCCCGGATATTTCTATTCGACGCTTGGCGAGGCGGCGGCGCTGATCGACGCCACCGATGCTGCCAACATAAGGATCATGTTCGACGTCTACCATGTCGGCGTCAGCGAAGGCGACATACTGACCCGGCTCGAACGCCATATGCCGCAGATCGGCCATGTGCAGATCGCGGCCGTGCCAAGCCGGGCCGAACCCGACGAGGGCGAGATCGCCTATGGCGCGATCTTCTCGGCGCTCGACCGACTGAATTATGCCGGCTGGGTGGGATGCGAGTACAAGCCGCGCGGCGACACCGACGAAGGCCTTGCCTGGCCGAAGACGCTCGGCACTTCACTATAGATTGGATGGCAATTTCATGCTCGCGACCAAGACTGCTTAGGCGGCCACCAAGAGGGACCGGTCAGGCGGGTCATTGTCATTGTCGATGATGGCGGACGCGTCGCCTTGTTGCACAAGGACGATGGGGCGCCGGTCGGCAGCATCGAGACCGCCGTTCTCGCGGCGCGGACCTCCTTCCTGGTCTCAGGGCATGGGGCCAGCAGGCGACACCATCGTGCTCCGGTTCCTGGCGCCTTATGCAAACGTCGGAAAGGAGCGGCTTCCTGACACTAGTGGGGAATGCTTTTGGAAAACAGATTGATGACGGCTACTCCCGCCACGATGAGACCAATGCCGATCAGGGCTGGGGCGTCGAGCGGCTGGCGGTAATACACCCAGGCTATTGCGGTGATGAACACGATGCCTGCTCCGCACCAGAGCGCATAGATAACGCCGACGGGGATTGTCCGAAGTGGCAATGACAGGAAATAGAAGGCAAGTGCATAGCCGGCTATCGCGATGACCGATGGAACGAGCCTCGTGAACCCTTCCGTAGACTTCAACGCGGTCGTTGCGAGAACTTCAAACATCACCGCTATGATCAGGTAGGCATAGTTCCAGTTCATGGGGTCTCGCAATTCCAGGGCCGATGGGGTGACTTCAGCTTGGCCGATGGATCGCGCGTTACCTTGCCTGGAAGACCGGCCTGAACCGCTGGACCGGCATGCCGATTGAATTCGCTTCTGGCCGCAATAGAGGGTGGTTCTTCCATAGGCATCCAGCGATCAATCCGGCGTATCCAGGATCATAGACTGCCTGCATGATATTGAAAGGGTCGCACTATCGAATAGCGGATCTGGATCAATCGTTGCCGGATGGAACCGTGCGTCGTGTTCGCGGGAGTGCAAGGATTGGCCAGTAAAGGACAGCAAAGCCGCCGAAGGCCGCAATCCATGCATATGCCGCCAGATGCAGCAGCCAAGCCTGCCCCGGAAATCCCCCGGCGGCGAAGCGGGCCATAACGGCAAGAATCAGGGCAAGGTAAAGCGCCGCGATTGGACGCGTGGCATTGAGAGGCCGACCGGCGTGACCAAGGCTGGCCCGTGTCATGACGGCCAATGTCATCAGTCCGACCGCGCCCGCCATCCAGACGTGTTGTGCCGCTGGTCGCAGGTCGGGCTGAATGATCCCCACGGCAATTGCCAGAAATCCGAGCGGCACAAAGGCGTAGGCAACATGCAGCACCCAGACCAGAGGCTCGGAGCCCGTTCGGACACCTTGCCAGCGTGACAGACGCCAGGCTTGCACGGCCGCGGCGAGCGCGCAGACAGCGGCGGTGGCGAGGTGATCCGGCCATGTCACCCAGGCCAGCAATGAAACAAGGGTGAGCAGCAATACGCCGGAGTCGAAACGACCGAAGGGTGTGGGCAGTGCCGGGCTGTGCCGCTGAGCCAACCAGTTTCGGGTGAAACTGGGTACAATGCGCCCGCCGATCAGCGAAATCAGCATGATTGCCACTGCAAGCCCCAGCCGCAAGCCGAGCCCAATTGCCGGATAGCCGCCGCCTGCCGCATCCAGATGATAGAGTGCATTGGCGAGAGCAAACCCGATAACCAGCGCCAAAACAGCGAGGTTCTTCCAGTTGCGTCCCGAGATGATCTCGCGCGCCAGCACCGCCGCCAGGGTCAGCGGAAAGGCCAGATCGACCATCAGCACCAGTTGCCACGGCAAAAACGCCGATAGGGCGACGACGGCGCGTCCGGCCAGCCATAAGGCCACCAGCCCCGCCAATGGCCAACCGACAATGGGAAGCCGCCCGGTCCAGTTTGGCACCGCTGTCAGCAGAAATCCTGCCAGCACTGCTCCGAGGTAGCCAAACAGAAATTCATGCGCATGCCACGAGATCGGATCGAACGCGGTTGGCAATACAGCCTGCCCGGCAAGCATCGCCACCCACAGCGCCATTGCCAGCGCCGCCCAGATCGCACCGAACAGAAAGAACGGGCGAAATCCGTAACTCAGAATCGCAGGACCCTTCCAGGCACGCATCCGTTCAGCCGAGGTTGTCATGACTTCATCATCCGAACGGGTAATTGTGCAATGACCGGATCAATCCCGGCCTCATGCGAGGAGCGCCGGCAGGACACGGTTCAACCCGGCACGATTCCCGCATCATGCCAATGAATGTCGTCAGGTGCGCAGGATCGCCCGATGGCGATCGGGTGCCCACGGATCGCGCCGGTTCAAAGGGGTGAGGATTGGCCGGCGCGGTCATGCAGCCTCCAGGCTTCCTTGATGCTGATGTGGATCGATGCCGCGATGCGCTCGGCCCTTTCGATGACCCACGTGGCTCCGGCAGGTGGACAGATATCGTGCGCGGTGGCGCGAAACAGCATCAGCCAACGCTCGAAATGCGCTGTTTCGACCGGCAAGGGCACGTGTTTGGGGATAGGGGCGCCGTGATAGCGGCCTGTCATCAAAGCTACCGAAGACCAGAAGGAAACCATCGTTTCGAGATGTGAATCCCAGTCTTTGACACGCTCGGCAAAGACAGGGCCAAGCAGCGGATCACACCGTACCCGATCATAGAAGTCATGCACCAGACGCTTGAGCATGTCGTCATCGAGGCCCGTGCGCCTCATCAGGTCGAGGGTCATTTTCGGGCGGACGCTGAGTAGATCGGCGGCATTGACGGCTGCCATGAGCAGGCATTCCTCATACAGGGCTTTGCTTGATGCATAGGCCATGCTAATAGGCATTGTAAATACCTATTAGCATGGATCATTATGCACCTCACCTCGTTCACCGATTTTGGATTGCGCGCCCTGATGCGTCTGGCATCGGACCCGCAGCGGACGTTCTCGACGTCGGAACTGGCCGATGAGTTTGCCTTGTCGCGCAATCATCTGACCAAGATCATGGGCGCTCTCGCGCAGGCGGGAATCATCGTCACCCGCCGGGGCAGCGGCGGTGGAGCCATGCTGGGCCGCCCGGCAGACAAGATCAGACTGGGTGATGTGGTGCGCGTGCTGGAGAGCGGACAAGCCCTCGTGGAATGCTTCTCGGCCCATGGCGGCGACTGCACAATCATTGGTTGCTGCCGGTTGAAAGGTCGCCTGCGCAGCGCAGAAGCTGCGTTCTTGTCCATTCTGGATCAGTCCACCCTGGCTGATGTCGCGCTGCCGTCCAACGCAAGCGCTTCGAGCCCGGCCTTGACGGCCTGACCACGGCGCGGCTTGCGGGTGGCGTTCCTTGCACCTTCAACAGGAGACGAAACCGATGGAAGACTGGCTGCCGACGCTGAACACAGCGACGCCGAGCGAAGGCTATGACCTTGCCGTGAAACTCGCCCGAATGACTGTCAAGAAGACACAGCCCGATGCTGCGGTGCGTGACCGGCTACGTCCAGACTACGCCGAAAATGCCGACTCGCTGATTGCCGTTGGCGCGGTGGTTGCCACCCACTTCGCCACTGTCGCTGCCGCCAACCGATACTGGCGCGACGAGGCCTGAGCAGGCGGGCACCAACGAACGGGCGCCGCCCGAGTGACCGCATTGCGGAATGCCCGGAGAACCAACCTTCAAGCGGTTCCATCGAAGCTCAGAAATCATAAGACTCGAAAGGAAGACCATGGTTGACGCGCAGAAGACCAACAGACCGGTGCTTAGTTCAAGTGAAGCGGCAAGCGGAGGCAGTCCTGACAACAGCTTGCTCCCCATGCTTGTCGCAGGACTGGTCCTGATCGTTATTGGCGCGGTTGTCGTCATGGCGTTCGTCTGATTGGCGCGCGCCATGAAGACAAGACTGAACCTGCCAACAAGACCGGCCACGTCCGCCGGCGAATGATGCTTGCTGGCTTCGACAGTGTTTGACGGCAAAGCGCGACCAGCCGGCTTCGAGCGACGATGCTGAAGTGCCTTTCAAGCTACCGCCGTCCCGAAACGATTCCGGCCGGGCGCGCCACAGCCAGTGTTTCCTGCCAGCGATACGCAGGAGGGAGGTCAACGTGACATCGCCACGTCGAGCGCTGGTGCAAGAGAAGCGGCGAACGTCAGCGGCGCGGAGACGGTTGCGGCATGATACCTCCCGCTCTTTCATGCTCCCAGGGGATCACGGTCGCGCAGACACGCGATCGCGAGAACTGCGCTTGTCATGGCTGCGACGCGCTACAATTGGGATATCCACGCACCGAGCGCTGGGGGTAGCCCCGTTGTCGCCTTCGCCAGGGGGCGCCGGAACGTGCCGACCGTTGCCTTGCGGGCATTGAGGGCGGCAAGCGCTTCGGCTTGCTTGACGGCGGCGGCGACACAATCAATCACGGGCACGGGCACGCGATCCGCAATTTTTTCGGCAAGGCCAGCGAGCGGCGCGCCGGCCAGCACGATGACATCCGTATCATGCCGCTCGATTGCCTCATGTACGAGTTCGACGAGTTGATCCTGCTTCTCGTCCTGAACGGAATCGATTGCGGCGAACTTGCCGTCCAGCGTGCTGATGCCGCCGCAGCGGCCCCGCAACCCGTGCCATTCGACGCATTCCTCGTACCACGGAGCAAGCGCCTGGGCGAAGGTGACGATAGAGAAGCGGCGACCGAGCATGCAGGCCGTCAGCATGCCGGCCTCGGCAAGGCCGATGACCGGAAGAGAAAAGAGTTCGCGCGCGCCACCCAGGCCTGGATCGCCGAAGGCGGCAATGACTGCTGCGTCGTATTCCTGATGGCACTCGGCCAGCATCTCGAGAGCAACGGCGCCACCGATCACCGCCTCGGCCCGTGTTGCGATATAGGGCACGCCGCGTGGAGCAGTGATGGATGTTATCTCGGTCTGCGGGGCGGCAGCTGCACGCGCGGCCCGGTCGATCAGTACCGTTACGCCGTCGGACGTGTTCGGATTCAGTAAAAGAAGACGCACGGCTAGATCTCCACAGTGTCGGTTGTCAGCTCGGCCGCCCTGGCCGCCAGATTGGCGGAGACGGCTTCTCCCGTATGCGCGACATGTTCGGCCAGAAGCCTCCCGGCTTCTTCGGAGCGCCCCTGTTCAAGCGCTTCGAGAATATGTCGATGCTCTTCGACGGACTGATCCCAGCGGTCATGCGTGGCGAGGGCGAGGTAGCGTGCCCGCTCGGCGCGGGCCAGCAGGGAGGCGTGCGTCGAGGTCAGCACCTCGTTCTTCGCGCCGGCGACAATACGCTGATGGATCTCCTGGTTGAGCCGAAAATAGGCGGATCTCTGTTCCCGTTCGAAATGCTCCTCCATACGCGCCTGGAGCGCGTGCAGGTGCGCAATTTCGCGCGGTGTCATCCTTTTTGCGGCCAGCTCCGCCGAAATCCGTTCGATGCCGCTGACGGCTTCGAAAAGGGCCTCGATCTCGTCTGCGTGCAGCGGTGCAATGGTCGCGCCGCGATTTGGGCGCAACTCGACCAAGCCTTCGGCCGCCAGAAGCTTGAGCGCTTCGCGCAGGGGCGTGCGCGAGATTCCAAGAAGCTCGCACACCGCTGCTTCCGCCAGGCGTTCGCCGGCCTTTAGTTCCCCGGTAATGATCATCTCGCGCAGGGTGCCCAAAGCCTGGGCATGAAGTGCGCTGAAGATCACTTTCTTCGGGGTGCTTTCCAGCCGCCGGAGCGGGGGACGTCCCCGGGGTTTCTTTGTTGCGTTCATTGCATCTCTCCACAGAACCTGGGGAAAAAACCTCCCGCGTGGTCAAATCTGTGCCTAACTAGGACTTATAATGTGTCTAAAATCAATGCATTAAATAGAAATTGCATACGATATGCAAAAAAAAGATTGATTGCCGCCATTTTTCTGCAAATCATTGGACCCGGCAGTAAAGCCGGAGCAGGGGGTGCCTAAATCCTCACCCGGCAGCGACAATGGAGGATCTGTCATGCCCAGTTATTGGAAATGGTCGAGCTTGCTCATGGTGGGCGCATTCGGACTTGCGGTCGTGGCAGGCCCCGCCGACGCGCAGACCCGGCTTCGTTTTGCCGGGAACTTTCCGGAAGACCACACCGCCACCAGCGCGATGAAGATTTTCAAGGAGGAGGTCGAAAAGCGCAGCAATGGCGAGCTTCAGATCGACAACTTCCCGGCCATGCAGCTTGGCGGCGCCCAGGAGAACGTGGATCAGGTGCGCTCGGGAACGATCTTCGCCGTGGTGACGTCGATTGCCTATTTCACGCGGACGGTCCCGGAATTCGAGACGTTGTCGCTGCCGTTTCTCTTCGAGACGCGCGCCAAGGCCTTCGCAGTGATCGATGGGGACGTCGGCAAGAAGATCGATGCCAAGTTGCTGGAAAGCGGTTTCGTCAGCCTCGGCTATGGCGAACTCGGCTACCGGCACACGACCAACAACCGGCAGCCGATCCAATCGCTGGAAGATTTCAAGGGGCTCAAGATCCGCCTTCAGCCGAACGAGGTGCACCTCTCCACGTTTCGCGCGCTCGGCGCAAATCCGATCGCCATGGACGTCAAGGAGCTCTACTCGGCGTTGCAGCAGGGCGTGCTCGACGGGCAGGAAAACCCCTACAACATCACCGCCACGCGCCGCTTCAACGAGGTCCAGAAATATCTAAGCGCAACGGGCCATTTCTACGACATGATCAATGTCGTCGCGAACAAGCGCGCTTTCGAAAAGCTTTCGCCCGAGCACCAGACGATCGTGCGCGAGAGCATGCTGGCGGCGATGAAGTGGCAGCGTGCGGAAGCCGAGAAACTTGACCTCGACTGGCGCGACAAACTCATCGCAGCCGGAATGGAGTTCAACGAGGTGTCGCCGGAAGCGCGTGCCGCAATGCTCAAGGCGACGGCTTCGATCGCCGAAGACCTCAAGTCGCGCGTTGATCCGGCACTGGTCGATCAGGTGCTGACTGAGGCCGCAAAATGACCATCGAGGCGGAATCGCAGGGGAGGCCGGACCAGTCCGGCCTCCTGAAGGCATACAAGAACCTCCTGAAGGTTCTGGACCGGATGTCCTACGTCGTCATCGTTGCCGTGATGTCCGTAATGACCTGTCTCGTGGCGCTGCAGGTATTCCATCGCTACGCGCTGTCGTCGTCGATCGATTCCGCCGACGAACTGTCGCGGCTGTTCTTTGTATGGGCGATTTTTCTCGCCATCCCGCACGGCGTCAAATACGGCGTGCATGTCGGCATCGACCTGATCGTGCTCATGCTGCCGGAGCGTTGGCAGGTGCGCATGTTCCGCTTCAGCGCAGGGCTCGGCGCGCTGCTGATGGTGGTCATGCTCGCCGTCTCGTGGACGGCGACGATGGACAAGTGGCCGGAACTCATGCCGACCATGCCGGTAACGGCTGCTCTGTTCTACATCCCGGTGCTTATCTCCGTAGGACATTCCTTTTTACACCTTGTTGCTCTCGTGTGGGGCGGCCCCAGCACATGGGCCGGGGAGAGCGAACTATGACGCTTCTTGTCGTCGGAATCTTCTTTCTGGCCGCGGCGATCGGTATGCCGCTGGCATTTGCTCTGGGCTTTGCATCGCTGGCGGCGTTGCAATACGCGGACTTCGAACTTGTCGTCATGCCGCAACGCATGATGTACGCCATAGACAATTTCCCGCTGATGGCGATTCCGCTGTTCATGCTGGCCGGCGAACTGATGGTGAAAGCGGGCATCATGGAACGCTTGATCGCGTTTTCAAACTCGCTGGTTGGCCGGGTTCATGGCGGGTTGGCCCATGTAACGATCGTTGCGGGCATGATTCTCTCTGCCGTGTCGGGAGCGGCTGTGGCCAGCGCAAGCGCATTGGGCTCCTCTCTGGTGCCAACGCTGAAAAAGCACTATTCGCCAGGTTACGCGAGCGCGGTTGTCGCATCCGCTGCAAATCTCGGGCCGATCATACCGCCGTCCAACGCCATGATCGTCTACGCGCTGATGGCGGGATCGTCGGTGTCCGTCGGCGGCCTCTTTATGGCCGGGATCGTGCCCGGCATCATCCTTACGCTCGCCTTCATGGCGGTGGCCTCGTGGATCTCGTGGCGACGCGGCTATGCCCTTACCGGGGATCCGTTCAATGTCGGCAACGCGCTCTATCATTTTCGGCGCGCCATCATCATCATAGCCATGCCCGTGATCGTCGTTGGCGGGATCGTTGGAGGCGTATTCACGGCAACCGAGGGCGCGGCAATCGCCGTTGTCTACTCTGCCGTCATCGGTTTCTTCATAACGCGCAAGTTGAGCATCCGCGATCTTCCGTCGTGCATGTTCCGTGCCGCCGTCACCTCGGCCATGGTGGGCGCGCTGATTGCATTCGCCGCCGCGGTCACGTTTGTGTTTACCATCGATATGGTGCCGCAGCGTGTCTCCGATGCCATCCAGGCATTCACGTCGGATCCGGTGATGTTTCTGATACTCGTCATGGTGGGGCTCGTGTTCGTCGGCATGCTGCTGGAATCGAATGCCGCCTACATCATGCTGGTGCCGCTGTTTGCTCCGGTGGCCGTCTCCTACGGGATCGATCCGCTCTATTTCGGTTTTCTTTTCACCTACAACCTTGTCGTCGGCATGATGACACCTCCTGTCGGAGTTTTGCTGTTCGTCATGAGCGGCATCACCCGGGTGCCGATGACAACAATCATCCGAGAGTCTCTTCCTTATGTCTATGTTCAATTTGGCGTGCTTTTGCTGTGCGCATTGTTCCCGCCGATCGTCTTGTGGCTGCCGCGCATGCTCGGGTATTAGGCCATGACTGATCTTCTTGTGTGCAATGCCATCATTCTGCCAGGGGCGGCCGACCAGCCGCTCCTGAAAGATGCATACCTCCTCGTGCGGAACGGGCGCATCGCCGCTCTCGGCCAGGGCGTTCCCGCCATTGCTGAATCGGAGAAAATCCGCACGATCGATGCGCGCGGCAAGGTGGTGACACCCGGCTTCGTCAACATCCACACGCATGCCATCCTGACCATGGTGCGCGGCGTTGCGGAGGATATGGGATTTGCCCCGGCCTATACGCCGGGGGTGCCTCACGGCCATGAAGTGACAGAGGACGAAGCGATTGCCCTGGCGCGGCTGGGGGCGCTGGAGGCGCTCCTGTTCGGGTCGACGCTGATCAACGATACCTATGTCCACCAGCACCTGACCATGCCGGCCATGGCCGAGACCGGAATGCGGGTATGGGGATCGGGGCGGATCCACGACGTTGATTTCTCGCGCGTGCACCTGGCGGAGTG
>Ga0209347_1006432_pt1 | contig 10411 bp, 10 predicted proteins | sample AutmiccommuBRH23_FD_187382 | JGI IMG/M metagenome (GOLD analysis project Ga0209347, IMG submission 187382) | Deep subsurface microbial communities from Mt. Terri, Switzerland - Autotrophic microbial communities BRH/23 (SPAdes) (version 2) | ecosystem: Environmental > Aquatic > Deep subsurface >...
AGATAAATGCAGCTTGGATGGAATTGAAGTACGTGAAGGAGAAACGGGTAACCCATTGGAGTCGGATTGTGGGAGTTATAAAAGTAAGGATGCATTTGTTAAAGATTAGAGTAACAAAGAAGTACCCAAACCAAAACAGGTACTTCTTTGTTATTTGTGGCAGAGAACATGGGTTTTAATATTAGCCATCCGCCTAGCTTTGGAATCCCACTTCACTAAATCAGCAATCAGCGGGTTTTCTATCAGTAGTTGCCATGTTTTAAGAAGATTGTCCAAATAGGTTTTTTCAATTTTATGATTCATTAATGGACAGGAATAAGGGAGATCCAAGGTCTCCTTAATTAAAACTAGTTTATCCTGCTCTATGTGGGGGGCGGCGGGAAAAGTACGACATTGAATGGGGCGAAGGTTACGATGGCAGCGTCCACAGCATTTAGCAAACACTACAGTGCCGGTCCAACTTGGAGGGAAATCATAATCCTCAGCGTTTTGGATACTATAGTTCAACCACGGGACACTTTTTAACAATTCACCTTCACCGGGGAGGAGATAAACGCCTAAATCGTCCTCTGTTGTTCTGCAGCAGGCTTGGTTGCACATATCACCACAATCGAAACTAACTGGGTTGATATTGTTAGTTAAGGAATAGATTTGTCTTAGTTGTTCTGAGCTATGAGTCATTAAGATACCTCCAAGGTAATTATACAATTAATGTGCTTAAGAGTCCAAAAATCAAAAACTGAATTTTTAAAAGATTGGAACTTATTGTGAATTATTGCACAAATGATAAAAGGGAAGTATAATAAAAGCAGGAAATAATTAACTGGTGGTGGCAGATGTGCTGGCCGAACAAACCTGTTTCAAAAATCTGAATAGCAAAGATTATATGGGCCGAATGGTGCGGGCTAGGGGAGAGATGGTCTATATTGAAGGGCCGTTATCACCTAGTGAGCTAAGAAACCTGCAGTTAGACCAAAAGCTGAACACGTTTAGACAGCCGAAAGAACAACTGAAAGCACTGGTAGAAATTGCAGAATTAGAAAAGGGCCGCATCTATGGTGCGAGAGTTAATGACATGCTAGTAGGCTATGTAACGTTTCATCCTCCTGATGGCTATGAGCGATGGGGTCAGGCTAAATTGACTAATCTAATTGAGTTAGGTGCTATTGAAATCAGTCCCAATTGGCGGGGCGCTGGACTTGGCAATGCGCTGTTAGAATTAATGGTTTCTCAAGGCTGGTTGGAGAAAAATATTTTATTTGCAACTGAATATTATTGGCACTGGGATTTGGAGGCAACAGGTCTTAGTGTTTGGCAGTATAGAAATATGATGGAAAAGTTGTTTCGTAAAACGGGAATGGAACCAGCTAGCACTGACGATCCGGAAATTTGCTGCCACGCAGCTAATATGCTTATGGTACGAATAGGTCAGAAAGTTACGCAACAAGAGATTGAGGAATTTGATAAGGTTAGAATGCAGGGGTTTGCATTAATATAAAGAAGGGCCGATTGTCGGCTCTTTTTTTATGTGCGGTTGTGATATAACATTATTTTCCGATGATTAGTTACTGCAAAGGGCTGACGGATAAAAGGGATGTGGCGCTATTTGTCGAACTATTTTTAAAAGTCGGAGTCACTTAGGAGGACTTTAAATTAGTGAGACTAAAAAAGGATTTAAGTATTCAGACTCAAATAATTATTTTAGCATCAGGATTGGTATTTATGGCTATTTTAATTGGGGGAGTGTTTTTAGTTGAAAACTTTTCCGCTCAATTGGAGAAAGAAATTGGATCAAAAGCTTTATCTATCGCAAGGACCCTGGCTCAATTAGAGGAAATCCAACAAGCTGTCAGCAGACCAGGGGGCACGGAAATCATTCAACCTATTGCGGAGAAAACCCGGCTTGCAACTAATGTTGAATACATTGTAGTGCTGGATATGAATAAAATACGTTATTCACACCCATTGCAAAACCGAATTGGGGAAGAATTTAACGGCGGTGATGAAGACCCGGCATTTGCTGAACATGAGTATATATCTAGGGCAGAAGGAGTGTTGGGACCGTCTGTAAGAGCGTTTGTTCCGATAATGACTGATGAAGGCACTAAACAAGTTGGGGTTGTTGTAGTTGGGGTATTGACACCTACTATTTCTAAGTTGGTTCATGCCATGCGTTTTCAGTTATATTTCTCTTTATTGGCGGGGCTATTAGTTGGAATAGTAGGTTCTATTGCTCTGGCGCGGAATATTAAGCAGGTAATGTTTAATATGGAGCCGGGGGAAATTGCTCGGCTGTTAGAAGAGAGAGTAGCGGTATTTCAGTCCATAGGCGAAGGTATTATTGCAATAGACAGAGAAAATAGAGTAACAATTATTAATGATGAGGCTCGCCGAATAGTAGGAATTTATGGTCAGGTAATAGGAAGCGACATTCGGGATGTGATTCCCAACACCCGTTTGCCTGAGGTTTCCCAAGGCGGTGTGGAAGAGTACCAACAGGAAATGGTTATTAACAACATTAATATATTGGCTAATCGAATTCCTATTAGGGTTAAAGATACAATAGTGGGTGCAGTAGCAACATTTCAAGATAAGACAGAAGTTCGTGAAATGGCGGAAGAATTGACAGGTGTCAAAAAATTTATCGAAGCTTTACGGGTGCAAAACCATGAACACTTAAATAAACTGCACACCATTGCAGGACTAATTCAACTTAAAAAATATGATAAGGTGTTGGATTATATTTATTCAATTACTGAAGAGCAACAGGAAGTTACAGGATTTATTACCCAAAATATTAAGGAATACAGTATTGCAGGTCTGCTTCTTGGTAAATATAGTCATGCAAAAGAGTTGAAAGTTGACTTAGTTGTGGATAAAGATAGTAAGTTAACCAAACTTCCTAGCGGCTTAGACGGTGGCGCATTGGTGGTAATCGTTGGTAACCTAATAGAAAATGCCATGGAGGCTGTTAGAGGCTTGAGCGATAAGAGGCGTTACGTTTATTGTTCAATAAAGGAAAAGGATGCGGGTTTGGAACTGGTGGTTAAAGATTGCGGTACAGGAATGAAGCCGGGGGTGAAAGATAGAATCTTTCTCAAGGGTTTTTCCACTAAAGGCACTGCAAGGGGCTACGGCCTTGTACTGGTAAAACAGTATATTGATGCGGTGAACGGATCAATTAAAATAAATACTGAGGTAAATGTGGGTACGCAAATTACAGTATTGTTACCTTGGTAAAGTTGGGAGGTTTATGATGAACATTCGTACCATGATTGTTGAAGATGATCCTATGGTAATGGAGGTAAACAAACAGTATATAGAAGATGTTGGAGGTTTTGTGGTAGTTGGTACCGCAGAAACCGGTTGTAAAGCAGTGGAAATAATAAGTAAAATCACCCCAAACCTGGTTTTATTGGATATCTATTTACCTGATAAGAATGGTTTGGAGACCCTCATAGAAATCCGACAGTTAAATATCCCGACAGATGTAATTGCGGTTACTGCTGCGAGAGATGCAGACACAATTCAGCAGGTATTTCGCCTTGGAGCGGTAGATTATATAATTAAACCCTTTAAATTTGAACGCATTAAGAGCGCATTAGAAAATTATCGACAATTATTTAACAGGTTGACGAAAAAAGAAGCTCTAAATCAAGATGATATTGACCAAATTACGTCGGCAGCTAAACAAAACTTTAGTTCAGAAGAACTGCCTAAAGGACTAACAGAGGTAACCATGAAGCAGGTGATGCTGTTGTTAATGAAAAGCAGGGTTAGCTTATCTGCAGAGGAGGTTGCTGAAGGAATTGGATTGGCAAGGGTGACGGCACGTCGTTATCTGGATTATTTGGAAAAGATAGGTAGAGTAAAGCTTGAAGCCCAATATGGTTCGGTAGGTCGCCCGGTTAATCGCTACAGATTTGTTAAATAGTGGAGGTTGTAATATGCGAAGCATTAAAATTACCTTAATTATAATACTAATAATTTTAGTCACGGCTATAACTGGTTGCAGCGAGAGAGCGCGTGATATGGAGCAGGTATCGGAAAACGAACGAATTATTATTCGGTTTTCTCACGTGGTAGCGGAAAACACACCTAAGGGCCTAGCCGCTAAGCGATTTGCCCGGCTAATTCAAGAAAGGACTAATGGGAGAGTAGAGGTTCAAGTATATCCCAATTCCAATTTATATAAAGACGGTGAAGAGTTGAAGGCCTTACTGGAGAACAATGTCCAAATGATTGCGCCGGCAACTGCCAAACTTACCACCATGTTTCCCCAGTGGCAGGTATTTGACCTACCTTTTTTGTTTAATGATTACAAGGACGTGCACAGCGCAATGGATGGGGTTGTAGGTGAGGAATTATTTAAGGTGCTTGAGGAACGGAATATATTAGGTTTGGCTATGTGGGATAATGGTTTTAAGCAGATGAGTGCAACCCATCCATTAGAAAATATTGAGGACTTTAGAGGTCTTTCATTCCGAATTATGCCCAGTAAGGTACTGGAAAATCAGTTCAGCCGTCTTGGGGCATATACAAAGGTTCTTCCATTTAATGAAGTATATCGCGCATTGCAAGTCGGCGAGGTAGACGGTGCGGAAAATCCATTGTCCAATTTTTTCACTAAGAAGTTTCATCAGGTTCAGCCTTACCTAACTATCAGTAATCATGGATATGTGGGTTATGCCGTTTTAACAAACAAAACTTTTTGGGACAGTATACCGGAGGGGATACAGACCATTATTCAGGAAACCATGAAAGAAGTTACGGAATGGGAACGGGCGGAAGCGGAGAGACAAAACGTAATGGTTCTCAGTGACTTGCAAAAAATGAATATTACCAAAATACATTATCTGAAACCGCAAGAAAAAATGCGCTGGAGGGAAATCCTAAAACCGGTATATGCTGATTTTACCGATCAGATTGGGCAGAATATACTTAACGGTATTGAAAACTAGAATTAAATCGATTATGTTTAACAGAGGACTGGTGGATTTGGAAGAACTACTTAAAGAATATGCTGAAAAAATTGGGATCTTGGTAGGCTGGAAAAAACCGGTCATTGATAGAGAAGTTGCAGACCTCATGGAGCGGCGGATGGAAGATGGTAAGTACCCTCCTTTTGTGCGATGGAGCGTTAAACAACGAATTGATCCTAATGAACTACTTTCAGATACAAAAACAATTATTTGTATTGCCGTGCCTTATTCCTTCAGTTATTTTCCAAAGCCTAAAGATAAGCCAAGAGGAAAGCTGTCGCGGTTTAGTTGGGGGAAAGATTATCACCACGTCGTTAACGTGCTGCTTGAGTGCCTGGCCAATTTTATTAATAAGTATCGCCCCATAAATAACTACGCTTTAAATGTAGATACTGGCCCTTTAGTGGACAAGTATTGGGCGCAGCAGTCAGGAATAGGATGGTATGGTAAAAACACCACGGTTATAACCGAAAAATATGGGTCGTGGGTTGCATTGGGAGAATTATTATTGGATGTTGACCTTCAGTTGTCCCAATGCCAACCGGATATTAGCTCTATGTGCGAAAACTGTGAAAAATGCATTCGTGCCTGCCCAACCGGGGCAATCGAAGCTCCATACGTTGTTAACCCATATAAATGCTTGTCCTTTTTAACACAAAAGACTAGTGAGTTTAGTCTCCAATACCGAGAAAAATTAGGAGACAGGCTTTACGGCTGCGACATTTGTCAAGAGGCGTGTCCCCACAATCATCGGGTAGCATTTAGCAAGATACGTGATTTTTCCATAGATGATAAGCATGTCGGATTGGCATATCCTGATTTGGAGCAATTGTTAAATGTTTCTAACAAGCAATTCAAACAGATGTTTGGGAATAGTACATGCGGATGGCGCGGTAAAAACATTATAAAAAGAAATGCACTGATTGCTTCGGGTAACTTAGGTTACAGTTCTCAGACGGTTTATCAGTTGGCTGAAGCGGAAAGTGACGTGCTGCGTCGTCATGCTTATTGGTCCTTAAGCAAAACGGAAGGCCTTGAAGCAAGAGATTTTCTGCTAAGGAGATATAAGGTGGAAACTTTACAGGAAAATAAAGAAGAGTTGGATTGGTGCTTAGAACATTTACAATGATAAATGTCGGGAAGGTTCCCTCGATGGGGGCAAATAAATACCAGGACCAACTGGCGGTCCCGGTTACTAACTAACAGTTTTATTCTTTCTGGCTAAGGCCAGTTTTTTTTCTATGGAAGCAATTTTATCATTATACTGACCGTTCTGGTTAGCTTTTCGAAGCAGCTTTATATAACTGCGCCCTTGCTTAATAAACAATTGTAAATCCTCTTTTTGTTTAGCCATATATATCACCTCTAATAATAATTTATTCACCTAATGGTAGTTATTACCAAAAGAACAGACTTTAAACATCTGTTTTTTCGGATTAATTTTTGTTTCTTTTAACAGACTATTGTTATAGAGGTGATTAAATGCCCAGATTGAAAAATATTATAGTTATTGTTTGGTTGGTTTTGCTGTTAATGTTTTCTGGTTATGGTTGCAGTAAGAATCCAGCAAAGAAACCGCAACCCCCTAAAAAAGAGGCTGTAGGAGTCAGTTTAGCCGACTTGAAAAGTGCTAATGCTTCGGCAATTAAGGAAGCATTGGAAAAAAAGAAGGAGAATAATATCAAATTTATCTTTAAAGATGCCAAAAATGATGCAGCCCAGCAAGCGATGGATGTGCAGGATTTGATTGACCAAAAAATAAAGATACTTTTAATAGAATTTGTGGATACACAATCCGCTATGGATTTGGTGCAGAATTTAAAAGGGAAGGGTATTAAAATACTGGCGTTAAACGTTTTGCCTGAAAGCGTTCCGGTTGATGGATATATTGGCCCTGATTACGTAAGGGTGGGACAGCTTCAAGGACAGTTTATACTAAACAATATGGGCCGTTTAAAGTCTGACCTATGCATAGCGTTGTTGGAAAAAGATAGCCCCACAAGCCAACCCATATTAGATGGTGAAGCTAAAGCTTTAGCAGATAAGGTTAAGCTCCAAACAGCCGATATTGCAGCGGATGATCCAACTTCAACAGCCTCTAACATTGTCGATGCTACTCAGCCGGTTGGTAAGATTGGGGCTGTCATGACTTCCTCCCCGCTTCTTACTAAAGCATTATTGGAGAATGCAATTGATCCAACCGCAATCACTCTTGGAACCGGAATTACTAAGGAAACAGCTGAAGCGATTAAAATGGGCGTTCACGATGGTGACGTAGACCTGATGCCCGAATTGGTAGGTAATCATGCTTCTATTGCCGTAGCAGACTTGTTGAAAGCCGACGTCTGGCATTCGGAAACGATTGTAACCAGTGGGGATTATGAAATTCCTGCCGTTATCGTGCCGGTTCGGCTAATTACAAAAGATAATTTATTCCTACTTGAGCAACGTTTAAAGAAAATAGAGGCGAAACCGAGTAAAGAAAGTGATTCGGGAGGAAGTCAAGGACAATCTGAGAACCAATCGGGCTCCGGTTCCGGTAGCAGTCAAGGGCAAGGTAAAGGCTCCGGGGGGGGGACTAAATTGATAATAGAAACGACTGATGGCAAAAAGATGGAATTACAAATCGATGGAGAGATTAAATCTGTTCAGATGCAAAAGGGTCAATCAGGAGAGCAGCAAGGCGGGCAGGGGCAGAATCAAGGGGGCGGCCAGCAGTAGAGATAACGAGGATTGATGGCGGATTAAAAAAAACTCAGGCAAAACGCCTGAGTCGTTATTTTAGGATGTCAAAAAGTTTGGGGTTTTGTACAAAGGATCCATATAAACCTTGATCCGGCTCAAACTTTACCGGTTGCTCCAAAGATGGAGCTGCCATTAATTTTAAGCCAATAGAATTTCGGTAGTTTTCGTTTTTGACAAACTCTCGCTTGCCGTTTTCTCCCTTTATGCAGTAGTAGGCTGCACCGCGTTTATCTGAGAAAGGTTGGTATATTGACGAAAAATTACTTTCAATTAAGTTTGCCATGACCAGAGGATTTTCTCCTGGATTAACGGTTATGTGGCCATAATTTGGCGGGATGAATACTTTATCTCCTTCTTTTGCCTCAACAGTTATTATCTCTTCAACTTCACCGGCACGGTTGTTTTTTTGTAATATATATAAAGCTTCTCCGCGCAAGACTTCGTAGTATTCTGGATAGGTTTCGGAAGATTGGGGCTTTAACGGATGAAAATGGCCGACGGTTTTTATGTATTCGTGACTGATAAGACCAGGTAAAATGACCGTTATATCGTATCGTATGTCATTATCTAGAAATAGTGAACGGTCTTCACGGTAATGTACGCCTCGGTACATGTAATACAATGGACGGTCACTTAAGGGTATCGGTTTATATAGTACTTCGCCAGCGTCCTTTAAACGTCTTACTGCTGGTGTGGGAGCGTAGATGTTATCCGAAAAAGAAAGCTGCCCATCGGAATGAACTTCAAAGGCCTTGCCAAGTTCCATTTTTCCACCCTCCTGTGGGGAAAATTTTTCCATCGCTACTTATTATACCGTAGCGGATAGCAAAAAACAAAGGTTTTCAGAAAAAAGACCACACTCAATGTCAACATAACTAGTAAAATAGATTAATACGCATGTCTTTCGTTGACATTAGGTTGGCCTTTTCTCGCTTGTAGTCGAGAATAGAAGCTATACTTGGTTTAAAGATTGATCACAACAGTTTCCCGCCGCGTCGTAGCTGCTTCCGCAGCTATTGCAGAAAAATTTACCCTCACTGAGCATGGATTTTCCACAACAGAAGTCCGGTAATTTTTTTGTCTTTCCACATTCGGTGCACACGTAAGCCATGTGATTCACCTCCCGGAACAATTATTTACCATACATCTCCTTAATTACTCTGCTGACAATTTCAGTTTCTGTTTCGTCAAACATTCTTTTTAATGAAAATTCCACCACTGTTGTAATTGAACCATCTGGTAATTCATAAATTTCTGATTTTACGATTTTTCCTATGCCTATTGTTTTTTGACTCTTGGTTAATATAAGTACTTCTAATCCAACGGGGTATACCAATTTATGGCCTTCCCGGAAAAAACCTAATATTATATTGCCGGAAGTCCTTTTCCATAATAGTAAATTTTCGTTATTTTCGTCCTGGATTTTTTGCCCAGGTTCCTTGGGCAATTCATCAACTGGTAGTCGCAACAACCAGGTGAATTCAAATTTATAACCCATAACATTCACCTCTCCTTAAATAGCTTTACATTTTTACAGACTTATTATGCTTAAATTTACCACAAATTAATCTAGTTGGCCAGTTTTTCGGACAAAGAGTTTACTTCTTTTTGTATTTTAATGGCATATATATTATAAAAGTGTTTCTTTGAAAAGGGCTTATTGAGAACTAAAATAGTCAAGTTTTAGTTCCATGAGTACCTAAGCATCGTTTTACTGTTTGTACATCAGTTAAATTTTGAAGAAATTTTCGTGCATTTCTATGGTTGTTTAACTTCATGTAAGGCTTGGGGGGGACTATATGGATGTCTTAGAACGCTTGCAGCGGCATCGTGAAAGAGAAAGGGCCTTAAATTGGGAGGGAACGTTTCTAGATTACCTCGATTTATTGAAAGAAAAACCACAAATTGCTCGTCTAGCTCATGCCAGGATTTACGATATGATAGTTAGAGCCGGGGTAGAAAACACAGAGCTAGGGAAAAAGTATGATTTTTTCGATTCGGAAATATTCGGTTTAAACAGAACGTTGGAAAGGTTGGTGGAAGAATATTTTCATTCAGCAGCCCGTCGTTTAGATGTCAGAAAGAGAATTCTGCTGTTAATGGGTCCGGTTAGTGGAGGGAAATCAACTTTAGTATCTATGATAAAACACGGATTAGAGGAATACACACGGACAGAAGAAGGTGCGGTCTATGGCATTAAAGGCTGTCCTATGCATGAAGAACCTCTACATTTAATTCCTCATGATTTGCGGAAAGAGTTTTCCGAAGAGTACGGTGTTTATATTGAAGGGAATTTATGCCCATCCTGTAAATTAAGACTCCAAGAAGAGTTTAATAATCATATAGAAAAAATCCCGGTTGAAAGAATCGCTTTTTCTGAAGAAAACCGTCTTGGAATTGGTACTTTCAGTCCTTCAGATCCTAAATCACAGGATATTGCGGATTTAACAGGAAGCATTGATTTTTCCACTATTGGAGAATACGGCTCCGAGTCTGACCCGCGGGCATATCGCTTTGACGGTGAATTAAACAAAGCTAATCGAGGAATTATGGAATTCCAGGAGATGCTCAAGGCAGATGAAAAATTCTTATATAACTTGCTCAGTCTCTCGCAAGAAGGAAACTTTAAGGCTGGTAGGTTCGCTTTAATTTCCGCCGATGAAATGATAGTCGCCCATACAAAT
>Ga0209347_1006436_pt1 | contig 10405 bp, 8 predicted proteins | sample AutmiccommuBRH23_FD_187382 | JGI IMG/M metagenome (GOLD analysis project Ga0209347, IMG submission 187382) | Deep subsurface microbial communities from Mt. Terri, Switzerland - Autotrophic microbial communities BRH/23 (SPAdes) (version 2) | ecosystem: Environmental > Aquatic > Deep subsurface >...
GCTCCGCCAAAGATCAGCAGCAGGGCCGTGCCCAGATCGGGCTGCGTCAGCACAAGACCGGTTGGTAGCAGGATGAAAAAAACCGGCACCGCCACCCAGAAGGGATGCGACACCTTTTTCATGGGCAACCAGTCGTAATAGGCCGCCAGAAACAGCACGAGTGTGACCTTGGCCAGTTCCGACGGTTGCAGTCGCATGAACCCAAGGTCGATCCATCGCTGCGCCCCGCCCCCGGTCGCGCCGAAGAATTCCACCGCCAACAGCAGCAGAAGCGAGACCAGATAGGCCAGCGCCGCCATGTTCCGCCAGAACCAGATCGGCACCATCGCGATCACGAACATGACCACCAGACCAAGCCCGAAACGCTGCATCTGAGGTTCCGTCCAGCGGCTGAACGCCCCGCCTGCCACGGAATAGAGCATGAGAAAGCCGACACTTGCCACGGCGACCAGCAGCAAAAGGATCGGCCAGTTCAGATAGAGCACCTTGCGAAAGCCAGAAGGCACCGTCTTGACGGTATACTCAAGATAACTCATGCGCGATCCTGTCCCGGGCGCAGAACCTGCGGCCGCTCGCGGCGCAGACGCTCCTGAAGGGCTTGCGCGCGAGACCGTTCAGCCTCGGGATAGGCATCAAGCGGCGGATCGCCCTTGTAAAGCGCCTGCAGCGTGATGTCCCGCGCCACAGGGGCCGCCACGGCCGAGCCGCCACCGCCATGCTCCACCACGACGGCCACGGCGATGCGCGGGTTGTCATAGGGTGCGTAATTCACGAACAGCGCGTGGTCGCGACGTTCCCAAGGCAAATCTTCGTTGCGGATCACACCTCGGGCCCGTTCGGCAGCGGTGATGTTGCGCACCTGACTGGTGCCGGTCTTGCCCGCCATGCGATAGCCATCCGTGATGATACGGCTGCCATAGGCCGTGCCGCGCCGGTTGTTTGTCGCCTCGAACATCGCGCGGCGGATGGCGCGCATATGGTTCTCGTTGAAGCCCAGAGGTTCGGCGGCCACCACGGGCTGCTCGACTCCGTCGATGCTGCGGATCAACCGCGGCTCGATCTTGCGCCCCACGGCCAGACGCGCGGTCATCACCGCCAGATGCAAGGGAGAGGTCAGCACATAGCCCTGCCCGATCGAGGCGTTGACCGTATCGCCCACGCGCCATTCCTGCCCAAAGCTTTCGCGCTTCCAGTCGCGCGTGGGTGCCCGGCCCCGCGCCACGGCGGACATGGGCAGATCGAAACGCACCCCGATGCCCAGCTTTTCAGCCATGGCCGACATCGCGTCGATCCCGACCTTCAGCGCCAGATCATAGTAATAGACGTCACAGCTTTCCCGCAGCGCGGTTTCAAGGTTCATATGCCCATGACCCGCACGTTTCCAGCAATGGAACCGCCGCCCCGAGACTTCAAGATGCCCGGGGCACCAGACGGTCTCTTCAGGCGTGATCACGCCCGCGTCCAGCGCGGCCAACACCGTGACCATCTTGTAAGTCGAGCCCGGCGGATAAAGTCCCTGCACGGATTTGTTGGCCAGCGGGCGATACTTGTTCTCGGTCAACACCGAATAGTCCGCCACGGAAATGCCCCGCACGAACAGGTTGGGATCGAAACTGGGAGCGGATGCGATAGACAAAATCTCGCCCGTTTCGCAGTCCAGTACCACGGCGGCCGCACTTTCGCCCGCCAGCCGCGCCTGAACATAGCTTTGCAGCGCATTGTCCACCGTCAGCTGGATATTCGCGCCCGCCTTGCCCTCCTGCCGGTCCAACTCGCGCATTACCCGACCAGCGGCATTCACCTCGACGCGCTTGGTGCCGGCTTTGCCGCGCAGGATCTCTTCCTGCCGCGCCTCAAGCCCGACCTTGCCGATCTGGAACCGGGGGATCCGCAGCAGGTGGTCGGGGTTCTCGATCTTCTGCAGATCGTAATCGCTGATGGGGCCGACATAGCCCACCACATGCGCGAAATCCGGTCCCGTGGGATAAAACCGCGACAGACCCACTTCGGGCGTCACGCCGGGCAGAGCGGGGGCGTTGATGGCCACTTTCGAGATATCGTCCCAGCTGACGCGGTCCGCTACGGTCACCTGCGTGTCGCCCCGGCTTTCGCGCATTTCCTTGAGCGCGCGTTCCTGATCCTCGGGCCCAAGGTCGATCAGCGTGGCCAAGCGACGCATGACCATGTCGATATCGCCCGCATCCTCGCGCACCATGATGATGCGATAGCTGGGCTGGTTCTCGGCGATCACCGCGCCGTTGCGGTCATAGATCTGGCCGCGGGCCGGCGCGATCAACCGGATGCTGATCCGGTTCTCCTCGGCCAGCACGCGAAACTGGTCGGCCTGCTCCACCTGCATATAGCGCATCCGCAGGCCCAGAACCCCCATGAAGGCCAGCATGGAGCCGCCCATGACAAGGCCACGCCGGGTGATCCGGCGGGCTGAATCCGCGCTGTCCTTGGGATTACGTCTCATATCCGTTGCCCCAGCCTGTCCAGATCGCCGGGTGCGGCCTTGCGCACGCCGAACACCCATTGCGAGATCATGACAACCACAGGATAGCAGATCAAGGTCATGACGACATGGATTACCGTCAGGCCCAGCGGGGCCTGCGGCACCATCAGCACCGCCAGAACCAGTCTGTTCCCCAAAGAGATGGCCAGAAAGATGCCCGCTACCGCCAGCCATTCCATCATGAAGGGCTGATCGCGCAGATTGCGCGCCCGATTCTTCAAAGCTTGCGTGCCGATCACCATCAAAGCGGCCCACAGACCCGGCGGTCGCAGGAATAGCAGATCCGCCAGCAGAACGATCACGGCGACCGACAGGGCCGGCACGAATTCGGGCCGCCGCAACGCCCAGGCGAATGTCAACGCCACCAGCAGATCCGGCCCCGCCCACACCTGAGGCTGAAAATCCAGCGGGATCAGTTTGGCAAAGATCACAGCAAGGGCAAGGCCCAGGTAAAGCATCCGCATACCCCAGACGCGGGGGGCGCTTCCTTCAGCCATTGCCATCCTCCGTTTCCGAAAGAATGTCGCCGCTTTCGGGCAAGGGGGCCGGTGCCATGCGCTGCTCCACCGGAGCCACCAGCGCGCCGGGATCACGGATCACCTCGGTGCCGGGATTGCGCAGCACACGCAGGAATTCCAGCCGCTCGTAGTCCGCAGCCAGAACCACCCGCAGCCGCCCGCCCGGATCGGCGGCAACCTGACCGATCAGCAGGCCAGCCGGAAACACACCGCCATCGCCCGAGGAGACCACCCGGTCACCGGGCCGCACAAGATCCGGATCCTCAAGGAACGAAATCGGCGGGGCCGCCGTATTGTCGCCCTGCACGATCGCGGTCTGACCCGAGGGCTGGATCGTCGCGGGAATCCGGCTGGCCGGATCGGTCAGCAGGATCACGCGCGATGTATCGCGCCCTACGCCGGAAATGCGACCGACCAGTCCGATCCCGTCCATCGTGGCCCAGCCATCGACGATCCCGTCGCGCGCCCCGACATTCAGCAGAACCGATTGCCGGAAGGGCGAGCCGCTATCCGCCAGCACGACACCCGTGACAAAGGTCAGGCGCGGGTCCAGGCGGACCTTGTTCAGATCCAGCAACCGGGCATTCTCCTGCTCCAGTTGCAGCGCCGCCTCTTTCCACGCCTTCATCTTCTGCAATTCGTTCCGCAAATCCTGATTCTGCTGGACAATGCGCTGATAGCTCTGGAAATCGCGCACCAGATTGACGGTTGCCGTCACCGGGGCCATCGCCCAGTCAAAGCTTGGCACCACGCGGTCCACCACCGCCGCGCGGAAGCGCTCGACCCGTGGACTGTCGATGCGCCAGACCAGAAAAAGACCGACAAGGCACAAGACCAGAACCCCCACAAGCAACCGCTTGAGGGGGCCCAGAAAGTCATCCGCCTGTGATCTGTCCTTTGCCAAGGTCTGTTCCTGTCCTTGTCAGAGCCCCTCAGAGGAAGGGGTGATCAACTGTCGTAATCAATCGCATGGCGCAGTTGTTTTTCATATTCCAGCGCCTTGCCGGTCCCAAGCGCCACACAGTTGAGCGCCTCGTCCGCGATGGACACGGCCAAGCCCGTCTGTTCGCGCAGCGCCAGATCCAGATCGCCCAGAAGCGCGCCGCCACCCGTCAGCATCACGCCGCGATCCACGATATCGGCCGCCAGATCGGGGGGCGTCGCTTCCAGCGCGGTCATCACCGCCTCGCAGATCTGCTGCACCGGTTCGCTCAAGGCTTCGGCCACTTGGGCCTGGCTGATCTCGGTTTCCTTGGGCACACCGTTCAGCAGGTCACGTCCCCGGATCATCATCGACGTGCCCCGACCGTCATCGGGCATGCGTGCCGTACCGATCGAGGTTTTGATCCGTTCCGCCGTCGCCTCGCCGACCAGAAGGTTATGCTGGCGACGCAGGTAGTTGATGATCGCCTCGTCCATCCGGTCGCCTCCGACGCGAACCGAACGGGCATAGACGATGTCACCCAGAGACAGCACCGCCACCTCGGTCGTGCCGCCGCCGATATCCACTACCATGTTGCCCGTGGGGTCCGTGATCGGCATCCCGGCACCGATAGCCGCCGCAATGGGTTCGGCGATCAGACCCGCCTTGCGCGCCCCCGCAGAGAGCACCGACTGCCGGATCGCGCGTTTCTCCACCGGAGTCGCACCATGGGGCACACAGACGATAATCTTGGGTTTTGAAAAGGTGGACCGCTTCAGGACCTTGCGGATGAAATGCTTGATCATCTCTTCGGCAGTGTCGAAATCGGCGATGACCCCGTCCCGCATCGGACGGATCGCCTCGATGCTGCCGGGGGTGCGGCCCAGCATCAGCTTGGCATCCTCACCCACCGCCAGAACCTTCTTTACACCGTCCTTGATATGGTAGGCCACGACCGATGGCTCGCTAAGCACGATACCCTTACCCTTGACATAGACCAGTGTATTGGCCGTGCCGAGGTCGATCGCCATATCCGAGGCGAACAAGCTGGGCATCTTATCGAAAATTGACATGGTCTCATGTCCCATTGTTGAAATTGTGCAAGTAGCCAGCGACTCTGCTTGAGGTGGCCAGATGCCCTTATAGGGCTGAGGTGCCCTTTGTGAAAGACCCACCTTCATTTTGCATCAGCACACTTCCGCCTGAGACGTCAATGGGCTATGGACGCGCGATGCTGTCCTATCAACATATCTACCACGCGGGCAACCCGGCGGATGTGCACAAGCACGCGCTGCTGTGCCGCATGCTGTCCTACCTGACGGTGAAGGACAAACCGCTCAGCTATATCGAAACCCATGCCGGGCGCGGGCTCTACATGCTGGACGCGCCAGAAGCGGTCAAGACCGGCGAGGCGGCCGCAGGCATCGAGTCGCTTCTTCGGCAGGGGGGTATGGCGGCGGATCATCCCTATCTTGCCGCGCTGGCGCAGGTGCGCGCGGCGCACGGACCGCGGGCCTATGCCGGATCGCCCCTGCTGGCGGCAATGATCCTGCGACCACAGGACCGGATGCATCTGGCCGAACTGCACCCGCAGGAGCATGGCGCGCTTGAGTTTGCGATGTCTCCCTTTGGTGCGCGCATCTACCGACAGGACGGCTTTGGCATGGCGCAGGCCATCTGCCCCCCCGACCCGCGCCGGGGCCTCATGCTGATCGATCCCAGCTATGAGGTGAAGACCGATTACGAGACGATCCCCGCCCAAATCGCGAAACTGCACCGCAAATGGAACGTGGGCATCATCTGCCTGTGGTATCCGATCCTGACAAGTGCTGCGCATGGTCCGATGCTGGCGGCGCTCGCGGCTCAGAACCTGCCGGGTGCGCTACGCCACGAGGTGCGCTTTCCGCCGGTCCGCGCCGGTCACAGGATGGTAGGGTCAGGACTGTTCATCGTGAACGCCCCTTACGGCACCGAGGACGAGGCCAAGCGCCTGACCGCTCTTTTCGCGCAGGGTTGAGGCCGGAAAAGGGGGGCTGTCTGCCCCCCATGCCGAACCGCGTTCGACTGCGTCGAACTGTGTTCGACGATCCCCCCGAGGATATTTCGGGCAAAAAGAAGCAGCCTCGACAGAAAAGACCCGCCGCTCTGGCAGCGGCGGGCCGGTTTCATTGTCGTCTGGTGCGGATCAGCTCACATCCTTGTAGTTGATCTCGCGCCGGTCGGCACCGGGGCCAGCCTTGTCGCGCCGCACCAGCAAACGGTTCAGCGCATTGACATAGGCGCGGGCCGAGGCGACGACCGTGTCTGTATCCGCAGACTGGCCCGTGGCAATCATCCCGTCCTCTTCCAGCCGCACACTGACGGTGGCCTGCGCATCGGTGCCTTCCGTGACTGCATTCACCTGATAAAGTTGCAACCGCGCCTTGTTGGGATGCAGCGCGCGCACTGCCTTGAAGGTGGCATCCACCGGCCCGTCACCATGTTCGGTGGCGATCATCTCCTTGCCGTCGATCTCCATCTCCAGCGTAGCCTCGGCAGGGCCGCCCGTGCCGCACAGCACCTTGAGCGAGACGATCTGCAGCCGGTCATTGCCCGCATCCGCCGTGGCCGAAACCAGCGCCACGATATCCTCGTCATAGACCTCCTTCTTGCGGTCGGCCAATTCCTTGAACCGCACAAAGATGTCCTTGAGCTGGTTATCCCCCACCTCATGCCCCAACTGGCGCAACTTGTCGCGCAGCGCGGCGCGGCCCGAATGCTTGCCCATCACAAGGTTGGATGCAGTCAGTCCGATATCCTCGGGGCGCATGATCTCGAAGGTCTCGGCGTTCTTCAGCATCCCGTCCTGATGGATGCCGGATTCATGCGCAAAGGCGTTCTTGCCCACGATGGCCTTGTTGAACTGCACCGCAAAGCCCGACACTGTGGCCACGCGGCGCGAGATATTCATGATCTTGGTCGTATCCACGCGGGTGCGGTAGGGCATGATGTCATTGCGCACCTTCAGCGCCATCACCACCTCTTCCAGCGCTGTATTGCCCGCGCGCTCGCCCAAACCGTTGATCGTGCATTCGATCTGCCGCGCGCCCGCCTCGACCGCGGCCAGCGCGTTTGCCGTCGCCATGCCCAGATCGTTGTGGCAATGGGTGGCGAAGATCACCGTATCGGCGCCCGGCACCCGCTCGCGGATCATGCGGATCAGATCGGCACTTTCGCGCGGCGCTGTATAGCCCACGGTATCGGGGATGTTGATCGTCGTGGCCCCCGCCTTGATCGCGATCTCGATCACCCGGCAGAGGTAATCATGTTCCGTCCGTGTCGCATCCATGGGCGACCACTGCACGTTGTCGCACAGGTTGCGCGCATGGCTGACGGTCTGGTGGATGCGCTCGGCCATCTCGTCCTGCGTCAGGTTCGGGATCGCCCGGTGCAGGGGCGAGGTGCCGATGAAGGTATGGATGCGCGGCTGTTTCGCATGGCGCACGGCGTCCCAGCAGCGGTCGATATCGGCCAGATTGGCGCGCGCCAGCCCGCAGATCACCGCGTCTTTTGAGCGTTCGGCAATTTCCTTCACCGCGCGGAAATCCCCTTCCGAGGCGATGGGAAATCCTGCCTCGATGATATCCACCCCCATATCGTCCAGCAATTCGGCGATATCCAGTTTCTCGGCATGGGTCATGGTGGCGCCGGGGCTTTGTTCACCGTCGCGCAAGGTCGTGTCAAAGATCAAGACGCGGTCTTGTTCTGATGTATCGGTCATGTCGGGTCTCTTTTCATGTCTGCTGATGGGGCTTGGCGCGGGATGCACATCCTCTGAGCGGTCGCGCCGGGCCGGCACGCTCAGAGGCGGCTTAGCGACAGCAGAAGGGCAGCAGCGAGTGCCGCGCGGGATGCGCGGGCCGGGGTCGCCTTATGTGCCAAAATTGTCATGACGTCAGGTTATACGCGGGTTCAGGCAAATGAAAAGCCCGAATTTCGCACTCTGCGCATTGAAGCCCGCCGCCGCGCCGCTAGCTGTGGCCCATGGAAAAGGCATTGATCATAGGGGCTTCGGGCGGCATCGGCGCGGCGATCACAGCCGCATTGACGGCGCGGGGCGTGGCCGTCACGACCCTGTCGCGGCGTGATGACGGTCTGGACGTGACGGATGAGGACAGCGTTTCCGTCGCCCTTGGTGCGCTGGAGCCTGGCTTTGATCTGATCCTTGTGGCCACTGGCGCATTGGTGATCGACGGGGCAGAGCCGGAAAAGACGATCCGCCGTGTGACGGCCCGCGCCATGGTGGACCAATTCGCGCTCAACTGCATCGGGCCCTCTCTGGTGCTGAAACACAGTCTGCGCCTTTTGCCGCGTGACAGGCGGGCGGTCTTTGCGGCGCTGTCCGCGCGGGTGGGGTCGATCGGCGACAACGCTCTGGGTGGTTGGTACAGCTACCGCACGGCCAAGGCGGCGCTGAACCAGATGATCCACACGGGCGCCATCGAACTGGCGCGCAGCCACCGCCACGCGCTCTGCGTCGCGCTGCATCCGGGCACCGTGGCCACACGCTTTACCGAAGATTATGCAGCCAGTCATGACCGCGTCGCCCCGGCACAGGCAGCGGCCAACCTCTTGGGCGTGATTGAAGGGCTGAGCCCGGCAGATACGGGCGGGTTCTTCGACTGGCAGGGCAAACGGGTGGCGTGGTGACGCGCCTGGTTCTGGTCCTCGGGGATCAACTGTCTGACAGCATGGCTGCCCTGAAAGCCGCCGATCCCACCCGTGACATCGTGGTGATGGCCGAGGTGGCCGAGGAGGCGGGACATGTGCCCCATCACCCCAAGAAGATCGCGTTTCTGTTCGCCGCCATGCGCAAATTCGCGGCGCGGCTGGAAGGGAAGGGATGGCGCGTCGCCTATACCCACCTTGATGATCCCGACAATACCAACACCATCCCCGGCGAATTGATCCGTCGCGCCGCCGCATACAAGGCGACGGGCGTCATCGGAACCGAACCCGGCGATTGGCGCTTGCGCGCATCATTGGAAGAGATGCCGCTAAAGTTGCACCTTCTGCGGGACGACCGCTTCATCGCCTCCTCGGCCGTGTTCGAGGACTGGGCCAAGGGGCGCAAGCAGTTGCGGATGGAATACTTTTACCGCGAGATGCGCCGCAAAACCGGCCTGCTGATGGAGGGGGATCAACCCGCAGGTGGTCAGTGGAACTATGACCACGACAACCGCAAAGCCGCGCCCGATGCCATCACATTTAAGGGCCCGCTGCGGTTTGAACCCGATGCCGTCACGGCCGAGGTGCTGGATCTGGTCGAGGCGCGGTTTCCCAACCATTTCGGACAGTTGCGCCCCTTTTGGTTCGGCACCGACCGTGACCAGGCGCTCCAGCATCTCGATCACTGGATCACGGGCGGCCTGCCGGGGTTCGGTGATTATCAGGATGCGATGCTGGCGGATCAGCCCTTCATGTATCACGCGCTGATCGGGCTTTACTTGAACGCTGGCCTGCTTGATCCGCTTGAGGTCTGCCAACGGGTCGAGGCCGCGTGGAAAGCGGGCCAAGCTCCCCTGAACGCGGCGGAGGGCTTCATTCGCCAGATCATCGGCTGGCGCGAATATGTGCGCGGCATCTGGTATCGCGAAGGCCCGGACTATACCCGCCGCAACGTGCTGGGCCACACCAATGCGCTGCCGGATCTCTATTGGGGCGCGCCCACCGATATGCGCTGCATGGAACGCGCTGTGACCCAGACGGCGGAAAACGCCTATGCCCACCACATCCAGCGCCTGATGGTGACGGGCAATTTTGCGCTGCTGGCAGGCATTGATCCTGCTGAGGTGCAGGACTGGTATCTGGCTGTCTATGCCGATGCCTATGAATGGGTCGAGGCTCCGAACGTGGTGGGGATGAGCCTCTTTGCCGATGGCGGCATCATTGCCTCGAAACCCTATGTTTCGTCTGGCAATTACATCGACAGGATGTCGGATTATTGCGGATCATGCGCCTACCGCGTCAAGGACAAGACAGGCCCGCGCGCCTGCCCGTTCAATCTGCTCTACTGGCACTTCCTGATCCGCCACCGCGACCGCTTCAGCGCAAATCCCCGCATGGGCCAGATGTATGCTACATGGGACCGGATGGCCGAAGACCGTCGCACGACCGTTCTGGCCGAGGCAGAGGCTTTCCTGAAACGCATGCAGGCCGGGCAACGCATCTGACAGCGCAGCAGCCCTGCTTCTTTTTGCCTCAAATATCCATACGCGACTGCGTCACTGGACCGCCGGTCAGTCGGCGGGCACGGCCGGCGTGTCCTCCGGTGCCGCCGCTGGGGCGTCCGCCGGGGTCTCTTCCGCTGCCGGGGCGGCGTCGTCTGCCCCATCCGCACCCGGCGGGGTGCCGTTCTGCCAGACGCCCGTCACCTCCTGCCCGGTGGCATAGCGCATTGTGCCTTCGCCC
>Ga0209347_1006437_pt1 | contig 10403 bp, 6 predicted proteins | sample AutmiccommuBRH23_FD_187382 | JGI IMG/M metagenome (GOLD analysis project Ga0209347, IMG submission 187382) | Deep subsurface microbial communities from Mt. Terri, Switzerland - Autotrophic microbial communities BRH/23 (SPAdes) (version 2) | ecosystem: Environmental > Aquatic > Deep subsurface >...
ACTCCTCAGTTGCTGACCAACAGGAATTCCTTGCCCTGATTGACCATGCCGAGCGTCTGGCTAAAGAAATTTCCGAGGAAATACTTAAAGGAAAAATCCGCATCGAGCCCAGCAAAAATGGTAACAGGCTCTATTGCGAGTTTTGTCAATACCGGGCAATATGTCAGTTTGACCAAGGCTTTACGGATAACCACTACAGGAATATTCCGAAACTTAACAATGAAGAGGTTATCGAGCGGATTCTAAACAGCTAAAGACAAAGGAAGACAAAGGGACGTTTCCCTTGTCTTCTTTTCATATCTTCCCACCTCTAACCTCTAGTACGGACGTTTCCTTTGTCTTTATATTTCTCCCGTTTTGTAATATTGAAAAAAAATAATGATAATCGCTAACAGGTATTTTAAGGTTTATATCGAATAATTTAGGAAATCGAAATATCATGGTGAGAAAGAATACAGCAAGGGAAAAAATAGAGTGAAATATCAAAAAGGAGTAATGTGATATGTCTTTACGTAAAGATCAAGTGGTTGAGAATTTTCATGGTGTAGAAGTAAAAGATCCTTTCCGTTGGTTAGAAGATTCCTCCCTCCCAGATACCATACGCTGGATCGAGCAACAGAATCAAAAGTGTACAGAATACTATCAATCTTTACCCCGTAAAAAAGATTTAGAACAGCGTATCAAAGAAATATGGGATTACAGCAAGTTTGGTGTCCCGCAAAAAGCGGGTGATTATTACTACTATCTCAAGCAAAGCGGCTTACAAAACCAGCCGGTCTTATACCGTCAAACAGGTTTAAATCATGAAGACAGCATAGAGGTTGTTATCGATCCGAACACGTTCAGCGATACGGGAACCGTTGCCCTAATCGACTACACCTTTAGTGAGAATGGAAGATATATGGCATATCGGAAGTCTGAAAGCGGCAGCGATTGGCAAGAGATCCGAATCCGTGATTTAAACTCAAGGCAAGATTTTCCAAAAATTCTTCAACGTGTGAAGTTTACTGCAATCACTTGGACGCATGATGATAAAGGATTCTTTTACAACCGCTTCCCAGAAGAAGGTTCCGTGCCACCGGAAGATCAAAGTAACTATAACCGGGTTTACTATCATCAACTGGGAACAGATCAGAAAGTGGACCCTTTAATTTATGAAGATCCGGAAAACAAAGAGTTTGGCTTTTCTCCCCGGGTAATGGAAGATGGAGAGTATTTGGTCCTATATGTTTATCACGGGACCTCCTCAAAAAATCGTATCTACGTCAAACGAGTAGAGGATTCTTCTTTTGTAAAATTGTTGGACGATGGAGACGCCAAATACGAACGGGTCGGCAATGACGGATCTGTTTTTTACTTCCTTACAGACAATGGAGCACCCCATGGAAAAGTAATTGCTATCGACTTGAATGAACCAAATAAGGAACATTGGCGTGATGTTATCCCGGAGCAGGAACCGGTTATAGATCAAGTTAAAATAGTGGGCAATCATTTCTTGGTTTTATTTAAGGAAAAGGCACAGCACAAATTGAAAGTGTACACAATGGATGGGCGTTTCGATCATGAAGTCATTTTACCGGCGATTGGCACCGTAACGGAAATACAAGGGAAAGGATCCGAAACCACGTTCTTTTTCGGACTAACCTCTTTCCTTTTTCCGACACAAGTATACAGCTATGATCTTGAACAGAAAAATATTCTCCCTGTCTTTGAGACGAAAATGCAAGTGAACATTGACGAATATGAAACAAAACAAGTGTTTTATCCCTCAAAAGATGATACTCAGATTTCCATGTTTATCACGTCTAAAAAGGGATTGGAGTTGAACGATGAACATGCAACACTTTTATACGGATACGGCGGATTTAACATTAGCCTGACACCTTCTTTCTCACCCTCTATACTCGCTTGGTTGGAAATGAGGGGCATCTATGCGGTCGCAAACTTACGCGGAGGTAGTGAATATGGGGAGGAATGGCACCGTTCCGGAATGCTCGAAAACAAACAAAACGTCTTTGATGACTTTATTTCTGCCGGCGAATGGTTAACTGAGCAGGGTTACACTAATCCTTCAAAATTAGCTATTTACGGCAGAAGCAACGGCGGCTTATTGGTAGCTGCAACGATGGTACAGCGCCCAGATTTATTTGGAGCGGTGATATGCGGAGTACCTGTTATTGATATGTTGAGGTATCATAAATTCACCATTGGAAGGTATTGGATTCCTGAATACGGGAATGCAGAAGAAAATATAGAACATTTTCGTTTCATGTATGCCTACTCTCCTCTGCATAATGTGAAAAAAGATACGAATTATCCGTCTATCTTAATATTAACGGCAGATACGGATGATCGTGTGGTTCCTGCACACGCCTTTAAGTTTACCGCAACATTACAGGAGTCAAACCCTAACCATCAAATTATTCTAAGACTCGAGATTCAAGCAGGTCACGGGTTAGGGAAACCGACTGCTAAAGTGATTGAAGAGCAAGCGGATATGTACGCATTTTTATCAGATAGACTTAAAATGAGTTAAATACTGAAGACGAGGGGACGTTTATTCCAAAGAACAAGACAAGAGAAACGTCCCTTCGTCTCCCTAAGTACTAGAATATTTGACACCATATGTGACATCATTATATAATGTTTATGAGGAAGTGAAAGCCTTGTCAAAATGGGAAAAATTATTAAGTAAAATAACCGCTTTATCAAAGGGTGTAAGGTTTGCAGAAATTAAAAAGATTTTAGAAAGTTATGGTTATGAGGGTAGAAAGCCAAGTAGTGGAAGTAGTCATTGGACTTTTAGAAAACATGGGAAACCACCTGTTACAATTCCTGAAAATGAGCCCATAAAACTTACATATGTCAGAATTGTTAGAGATATTATCGAGAGTGAGGAGGATTAAAACCGTGAAGAATTTAGAATACTATATGGGTTTGAACTATAAAATAGAAATTATCAAAGATGAAAACGAAGGCGGGTATGTGCTATCGGTCGTTGAACTAAAAGGCTGTTTGACCATAGCAGATGATTTGGAAAATGGAATGAAAATGATTGAGGATGCAAAAAAACAGTGGTTGATAGCGGCATTGGAAAGTGGGTATGAAATACCGGAGCCAAATAAACTGGAGAACTATTCCGGGCAGTTTAAGCTTCGCTTACCAAAATCTCTCCATAAAGAATTGGCTGAAAGATCAAAACAGGAGGGTATAAGTATGAACCAATACTGTCTCTACCTTCTTAGTAAAAACACCGGCAATTTCAATGAAAAAGGAATAGACTGAACTGGGCGAAAAACACCTTTGATTATGGAGAATAGACTAGGGGTATATTGATGAGAAAATTCTTAATTATTGTAATTTTTCTTTTATTATTACTGTTAATTGGCTGGCTATTTTCCTTGATTCCACTTGAATTGTCATCTGAAAAGATTTCTTTGATAGAAGAAGAAAAAGATACTAAACTCACTAACGTATGGATTTTTGTCTACTTTAGTCAATCTATAAAGGCTCAGCCAGAATTGGTTACTGTAATAAATAATCCTACTGAATTAAGAAGTATGTCAAATTGGATTGCAAGTGGTATTCAGACATCTTTACCAGCTAATCTATTATTAAAATCAGTTTATATAATCGACTTTGAATATAGCAGAAATGATAAAGTAGTAAACCATCAATATTTTATGTACGTAGAAAGTTCTAATGAAGATTATTATATCAAGGAATTTGATAGCATGAAGGATTATTATCTTGATAAATATGATGATTGTTTGGGTTATCAATTATTAAATATAATTGGCAGAGATAATTGGTACTTAGCTTCTATGTCCGACTTTTATTCAACAATCAGCAAGCTGTTACTAAAAAGATAAACGAGATTTAAAGACGAAGGGATGTTTATTCCAAACAACAAGACAAGAGAAACGTCCCCTTTGTCTCCCCGTCCAAAAGGGTCGTTTTAAGTAACTGGCTTAACTGGTAATAGACTGCCCACTAAAGCAACCACAGCCCCTGCTATAAATAGCTCTTTAAATCCTAAAATAGCTATTCCAGCTAAGCTACTAAATATAACCAGGTCACATATTGAATCTAGAATAGATAGCAAAGATATAGTCGTCGCCCTAACGTTAGAAGGGAATATATCATTAGACAACTGAGAATATATAGGATACCTCACTGCCGTTACAAAACGCAGTAAAAAGATAACTCCCAGAACTACAAAGAGATTTTGTTGATTAATTGCAGCTATAGCTAGCCCTAATACTCCTAATCCACCAGTAGCATACAAAAGAATTACACGGGAAAGCCTCAATGTTATCCAGCCAATTGATCGTGATGCAAAAAAACTTAACATCGCCCCTACAGCATAAACAATGCCTATTAATTGAACTGGCAGACCTGCATCAGTTAAAAGCTTTTGGTCAAAATTATCAAAGACAGCCGCTGTTGGAATAAACACCAAGGTTACATTTAAAAACATCCAGAGAACCTGCGGCGCCCGACGAATAACGTTTAAACCTTCCTTGATTTGTTGAAGTGGACTATGCTGATTAATTCCTTGATTACTAGGATTTTTAATAAAAAACAGTAAGCTTAACTGTAAAGATTGAAACAATAAACCTGATAAAATTAATATAGTAAATTGCTTATTCGATAAATCTTTAGCAATAATTGCACCAATAATTACTACTCCAATCATTACCACAAATTCTGCTGATTGGATAATACCCATCGCTTTATCCATCAGTTTCTCTTCATTAGATTCCTTCAAGGATTCATAAATTAATGATTCATCGGCTCCACTAAAGAAGGTAGCAGAAAAACCATTTAAAAAGCTACTCACAAAAAATACCCAAGGCACAAATGAAAATAATAGCAAACCTTGACTAATAATAGCTAAAACTGATCCGCATAAAAAGGAAAGCTTAGCTCCGTATTTATCTGCAAATACCCCAGTGGGAAGCTCGCCAATTAAAACACCACTACTCCAAAAAAATAGTACTATTAAAATAGTTGCTTCATCTAATCCTCTAGCAAAATAAAAAAGTGTTAAAACTGGTGTTAAAAATTTTACACTGCCAAATAATTGTGCCCAAAATAAAAATCTAATATTATGTGCTGCCAATGTGTTTTTCTTCATTTATATCCTCCTGCAAAGTAAATTGAGAATACTATAAGCAGGAGCGTTCCATTCGATTAAATAATCTATTCGATTGTATCCACCCCTACTTTATAAAGTGAAAAGAACGTTAAAGTTTTTTGCATTTTATTGTCCTCCTTGAATTTTTTAAGTTAATGTTTCCGATTTTCACACAGACTGGCGTTTCTCTTGGCTCCCCAAACAGCAAGACGAGAGAAACCCCCTTTGTCTTTTTTTCAAAATAGAATACATAAAACATATATTCAATATTTAATTCTTAAACCCTTCTTAAATTCAAAATAATCAGAAATAGCGGTGGTTTATTCCAAAGAACAAGACAAGAGAAACGTCCCCTCGTCTCAGAGAAACGTCCCTTTGTCTCCCCAAACACAAACTCACATGTTTTCCAACTAGCCAATTAATGATAAGATAAAGAGAAAAATAACTGGCTCATACACATACATATATTACATTTGAGGTAGGAGGCGCCTATAGATGGAAGCGAAGCAATGGACAAAAGAGCAGGAGCAAGCGATAAAAGCTAGGGGCAGTAACCTGCTTGTTGCCGCCGCTGCCGGTTCTGGTAAAACCGCAGTTTTAATTGAGCGGATTATTCGCCTGATTATTGATGATCGGGTGGATATTAGAAATCTCTTAGTTGTGACCTTTACCAATGCCGCCGCCGGAGAGATGCGTGAGCGTTTAGGTGAAGCGATAATTAAAGAGCTGGATAAAGCAGAGAGCGGAAAAAACGCTGAGCATTTACGAAATCAATTAAATCAGCTTAGCAAGGCTTCAATCAGTACCCTCCACTCCTTTTGTATCGACGTCCTGAGAAGCTATTTCTATCTACTCGATATCGACCCGAATTTTAAGATAGCTGATAGCACGGAAATCAGCCTATTAAAAATCAAGCTGGTTGAAGAAATGTTTGAAGCGGAATATACCGAGGGAAATGAGCTGTTCTTAGGATTAGTAGAACGCTTTGGTGGGAATCGTGAGGATAAACCGCTGCAGAATCTCGTGCTGGAGCTATATGATTTTATCCAAAGCAAGCCCTATCCACTCCAATGGCTGGCGGAAAAGGTCGAGGACTTCTCTCTAGATATTGATGGCTTTGGGCAAACAGCTTGGGCGAGTAACCTTACCCAAGCGATTAGGCTTGAGCTTGCCGGAGCCAAGGAGCTGATTAACGAGGCTATTAAGGTTAGCAGGTTGCCAGAAGGACCGTTCGTCTATCTCGCCAATCTCGAAAACGACCTGCAGCTGATTACTCAGCTAGAGGAAAGATTAATAGAAGGTTTAGCCTCTTTCTATCAGGAAATAGTAGAATTGCAATTTACGAAGCTTAGCCGGGCTAGTAAGGAGCTTGATGAAGAGCTAAAGCAAGAAGTCAAGGATTTACGGGATGAGAGCAAAAAATTAATCGGCAATATTCAAAAGGTTATATTCGCCAGAAGCCCCGAGGAGTATATTGAAGATTTACAAGAGCTGTATCCCTATATGCAATACTTAAGCCGGTTAATCGCCGGCTTTACTGAAGAGTTTACCGCTAAAAAGCTGGAACGGGGGATACTGGATTTTAACGATTTAGAGCATTACGCCTTGGCTGTTTTGGAAAATGAACAGGTCAGCGAGGAATATCGCCGACAATTCCAATATATTTTTATCGACGAATATCAGGACAGCAATATCGTGCAAGAAACAATTATCTCGAGGATAAAAAGGGCAGATAATCTCTTTATGGTTGGTGATGTTAAGCAGAGCATCTATCGCTTTCGTCTTGCCGACCCCTCCCTCTTTATTGCAAAATACCAAAGCTTCAGAGCCGCTCCCGATAGTCTAAACCGTAGAATTGATTTGAATAAGAATTTTCGCAGCCGAGCAGAGGTTATCAATGGAGTGAACTTTCTCTTTAAGCAACTGATGACTAGTGAGCTTGGGGAGATAAGCTATGATGCAAGTGCCTACCTCTATCGAGGGGCGCAAACAGAAGATTTTGCTAATCCGGAAATTGAAGTAAACATTATTGAAAAAAATGGCGAGGAACTCTCCTTGGCGAGTGAGGGGGAGCTTAATGCCGATGCTGAGCATGAGACTGCCGAGCAATCGGATATTGAGCAGGAAGAAGAGGGGAACAGCATTAATCCTGAGCTGCTTACAATGGAGCATGTTGAGGCGGAAGCACGGCTTACCGCCAGCAGGATTAAGAGCTTATTGACAAGTCAGCTGTACGATAATAAGCTAAAGCAATATCGGCAGGTTGAATATCAAGATATTGTCGTTTTACTAAGAACGACTAAGGGCTGGGCAGAAACCTTTAAGCAGGTCTTTATCGAGGAGAATATTCCTACCTATGCCGATGTAAATGCCGGTTTTTTTACCTCTACCGAAATTAATATCCTGATGAATCTCTTAAGGGTAATCGATAATAAAAGGCAAGACCTTCCTTTAATTAGCTTAATGCGCTCACCGATTGGCGGCTTGACGATTAATGAGCTGATCGAAATTCGCTTAAGCGCAGAAAACACCAGCTTTTACGGAGCGGCATTGGCTTACTTGCAGAATGGGGAGGAATCCCTAAAGACGAAACTGGACAGCTTTTTTAACAAGGTGAAAAAGTGGCAAGAGGAAGCTAGATACCTGCCTTTAGCCGATTTTATTTGGAAGCTGATGATTGAAACAGGCTATTATATTTATGTTGGTGCCATGCCGGGAGGGATCCAGCGCCAAGCTAACCTCAGGATGCTTGTCGATCGAGCAAAACAATACCAAAAAAGCTCGATTAAAGGCTTGTTTAACTTTATCAAATTTATTGAACAGCTGGAAAGCACCAGCCATGATATGGGAACAGCTAAAACCCTAGGAGAAAACGATAATGTCGTCAGGATTATGAGTATTCATAAGAGTAAGGGATTGGAATTCCCGATAGTGATCATTGCCGGAATGGGTAAACAGTTTAATCTAAATGACGCCCGTAAATCAATCCTTTTCCATAAGGACTTAGGAATCGGTCCCACCTATGTTAGTCTGGAATATCGTCAATACTATGATACCATTGCCAAAAGCGCCATGAAGCACCGAATTAAGCTGGAGAGCCTGTCTGAGGAGATGCGGATTCTCTATGTCGCCTTAACCAGGGCTAAGGATAAGTTAATTCTCGTCGGCTCAATCAATAGTCTGGAAAAATCAATTAAAAAATGGCAGAAAAAACTGACCTCTTTTAATCTCTTAAAAGGAAAGAGCTATTATGATTGGATTTTACCCGTTGTCCTAAGACATCAGGCTAATGAAGATTTAAGGGAGACAACAACTGTCGACCTAGGCGGGGAAGAGCTGTTAACTGACGAATCCATGTGGCAGGTTAAGTTTATGTCCAAGGAGTCACTGGTTCTGGAGCAGGGCAATAAGCCTAAAGCTCAGGAGGAACTGGAGCAGCTGTTAAGCAGAAGCGAAGAGGTAATGAATACTGAGGAATGGGAGTTTGTCGCTAAGCGATTAGGCTGGCAGTACGCCAATAGTCAGGCGGTGTTAATTCCCTCCAAGCTTTCGGTTACCGATATTAAAAAGCTGGCCACTAAAGAGCTGGCAGCCATAAATATTAATATCCCTTCTTTAGTCAAGAAGCCCCGTTTTATGGAAGGGGAAAGAGAGTTTACAGCAGTTGAAAAGGGGACAATTATTCATTTTATTATGCAGCATCTTAATTTACATAAGGCTACCAGTCTCGAGCAAATAGAGGAACAAATAGGGCAAATGGTGGCAAATGAACTAATTTTACCGGAGGAAGCGGCGGTTGTTGAGCCGGAAAAGCTTTGGAAACTGTTTAATAGTCCGCTTGGTCAGCGAATTTTGCAGACAGATCAAATTTACCGCGAAGTTCCCTTTAATTATGTTAAGGAGGCTAAGGCGGTTATTCCGGGCATAACTACTGCTGAGGATAAGCTATTGATTCAAGGTGTGATAGATTTATATTTTGTCGAGGATGGCGAATTTGTTCTGGTCGATTACAAAACAGATCATGTAGACTATGATCGAGAAGAAGAGCTGGTTGAGCGCTATCAGGTGCAAATGAAGCTATATAAAGAGGCACTGGAACAGATTACTGGCGGCAGGGTGAAGGAAAGCTATCTGTACCTCTTCCACTTAGATAAGGAGGTCGCTCTATGAGAATTTTACATACTTCAGATTGGCATTTGGGACGGATTTTTCATGGAATCCATTTAACTGAGGAGCAGGCCTATTTACTAGAGCAGTTTATCGCCATCGCCAAAGAGAGTAAGCCGGACGTCATCGTAATTGCCGGCGATATCTATGATCGTTCAGTCCCACCTACTGAAGCAATTAATCTGCTAGACGAGGTAATCACCAGGATTCTAGTAGATTTCCAGATTCCGATAATCATCATTGCCGGCAATCATGACAGCCCCGACCGCTTAGGCTTTGGCTCGCGTTTGCTGCAGGAGAAGGGCTTGCATATCTATGGCAGGTTTAGTCCGGAGATTGCCAAGGTGGTAATTCCTGATACTCACGGTTCGGTTAATTTTTATCCGTTAACCTATGTCGAGCCGGCAATTGTCCGGAATGAGCTGCAGGAAGCCGACTTGCAGGGGCACGACCAGTCAATGTATCGATTGCTGGAACGGATTAGAGCAACGCTGGAACAGGGTAGCCGCAATGTGCTTATCTCCCATTCCTTTGTCGCCGGCGGTGAGGAAAGTGAATCGGAGCGACCGCTCGCTATTGGTGGCAGTGGCGCAGTAAATTCCGCCTACTTCAAGGATTTCGCATATGTCGCCTTAGGGCATTTGCATCAAGCGCAAAAAATCGGCGCAGAGCATATCAGGTACTCTGGTTCACTGATGAAATACTCTTTTTCCGAAGTAAATCATCGCAAATCCGTTACCCTGATTGATTTAGATAAAGCAGGCAAGACATCTATCGAAAAAATAGAACTTAAGCCAAGGCACGATTTACGAAAAATCGAGGGCTATCTGCAGGAAATATTAAACAATGCTTCTAAGGACGGCAGCAGAGATGATTATTTAATGGTCACCCTTCAGGATGAAGGGGCGCTTTTAGACCCAATTGGGATGCTTAAGAGTGTTTATCCAAATATAATGCATATTGAGCGCTTGCAATATACAGGTAATAAGTCTTTGGTTAATCCTGAACAGAATTTTCGCAAGCTAAAGGAGACCGAACTGTTTTCTTCATTTTTTCAGCAGGTTGCCGACCGAGAGCTTTCGGCCGAACAGCAGAA
>Ga0209347_1006439_pt1 | contig 10400 bp, 7 predicted proteins | sample AutmiccommuBRH23_FD_187382 | JGI IMG/M metagenome (GOLD analysis project Ga0209347, IMG submission 187382) | Deep subsurface microbial communities from Mt. Terri, Switzerland - Autotrophic microbial communities BRH/23 (SPAdes) (version 2) | ecosystem: Environmental > Aquatic > Deep subsurface >...
AGCCACGATGGAATTGCTGGATAGCGAAGCCCTTTTGCTCAAGGCCTTTACCCTGGGCGAACTATCCTTTATGCAATATTATGCAGAGCTGCGGTTTTACCGGAACGCGCTTGACACCATGCTCCGGATGGAAAATGAACTTCTTCATCTCAGGGCAGAGCTTTTAAAACATCAGTTATAAACTATTAAAACAAAGTAAAAATGAAAACTTCAAAATCACTGTTCACAATAGCAATCGCATGCACATTCCTAATGACTTCCTGCCGTGAAACACCCTCTGAAAAAGAAGAATCCATTGAAGAACACGGGCATTCCCACGATGGTGACGAACACGGTCACGAACACGATGAAACAATCGAACAGGAAGAATTTAATGTAGACAGTACTGCCACCGAAATAATTGAAGAAGCCGATACCCATACCCACGATGACGGGCAGGAACACCACAACCATTAAAATTAAATAAAGGGAACAGATGAAATATATGCTACTAGTGATTGCCTTTGTGGCCTTGTCCTGTAACGACAAAGCTGAGGACGCACACGCACATAATGCCGATGGCAGTCACCCGGGCGGGGAAGTTCCGCGGACGGACTATACCGTCTGGACAGATAAAACAGAACTATTCGTGGAGTTTCCTGCCCTGGTTGCCGGTATCCCGAGCAGGTTTGCCGCCCATTTTACAGTTATGGATGGCCATCAGCCCGTACGTGAAGGTTCGGTCACAGTGAGCCTGATAAAAGGAGGCAACGGAATACGAAACACGGCCGGTGCCCCTTCAACGCCGGGGATCTTCTCACCATCTCTCCAACCCGGGGAAGCAGGAAGCTATCAACTGGTTTTCGACCTCACCACGCCAACGTTGACAGATAGAATCGTAATCGGGGAAATTACGGTTTTTGCTACGGTTGAAGAGGCAAAGGAAACGTTGGGAACGGATGCCGGAGACGACGGGCATATTCCTTTTTTAAAGGAACAGGCCTGGAAAATCGATTTTCAGACCGCGGCTGTGGTTTCGGATACCATATATGATGTCATTAATACGTCGGGCGTCTGGTTGCCCTCACCCGGTTCCGCCAAATCTCTGGTGGCCAGCGCAGACGGCCTGGTGGATTTTGCCATTTCGAACCTTACGGAAGGGATGACGGTAAAAAAAGGTCAATTATTGATGACCTTAGGAAGCAGGGGCCTGGCTACAAATAATCTGGGGGCCGAAATCGCTGCCGCCAAAGCGAAATACCAACAGGCAAAATCGGAGTACGACCGTAAAAAGGAGCTCTTTGAATCCAAAATAGTTCCCAGGTCTGAATTTGAAAAGGTGGAGAGCGACTACCTGGTTGCCGAATCCAATTATGAAACCCTTTCCGCAGGGGTTTCGGGAGGCGGCAAACAGGTGCGTGCACCTTTTACCGGGTATATAAAATCAATAAAAGTAACCAATGGGCAGTACGCGGCACAAGGAACACCGCTGGTTAGTTTAGGGACGCATCAATCAAAAATCCTCAAATCCCAGGTGGCGCCTTCCTCAGGTCTGACCATGGATAATGTTCGCGGGATCTGGTATCAGACCGGGGACACCCGGTGGAAAAGCCTAATTGATGCAGGGGGTTCCATCCTCTCTGTAGGGAAGGATGTGGAACGGGATAATCCCTTGATTTCAGTATACGCCCAGGTCAACGAAGAGGTAGGCATGCCGGAGGGCAGCCTTACTGAAGTGCAGATAGCCATGGGCAATGCCATGGAAAGCCTGTCGGTCCCGGTCAATGCGCTTTTAGAGGACTATGGAAGTTATTCGGTCATAGTACAACTGTCTGGTGAGAGCTTTGAACGGAGGACGGTAAAAATCGGCAGGCGAAACGGGAAGAAGGCAGAAGTCCTAAATGGTTTGGAAGCGGGGGAAATGGTTGTGACCCAGGGGAGCTATCAGGTAAAAATGGCATCAATGTCCGGTTCAACGCCCGCACACGGCCACGAACATTAATAACAGAAAAGATGCTAAATAAAATATTAACGATCTCCCTTCATAACCGAATGCTCGTTTTAGTTGGAGCGGTGGTGTTAAGCATGGTGGGAATCTACTTTGCCCGTACCATGAACGTGGATGTGTTCCCCGATCTTACGGCACCTACGGTAACAATCCTTACAGAAGCGCATGGGCTGGAATCCGGGGAAGTGGAGAAACTGGTAAGCTACCAACTGGAAACCGCCCTGAACGGTTCGCCTGATGTACGGAGGATCCGGTCGTCTTCAGCAGCGGGAATTTCCATTGTATGGGTTGAATTCGAATGGGGAACGGATATTTACCGTGCAAGACAAATCGTAAGCGAACGCATCCCGATGGTTCGTGAAAACCTTCCGCAGGGGATCGGTGCACCCACAATGGCCCCTATTTCCTCCATAATGGGGGAAATAATGCTCCTGGGAGTAACTTCAGACAGCCTTACGCCAATGGAACTCCGAACCCTGGCGGACTGGATGATACGACCACGGATCAAAGCTATTGGCGGTATCGCAAATGTTGTGGTCATAGGGGGCGATTACAAACAATATCAGGTATTTGCCAATCCCGAAGCGATGCGGCATTACGGTGTTAGCCTTAAAGAGCTTGCCGAACGTGTTCAGGAGGCCAATGTAAATGCCACAGGGGGGATCGTAAACCAATACGGTAACCGCTATCTCATAAAAGGAAGCGGCCGTGCCTATGTGCTGGAGGATTTGCAGGAGGCCGTTCTGAAACAGGTGAACGGCCAGACCATCAAAATCAAGGATGTGGCTACTATAGAAATAGGCGCCTCAGACAAGATTGGGGATGGTTCTTTAAATGCCTCGCCAGCTGTAATTTTAACCATTTCGAAACAGCCCGATATTAACACCCTGGAATTGACTGAGCGTTTAGACGAGGCGATTGCGGATTTGGAATCCACTATACCCAATAGTGTGGAAATCAAAAGCCATATTTTCAGGCAGTCAGACTTTATAGATGCTTCTATCAGTAATTTGAACCAGACCTTGGTCGAAGGGGCGCTTTTTGTGGTTATTATCCTTTTTATCTTTCTGATGAATTGGCGCACGACCCTGATTTCGCTTTTGGCGATTCCCATTTCCTTACTGGTCTCCATCATTGTGCTCAGGTTATTGGGCTACACTATCAATACGATGAGTTTGGGGGGTATGGCCATAGCCATAGGTGCGCTGGTGGATGATGCCATAATCGATGTGGAGAATGTATATAAACGCCTGCGTGAAAATGTCAGGAAACCCGTGAACGAACGCCAGTCCACCCTGACTGTTGTCCGTGATGCTTCGGTAGAAATACGAAGTTCCATCATTATCGCGACTTTGATAATTATTGTGTCCTTTATCCCGCTGTTTTTTTTGGGTGGCATGGAAGGCCGCCTGCTCCAACCTCTGGGTATCGCCTTCGTTACCTCGGTACTGACCTCCCTGGTTGTTGCAATTACGGTGACCCCGGTGCTTTGTTCCTATTTGCTGCAGGATGAAAAACTCTTATACAAACAGGCCCGGGGTACAGCGGTGGAGCGATGGCTTCAAAGGCACTATTCCAATATACTGACAAGGGTGACCGCTGTACCAAAGACCATTATAGGGGTTACTATCATCACATTTTTACTGAGCTTATTGGTTGTAACCCAACTGGGGCGCAGTTTTTTACCGGAATTCAACGAAGGCTCATTGGTTATTAGTGCAGTTGGCCCTCCCGGCATGTCTTTGGAAGAAAGCAACAAAACGGGGAAACTCGTGGAAAAGATCCTGTTGGATTTGCCCGGAGTGAACGTAGTAACCCGAAGAACGGGCCGTGCCGAACTGGATGAACATGCACAAGGGGTAAATGCAGCTGAAATTGATGTGCCCTTTGTCCTGGAAGACAAGAGTAAAGAAGAATTCTTTGAGGATGTGCGCAATGAATTGAGCATAGTTCCCGGGGTAAATATAACCTTGGGACAGCCGATTGCACACCGGATAGACCATATGCTCTCCGGGACACGGGCGAATATCGCCATCAAGATATTTGGCCCGGATTTACAACGCTTGTTTGAGTTGGGTAAAAGCGTGGAAACGAGTATCAGGGATATAGACGGACTAGCCGATGTGGCTGTTGACCAGCAAATAGAAGTGCCACAGATTCGCATCAAACCAAGGCGTCAGATCCTGTCGGCCTACGGGATGACCGTAGGCGACCTTATGGAACAGGTTGATATTGCCTATGCAGGCGAGGCAGTGGGAGAAATCTATGAAGGCGAGCAGTATTTTGATTTGGTGGTACGCTATCAGAAACAATTCAGGAGCAATATCGAAACAATGGATGCAACCCTGATAAGCCTTCCTGATGGCGGACATACCAATTTAGGTGAACTGGCTACCATCCAATCAGTCAGTAGCCCATATACCATCAACCGGGAAGACGTACAGCGTAAAATTGTTGTGGCCGCCAATGTGCAGGGAAGGGATTTACGCGGTGCTGTGGAAGAAATCAGGGAAACCATAAACCGGAACATATCGCTGCCGGAAGGTTACAGGATCCAATATGGCGGTCAATTTGAAAGTGAATCGAAGGCTTCGCAATTGCTGTTGATTACCGCTGTAATTGCCGTTGCAATAATCTTTCTGTTACTTTATTATGAGTTTAAGGATGTCAGCCTGGCCTTTGTCGTATTGATTAACCTGCCCCTGGCCCTGATAGGGGGGATCCTGATTGTCTATTTTACTTCAGGCATCATCAGTATCGCAGTAACCATTGGATTTATCAGCCTGTTTGGTATTGCCACCCGTAACGGTATTTTATTGGTTTCCAGATACGAGGATCTAAGGAAGGATGGGTTGCAGGGTTTTGAACTTATTAAAACCGGGGCATTGGATAGGTTGAACCCCATCTTGATGACCGCATTAACCACAGGCCTGGCCCTGATTCCCCTGGCATTAAAGGGCGGCGAACCGGGAAGCGAAATACAAAGCCCGATGGCGGTTGTTATTCTTGGAGGCTTGTTATCTGCGACTGTTTTAAATCTGGTTGTTATCCCTTGTGTATATCTGTTGGTATTGAAAAAGAGGGAATGAAAGTTTTTTTTTGCATCTGAATTCACAGATTTTAATTAGTAACAAAAAGCTAGTTAAAGCCACTTCTTAACAAATTTATCCACTGGCCTCGGCCTTAGATTATCCGTTTTTAAGGTTGTTTAAAGATTTAGCGATTAGTGACAATTAAAGTATAAGTTCTTTTTTTCTAAATGGCTGTGAATTAAGTGTTAAAGCATTTTGAATACCTTGTGTAGGAAAATTCGTGTAATATTTATTAAAGAAAGTAGTTTATTTACTATTCAGTTATCTATTCTGAAAATCATAATAATCCAGAATAGATTCTTTGTTAACCGGACAAAAAATATAGGAATACATGTAACGAATAAATGGGTTTGATGTTAAGTACCACATTCTTTTTGTCGCGGTAAAAGAAATTATAACCATCCAAATCTTGTAACCTAACCACTCCTCAAATGGCAAATATTCATAAGGCATACCTGCTGATTTTTGTAACCGTTTTAATTGCCTGTTCCTCTGATAGCAATGAAGTTGACCCGATCGCATCCGACAAAACTCCACCCACACTCGACCTATCGTTTGCTGGGTTCCCTGCAACTTCCGGTGATATCCCAATAGTGGTAAGTAAGCAAATCGAGATTACGATTTCCGCCCAGGACGCCAATGGCATCATTAAGATTGAGGCCTTCCTGGATGGCGATAAAGTTGGGGAAGACAGGTCCGCCCCTTTTATGATTACGATTGATGTTTCGCAACTGGCTTCCAAATCGCTGGCAGGGAAATATATGGATTATACGTTGGAGATAGTCGCAACCGACGGGGCGGAAAACACGACATCAAAAGAGCAGATAATCAACGTGGATAACGCCTTGCCGGTTATCAGCGAAGTCTCATTGGATTCACAAACGATTTTAAACGGTAGTGCCAATAATATCACATTTCAGGTTTCAGATAATGAGGAGCTCGCGTCCGTAACGGTGTATTTGAATAACGAACTGTTAATCGAAGTCGGGAACCAGGGTCCATTTGAAGCAAACATCGATACTTCGGTCTTGCCGGACGGCCCCTGTACATTGAAGATAGAGGCAACAGATGCAGCTCAAAATAAGGCGACTTTTGAAGTTCCTTTTATTTCAGATAACCAGGGTCCGGAAATTTCTTTAGAAAACCTTTCGGAGGGCCTTATTATTGACCAAATTCTTCAATTGAATCCTTCGGTTACAGATCAATATTCTGAAGTAAGCTCGGTAGAGATCAAGTATAACGCAGAGTCCCTTATAGTTGTGGAATCCGGATCTCCTGTCAGTTATGTGTTCGATCCGGAAGGATATCCGGTCGGGGAGGGGACTTTTGAAATTACGGCCATTGATGCTTTGGGAAATACGACAACAATAACAACTACCGCAATCATCCACCGAAGGCTGATTGAAATTAATATTCCCGAAGGCCGCATTAGTCCTTATATCACAGCTGCCGTCGTATTTATTTCACGAATGGATGGATCCAACGTTGTTTGGAAGGAAATTAGCCCTGAAGACCGAAAAGTTGTCCTTAGTGCGCCCGAAGCCTTTGATATGACTACCGAATTCATGGTGTCCTTCTTTTTGCAGGACAACGGGGGAATGGCTAGTTTAACAACTCACCAAAATCTGACAAGGAGCATCCCCGGGGTAATCAACCTGGCGGAACCGGTTAGAAGAGATGGTGAAGGGTTAATCACACAGCTGCCTATCGCAAATTTCCTGTCCAATGATGTAGTAATCGGAGAAAGTGCAACCTCATATGATTTTTTACAATCAGTGGACAATGCACCTTCGAGTTATACTGTTTATCTCGATACAGCTCAGGAGATACTAAATATATCTTTGGCGGAAGACCCATTGAAAGTGGATCCTTTTGACCAGGTGTATGTGTTCAACCTTTCTACTTTCGAAAATATTCTGATTCCCAATCCCGCACCACCTGATTATGTCTTTGATAAGGCCAATTTGAGATCAGACAACCTTGAAACCGGGCAGTTACAGGTTAGTTCAACAACATTATTGTCGGGCACGAATTCGATATTACGCATAGCGGGGGCTTTATCCCCGGAGGATGATCTGGCCGATAAATATCACGAGATTTTTGTTTGGAATCGGGTTGGCACCCTGGATTCAGCTATGGATTACCTCCTGAACACCTCGTTTTATTCATATAGACATGCGCTGAGATTCGGCAAATACTACACTGAGCGAAAGGGAACACCCCTTGCTTCGTATACTATACCAGATTTGACGGTGGACTACGCCTTCTCCAACAATCAGATCAACTTGTCCGTACAGGGCACCGAACATAGCGTAGGAAGAGCGCAATGCGTGGATTTCGATAACCTCACCTATGTCTGGAACGTTACTTTTGATAGCCAGAAAATGAGTTCCGTTATCGTACCTGATTTGCCGGTTAGCATTTCTCATCCTGTGAAATCTGCCCATCAGGCGGGTAACATAAAAGTGGAAAAAGTGGAATTAAACTCCTATGTTTCAATTCCTTCCTATGATCAGTATATAGATAAAGTGGTAAAGAACCATACCAGTATATTAAATGAGTCGGATTGGTATCAATTGGTATTCAAGTCCAGGACAGGTGATTTTAATACTCCTATCAGGGATTTTCTGTTTCAGTAAGCTAATAACAAAATCATAATAGTCTCGTGAAGTATTTATTGTATTGTTTTATTTCGCTTATTACTCTGGCCGTTTCGGGGCAGGAGGAGCAAGTCAAGAGTTTAATTAATAAAGGAATTCAGTATCATGACAGTCAACAATACGATTTGGCTATAAAAGAATATCAAAAAGCCTTGGCCATAGATCCAAATTCCAGCCTGGCTAACTACGAAATCGCCTTTTCATATTTATCCTACAAGGATTATGAAAATGCGGAATTACATAGCAAAAAGGTGATCGATTCAAATAATGGACACGTTCTGGAAGCTTACATTGCATATGGAAATGCATTGGATCTTCAAGGAAAAAGTGATAAAGCAATTAAGGCTTATGAGAATGGCATCAAGGATTATGACCATTATTTGCTTCATTTCAATCACGCAATGGCTTGTTTTAATGCTGGAAAAATCGATAAAGCATATAATTCTGCGATCAACGCCATTAATAACAATTCCTCACATGCAAGCAGTCATTTGATTTTAAGTAAAATAATGGATCATAAGAAGTCCCGTATCCAGGCAATGTTACCACTATATTTCTTTCTTATGATAGAACCGGATAGTGAGCGTGCCGGAATTGAGTACGAAATACTAAGGAAGTACCTTGATCAGGGAGTTACTAAAAAAGATGACAAAAATATTGATGTTATTGTACCATTTAGTGATGATACAGGCTTTGGAGCAGCTGAAATGATGATAAGTATGGTGAAAGCTTCCGAAAACCTGGAGGAGAATAAAGTAAAGTCCGATCTTGAATTATTTGCACTTCACAATGATAAAATTTTTAAAATGCTGGGGGAATTGAAGAATGATAATACCGGGATTTGGTGGGACTTTTATGTTACTTTCTTTTACAATTTGGCAAACGAGAACCTAACAACGCCTTTTAGTTATTATATCTCATTATCGCAAGGGGATGATTCAAGTAAATGGCTTGAAGAGAATAATCAGGAATTGGAAAGGCTTGCTAAGTGGATGCAAGGTTAAAATTGAATTCGAAATTGATTAAGAACAGCCAAAAAAATTACCATGACTACCCCTCGCCCATAAGCCATACTTTTTTCCGACCATAAATCAAACGTATTTCCATTTACAAACCCATCTCATTTAAGTTGTTCGTAAAATTTACTCACGGCTTTCTTTTCGTAGGCCTCTTTGAGGGAAATAATCATTATAGTGCGCTTCATGTTTTTTCCTTTAATGGGGATGCCCACTACCTGGGGGTCGTTCACACTGGTGTCACTCAGAATAGTGTGCCAATGGCCTGTCTTTACAATTTCAAATAGGGTAGGGATGTCATTAATTTCCATACAGATATTGGGGTCAAGGTTTTTTTGACCGAATGATTCCTCAAAAAACTGAATGGTACTATAGCCACTAAAGGGCAGCGCCAATGGAAGGTCGGCAACTTCTTTGAGGGAAATACTGCTTTTATTGGCAAGCGATGATTTCCTGGAGGTCACCAATACCATTTGTGAGTTTAAAAGTGTCTGGTATTTCAGATGAGGATGTCTGGCTTTTCCATGAAAAGTCAATACAAAGTCAAAGTGATGCGCATTGAGTTTTTCAAGAAGGTCCCTGGTGGTGCCAAAGACAACCCGGACCTTGATCCCGGGGTACTGCTTTGCAAACTCTATCAGCGCTTTGGCAAAAAGGATTCGCATGGAGTAGATTACCCCAATGCTGATTTTCCCGGTACTGACATTGTTCAGATCCTTCAAAAGCAATAATCCCTCGTTGGCTTTATTGATACTCTGCATGGCATATTTACTGAACATTTCACCTGCTTCCGTAAGTACTATCCGTTTGCCAATCCGGTTAAACAAAGGCACATTTAGTTCTTGCTCAAGCTGCTTAATCTGCTGTGACAGGGTGCTCTGGCTGATATTCAAAACCTTTGCGGCTTCTGTAAAATTTAATAGCTCCTTTGCCTTAAGAAAGTATTTCAGCTGCCTCAATTCCATATTTCTAAATCGGTTTTATCGATTGATTTTATCGAAAAATAGTGTTTTGCAAATATATAATTTGTATTGACCTTTGGATTATCAGGTTTCAACCCGAAAATCGGATCTGTTTAGTTCAATCACTAAAAATTCGAAAATGAAATTTAAACCCGCTGTATTGCTTTTACTTCTTGCCTCAGGCTATGTTGCATTTTGTCAGGAAAACCAGTCCCAAAATACCGGGGCTGAAGATGAAATAGGACTTATAAAAGTGTCCATCATGTACCCAAATGCAGAAGGTAAAACGTTTGATATGGCGTATTATGAAACGCATCATATGCCGATGGTAGCAGGGTTTTTAGGTTCAAACATGGTAAGATACACCATCGAAAGAGGCCTTGCCAGCGGGATTCCCAACTCCCTGTTGCCCTTTATGGCCATTGGCACCTTTTATGTAAAAAGCCTGGATGATTATCAGGCAGCTATCGGACCTAACAGGGATATGATAAGATCGGATATTCCAAACTACACCAATATTAGTCCTGTTATCCTGGTTAGTGAGGTAATTCATTGAAGTTGGAAAGCATGACCATTTTTTCTGTCTATCCCGCAAAATAAATCTTATCAATTTCAACTTGAAAATTTATTGAATTCAGAGTTGTCATAAAAGGATTAAGTGTACAAATCGGCCTTCCTGGTCC
>Ga0209347_1006440_pt1 | contig 10398 bp, 4 predicted proteins | sample AutmiccommuBRH23_FD_187382 | JGI IMG/M metagenome (GOLD analysis project Ga0209347, IMG submission 187382) | Deep subsurface microbial communities from Mt. Terri, Switzerland - Autotrophic microbial communities BRH/23 (SPAdes) (version 2) | ecosystem: Environmental > Aquatic > Deep subsurface >...
CAAAAAACATAGGAACAATAGCACCCTGGAGTATCGGATCCGCTTCCTGGCAGGTGATCGCGGGAAGTGTTACCAGCTCAACCAGCAAAACTATCACCGCCTATGCCTCGGCGTCAAATGCCGGCTCAGTAATGGATTCCGCAAATGTTACTATCAATCCTGTAAACAGCACACTTTCAATGTCGGCCATAAGTGTCTCAGCGGACCCTGTCAAATCAGGGCAAAAGTTCAGGGCAACCGTTACAGTAACCAATAACTCAAGCATTTCGGCAAACAACGTGGTAATGACCATAAACACCCCCTCGGGCCTGCAGCTGGCCCCGGGGTATAACCCGTCAGCAAATATTGGAAGTATTTATGCAGGTTCATATGCCCAGGTATCATGGGAACTAATAGCCGGATCGGTAACCAGCAACACTAGCAGGACATTTTCTATCGCAGCGTCACCCTCTAACGGAAGTATGGTGCAGCAGTCAAAAACAATAACGGTTATACCATGGACCATACTCAGCTTAACAGCCGGAGCCAGTACACAGTCTGTTTATTCGGGTAACAGCCTTACGGTAACTGCCGCAGTAACAAACCAGACCTCAGTTCCTACCGTCAACGCCAGGGCTACTATTCAGCTTTCTACGGGATTATCCCTTGGAAGTGGTGAAACAGCACAGAAAAGTATTGGCCAAATTGGTGCAAACGGTCAGGGTTCCGTATCTTGGAGGATAACAGCCGACAGTGTAAACAGCGCAAAAAATGCAACTGTTCAGGTAACAGCCACAGCTGACAATGCGGATCAAACCACGGCGCAGTCGATAAACATTACGGTAAAACCCAAAACAAGTACCGGACAGCCCGGATCGGACGATATATCCACTCAGGATCCGGATACAACCAATCCAGGATCTGTAGTGCAAGACCCTATAGACGCGTCCACCGGTGCGCACCTTATTGACCGTACCCTTCTTTCGGTCTATGGGGCTCAGCCTTTGGATTTCAGGATTAGATATAACTCTATTCTCCTGAACGAGGGCCCGCTGGGCAAGGGGTGGGGCCATGATTACGAGGCCAGACTGGAATTTGTTGAAAGCGGGAAAATAGATGTCCGGTGGACCGCCAACCGGGTAAACCATTTTACATCTACCGATGGGGTTTTGTTCACACCCACTGATCTTGACACCAGTTACTACACCCTGGTTAAAAACGGTGACGGCAGCTACACCCTTACCTGCAGAGACCACAGGGTCCATATTTTCGGGGCAGATGGTGCGCTGCAGGAAGTAAGAGATGGTCACGGCCTTAAACTGGCAGTAACACGGGATACTTCAGGCTGGCTTGCTTCCATTACCGAACCGGTTTCAGGCAAAAAACTTTCCTTAATGTATAACGCCAGCGGGCTGGTCCAATCAGTCAGCGACGGCTCGGGGCGGAGTGTGTCCTTCTCCTACGATGCAGCCCATAATCTGACAGGGATTACCGACGCCAACGGAAAAACAGTAGCTTATACATACAACCAGGATGGCCGTGTGCTTTCGGCCACCGATGCCGAAGGAAGGAAAATTTTCACCAATACCTATGATGACCTGGGCAGAGTGGACTCCCAGGATGATGCCGTGCAGGGCAACCTGGTAGTCCAATTTGATTACGATGAGGAAACCCAGCCCGGAAAGATTATAACAACCGTAACCGACCGGAACGGGCAGACGAGGGTGCTTATCCATGACACCAAGTACCAGTTGCTGAGTATAAGGGATGAGCTGGGCAGCACAATATTCAATAATTATGATGAAAACGGCAACATGACCTCCGAAACCGATGCCGCTTCCCGGAAAACCAGCTACACTTATGATTCCCGAGGCAATATTCTGACAGTGACCGACCCTGCGGGGCGGGTTACCAGGATGACCTATGATGAAAGAGACAACCTTCTTTCGGTGGAAAACGCCGCCGGAAAGAGGATTACCTACGAATACGACAGCAGCAACAACCCTATCAGGATGACAGACCCCATGGGCAACAACATTACCTACGATTATGATTCAAACGGGCTGGCAGTGAGTAAGACGAATCCTGGATCGGGAACCACGACATACAGCTACCAAAACGGACTTCTTAAAACTTTGACAACCCCTGAGGGAGTAACCACTAACTACGACTATGACGGGGTAGGAAGAGTCACTGCCGTAACCGACGGGGCCGGGAACACAACACGCATGACATACAATAATAAAGGAAAATTACTTGGTATGACAGACCCCCTGGGAAACACCATTAGTTTCACCTACGACAGCAATGGAAAAGTAATTACCGCCATTGATCCTAAAGGCAACACAACGCGTTATGAGTACAACGGGAATGGTAAAGTAATAAGTATCACCGATGCTATGAATAACAAGACAACTTACGAATACGACGGCGAGGGCCGCCCGGTAAGGGTGGTAAACGCCAGGGGCAATGCCACGGCCATGAATTACGACGCCAAAGGACGGATTATAGGAACCACTGATCCATTGGGCAATACCAACACCTTCGAGTACAATACGGTGGACATGCTGGTCGGCCGGAGGGACTCCTCTTCCAGGCAGGTACTGTCCGTCAGCTACGATGCCTTGAATAACCCCCTGAGTGTAGCCGACGGGCTTGACAATATAGTAACCAACCAGTATGACATTCTCAACCGGCTTACCAGGATCACAGACCCTATGGGTCACGGCACGCGGTTTGACTATGATGACCTGAACAGGCTGGTGTCGGCGGTGGACGCCATGGGAGGCCGTTCAGGGCAGTCCTTTGATGTTGACGGCAACCGCACTTCCATGACGGACCCCAACGGTAACCAGACCGGTTATGCATATGACAGGGCAGGGAGGCTTATATCTGTTACTTCAGCCTCCGGAAGCACCGTTGACTATGGCTATAACGCCCAGGATCTGGTTGAAAGCGTCACCAACGGCAGGGATCAGGTCGCAAACTTCAATTATGACGCCGCCGGCAGGATTGCCAGTGTCAGTTATCCTGAAGGGAGGGTTTCATATACCTATGACGCCAACGGTAACGTACTTACAGTTAGCGACTGGAAAGGAACGGTCACTCGGGATTACGACGCCCTTAACAGGGTTACCAGGTATACGGATACGAGGGGTAATCAGATAAAGTACGACTATGACGCTGTGGGCAACCTGATATGCCTTACATATCCCGGCGGGAAGCAGGTCCGATACAGCCATGATGCGGCCAACCGGCTGACCCGGGTCACCGACTGGGCCGGGAGGGTCACCTCCTATGAATACGACGCCAACAGCCGCCTGGTAAGGACCACCAGGCCAGACGGCACCGAACTGACCGCGGACTATGACGACACAGGCCAGCTGCTGCGGCAAAGCGATGTAGATGGCAGCGGTAATATAATAGTACAATATGACTATACTTATGACTCTGCCGGAAACATAACCTCTGAGCAGGAGGCAGGCAATGCCACGCCCCACTCCGTTAAGGACGCTGCCATGACCTACGCCCCGGACAATCGCCTGGCCACCTATAACGGTGATTCGGTGCAGTACGACGCCGACGGCAACATGACCTTGGGCCCCCTGGGCGGGGGGATGTCTGAATTTAATTATGACTCCAGAAACCGATTATTGAGCGCGGGCACCACAGAGTACGGATACGACGCTGAAAATAACCGGATTAGCGTAACGGACAGCGTTTATAACACTCAGACTGACTACATAATCAACCCCCATGCTCCCCTGAGCCAGGTCCTTATTAAGAGCGACAGTCAGGGCGGGCAGACCTTCTATGTCTACGGCCTGGGGCTTCTAGGTCAGCAAGACGCGGGCGGGGGCTATAAGACTTATCATTATGACCTCAGGGGCAGCACCGCAGCCCTGACGGACCAGGGCGGCAATGTAACCGACCGGTTTATCTACGCCCCGTATGGAAAATTGGCCGGGCATGAGGGAGAGACCGCAACCCCGTTCCTGTTCAGCGGAAATTACGGGGTTATGGACGACGACAACGGACTCTACCAAATGAGGGCCAGGTATTACAGCCCTGAAATAAGGAGGTTTGTCAACCAGGACATTGTCACCGGTTACATTGCTGATACGCAGAGCTTTAACCGATTCTCCTATGTAAAGGGTGGGCCAGTTTCAAAGGTAGACCCGCTGGGATTATGGGGTTATGATGTTCATTATGAGGACACTCTTGAATGGGCCAGGCCACTTTTCGGTCCTCAAAACGCTGAGATAATTGCAAGGGAGTGCAATTATATAGATTCTTATTTTGATACTGATCCGACGCATCCCTTTGAGCGTAACCAGAGCTGGCACTTTGACACCAGTCAGAGTGGACTGGGGGAACACTGGAACAGGGATAATGATATGGAGCTCGATACCCGGATGATTCATGTAAATGAAATGTTAGATGAAGCTGTCAGGCGGTATCAAAATGGACAAATACAATCAGCTTTTAAATATCTGGGAATGGCCTGTCATCCTCTGCAGGATATTGACGCCCACTTCAGGTGGAGTTATGTAGACACATGGTATGGGAGTTTCCGCATCCACGGAACTAATGATCAAGATTCTAATGACTGGAACAGAGATGAAAGTACTCAACATACAATACCAGGTTTGGGCCTTTGGAGTATGGGTAATTACGACATCACTGGTAAGGACTACGATTATGAGCGTGATGTGTGGGTACTGGGGACAAAAAGATATGATCACACTAATATCAGAACAATGGAGCTGTTTTATGACTTTATAGACAGGGTTGGATTATACAGGTAATTACAATAGAGAAAGGCAGATTATTTCATTGATTAAAAAGAAATCAAGCTTAAAAGGGATTATTATTCTGCTGTTAATTGTCTCCATAACTTTCCTGGGTTATTTCCTGCTAAAACGGCTCTATCTGGATGAATACAATAACCAGATGGTCAGTTTGGAGCGCATAGAAAGAATAAAACTGGCTGGAGATGTAGCAACCATTAGGGATTTCAGGCCTGTAGGAATGTTTAAAAGCTGGACTGGGCCGCCCGCAATCCCTGGTGAGATTGTTGAATTATTTGACATAAATACTAACACAAAGGCTACCATCAACTTAGAGCCTAATTATAAGGATGCTGAACTGCTTTATTCTGTATACAGAAATGGTATCCTGGAGCTTAACAGAATTGAAAATGAAAAAAAAATAAGCTCTAATGAGGCATACTGCGTAAGTATGGTCAATAGCGTTGATCAGAGTGACCTTATTATCTTTGCATACCCTCGCAGGTCAGGCAGGTACGCTTCATCGGTTTTGTTTATGAAAAACAATTTGATAGTAATAGTACGTACTACATCTACTGAAGAAAGCGGAAGTGAAAAGCAGAAAATGCTTGACACAATTGCTGACTACCTGGAAAACTATGCGGTAAAAGATTAATTTTACATATTGAAAGGAGTGTTAATTTGAACCGGAAAAGCGTTTCTAAGATTAAATGGATATACTCAGTGTTCATCATAATGCTTTCTCTCTTGCTTTTCTCCCTTACCGCATTCGCCGCCACCTACACCTACGACAGTCTGAACCGGCTGACCAATGTTGACTACGGTGGAGGGAAGGGAATAACCTACACCTATGACGCCGGGGGGAATATACTGAGCGTTACCGCCCAGGGCTTTGACGAAATACCCCCGGAAACACAGATTGCCCTGGAAGGTACAGCCGGGAAGGATGGCTGGTACAGGACCGATGTGAAGGTCACCCTCACCGCCACCGATAACGAGGGCGGGTCAGGGGTCAAGGTCACCCGGTACAGCTTTGACGGTACCACCTGGACGGATTATACTGTTCCCTTTACCGTAAGTGCAGAGGGTACTACCACGGTGCGCTACCGTTCTACCGACAGGGAAGACAACGTGGAAGTGGTTAAAGAGCAGGCTATTAAGATAGACAAGACCGCCCCGGTGATAACCGGCGCCGCACTGACTCAACCCAACGCCGCCGGTTGGTACAACACTGACGTAACGGTCCGCTTTAACGCCTCGGACGCTCTGTCAGGAGTGGATACAGTTAGCCCGGACACTGTTATTTCCACCGAAGGCGCCAACCAGTCAGTCAGCGGGACAGCGGCGGACATGGCCGGCAACATTGCGGTTTTCACCTTGGCAGGAATAAACATAGACAAGACTGCCCCGGTCACCACCGGCACGCCCGACAGGCAGCCCAATGCCAACGGCTGGTACAACGCCGACGTGCAGGTAACCCTTTCGGCCGCCGACGGCCTGTCCGGAGTCTCAGGGACCGAATACAGCCTCGACGGGACAAACTGGAGGCCGTATACCTCGGCGATAATTATAACCACAGAGGGAACAAATGAAATTTACTGCCGATCCGCAGATGTAGCCGGAAATATAGAAAGCGCCGGCAGTATAACCATAAGAATAGACAAGACACCACCGGCAATAACCGGGGCGCCCACAGTGCCGCCCAACGCCAACGGTTGGCACAACGCCGACGTTAACGTGCGCTTCACTGCCACCGATGAAACATCAGGGGTGGATTCTGTAACAGCTGACACAGTGCTGGCCGAAGAGGGGACAGGCTATTCGGTCAGCGGATCAGCGGTGGACAAAGCGGGGAACACCGCCAGCTTTACAGTAAGCGGAATAAACATAGACAAAACACCGCCTGTGATAACAGGGGCAGCCTTAACACAACCCAACATTGAAGGCTGGTACAACACGGACGTGAAAGTGCATTATGAAGCATCCGATGAGCTTTCGGGAATAGACACAATTACCCCCGACACGTTATTATCCACCGAGGGGGCTGGCCAGACCGCAACCGGGACAGCTGTGGACAAAGCGGGGAACAGCGCCGACTTTAGCGTGACCGGAATAAATATAGATAAGACCTCCCCCGTTACCACCGTCACACCAGACAGGCAGCCCAACAAAAACAGCTGGTACAACGCCGGTGTGCAGGTGTCCCTCTCGGCCTCGGACAGCCTGTCCGGAGTGGCTGGGACTGAATACAGCCTGGACGGATCAAGCTGGAGCGCCTATACCACCGCAGTAACAGTAAGCGACGAGGGAATAACAGACATATATTACAGGTCCACTGACGTGGCGGACAACACAGAGAAGGCCAACAAGCTAACCATAAGAATAGACAAGACCCCGCCAATAATAACCGGGTCGCCCACCAGGCCGCCCAACGAATACGGCTGGTACAACACCGACGTTACCGTGCGCTTCACCGCCACCGACGCACTGTCCGGTATCGAAGACATAACTCCGGACCGTAAAATTACCGGCGAGGGGGCCGGGCAGTCGGTAACCGGAACCGCCGTCGACAAGGCCGGCAACAGCGCAGAATATACCGTTGAAAACATAAACATAGACAAGACCAATCCTGAGATATATATAAGAGTGCCTGAGGACGGGGCCGAATACCTGCTGAACGCCAGTGTCCCCGGCGACTGGTCGGCAGTTGACAGCCTTTCAGGCATAGCCACGGCCACCGGAGACTCCCCCAGTGGAGATTCCTTTGACACCGCCTCGGTAGGCGAGAAGCAGTTCACCGTGGAAGCTGTTGACAGGGCTGGAAACCGGGAGACAAAAACAGTTACATACTATGTCCGCTATAACTTCATCGGCCTGCTGGAGCCCATTGCAGGCGAAGATAAGACCTTCAAGGGCAACACCGTTCCGGTCAAATTCCGGCTGACAGACGCCAGCGGCAGCACCGCCCCTGACGCCACCGCCCGGCTCTATCTGACCAGTGCCGGTGGCGGCGGAGAAACGGAAGCAGTGTCCACCAGCAATGCCGTAGAAGGAAACCTGTTCCGCTACGACAGCGGGGACGAGCAGTATATCTTTAACCTCAACACCGGGGATCTGGAAGCGGGAACCTGGCAACTGAGAGTATCTCTTGACGACGGAACCTCACAATATGCCAACATTGAAATTGAGGATAAGGAAGGTCTACCGGCAGAGAAGCCCGCTGATAAGAAAGGTCAGGACAGCCAGGGGAAAGAAAAGCAAAATGGAAACTCCGTAGATGAACCTGAGAATCCGTTGACGGAGCCGGTTGACCCTGTAGTTGAACCGGTTGACCCTGTAGTTGAACCGGATGAACCTGTAGTTGAACCGGATGAACCTGTAGTTGAACCGGATGAACCTGTAGTTGAACCGGATAACCCTACAGCTGTTCCGGACAACCCCGGTACGGAACCGGTCAACCCAGCAGTTGAACCGGACAACCCTGGTACAGAACCGGATGCCTCCGGCCAGAATGTAGTTGACGCAGTAGTTGACTTAGTTAATTGAGGAAATATGAGCTTAACAGCAGCCCGGCCTTTGTAAAAAGGGCCGGGCTAGACCTTCTATGTATAAGGATTGTAGCTGTTAGGATATTACTAGATGAGAGTATATTATTCATTTTTATGAATAATATATGGAGGCATTACGAGATGCGTTAAGTTTTAAGGCGGATTCTGGAATTTTTTGGGCTATAGGCATGACAATTATTTTTTCCCTTGAATATTTTGCAGTCTATGCAGTAACCAGTTATTTTTATATTCATCATTGCAAAAGTAAAAAAATCAATAAAGTATATGGTTAAGCACAACATAATAATAAAGTAAACGTTCGGAGATATCTAACCGGCAAAATATTTGGATAAAATAGTAAGGGCCGCATAATGCGGCCCTTACTATTTTATCCAAATTTCTTTTTCCAGAACACGTATAAAACAGGCCCAAGGATCAAAAACGCTCCTGAGAAAAGGCCCCATACCAGTATTTCTCCCCAGGGCTTTTTGTTTTTCCTGGCGTCCCACATAACCCAGAGGGCGGACACCACCATAATAATAAGAACTGATATATATGCTGCGTATGCCGCTATTATACGGCTCAACTCTCCATCTCCCCACTTTGCATTCTGGTAACAATATTATATAGCATGCTCAAAAACAAAGGGCTGATTCCGGCTACATTACGTCCCAGCGCTGGCAGCGGGCCCCCCAGCGGCCGATGACCCTGTCTTCCTCGTATATTTCAGCTATTTCACAGTTATTGGGGCAGCCGCCGCACTCGAAGCTCCTTGTCCGGTAGGGAAGGCCGGCCACCTTGAAGCCCTTGAAGTTGGTGGCGCCGGTTTTTTCCACCTCTTCCCGGGCCAACTGGGCCGCCCCGATGGCTCCCATTACCCCGAAGTGCTTTGGTATTATAATGGGCAGCTTGAGAGCCCTCTCAAAGGCCGCCTTGATGCCCGCATTGGCCGCCACGCCTCCCTGGAAGACCACAGGGGAGAGTATTTCCTTGCCCTTGCCCACATTATTGAGGTAGTTCCTGACCAGGGCCTCACAGAGGCCGTTTATTATATCGTGCAGCTTGTAGCCCATCTGCTGCTTGTGAATCATGTCAGACTCGGCAAAAACGGTGCACCTGCCGGCTATGCGGACCGGCACCGCCGAACTTAAGGCCAACTCCCCGAAGTCGGTTATGGGGACGTTCAGCCTGGAGGCCTGTTGGTCCAGAAAAGACCCGGTGCCGGCGGCGCAGACTGTGTTCATGGCAAAGTCGGTGACTATGCCGCTGCGCATTATTATTATCTTGGAGTCCTGGCCTCCTATTTCCAGCACGGTCTGAACGTCGGGGACATACATGGAGGCGGCCACGGCGTGGGCGGTAATCTCGTTTTTGATAACATCGGCCCCGATCATTACACCGGCCAGGTACCTGCCGCTGCCGGTAGAGCCGGCCCCACAGATGTCCGTATCAGGGGGGATAAGGCCGGAGACTTCGGCCAGCCCGGAAAGTATGGCCTCCAGGGGGCGTCCCATTGTTCTTATGTACAGTGAGGCCAGTATCTCACCCTCTTCATGTAAAACCACTATATTGGTACTGACTGATCCCACGTCAATGCCAAGGTATGCTCTCATAAAAATTCCTTCCCTTTGCTAGGAGGCCGTTGAAAAAGTCCATCTGCTGCGTTGCGGCAACGGTTTTTTCGCTACAACGTATCAAGGTAAGGGGACAGGTCTCCCGCTCATGAATGTAAAGCTCAGGGGATGCAGTAGGTCTGTCCCCGTCAGAGAGTACGCCTCCGCTCAAAGCCTTGCCGCGCCTTGCATCTGGAGCTTTTTGAACGGCCTCGGGCTGTAGTTGGTTAGTTTATCATCAGCCGGGCGCCGCCGCTCTTGTTCAATGTCCTCTTCCTGCGCATCAGGTCTACAAAGGCCTCCACTCTGGTAGCCATGCCGGCCTTTCCGGTCTGCTCGTCTAGAAAGAAGGTAAGCACCGGTATGTTGTGCTCCCGGCTTACACTGGTCAGAATGGTCCTGGCCACAATTTCGGGAATGCAGGTGAAGGGAGCCATCTGCACTACCCCGTCGTAGCCCTCTTTAGAG
>Ga0209347_1006441_pt1 | contig 10398 bp, 7 predicted proteins | sample AutmiccommuBRH23_FD_187382 | JGI IMG/M metagenome (GOLD analysis project Ga0209347, IMG submission 187382) | Deep subsurface microbial communities from Mt. Terri, Switzerland - Autotrophic microbial communities BRH/23 (SPAdes) (version 2) | ecosystem: Environmental > Aquatic > Deep subsurface >...
CGCCCGGGCCGGCAAGGCCGCCTGTGAAATGGCGGGGGTGAGTCCCGAAGAGATCCAGGTGGCCGAAGTCCATGACGCCACCGCGTTCGGCGAACTCCACCAGACCGAACAGCTCGGATTCTGTCCCGTGGGAGAAGGCGGCCCGTTTGCGGAAAGAGGGGCCACCGCGTTGGCCGGCAAAATACCGGTGAACCCCAGCGGCGGGCTGATTTCCCGGGGACATCCCATCGGCGCCTCGGGCCTGGCCCAGATCCATGAACTGGTGACCCAGCTCCGGGGAGAAGCCGGCAAGCGCCAGGTGGGCAACAGCCCCCGCATGGCACTGGCCGAAAACGGCGGCGGCACTATCGGCACCGGCGAGGCGGCCATGTGCATCCATATCCTGGAGAAGGTATGAAATCCTTGCCTAAAAAACGGATGACCGCGGACGACCGGCGCCTGTCGCTGATCGAGGCCACCATCACGGTGGTGGCCCGGTCCAACTATGATCGCGCCACCACGGCGAAAATCGCCAAAACCGCCGGGGTGAACGAAGCTCTGATCTACAGTCACTTCAGCAGCAAAAAAGAGCTTCAGCTCGCCACCCTGGATTATCTCGTCAATTTCCGGCTTTCGATCTATGCGTCGAACCCGGTGTTTCTGCCCGAAAATGCGGATAAAAGCGTGGTGCAGGCCCTGAACCGTCAATACCAGGAACGGCTTGCAAGCCCGGACATCGACATGTTCAACTGCATCCTGAAAGCCCAGTACGCCATTGATGCCGACATCCGCGAAAAGGGATTCGACTGTTCCCTTTTGCTCCATCACTTCATCAAAAGCAACCTTCTGGAGGATTCCCGGCGGGGTTTTTTTGATGCCACCCGATACAATCCCGACATCATCGCCTGGGAAATCCTCGGCCGGATCATGCTCTTTTCCACCCTGGCCATAAACGGCAAACTCGATCTTTACGGTCGGGACAATATCGAGACGGCGGCGCGGTACTTCGAAACGATTTATCTGAACCTGGAACCCGGAAAGGAGTCAAGGCCATGAAAGAGGCGCTTACGCCCGAACAGTCGGCCCTGTCGCAATGGACGCCGGTGGAGGAGGTCATTCTCCGTCGCCGGAGCACGCGGGCATTCAAAAAGGACCCCATTCCGGATTTCATGATCCGGCGGATCCTGGAGGCCGGGCGGTTCGCTCCGTCGGCCGGAAACAGTCAGCCCTGGCGGTTTGCGGTGGTAAACAGCCCCGAGATCATCGCGGAAATGGAAAAAGACGCCATCAAAATCTGCAAGCGGATGATGTTCGTCCTTGATTATACGCGGAGCCGGGCGCGCAATCTCCTGCTCAAGCCGATATCCAAGTTTTTTATCCGCCTGCGGCACAATGAACTTCACCCGGTCCCCTTCGGCCTGCTCACGGCGATCGCCGCGGACCGGGCGCCGGTCTTCCACGGGGCGCCCACCCTGATTCTGCTCTACGAGGACCGGCGCGGGGTATCGTCACCGCCCACCGACATCGGCATCTGCGGCCAGAACATGGTGCTCGCCGCCCATTCCATGGGGGCGGCCACCTGCTGGATCGGGCTGATCAAATTGCTGATGTACGAGCCGAAGTGGAAGAAATTCTTCGGTGTGAAATATCCCTATGCATTGAACAACTGCATCGCCGTCGGCTGGCCCAGGGTGGCCTCGGACGGCCCGGTGCCCCGGGAAGTGCAGAAGGTCGAATGGTACAGGGGGAAGCTGACCGATCCGCCTCGCATTGAAAAACAGGGGGAATAAGATGACAGAGATACCATTTTCCCGATGGACGAAAATTCCGGATTACAACAGCGCGGAAGATATGACCACCGGGCTGCTGTTTTTCGATGAACAGAAATGTAAACAATGCGGCATCTGCACCTTCATCTGCCCGGCACGCTCCATCAAGCGCGATACCGGGCCAGGCGCCTGGCGGGCCGGCCTGCCGCGGCTGGTGCCGACCGCTCCCGGGGTCACCGAATGCATTGCCTGCGGCTGTTGCACGGTCCCCTGCCCGGAAGGGGCGATCTCCATTGTCCGGCCGTTTAATCCGGGACATTTCTACCGGCGGCTGACCCAGACCGCCGATTTGCGTTACCCCAGGTGCTACACCGATGCGGATACCCCCGAAATGGAAGCATCCGAGTCCCCGGGCGAGACGAAAACCGGGATCCCGAAGCAACTGCCCCGGGAGATGGCAAAACGATTCCGACGACGGCGATTGAAACTGGTGCGTGCCGCTGCCGCCAGCGCCGTCCGGGTGACGGCCGAACAGATCGCCCACGGCCGGTTTATTGAAGATTTCCGGGCCCGGCGTCAGGGGGTGGGCAGCGATATCTCCTGGGCCGAGTTGCTGGAGCGGCGGGCGCGGCAGGTCGGCGGGAAAACCTTTTTAAAATACCGGGATGAAACGTTTACCTACCGGCAGATGGACGAAACCGCCAACCGGGTGGCCCGATTCCTTTTGAAACTCGGCGGCGGGAACGGAAAAGGGGTGGGAATTTTTATGCGAAACTCCCCCCGTTTCCTCGATATCTTTTTCGGTGCCCAGAAAATCGGCATGTACCTGGTCCCCATCAACCCGGAACTGATCGGCGACAGCCTCGCCTACCTGGTGAACCACAGTGATATCGAATTTCTGGCCGTTGATGCGGAACTGCTTCCCGCCATCCGGCCGATAGCGGACCGTTTTGAAAATATCGGCACCATTCTGGTCGATGACATCGAACCGGAGGCCGGGGGGATTGCCATTCCCCTCGGGATGACGCCGCTTTCCGCCGCCTGTGGCGAATCGCCGGTCAACCCGGGGGTCGGCCACAACCCGGACGATATCTGCCTTATCATCTACACCTCCGGGACCACCGGCCCGCCCAAGGGGGTGGTCTACCGGTACCGGACGTCCTCGGTGAAGCGGCTGATGTTTTTCGCGGGTATTTTTGTCGAAAAAGACGATGTCTATTATACCTGTCTTCCCCTGTGCCACGGCAATGCCCTGTTCATCACCACCACCATGACCCTTGCATCCAAAGCCACCATGGCGCTGTCGCGAAAGTTTTCGGCCAGTCGCTTCTGGGACGAGATACGGCAGTACGATGCCACTATTTTCAATACCATCGGCTCGATCATTCCCATCCTCATGAAGCAGCCGGCAACGGAGACCGACCGGGACCACCGGGTACGGGTGGTCTTTTCCGCCGCCTGCCCGTCGGAGATGTGGGAGCCGTTCGAAAAGCGCTTCGGCGTCACCCTGTACGAAGGGTACGGTGCCGTGGACGGGGGCGGCAAAGGGATCATGAACCTGGGAACCGCGCCGGTCGGGTCCCTGGGCAAACCGACAGGCGGTGCACGGTCCATCCGGATCGCTGATGAAAACGGTAATCCCGTTGCTCCCGGCGAAACCGGCGAACTGCTGTTCCGGATGAAGGAAAGTGAAAGCGGCGTGGAATATTACAAGAACGAAGATGCCTCCCGGAAGAAATCCGGGGATGGCTGGCTCCGCACCGGAGACATCGTCCGTGCCGACGAATACGGGTTTCTTTTTTTCGTGGGGCGGAACACCGAATCGATGCGCAAGGGCGGGGAAAACGTCTCGGCCTACGAAGTGGAGCATGTCATCCTGGACCACCCGGCAGTCGAGGATGTGGCCGTTTATGCGGTCCCCTCGGAAATGAACGAGGACGAAATCATGGCCGCGGTTAAAAAGGTGGAAGGCCAGGAATTGACCGCACCGGAATTGCGGGCCTTTTTATCCGGCCGACTGGCAAAATTTGCCGTCCCCCGCTACATCCGGTTCGTGGAGGAGTTTCCCAAGACCACCAGCCACCGGATCATCAAGCGGGTGCTGGAAGAGGCGGGGGTGACGGCGGATACGTATGACGCATCGGCGGCTTCGTAAATTCACAATTAGCCCGGAGGAGCAGTCCCATGATCTCCCGATCCCAGATAAAACATTACGCGAACCGCTACCCGCGATTCGAGGATATGATCTGCAGTCTGCCGGCGGGGCCGAAAATGCCCGGGCTCATGGTCGGCGAAACCCGGAAGGTGGTGGCCATCGCCCGGAAGTTCAACGAGGAAGTGATCCGTCCTTCCTCCCTGGATCTTGATCGGAAAATGCAGGAAAACCCCGAGTTTCTTCCGTGGGATTTTGTGGAAAAAGCCAACGAATGGGGATTTTACACCATGTGGATTCCCAAGATTTTCGGCGGCCGGGGGTACAGCATGCCGACCATGAGCTACTTCGTCGAGGAGATCGGATCGGCCTGCCTGGCCATGGCAAACCTGATCGGGGTCCATTACCTGGGAGTTTCGTCCCTGACCGCCACGTGGAATATGCGCCTCATCAACCGGTATTGCCGGGAAGTGGCCGCCGGGGAGAAAAGCCGGACCCCCTGCCTGATCTCGCTTGCGATCACCGAGCCCGGCGCCGGAACCGACGTGGAAGAAATTGATTTAATGGACAAGGGGAATGTGACCTGCCACGCGGAAAAGGTTCCGGGGGGGTACAAGGTCAACGGGACCAAGGTGTTTATTTCCAACGGCCACTTGTCCACCTGGCATATCGTTATCGCCTATGCGGATCTGGACAGACCGTCGCACAACACGGTCACCTTTGCCGTAAAAACCGGAACGGTGGGTTTTTCCTTCGGGCGGAAGGAAAACAAGATGGGCCAGAAAGGGTGCCCGGCCAGCGAACTGGTTTTCAGGGACTGCTTCATCCCCGACGACCAGGTCTGCATCGACCCGGAACAGGTCCGGAAGAATTCCCGTTCTCCGAGGGAAGTCAGCATGCAGATGATCGATTACGTGGTCTCGGCCACCCGCGCCGGGGTGGGGGCGTTCGGCACGGGCGCGGCCCGGGGGGCTTATGAAGCAGCGCTGAAATTTGCCGCTGAAACCCGGGTCTCCGGCAAGCTGCTGATCAACCAGGAGTGGGCCCAGTGCATGCTGGCCGAAATGTACAAGAACATCGCCCTTTCCCGGCTCTCCTACGTGGAGACCAACTATGCCAACGGCCTGTACGGCTTTTTCCGCGAAATCCAGAAGAAGCCGATGTATTATTACTATAAAATGATGCCGGTCCGGTGGCTGGAAAAAATGGTCTCCCCCCTGTTTGAAAAACCGCAGGCCACTACCTGGTTCCGGAAAAAACAGATGGATGGGCAGACCGACGCGGAAATCCACCGGACCTCCGGGTGGGCATCCCTGTCGAAGTTTGCCGCCACCGATTTCGGCATTAAAAACTGCCACATGGCCCTGGAGCTGATGGGGCAGGCCGGGCTCCGCCACGACCAGGGGGCCGAGAAGATCCTGCGGGATGCCAAGCTCCTCCAGATCTATGAAGGGACCAACCAGCTCAACCGGTTGAACCTTTTCAAATCCCTTATTGCACCGGAATTTCCACAGGCCGTGGTATTTGATGAATAACCCCACCAGGTCGGGAGGCACCCCATGATCGCCGGAAAAGATAAAGAATTGAAACTGCTCGACAAGGCCTCGGCCGAATTTGCGAAAAAACAGCTTGTCCCCGAGCGCGACGTCAACGATAAGTACCCGTTCGGCCCGTTTTTCGATCATGTGCTTGAGAAAGCCCATGAACTTGAATTTTTCCGGGTCATGCTCCCGGAGGAATTCGGGGGTATCGGCCACGGGATCAGCGGATTCTGCATCGTGCTCTCCAATATCTGCCGGGAAGATGCGAGCCTCGGCGGTATCCTGTTCACCTGCACGGCGGCCCATGAGCTGCTGATCGCGGCCGGGGCCGGGGATCTGCTCCGGGAGATCGCGTCCGGTGCGGATGGCGCCCGGAAGTTCCTTGTCGCCTGCCCCGTATTCAACAATCCGTCCGAGATCGGGCATCTGGCCCGGGCACGGATGGAAAACGGCGGATGGCGACTTTCCGGCGCCATCGAGTACGTGGTCCTCGGCGGAATTGCCGGGCATGCGCTGATACCGGCCACAACCGGGGGCGACCGATATTCCTGGTTCCTGGTCGATCCGGCGGCGGAGGGGGTCGCCGGCAGTGCGCCGGTGCTCAGCCTGGGGCTTCATGCCTGTCCGGCCGTGGACATTGTGTTCGACAATGTCCCGGCCCGGCTTGTCGGGGCGCAGGGGGAGGGAAAGGCGTACTTTTCACAGATGGCCGAACGGATGCACCTTCCGGCCGCGGCCATGGCCTTGGGCATTATGAAGGGATCGTTCCGGGAAGCCTTCGAGTACACAAAAGGACGGATGCAGGGTGGCCGACGGATCGTCGACTGGTCGGAAGTCCGGATGATCCTGGCGGACATGGCCGTCAAGATCAAATGCGCGGAAATGATCCTTTCCCGGGGCTGCCAGGCCGCCGATGACAATGAAACCGGTTGGCAGGGTTGCGCCGCTGCCGCGTCCGTCCGCATCCAGGCCGATGCGTGCGATCTGACCACGGACGGGATCCAGCTCCTTGGCGGCGTCGGGTACATGAAGGATTACGGGCAGGAAAAGCGATTCCGGGATGCCAAACAGATCCAGGCTCTTTTAGGGCTTGCGCCTTTGAAGAAGTTGAATATTATCAATGAAATGATCCGGTAAGGCGAGGTGATCGCTTTCCCCGAGGAGTTCCCGGATATTTGTGCAGGTGCATCGAGAAAAAAAATCCAGAATGAAACAAAAATACGCTTGCTTTTTTCTAAAAATGGTTTAACATTGTTTTCAACTGTAAGGGCCTGCGCTTGATTGGCGGGCCGGTTTCGCTCTGAAGGAACGACCCGTTTTTTATAAGTGGCACCCTCCAGTGTGTGAGACCGTGAGAATAACAATGAGAAAGGAGGATAGTCACTATGAAAAACGGAATTGTAAAATGGTTTAACGACAGCAAGGGTTTCGGCTTCATCGAACAAGAAGACGGACCGGACGTATTCGTTCATTTTTCCGCAATCCAGTCAAATGGTTTTAAGTCGCTGAAAGAAGGCGACAGAGTGACCTTTGAAGTGGAACAGGGCAAAAAAGGCCCGGCCGCGGTTAATGTTTCGGTTGTCTAAGCTGCAAAAGTTTTAATTGAAAAGGCGTTTTCCCAACGGGAAAACGCCTTTTCTTTTTGAAGGTTTCATAAAAAGCTCAACATCTGCGTTGCGCTGCATCCCTCGTCATTTACATACATGTACGACTGAGTACGCTGCATTCCTCAGGATTTGCGGCGCCTTGATTTTGAGCTTTTTACTTTGCCATCTCAAACTGACTTTGCAAGTTCATCTTTTTGGACTCCAAAGAAAAACCCCGCCTGAACGGCGGGGTTTTTCTTTGGAGTCCAATCAATCTGTTTGTCTGTCTACATCAATCCATCAGGGAGCCGATAAAACAACCGCCGCCACTGCTGCCACCGCCGCTTGTGTTATCGGGGGTGGTGTCATCGGCCGTGAGCACGAGGGCGCTCGGATCGACGATGATCCCGTTTGCCTCGCCGTCATCATCCGTGAGCGGGTCACCGTCGGTGAGCGTCACGATGATGGTGTTGTCGAGTTCACCCCGCACAAAACTGATCGATCGCCATCCGTTGCCGTCGATCTTGTAGAAAGCCGCATTCTCCGGCAGCGCTTCCGGAAAAACGAAGGTCACCTCGGCCTGGGTGCCCGGGGTCAGCCCGGTGATATTATAGCTGAACACACCGTAGGGGCAGGTTCCCGTCGGTCTGCCGGTCTGCGGCACGGTCGTATCGGTGTCCAGGAGATTGCGGATCTCGAAGAGTTCGCCGCAACAGGTGAAAAATCCCATGAATCCCCCGTTGACACCTTGGAAGCGGATCGAATCCGGGTCATTGAAATCAAGCACCCCGTCGCCGTCAAGGTCGGTGTCGGTCGATTCCAGCGAATCGGGTATTCCGTTGCCGTTAGTATCCGGGTCGATGATGATGTCGACCGTGTCCGTACCGGTCAGCCCGGTGTGGTCTTGGACGGTCAGCTGGAACGTCAGGGGGGTCGGCGTATCAATCGGAGGCGCTGTGAAGGTCGGCTGTACCGCGTGAATGTCGGACAGGGTGACGGCTGGTCCGGCGGTCTGGGTCCAGGTGTAGAGCCCGATCCCGTCGTCCGGGTCCGAAGAGCCCGAACCGTCCAGGGTCACGGTTTCGCCCGGTATGACTGGCCGGTCTGTCCCGGCGCTGGCGATTGGGGGCTGGTTTGTGGCCGCCGTGTTGTTGACGGTTATGGTCACGGTATCGGAGTCCATGATGGCGTTGTCATCCTCGACCGTGAGTGTAAAGGACAGAGAGGTCTGGTCGTCGACCGCCGGGGCCACGAAGGTCGGCTGGGCCGCATGGATGTCCGAAAGGGTTACCGCGGGACCACCTGCCTGTTCCCAGGTGTAGGAAAGGACGGCAGCATCCGGGTCTGAGGATCCCGAGCCGTCGAGCGTGACCATTTCCCCCTCGTTTACCGTCTGGTCCGGGCCGGCATCGGCGTTCGGGGGATTGTTGCTGGCCGTTACGTTTACGGTTACCGTATCGGTTCCCGTTTTTCCTTCATTATCGGTAACAATCAGCCGGAAGGTAACCGACCCGCTGGCCATGGGGGCGGTGAAGGTCGGTTGCGGCGACGTGCTGTCCGAAAGGGTAATGGCTGAAATCAGGGCGGTATCGCCATCGATCGGGAGCCACCGGTAAGATGCGATCGTTCCGTCCGAATCAACCGACCCGGTACCGTTCAGTGTGACCGTGTCCCCGCCGGAAACCGTCTGGTCCGGACCAGCGTCCGCAACCGGTTCACCTTGTTCAATCTGACCGGAGGCCTGTCGGATGCCGATTCCGAGGTACAGGGGATTGGTTATGGTGAACAGGTTTCCCGCGGGGGAGAGATTTATCTGCCCCCCCTGTTTTCTCCCGGCAGGATAATCAGTGAGAGTAGCGGTGTACTGGCTACCGCTCGGTGACACCACCACGGTGCCATTGATCGGTGCCCCCTTGATGGGGCATTCCTGGCAGGTGCAACTGTCGCAGGTGGTGTCTTCCTCGATCAAGGTGGATGTGCCGTCTTCATTTACGGTGAAATTTGAGATAAAAGATGCGGCGTCATTCTGAACGTTATCTTCACCCAGCATATAATAACCGAAATCGTCCAGGTAGTATTTGCCAGCGATATCCGCCACAGTGAGCGCGTTTTGCCCCTGGCGGACCCCGATGAGGAAGGCCTGCGTGTTATCCGCGGTGCTGGTTTCCACGGCAACAAAAACATTTCCGTCCCCGGAGATCATTCCCTGCATCCCGTCAACGATGTCGACGACGGCGCCGCTCGTCATATCCACGGTCAACTGCCCGTTGGCCGCGACCGCACAGGTGAGTGCATAATCGCCGGTGAGCGGTTGCGCCGTTTCGGTGAATTGACCGGAAAGAAGCCCCGGCGAAGCCTCAAACGTCCCGGAGTTTGTATTGATCAGCCAACCCTCTTCGGCGGGTGTCTGATAGAAAATGAACAGATTGTAACTGCCGGTCAACACCGCATCCGTTAACCCTGACGACTCCCGGATCGCTAAGATCAGGTCCGGCATACCATTATTGGAGACGAAAACGGTTTCCGCCAGAACCAGGTAACTGCCGTCCGTGGAGACCGCCCCTTTAGCATCCCCGAAAGGAGAGTCTTCGTTCACCTTGACGCTCACCCTTCCATTTCCCCAGTATGTAGTGTAGAAGGCGGTTCCGCTGGAAGCAGCCGGAAAAATCTGATCATAGGTGTACTGCCCGGCCCCATTGAAGGTCAGTCTTTTAAAGGAGGTGTGAATCTTGCTGTTGTTTTTATCCTTGATCTCGGCGGCATAATAGGTGCCGTCAAGATCCGTTTCGGTAATAATCTGAGCGAACGACGACTTGCCGGTCGCGGTAAAAAAAAAGATGGCGGCAAATACGATAAAGACGGTTTTTAGAATTTTCATACACCCTCCTGGTTCCTGTGATTGAATAGATAATGAAAAAGAAATCGTAGAAAGTTAAGGGTGCAAACCCGCTCACATGGAATTGCAACCGCTTGTCGATGAAAAATATTTCTTTTACGAATCCGCTTGTCAAATGCGGGACGGAAATATTTTATCGAAAAAAATAGGACATGATTGATGGGAGACGCATGTTCCGGGAGGGAAAATGAATAGAAGACCTAATGGTTTTTTTTTCTGAAAAGAGGATAAGTTTGACTCTGATCGAATTGCCTGGTCATGCCCCCCACCGGTTTCCGGCAGGGGGCACGAAGAAACCCGTCTGCATGCATCAATGCATCAGGGAGCGGATAAAGCAACCGCCGCCACTGCTGCCACCGCCGCTTGTGTTATCCGGAGTGGTGTCATCGGCCGTGAGCACGAGGGCGCTCGGATCGACGATGATCCCGTTTGCCGTGCCGTCATCATCCGTGAGCGGGTCGCCGTCGGTGAGCGT
>Ga0209347_1006443_pt1 | contig 10395 bp, 5 predicted proteins | sample AutmiccommuBRH23_FD_187382 | JGI IMG/M metagenome (GOLD analysis project Ga0209347, IMG submission 187382) | Deep subsurface microbial communities from Mt. Terri, Switzerland - Autotrophic microbial communities BRH/23 (SPAdes) (version 2) | ecosystem: Environmental > Aquatic > Deep subsurface >...
AAGCTACATGTACATGTTAGATAATTGAATCAGGATAAATACATAAACCTTTAAAATTACCAAATTTATGAGAGACAAGCAAATATTTTTATTGATTTTGCTGATGTCGCTGATTGGCTATCACATGATGGCACAACAGGGTAATCAGTTAACTGTAACGGGTGTAGTGGCTGACAATCAAGATGTCGCTCTACCCGGCGTAACCGTTCTGATACAAAACACAAGCCATGGTACTATCACAGATGCTGATGGAAGATATACTGTCTCAGTTCCAAATGAAAGGAGTATTCTTGTTTATTCTTTTATCGGATATCAAACAGAGGAAGAGGTAGTGGGCAACAGGCGGGTGATTGACATAACCCTTCAAGAGTCGGTTACTGAATTGGAAGAGATGGTGGTAGTCGGATATGGTGAACAGAAAAAAGAGAGTGTAGTGGCAGCCATATCAACTATCAACGCAACCGGCCTGAAGCAGACTCCAACATCCAATCTGGGTGTTGCACTGGCAGGCAGATTACCCGGACTAACCGTCATACAACGCTCAGGGGTTCCGGGAGGAGAATCCATGGAGTTTTACATTCGAGGGCGGAGCACTGTCAATGGCCAGCAACCGTTGACCTTGGTCGATGGTGTGGAAAGAGATTTTCAAGCGTTGGATCCCCGGGAGGTAGAGACAATTTCCGTTCTTAAAGATGCTTCTGCAACCGCTATTTATGGGGTGCGGGGAGCCAATGGTGTGATTATGGTTACAACTCGTCGTGGAAAATCGGGTAAACCCCTGATAGATGTCACCATGGAGCAAGCATGGCAATCGCCAACCCGTCTTCCGGACATGGTATCCGCATATGACTATGCCCTGTTGCGTAATCAGGTTGAAACACAGAATAACAGAGAACCAATCTATAATGATTACGCTCTGGAACGGTATCGACTGGGAGATCATCAAGAGCTATACCCCACCCGAGACTTTGTAAACGAATTTATACGGGACTACTCACCTATGCAGAAGGTGAATGTGAATATCAGTGGAGGTTCTGATAAAATGCGATACTTTACAACGGTAGGTTATCTTTACCAGGAGGGGGTTTTTGAAACCGAAAAATATAAAGAGTATGACTATGACCCGCAGTCGAAAGCGAATCGTGTCAACTTCAGATCAAACTTCGATATAGACATCACAGATAACTTAAGGATGTTTCTGAACCTAAGCGGGTTCATGCAAAAGAAGAACGATCCGGTCATTGTACCGCACAATGATGCCTATCTGAATGATGTTGCCGGCTACTCAATTGTAATAGGATCACTGTTGCAGACACCCAGCAACTACCATAACGATATTACTCCCGACGGAGAGGTATTGACAAATTCTTTAAAAGGTGGCAACATAAACAATGTTCCCTATGGTATGCTCAATCGCACAGGTTTCCGTAATACGCAAACCAACCAAATCACGGCAACACTCGGGGTTGAACAGAGCCTGGCATTTCTACTGGAGGGTTTGTCAGCCAGAGTGATTGCCTCCTATGACGCTTTTTCAAGTAACCAACAAGTAAGGCAGCGCACGTTCCAGTTATACGAGGCGGTAGAAGATCTGTCTGCCCCCGACTCTGTACGATACGAGCCAACAGGAACCAATGCAAATACACCGTTATCTGATGCACAACATCAAAGGTTTAACAATCTGTTCAATGTGGATGCTTCGTTGAACTATGCACATACATTTGATATCCATGATGTTACAGCGATGATCCTGTTTAACCGTTATCAGCGTGTGGTCAACATTGAGTTGCCCTTCAATTATATCGGGTTGGTGGGACGTGCTACGTACAGCTTTGACAGGAAATACCTGGCCGAAGTAAACTTTGGATACAACGGTTCCGAACAGTTTGCACCCGGTAAAAAAATTGGATTCTTTCCATCCTTATCTGTGGGATGGTTACCTACCGAAGAAGACTTCATGCAATCGTCAGATGACTGGCTGGACTTTTTAAAGCTTCGTGCCTCCTTTGGTCAGGTTGGTAATGACAACATGAATGGTTCTCGTTTCGCCTTTTTAACGTTATGGTCGGGTAGTTATGAATCTCAGATTGGCAATACACAACTTCAATGGGAGAAAGCCAATAAATTCAATGTCGGACTGGAGAGCCGGTTTTTAGGAAATTTTGGTTTTGATGCCGATGTTTTTTATGAAAGACGCAACAATATCTTAATTGCCGCAGACGGGTTGGTCCCCACAGGTGTTTTTGGTACGGGCGGTGTTTACGTCTCCGGCATCATTCCGAAAATAAATGCAGGTGTTATAGATAACAGAGGATTTGAATTGACGGCTACTTATCAAAATCAATTCAGCCGTGATTCCTATCTAGATATTAGGGTAAACGGGGCGTTTAACCGCAATGAAATCATCAACCTGAGTGAGGTTTTGCTACCTGAAGATTACGCTTATCGTTTGCGTAGTACGGGGTTCAGGTTAGGACAGCATTTTGGTTATGAAACAGCTGGTTTTTTCAACACTGAACAAGACCTGATAGATTGGTATGATCAATCCGAATTGGGAGCAAATCCCAAATTAGGAGATTTGAAGTACAAAGATCAAAATGGAGATGGCATTCTCAATGAGAAAGACATGGTTCCCATTGGTGACCCTGAAATCCCTGAATGGACTTTTGGAGCAGGGCTCAGTTATCAGTATAAAAATTTCGATTTCAGCATGATGTGGCAAGGGGTCGCTGCCAGAAGCTACTTGCTCACCGGACAGAAGATCTGGGAAACCTATAACTTCAACGAATGGCACAAAGAAGCATGGAATATCGATCGGTACAACAGCGGTCAGAAGATCACCTATCCACGGTTAGAGCCTGGAAGCAATGCCAGTAAGCTCCCTGCCGATTTCTGGTATGCAAACGGTAGCTATATCCGATTGAAAAATGTTGAACTAGGATACACGTTACCCAAAAGCATCTCCACGCTGATTGGTGCATCATCCTTGCGTATTTATGCCAACGGGCTCAATCTGTTGACATTTGACAACTATCCGGTGAAATATCAGGATCCTGAACAGAGCTCCGAATTGATCTATCCGGTTTTTAAAACCGTCAACTTTGGATTGAATTTGATGTTTTAATGTAACAAAAAGTAAATCAGAAGAATTATGAAAAATAAAATATTGATATTCTGTATCACGTTTTCACTGTTGATCCAATTCGGATGTGAAAGTGCTTTGGAAAGAACACCTGATTCTCAGATAACACTGGATAAAATTTTGTCCAACTACGGGCGTACGCAAGGGCTGCTTGATGCAGCATACGGAGAGATCTATCTCAACAGAGATCAAATCAGTTTCGTTCACAATACATTTGATGCATTGACCGATAATGCTTTTTGGGCAGCCAATTACAACGCGTATGAATGGCATAACGGATCGCTTTCTCTCAGTAACCCTGTGATCAACTGGCCCTGGGTCTCTCCGAGTGAGCAGCTATGGCCCGATTTCTGGAGAGGCATCAGACTGGCCAACAACGCGATCAAATATCTTCCGCTATCCACGGCAATCACGGAACAGGAGCGTAATACCTGGATCGCCGAGGCTCGGGTACTTCGTTGCTGGTTCTATATGAACCTGATGGAGTTTTATGGCCCCGTACCCTGGGTAGAGGAGCCCTTTGATGCCAATTACGGTGGTTGGAACGAGCTGGCCCGCCCCACATATGATGAGCTCTCCACCAAAATATCAGATGAACTGATGGAGATTATCAATTCAGGCATCCTACCCAAGAGGCAAACCCCGAGTCAGGGACGTCATGTGGACAATGGGGTTGCTTACGCTATTCGTGCCCGTGTACTTCTTAACAATGCCAGTATCCTGAATAATCCCGAAAAAGATAGGGGCAAATGGCAGCGTGCGGCAGATTCGGCATTGGATATTATCAACATGTCAGAGTATAGCCTAGTGCCCATGTCAGAGTACAAGAAACTGTTTACCGGTGCATTCCAGACTCATGTCGATGAAATCATATGGCGATCATGGGCAGATAATGGACACATCAACAATACCAATGGGGTGAATGTCGGTGCTTATCCTTATGCTTCAATAAACAACATGTGGAATTGCGGGGAATCTCCATCACAGGAGCTGGTCGACTGTTTCGAAATGAGTAACGGTGTGCTACCTGTTACCTACAACGATGCAACCCATACCAGTGTTACAGTCTCACCCGAGGCAGCGGCGCTAGGCTATAGCGAAGAGCAAGGTGGCGATCCCTATTCCAACCGTGACGCCCGCTTCTATGCGAACATTCTGTACAACATGGCCGATTACGGCGTTCCCTATAATTGCACAGAACCCTATATCATTGAAACTTTCGTGGGAGGCAGGAACGGTTTCAATGATGTAATTTCACAAGAAACCACCCGTTCCTGTACCGGGTATTACAGTAGAAAAGACAAACAGATAAAATTCTGGGGTCCGGGCGGCAGTAGTGGAGCCGAACCAACTCACTGGGTCTTTTTCCGTTTAGCTGAATTTTATCTCAACAGAGCGGAAGCGCTTTGTGAACTTGATGATTTTGATGGTGCCATGGAGATGCTAAATGTCATAAGGGAACGAGCCGGACAACCTAAGATTCAGGATGTCCCGGGGTTTGTAAGAAATTACGACTTCCTTATGTCACGTATACGCAATGAAAGACGTGTAGAGTTCTGTATGGAAGGATGGAGATTTCATGACCAGCGCAGGTGGAAAATCCTCGATCAGACCAATAGATTTATTACCGGTATGAGAATTACCAAAGATGGAAGCGGGGTATTTCATTACCAACGTAAAAAGATCCGTGATTACAATTCCTACTCCGATCAATATTTGGTAATGCCTATTCCCCTGGAAGATGCCAAGAAGATGACCGGAATGACACAACCACCGGCGTGGCAGTAAAATGCAAAAAAAATGATCATTAAAAAAAATACTGAAATGAAAAATATAAAACATTCACTATGTTTCTTCGGGATAATGCTGATCATCTCATCATTTACCTCTTGTATCGATGATGATAACCTGAGTGGCCCGGCTACGGTTTCCGATTTAATCGCATACCCAGGGAGAAACCGGGTCAAACTGGAGTTCACTGCACCGGTCGAGGCAACGCATGGCAGGGTATTTTACGGGAAAGGGAACTACTATGATTTCTCAATCGACAGAAGTGAACCGAGCCAGTCCGTAATGGTTGAAGAATTATCCGAGCAAGAGCAAATCATTCGTGTGGTAACCTTTAATGCCGACAGCATTACATCTGATCCGAAAGGAGTAAAAATCAAAATTTTTGGGGAAAGATACCAGGGAAGTTTATCGAACAGGACATTAATTAATCAAAGTACCCTTTCTCCCACTTCCATTGATATGATGTTCGGTAACGCAAAAGAGGATGAGGTGGAAGTAAGAGTGATTTATAAAAACAGTTCCGGCCAAAATGACAGCACGATCGTGCCGCCTGGACAAAATATAATCACCATAGAAGACATTGATTTAAGCGAAACGTACTATTTTTACACTGTCTATTCACCCGCGCCGGAATCAATTGATTACTTTTATACTTTACCCCTGGATGCAAAGATTGCAGCTATGCAAAACTTCGAAAAGGAAAAATGGATAATAGGCGATTTTTCGGATGAGAACCCGGGCAGCGATGGTGTTTGGGGTTTATCTGCCAACATCATTGATAACGACGCAAAAACCTCATGGCATTCAATAAAAGGCGAGATGCCCCATTTCATCACTGTAGACATGCAATCGGATAAGCTGATGAATGGTTTCTATTTTGTTCAGACACAGGATTTGAATGTGAGACATCTGGCCAGAGAATTCAAATTTGAGACAAGCGTCGACAATCAAAACTGGACAGTTGCAAAAGAAGGTGAGTTCGCGAATGATCGCTTTAGACAGAGCTTCGAGTTTGCAGAACAGGTAGCCGCGCGATACTTCAGGATCACCATACTAGACAGCTACGAAGATGACGGCTACTCGCATATAGCAGAAATTGATCTCTTCAATGATGAGAATATCAGTGGAGAAAACGGCCCACGTGAAATTCCATTGGAGAATGCAAGCAAACCCTTCAGAGGCGATGGCTCCGATCTTTTCCCTGCTGTTGGTGCCGGAAGAATGCAGAAAGTCGACGGCTGGACGCACAATCAAAATGCATACATCAGCTACGACAACGGAACATTTGCACTCTGGTCAGCAGCAGTATGGGGCATTTCGGATGTCAGCAATGGCAAAATATATCAAACGCTCGAACTCCAACCCGGAAATTATACGCTAAACATTGATGCAGGGCATACTACGAATGATTTATGTGCAGACGTCTATGGATTGGTAGCCGTCGGGGATAACCTTCCCGATTTCCCAAATGTCACAACCAGTCAATCGGTTCTTGGGTTCAGTGATCTGGTTGCCAATAAAGAATCCATCAATGCAATTTCATTCACGCTCGAAACAAGTACAATCATTTCACTCGGTGTTGTTTACAACACACATAGTATTTATGAGTCGTTGGGCATACCCTGGAGTGATTTTATCATCAACGGGTTCTCTTTGGCATTGAATCCATGATAAATGGCCGGCAAATCTACCATCACCCGAACCATAAATGGGGAGGGGTGATGGTAGTTCGAATATGAGTGGACATCCCAGCGCTCGATACATGATGATTAAAACTATTTTGAGATGAATTGGAAGAAACAGATCCTGCTCTCCTTACCTGTTCTGAGTCTGATAACACTCTTTGGCTGTCAGTCGACAGAGCAGAGAGATCAAGCGAAGATCAGTGAACAGGAGCGATCACAGATGCGTCTCACTGGCACCGATGCACTGGGAAGAGAAACAAAACCGTCGTTGAAAAAGAGAGACCGAAACAAAACCGTGGGCCTGTTCTATTCACTCTGGCTGGGGCATCATAATGAAGGGATATACGATATCCAGAAGCTGCTCGACAGTAACCCCGATGCACTCCACGATCCCGATAACAGTCTGGAAAGCCCTTCAGGTAAATTTCACTTCTGGGGTGAACCCCTCTATGGATACTATAATATGAAGGATCCGTGGATCGTAACACGCCATATCGAGTTACTAACCAATGCCGGGATCGATTATCTCTGTTTAGACGCAACCAATACCGTCATCTATCCGGAACAGGCAAAGAACCTGTTCTCCATGTTACTCAAGTTTCAGTCACAGGGGTTCGATGTACCAAATATTGTTTTCTACACGAACTCAAGTTCAGGAACAACCGTGGATAACATCTACAATACATTTTACAAATCGGGCGATTATGAAGATATTTGGTTCAAACCGGTAGCTAAACCCTTGATTATCGGAATTACCGAAAACAACAACAACGCTTCCGACATGTTGAAGTACCACACGTTTGATGACTACATCAAACCAGCGATGAAAGAGTACTTCGACGTGAGAGAATCGCAGTGGCCCAATGGAGATTACAATGAAGATGCCATTCCCTGGATGAGCTGGCAATATCCCCAGTGGAACCACAAGGGATCTGTAGCGGTGCCCGTTTCACAACACAGCCACACTGTAGTGTTTGCAAGCAGCATGCATGATGAGTGTAGCAGAGGGTATAACAATGTTACCAAAGTGGTTGAACATGACTGGACAACGGGGGCTAACTTTCAAACAATGTGGAACACAGTTTTTGATCACATCAGTGAGATCAACAATGTCCTGGTTACCTCTTTCAACGAATGGATGGCAATCAAATACGCCAACGAAGGAATCGTTTTCTTCGTGGATGTGTACAACCATGAGTTTTCCAGAGATATCGAAATGATGAAAGGAGGGTATAACGATAACTTTTACATGCAGTTGGTACAGAATAGCAGAAAATTTAAGTTCGAAGAGGGGGAAGAAATCAACAAGAAAAGAAAGAAAATTCAGATCAGCGAGATGGATGAATCTGCGTGGAAACAAGCATCTGCTTATCTTGATTTCGCGGGTGACGCTCTGGCAAGAAACTACATCAATGCAGCAGGAACAGACAGGTACATCGACAATAGCAACCGTAACGATATCGTGGAAATAAAAGTGATACACGACAAGAGTACCCTTTATTTCAGGATCACAACACTGAATAAGATCACACCTCATCATGGTGAAGATCTGAACTGGATGACAATTTTATTGCAATCAGAAGGTACGGTCGGAGATACATCATTTGAAAGATACCAGTATATCATAAACAGGAAACCAAAAGAAGACGGGTTCACCTCTATAGAGAAATCAACAGGAGGTTACAACTGGGAGGAAATTGGGAGTGCGCGTTATCATCTGGATGACAATACGGTACAAATAGCAATTCCACTGGCATCCCTTGGTTTAACCAGGAACAGCGGTAAGATTGCTTTCAAGGTGAGCGACAATGTTACACGATATGATGATATTATGGACTATTACGTCACAGGTGACAGTGCTCCCCTGGGAAGATTAAATTTCAGTTATCGCTATCAATGATCGTGAAGAAATAGAATAAGCATACTTTCATACCAGACATTTACATTAATAGATAACATCAATCCTTAAAATTTATTGAACATGAACCAGAGTAAAATGATCGAACAGTCCTATTCAGTAGCCAAAGAACGCTACGAATCATATGGCATCGATACCGATGAAGTATTAAAAATAATGCAATCATTGCCCATTTCCATCAATAGCTGGCAAGCGGATGATGTAATAGGCTTTGACAATGAAAGTGCGAAACACTCCGGAGGAAACGTTGTAACAGGAAACTATCCCGGGAGAGCACGTAACATTGATGAAGTACAACAAGACATGGCAAAAGTGTGTTCACTCGTTCCCGGCACACAACGTATCAATGTCCAGGCATCCTATGGCCATTTCGAAGGAAAAATTGCGGATAGAAATGAACTGGAACCCAGGCATTTCCAAAAATGGATGCAATGGGCCCAAGAAACCGGTGTGAAGTTGGATTTTAACACTACCTTCTTTTCACATCCTAAAAGCGGGAATTTGTCCCTGGCAAACCCAAATAGTGAAATACGTGACTTCTGGATAGAGCATACCAGGAGAGTACGCTGGATCGCCGACGAAATGGGAAAATATCAGGATAACCCATGTTGGGTAAATGTTTGGGTGCATGATGGCTCCAAAGATACACCCGTGAATGCACTATTATACAGGACACTTCTAAAAGAGGCATTAGACGAAGTCTATAAAACGAAGTACGACAATCTCGTCGACTGTCTGGAAGCCAAGCTTTTTAGCATCGGTGCGGAAAGTTACACCGTGGGATCGTATGATTTTTATCTGGGTTACTGTGCCATGAATAATGTTGCCATTACATTGGATACAGGTCATTTCCATGCAACGGAAAGCGTGGCCGATAAGATCTCAGCCATTTCGTTATTCGTCCCTGCTTTTATGTTGCATATCAGTCGCCCGGTTAGATGGGATTCAGATCACGTGGTTACGATGAACGACGATACACTGAATTTAGCCAGGGAAATTATCCGTTGTGGTGTGCTGGATAGAACAAATGTAGGTCTTGATTTTTTTGATGCCTCCATCAATCGTGTCGGAGGGTATATCGTTGGAACCAGATCTACTCAAAAATGTTTCATGCAAGCCATGTTAGAACCCATCAGGAAGCTCCGTGAATACGAGTCGAGCAATCAATTGTTCGAACGTTTAGCTTTGCTGGAAGAAGCAAAAGGTTTACCATGGAATGCTGTTTGGGACTATTTCTGCCTGACCAACAATGTCCCGGTTGGTGACTCATTTATCAAAGAGGTTCATCAGTATGAAAAAGATGTAACCAATAAAAGAGATTAACATATTGTATGTGTAAAACAATGATTCAAAACGCTTCTCTGCCGGAAACGTATTGATTGCATCACCGCCATCAAACCGAACAGATAATGAAATGATCAACTGGTTCAAGAACTCATTGCGCTTGCAGCCATTGTTGCTTTACGCAGAATCATGTTTTTTTTAGCGAACGTTAGTGAATGATAAAACAGGATATAACGGCTGGTTGTCCGTTTGATGAAGAGGATAATTACCCTGACTGGATAAGCAGAAGCTATTTGCGAGGTATGATTACAGATTAACAACATAAAAAATTCATGGATATAAATTACAAGAAAGTAACTATAAAAGATGAATCGGCAATCCCTCAGAACAGGAAGGTTTCATTTATCGTTTTGGTTGGATTGTTCTTCATCTGGGGTTTTATTATCTCCATGAATGATATATTGATTCCCTATCTGAAAGAGGTCTTTGAATTGACTTTTTTTCAATCAATGCTGGTTCAGTTTTCGTTTTTTGGCTCCTTTTTTATCGGATCACTCTTTTATTTTATAATTTCG
>Ga0209347_1006444_pt1 | contig 10394 bp, 8 predicted proteins | sample AutmiccommuBRH23_FD_187382 | JGI IMG/M metagenome (GOLD analysis project Ga0209347, IMG submission 187382) | Deep subsurface microbial communities from Mt. Terri, Switzerland - Autotrophic microbial communities BRH/23 (SPAdes) (version 2) | ecosystem: Environmental > Aquatic > Deep subsurface >...
AGCTCAGGTTCTTTCGGGCAGCATATTTTATCCACCAATAACAAGAACAATTTTTTTAAGGTAATCAAGTGGATAGATCTTGATTTTCATAATCTGAATGTAGGCGGAACCTTTGTCAGTCCTATCAGTTCCATTGAAAACACTGAATTTGATTATTTAATTATAGCTACTATAAACCCATCGAATTATGACGCCATCAAAGCTGAATTGAGCCTTATGGGGATAGATGAGAAGAAAATTGTGAGGATAAACACAGATGAAAAGGAAATCAGTGGTTTACTGGATCGCCTGGGCTTTGATGGTGACTTTAAATTTCCGGAAACCAGACTTTATAATTGACAGGCTTACGTCTTCCGGAAATATGACCATTGCCAGGATAATGATGATTTTATAAGAAATCAAACTATTTTACGAATGAAAAAAATTATGATACTCGGTGGGAATCCGGAAACGGGAATCCTGGTAGACAGGGCAATTTCCATGGGTTTGTATACGATAGTCGTAGACATGAGCCATGGTTCGCCGGCAAAAGAAAAAGCATCAGAAAGTTATGATATAAATGTTTTTGAGGTTGATAAAATTGTGGAGCTGGCGAAAAAGCTTAACGTCAATGCCGTTATGGTTGGCGTGGCGGATATTTTGGTAAAGCCCTACCGGGAAATCTGCGAGAAGCTGAATATCCCTTGTTATGTCAGCAAGGAAGCCGTGGATGCATTTTGCAGCAAGGATGGCTTTAAAAGGTATTGCAATGAATTTAACATTCAGGATATCCCGGGTATTTATTTAAACAAAAAATCAGAGATTGAAAAACCAAAGGGCCTTGATTATCCGCTGATGATCAAACCGGTGGATAGCGGCGGGGGAGTTGGCATGAAGATTTGCTGGGACGATTCAGAATACAAGGAATCGGTAAAAACCGCCCTGGAGTTTTCAAGAAAAGGGGTGGTCCTGGTTGAAAAATACATGGATTGCGATGATATGGCCTCCTACTATACTTTCAGGAATGGGGTCCCTTACATTTCGGCACTGTCTGACAGGTTTACCACCAAAAAACAGGGTGATGTCAGCCCGGTATGTATCGGTGCTATATTTCCTTCCAGATATGCGGATTTGTATGCCAGGCAGGTCCATCCAAAATTATGCGAACTCTTCAAGGTATTGAATATCCAGAATGGCATCCTCAATATCCAGTTTTTTGTGGAAAACAATATTATTTATGCCTATGATCCGGGATTCAGGCTTCAGGGGGAAGCACCGGACATCTATGTAGCGCACATCAATGGTTTTGACCACAGGGAAATGCTTATCAATTATGCTTTTACAGGGGTTTTCGGAGAAGATGACCTGCCTGAAAAAAATGATTATATGTTCCGGGGCAAAATTGCCTGTACAATCTGGGTGCTGCTTACAGATGGTAAGATTGATTCCATCCAGGGTTTAGATGCGATAAAAGAGGATGAAAACGTTGTTTTTGTTTTAGAGCGGTTTAAAAAAGGGGATTCCGTGCCGGAAGAATGGCTGGGGACAGAAAAACAGGTATTTGCCAGGATTTATGTGGTGGCCGGTTCTATTGTGGAGTTGAACAGCAAGATCCTCGAATTTAAAAACCTGCTAAAGATAACAGATACCAAGGGAGATGACATGATCCTGGATTGGCTGAAGCCTTTCGATGAAAACTATTATAATCATGAAAGCTAGTAGCGGGCGAACATGCAGGATTTCATGAATTGCAAGACTTGTATATGACAACTGTTATGGCATCGCTAGTTCAGCCAATCAGCTGGTATGAAGTAATTTATCCCATAAAACTGTCATGCAACAATTTTATTTGGTGAACTTGCAGGATCCGATAATTTTGGGGCGGGTTTTATGGAATTAAACCATAGATCCGGATGTGGAGATATAAGCCAGATAATTTCAGGCTTATGGAATCAAAACGGTTTTAAGAAGACATTTTCAGAATATAACCTCACAACTTAACCAGGATTTTAATGAAATTAAGTATAGTTATTCCGTTATACAATAAGGAAAAATATATTGCCCGCTGCCTGGACAGCCTGCTGGTTCAGGACCTGTCTCCCAATGAATACGAAATTATAATTGTTGACGATGGCTCAAAGGATTCAGGAGGTCTGATTGCCCGGGATTATGCCGGGAAACATGCCAATATTCAATTCATCAGCCAGGAAAACGCGGGCCCGAGTGCTGCCCGGAACAGGGGCCTCGAAGCGGCAAAAGGAGCGTACATTTATTTTCTGGATGCGGATGATTTCCTGGCTGCAAATGTTTTGAAATCTCTCGTTGAATTAGCTGAGAAAAATAAACTGGATATCCTGGAATTCAATACAAAGGAAACCAAAGACGGTGAATTGCCTGATTCGCTTCCACAAAATAATCAGGATTTAGCCGTACCTGTCGTGGATGGTATTACATATATTGCGGATCATGATTTCAGGAACGAAGCCTGGCGCTATATAGTTAGCAAAAGCTTTTTGACGACTACGGGAATAAAGTTTATAGAAGGTACCTTATATGAAGATGCTATTTTTACTGCAAGTCTCTTTTTAAAAGCCAACAGGATATCGAAGGCAGACCTGGATGTTCACCGTTATGTTATTGTGGAAAATTCCATAGTTACAAGTAAGGACGCGGCTCATAACTTAAAATTCATTCATGGGATGACCTATGCCAATGAAATAATTTATGATTTGATCAAAAGCCTGGACACTTCGCATGTAAAATACAACGAAGTGGTAAAAAAATTGAAGGCAAGGCAGCAGGCTTTTGTATTTGCCCTTATCATAAGGACGTTCAAGTATCGCCTCCTTGACCTTAAGGACCTTAAAAAAACATTGGTAAAGATGAATAAGCTGGGAGCTTATCCTATTAATCCCAGGATAGGAACTATTGGAAACGGCAGCCCTATTTACAACATGGTCTTTGTGCCTATTTTTAATAGCAAGTCTTTCCTGTTTTTAAGTATAAGACTCAGGAGGTTAATCCCGTCACGCTAAACACGTTTTGCAGGCGGCTCTAAGTGGGCTGCAGGTTAAATTGCGCAGCTGCGCTCTATTTTCCCGAACTAAAATAATTAAACACGAATGGGTTTTCCCTGTACCCATAAAGAGCAATAAAACATTCTTCCCTTCTGTATGCCCGGAAAACTTATAAATGGTGGTCTTAAATCTGTAGATGGATAAAAAACAGGAACATTCAGAAGGAAGGGGCATGCCCTTTGTTTTATAATGTCGTGCCTCCGGCATGGTGAAGTACCCCCCTCAAAAGGCATCGGACATACTCAATTCAGGGAATAAAAACGGTTTGACGGTCAGGCCATTCATAAATAAAAAACCAATGAGGAAGGTAACTGGATTTTCTACAGGTAAAATTACAGGGCCTCTGCAAGCATTGTCAATTGAAAGATTTAATAAGAATAGTTCCAACAATCACATTTCCTGCTTTAATGATAATGAGAAAGGGTATTTTCTTAACGGAATGAATCAATTTTAAATAAATTGTGAGATAATGTCTGGTTTATAGGAAAAGTAACTTTGTTAATACATCCGATGGTGGTGGTTTCTAAATACTGACCAGCATTGTTAACATTACATTACTTTGTTCTATAACACGTTTTGAAACAATTATGGCCCGGTTAAAGATTTTCAATAAAAGGCTGAATGGCGTACCTTTGCAGTTTATACCAACTCCTAAACTGATATGGAAAAATGGATTTATTGTAAATTGCCATTGTGACCCTTCGGGCAAAACAAAAGCGTACATGGTTGAAATAATAGAAGAAAGGGATGAATGGGGCGAGCTTATCAGCGGATTTGAGGATTCAGACTTTTATCATACCTATGATTATCATCAGGTATCTAAAAATCCGAAGGACAAGGCGATATTGTTTAAATACAGCGGCGATGGGCTCACCATCGCGCTCCCGCTCCTAATCAGGGAGATCGAAGGGAGCAGTTATTATGACGCCACCTCTGTTTATGGCTATCCCGGACCTTTAATCTACAGCGACTCCCCTACATTCGATGCCAGTGATTTTAAAAAGGAATTGAACGCCTACCTGATTGAGAACAAGGTAGTATCGGTTTTTTCCCGCCTTAACCCTTTTATCCCGTTGCAGGAATACCTCCTGGAGGGCATGGGGGAAATCATTTCCCCGGGTAACATTATCAATATAGACCTTACAAAGGATATGGAATCCCAGTTGCGGGAATACCATAAGCGGTTAAGGACCTATATCAATAAATCGAGGCGCCTCTTTACCATAAAGAAGGCAAAATCGAAATCGGAGCTCACTACCTTTATGGAACTTTACCACGACAATATGCGCCGGGTAGACGCCAAACCAAAATATTTTTTTGCCCCCGAATACTTCTATAAAATGTTTGGCAGCGATTCTTTTGAATCCGAACTGCTCTTTGCCATTTCCGATAAATCCAAGGAAATAGTGGCAGGGGCATGGTTTATCAAGAAAAACAGGATCGTACAATACCACTTATCCGGGGTCCGGGACGACCACCTGAAACTCAACCCTGTTAAAATGCTGATTGACGAAATGCGGATCCGGGCAAGAAGGGAAGGATATACCTATTTCAACCTGGGCGGGGGGGTAGCGAATAAGGAGGATAGCCTTTATCAGTTTAAACAGGGTTTTTCACACGACATAAGGCCGTTTAATGTCTGGCGGTATATAGTAAACAAAAAGGTATATGATGAACTGGTGAAGCGGAAAGCAGCCTATTATTGTGCCCTCTCGCCCAAACCCTGCAATGACTTTTTTCCCTGCTACCGCTGTGATTCGCCGGTACTTCACAAGTAACTGTAGGATTCCATGAGGAGCAACCCTTTTTCATCCCAGCCATTTACCGGTATCTGGTGCAGGCACTTTTTGGCGGAGGGTGCAACCCGGGAATTCGACGTCTTCAGGGAAGTTCGCTTTGCAAGGCATCCACGGCTCCCATTTTATTATAACCTCGGGGGTGTACATACCAAAGGCATAACCTATCGTATCAACCCTGCCGTTTCTTCCGGTTACGGCAAAAAGGTTTTCCTTCTTTACGACGTTCCCGATTTCGAAAACATCCCGCTGGAAGGGCCGGGATCCCTGAAAAGGTACAAGGTAAGGCAATACCCGGGCTATGCGCTTCGACTTGATGCGTTCAGCGATTTTGAAGCTTATTTAGCCAGTACCTTTAAAGGCAAATCCCGGAATAAACTTCGCTCTTACGTAAAGCGTCTCGAAAGCAGTTTTAAAATCCGTTATGAGATGTTCTGGGGTGAAATCCCGGCTGATACCTATGACCATCTGTTCCGGAAGCTGGAAGCCCTGATGGCCAGACGCTTCGATGAAAAGCAGGAGTATAACAACAACCTCGAGCCGCAGGAATGGAACTTTTACAGGGAGTTGTTTTATCCCATGATCCTGAAAAAGCAGGCTTCCCTGTTTGTTACCTATGATGATGAACAACCCATAGGCATGATGCTGAATTATATGTGGGACAAAAAATTAGTAGGGGCCATAACGGTCTTCGATGTCCGCTACGCGAAATTCAACCTGGGCACCGTTAACATTATGAAACAGATTGAATGGTGCCTGGAGAACGGGATAAAAACCCTTGATTTTTCTAAGGGGGAGTTTGATTATAAGAAAAGGTGGTGCAACACCCGCTATGATTTTGAGTACCATATCCTGTTCGACGCTTCTTCCCTGAAAGCACGGACCCTGGCCGGCCTGTTGCTCACATTTTATAGATTTAAATACCTATTGAGGGAAAAAGGCATTAATACCCTGGTGCACCGGATGCGATACCGCTTTAACAGCAAGGCGCCATCAGTGGAAAACCAGGCTTCATAAAGGCTTCACGGGATAATGAGCATAAAAGACTAAAACCTATGGAAAAAACTTCCAATTTCGTGTTAAGGCTTTGCTTTGACAACGAAATTCTCCCTTATTACCGCAACAACATACTAAATAAATTATCTGCCGCTACCTTTAACCCGGAATACGCGTCCGAATACCCGGAAGCCACCCCTGCCACCCTGGTGGAGTACGATATCCCCTCCTACCTGGAGGTACCGCTGAATTTAGAAAGCGGCACCATCAAACTTAAAAAAGTTCCTCAGTATAAAGGCTATCTGGTTGACCTTAGTCCGTTTGTCTCCGCAGATGAATTGGTGAGCAAGACCTTCGGGAGGAATTCGCGGAAAAACTTCCGGGCGAAATACCGGAAGCTCGAAGAAGCCCATAAGCTTGCCTATGCCTTCTATTACGGTGCGATCCCCAAACCGGAGTACGACCGGTTGTTCGATGTTTGCTATCGCCTGATGGACGACCGCTTCAGGGAAAAAAAGATCTTTAACCGCTTCCTTCCCGAATGGAAATCCTATTATGAGCTGTTCTATCCGAAAATATTAAATAAAGAGGCTTCCATTTTCGTTATATACGATGAACAAAAGCCGATCACCATGACGCTGAACTTCCACAGGGCGGATATTGTATTCAGTTTTATACAGATCTACGACACGGATTACAGCCGGTACAGCCTGGGCGATATTGCCATGTACAAGAACCTGGAGTGGTGTTATAAAAACAATTTCCGGGCTTGGGACACCTCCAAAGGGGCCACCGATAACAAAGAACGCTGGAGCAACCATGTGTATACGTTTAATCATCATATTTTTTACAATGCCCAGAGCAGCCTAGCCGCTTTGCGGGCAAAACTCAAAGCAGCTGTTATGCTTTTTAAACAATGGCTGAGGGATAAAGGGATCATCGGCGGCTTCCTGCAACTCGACAGGATCTATTATTATACCAGGCGGCAGAAACCGGGGAGTGGTCACTGGAGTGATGGTTGATTCGTTGATTTGCCTGCCCGGATGTGCCAGCTTGCTGGCTACAGACGGGTTGATTTGTTGATTTGAAGGCATCAATTTAAAACTTGAACTTGCGCTTGCACTTGCTCTTGAGAAGCCATCTCATTAATGCTGCCGGAATTAGTGAGATTACTTCGTCATCCCGCTTGCGCGGGATTCCTCGTAATGACGGTCGTTGTTGTCATTTCGAAGGAGCGAAGTGACTGAGAAATCTCATTAAACTGGCGCCGACCTTCCATCATGGGATTTCTCACGCTCACTGCGTTCGGTTAGAAATGACATGGTTATGTATGAATGATTTATCATGTTTTCGAAAACCCCCTTTTTGCTCTTGAATTTGAGTTTGAGTTTGAATTTTAAATCTGTAAACATTAAAACAATGCAGCTAATATTTTTACAGGATTTGCACCAGAAAGCCGATGAACTCAGTGCCATCTGCCATGGCATTTCGTACAAGGACACAGGTGAATTAGTGCTGCCTTCCCCCACTACCCGGGAAACCGGAGGGGTTCTCCCCCCCTATTCTTCTGTGAACAATATCCCCGGTTATTGCAAACCCCTGTATAAAACAGAATCGGGCCTTACCGTTAAAAAATATGCCTCGCTCCAGGGATTTGCGATCTGCCTGGATGCCTACAGTTCGGTCGAACAATATATGGAGGCCTGCTTTAACAAGAAAGTCAGGGGCAATATTATGCGCTGCAAGAGGAGGCTGGAAAAATGTTACGATATCAGCTATGACCGTTTTTATGGAGAAATTGAGGAGGGCCACTGTAGCAGCCTCCTCGACTGTTTATATGATATGATCGTAGCCCGCTTCCGGGAGCGGCAGGAAAGCAATGCCACCCTGGCTCACTGGGAACAGATTAAAAACACCCTCTACCCCTTGATCTTAAGCAGGAAAGCTTCGCTCTATGTTATCTCCCAGGCAGGGACCCCCATCTGCATATCCATTAGTTACCATTATGGCAGTATGTTATTCTATTATGTTACTTCCTATGACATTGCGTATTCCAAATTCAGCCTGGGAAACATCATGATTATCAAGCAGCTTGAAAGCTGTTTTGAAGAGGGGGGTTACCGCTATATTGAAATGGGTTGGGGTTATATGGATTATAAACGCCGGTGGTGTAACACAACGCACACTTTCGAACACCACTTTATATGTCCAACAGATTCATGGAAAGGTCGGGCATATAGCCTGGTGAGGGGTAATCAAACGGCATTTGTAGCCTATCTGCAAGACAAACCACTTTATAAATTCTACCACCGCCTGAAGGCCGCCCTGAAGAAAAGGGCTATGCCCAAACCCGCTTCAGCGCCGGTTTACCAGTTGGTGGAGATGAGCGGGGCGGCTAACGCAGACGGACTTACCTCCATATCAACTCCAGCCAGGTTGGACATCCCCATGAATCAACTCCTAAATGACTTTCTGTATCATACGGAGGAAAATACCAAAGACGTTTGCTTCCTTGAAGACAGGACCCATGGTGCCCTTTATCTGAAGGGGAAACACCATTTCAGCAAGGTCGTCCTTAAAGGCTAAGTACCGTTTCCTTTTCCTCCCTGTATTCCACATCAGTGGCTGTACGGTCTTTCTCCAGGATATAGTTCCCTATGCACAGTGCATCGAGGCCGGTGGAATAAAAACATCTGATGGCATCCTTGGGGGATTCCACCAATGGCTCCCCCTGTATATTAAAACTGGTATTCAACACAACCGGAACGCCGGTAAGCATACCCAGTTTGCTGATCAGTTCATGGTATAAGGGATGGGTTTCGCGATTAACCGTTTGTAGTCGGGCGCTGCCGTCAACATGGGTAATGGCCGGAATGATGTCTTTTTTGTCTTCCCGCACCTGGCAAACTTTTAGCATAAAAGGCGCCTTTACCTTCATTTCAAAATAGTCCCCATAGCTTTCTTCCAGGGCGGATGGCGCAAAGGGACGATAGGCTTCCCGGAATTTGACTTCGGCATTGATTTTGTCTTTCATCTGAGGAAAGGCCGGATTTGCAAGGATACTGCGACTGCCCAGCGCCCTTGGGCCTATTTCCATCGGGCCCTGGAACCAGCCGATGATCCTGCCCTCGGCCAATAGTTCGGCTGCTTTCTGGGCGATATCTTCCGTATAGGTAGCCTTAAGTTTGGCGCCTTCCAGAACCCGCTCTATCTCTTCATTCGTATAAGTCGTTCCCGTATAGGGATTCATATGTTCAAAATTACGGGCTTTCTGAAGGATGCCGTTATAGAGGTAATAGGCAGCTCCTATGGAAGTACCGTTATCCCCTGCCGCTGGCATCACATAAACATCCTTGAAAGGGGTTTCCCTAACTATCCGCCCGTTCATGACGCTGTTCAGGGCTACCCCCCCGGATAAAACCAGGTAGTCCGTACCCGTGTTTTTGTGCAGGTACCTGCAGATTTCCAGGACCCGGTCTTCCAGCACCCGCTGGAAGGAAGCAGCTGCGTTCATGTGGTTCGCTTCAAAAGCGCCGTCCGCATTTCTCGACTTACCAAAAACACGCAGGAATTTATCTGAATAGCGCTGAATGGCCAGGTACTGGAACCTGAAATAACTCAGATCGACCCGAACATTACCCTTTTGATCTACCCTGATCATCTTTTCTACTTCCTCCATGAAAGGTGCAGGATCCCCCATAGGCGCCAGGCCCATGGTCTTGCCTTCGTCATAATTGGGTTTGAAGCCACAAAACTGGGTCACGGTTTCATAAAAGGACCCCAGGGAATGCGGGAAAAAACTTTGGCCCAGCCTGGTAACCTTATTGCCTTCTCCGTATCCCAGCCAGGTAGTGGCCCACTCCCCTGCCCCGTCTATGCCAAGCAGGGCCGCCTTTTTGTAGGGCGACACAAAAAAGGAACCCGCCACATGGGTAAGGTGGTGTTCTATAAACTCAACTTTTGGCTTCCTGCTCCCCTGAAAATGCTTATTGTACCAGTTACGGAACCTTCTTTGTTTGATGGCACCCTGTATTACATGGTGGCCAACAAAAGGCACAAAACATTTGGGATATCTGAGGACATATGCTACTTTTTTTAACCAGTGGGCCCTGGGCTTAATCGAAACGGCAATATAATCGATATCTTCATACGCCATCCCAGCCATATCCAGGCAGCGGGCAATGGCTTTTGCAGGGAAAGCATCTGTATGTTTTATGCGGGTCAGGCGCTCTTCTTCAATAGCCGCGATAAGCTGGCCGTCTTTAATAATACAGGCCGAAGAGTCGTGGAAATAGTAGTTGAGTCCGAGAATGATCATTGGTCGGTGGTTAATGATTATGTTCGTTTTATATAAACACCCCTTTTGTGGATCCGGTGTCCCGGATACATCAAGAAAAGGTGGTAGGGTACTGTTTAGTCGCCGAAACTTATTATTACGAACTCCGCCCTTCGGTTCCTGCTGTGTTTTTCTTCGGTACAGGAAACGCCATCCGCACATTCATTTACCAGGCTGGATTCACCAAAGGCATCCGTTGCCATGCGTTCA
>Ga0209347_1006445_pt1 | contig 10393 bp, 6 predicted proteins | sample AutmiccommuBRH23_FD_187382 | JGI IMG/M metagenome (GOLD analysis project Ga0209347, IMG submission 187382) | Deep subsurface microbial communities from Mt. Terri, Switzerland - Autotrophic microbial communities BRH/23 (SPAdes) (version 2) | ecosystem: Environmental > Aquatic > Deep subsurface >...
TTCCCGGCGCAGCCGGCCTTTCCCGACCGGTCAGGTGCCGGGCCAGCAGCAGGACGGCCAATAGCAGGACCGCCGCCGCCGCGAGTTTTGTGATTCGACTTTGCATGATCGCTCTCCCTGTATCCCGCCACGAACGGGCGGGGGTTCCGCTGATGGAGGTTTCCAGGGCCGAGAACATTGCCCCCAGCGTCCGCTGATCGAAGGACGCCGAGGTCCGGTCCCGCAGCCCGGTGAGAAGCCGTTCTATTTCATCTGCCGGTCTCATGGTTCCAGCTCGCTATTCAGTAAGGACCGCAGCTTGTCAATTCCATATCGATACCGCCCGCGAGCGGTGTTGGCCGAGATGCCCTGATGCTGCCCGATCTCTTCGAAGGACAGGCCCGCCTGCGTTCGCAGGAGCAAGACCTCCCGCTGATCCATGGGCACTTGCTCCAAGGCCGTACGCAGGCGACCTTCCAGTTCGGCCTGGGCCACACGGGCGTCCGGAGCAGCCAGATCCGCCGGCTCGCGAGGAACCGGACCTTCATTCTGACGATGGCGAATTTCGGTCCGATATAAATCGCGCGCCCGGTTGCAGACGCTGACGCTCAGGTAGCCCCGGAGGCTGGTGCTCAGATGCAGCATGGGCACATTCCTGGCAAAGGCCACAAAGACATCGTGCACGATGTCCTCCGCCCTGTTGCGGTCGCCGGTCATTCCCCGGGCCAAAGTCAGCAGATGGTCCTTGTGCGTCTCATAGATTCGGCGCAGGGAATCCTTGCACCCCCGCGATGCCTTCTTCAATAGGATTCTGTCGCTGTACATCGATCGTCCGAAAACACACCATCCGGCCGGATGGACCATCCTCGTCGCACGGGCATCCTGCCCGTGAAGCCATCGAAGATCCATGGGCGGGACGCCCATGCTACTCACGGGCAAGATGCCCGTGCTACTGTAGAGACGTCCATAGTAGAGATTCGGTATCGACACGCCACAGGAAAGTGGTGGCAATCGCCACAATCGGCACGGAACCCCTTTCCGACACATCGCTCGCAGACCCTACTGACGACAAGTACACGCTCCATTGCAGTGTTTCTGGGCGAGAAACCACGCCGTACCACTGAATGCGGCCTCAAAGGGCTTCCCCTGCACCCCCCCGATCTGCTATAATGCGGTTACGGTTTCGGAACCACCATGCTCGTAACAAGTATTTTCCCGGAGGAGAGTGAAATGGACGAAGCCAGCCTTGAGGGCGCGCTGAACGAGTTGGCCAAGCAGTTCGGAGACAACGTGGATCTGAACCAGGTAAAACTGGCCGATCTGGCCAAACAAGCCGAGAGCAACCGCAAGCAACTCCAGAAGAGCATCACCACGCTCCAGGAATTGCTGGACTACCTGCGAGTCTGCATCAAGTACCAGGCGTTCGACCTGGAGGCGACCCGCCGGGAGAACACGTACCTGAGAAAGCTGATCGAAGATACGCCCCGCAACGAAGAGGGGTAAGCGCCCGCTGGGCGCCGATTTCGGGCCGATGGCCCGATTTTTCTCGCAATTTTTGGGGGTGCTCCGTCGACCGGCGGAGCGGATACACACGCATCCGTGACCGTTTTGCACGCGAAAGTGCTGCTGCCCTCAGTGGTTATGTTTTTGCCGCCACATGAGGGAAAGTTTCCATTGGATTTAGCCGATACCTAAATATCGGGGGTCGAGCCCCCCTCAAGGCACGAACACGGAGGTGATCTGCGTCATATAATGAATGGTCATACGGTGTAAGTAGTCCGATCTCCGTCATTGCTGGAAACTTCTCGACTCAGGCGTGGCTGAATGAGTTGACAGGAGGACCGGATTGTAGGATAAGATGAACACCATCGGAAAACCGGGCAATGTGAAGCCGTAACGAACCAAGGGACACTGGCATTACTATTGGAGTAGGTCATAGACGACATGTTTGAACGATTTACAGACCGAGCGAGAAAAGTGATGGCGCTGGCCAACCAGGAGGCGCAGCGTTTCAATCACGAATACATCGGGACCGAGCATATCTTGTTGGGCTTGGTGAAGGAAGGCAGCGGTGTCGGCGCCACGGTTCTCAAGAATCTGGACGTGGACATCAAAAAGCTGCGTCTGGAAGTCGAGAAGCTGGTCAAGAGTGGCCCGGACATGGTCACCATGGGCAAGCTCCCCCAGACGCCGCGAGCCAAGAAAGTCATCGAGTACGCCATCGAGGAAGCTCGTGCCCTCAACCACAATTATGTAGGGACTGAGCACATTCTGCTGGGTCTGCTTCGGGAAAGCGAAGGAATCGCTGCCCAGGTGTTGATGAACCTGGGTCTGAAGCTCGAGGACGTCCGGCAGGAGGTTCTCAATCTGCTCGGCGCCGGCGTCGAAGACGCTCCCAACGATCTGAACCTGAAGATGGGGCCCGCCATCGGTCGCAAGACCAAGAGCAAGACCCCCGCTCTGGACAGCTTCGGCAGGGATCTGACCCAACTGGCCATCAACAATGAACTGGACCCGGTGATCGGCCGCAGCCGCGAGATCGAACGGCTGATCCAGATCCTGTGCCGGCGCACGAAGAACAATCCCGTGCTGCTCGGCGAAGCCGGTGTCGGGAAAACGGCCATTGTCGAAGGTCTCAGCCAGCAGATCATCAACAAGCAGGTCCCCGAGATTCTCAAAGACAAACGCATCGTGGTGCTGGACCTGGCGATGATGGTCGCCGGGACCAAGTATCGCGGGCAGTTCGAAGAGCGCATCAAGGCCGTGATCAACGAGGTTCGCCGAGCCACCAACGTCATCCTGTTCGTCGATGAGCTGCACACGCTCGTCGGTGCAGGCGGGGCCGAAGGCGCGATCGACGCATCCAACGTCCTGAAACCGGCTCTCGCCCGAGGCGAGGTCCAGTGCATCGGCGCCACGACGCTCGACGAATACCGCAAGTACATCGAGAAAGACGGCGCCCTGGAGCGGCGTTTCCAGACGATCATCGTCGAGCCGCCCTCCAAGGAAGAGACGTTCGAGATCCTCCGCGGCTTGCAGGATCGGTACGAGGCGCACCACAGGGTGCGGTTCACCAACGAAGCCCTCTTCCAGGCGGTCGAACTCTCGACCCGGTACATTACCGGCCGTTGCCTGCCCGATAAGGCGATCGACGTTGTGGACGAGGCGGGCGCACGCGTGAGACTCAAGAACATGACGCCTCCGCCGGACCTGACCAAGATCGAGTCCCGTGTCGAGGAGTTGCAGCGGGAGAAGGACGAGGCCGTCCGCAACGCCGACTACGAGCGTGCGGCGTCCCTGCGGGATGAGGCCCAGCAACTCGTAGAGGAGAAGACGCAGCTCCACAAGAAATGGTACGAGCAGAACAAGGAAACCACCGGCGTCGTCGATAACGAGATTATCGCCGAGGTGGTCAGCAATATGACGGGCGTGCCGTTGACGAAGCTGGAGAAGAAGGAAACCCAGCGGTTGCTGGAGCTCGAGAACGAGCTGCATAAGACGGTCGTGTCGCAGCATAACGCGATCACGGCGGTGGCCAAGGCCGTACGGCGAAGCCGAAGCGGCATGAAGGACCCGAACCGTCCGATGGGCTGCTTCATCTTCCTCGGACCCAGCGGCGTCGGCAAGACGCTGCTCGCCCAGGCGCTGGCGGAGTTCATGTTCAACGACCGCAACGCCCTGGTCCGGCTCGACATGAGCGAGTTCATGGAGAAGCACAACGTCAGCCGGCTGGTCGGCGCCCCTCCGGGATACGTCGGCTACGAGGAAGGCGGCCAGCTCACCGAGCGGATTCGCCGGCGGCCCTACGCGGTGCTGCTGCTCGACGAAATCGAGAAGGCGCATCCGGACGTCTACAACATGCTGTTGCAGATCATGGACGAAGGCCGCCTGACCGACAGCTTCGGCCGCGGGATCGACTTCCGCAACGTGGTGCTCATCATGACGAGCAACATCGGCGCCGAGCTGATCAAGAACCAGGGCGGTTTCGGCTTCGGCAAGAAGTCGGCCGAACACAGTTACGAAAAGATGAAGGACATCCTGTCGAAGGAAGTCGAGAGACACTTCCGGCCGGAGTTCCTCAACCGCGTCGATGATACGATCGTCTTCCATCCCCTCAATCGAGAGGATCTGCAGGTGATCGTTGATTACGAGCTGAGCAAGGTGTTCAAGCGACTTGTCGAGCACGGGCTCAGACTTGAGCTGTCGCCGGCGACCAAGGAGTTCCTGATTGACAAAGGGTACAATCCGGAATTCGGAGCACGGCCGCTGCGTCGAGCGATCGAGCACTACATCGAGGACCCGCTCTCCGAAGCGGTTCTGGGCGGCAATTTCAAAGGCAAGAACCTCATCAAGATCGATGTCCAGGACGAAGAGCACCTGAAATTCGAAGGCGAAGCGGTCCCCGAGCCCGAGAAGCCCAAGAAAGAAGTGGTACAATCCCGATAGCAACAAGGCCCATTCGGCCCTTGTGAAGACCCAAACAGGCCGTGCGGCAGGCAACTGCGGCACGGCCTGCTCTTTTTGACGGGCACGAAAGTCATATCCTGACCGCCGCCTCGGGGTATCATCTTGCGTTCGACGTCAAGACCGTTTCGTCCTGACCTTGCGTTTGGGCAACAACGGGATCAGGCATCGCAACGCCTTGTTCACGGATTGCGAGTCTGGGAAATGTGCCTGGACATCCGGCTCCAGGAGTACAGCATTCTTCTTGGGCATCACGTCCTTGACAACCGTGGATGCCATGCGGGCTGTCTGTTGAAGCTATGGCGAGATGAAAGGAGGAAACGAGGCACTGGGCCGTTCGCCCGGGAGGTTCGGCTCCGCAGGGACCCGCTGGGCGGCGAAAAGGTCCTCGAATTGATAGGGCGTCATCCACCCCACCGTCCCGTCCAGGCGCAGGACCACGTACCCATCGGCCAGGAACGAGGTGGGATATCGGCGCAGGGAGTAGGCCAGAACCGTGTCGCCGGGAGCGTTGGGGCCGATGTAGAGGGCCCGATACTTGACGCTGCCCAGGCGGGCGGCGCCCTCCAGCCTGTCCTTGATGCCGTCGACAAAGGCCCCGGGCGGCAGGGAGCCGTGCTGCTTGCGATACCTGAGAACGTATTCACCAAGCTGGTTCATCGCCCGCAGGGCCTCAGAGCGGTTGATGTAGTCCTTGAGGTGCATCAGCCCGACGACGGCCACGACCGTTGTCGCCAGCACGAGAATGGACTCCGTCAGCAGTGCTCTTTGTCGTCTGTTCACAGCCAACCCCTCGGTGGCTTTGCAGGAAGGAAATGAGAAGACGGAAACAGCCGTACGCTTCCTATCTCTTCCTTTTGCCTTCCTGCGCGATTCTCACCCGGTTTCCTTCGACCTGGAGCCGGCCCTCCGCAAACAACCGGATGGCCTGCGGATACGCGAGACACTCCTGCTCGAAGACCCGCTCGGCCAACGTATCGGGCGTATCGTCATCCAGCACCGGGCAGGTGCGCTGCACGATGATGGGTCCCCGATCGTACTCGTTGGTGCAGAAGTGTACGGTACACCCGCTGACCTTGCAGCCGGCGGCCAGCACGGCCTCGTGTACGTGGTGGCCCCACATGCCCTTGCCCCCGAAGCTCGGCAACAGCGCCGGGTGGATGTTCATCACGCGGTTCTCGTACTGCGGCGGAATCTTCCAGAGGCACAGCCAACCGCCCTGCACGACCAGATCGACACCGGCGGCTGTCAGCTCTTCCTCGATCCTCGCACTGAATGCCTCGATATCCGCGCAGTCCCTCTTGCGGATGATCTTGACGGGAAACCCTGCGCTGCGGGCCCGTTCCACGCCGGCCACGCTCGAAAGCGAACTGATGACCACGGCGATCTCGGCGTTCAACTCGCCGCGTTGGATGCACTCCAGGATGTTGAGCAGGGTTCGGCCGCCGCCGCTGATGAGAACGCCGAGACGCACAGGCTTTTTCGTAGCATGGGCGTCCCGCCCATGAGTATCAGGGGCATCCTGCCCCTGCCCTTTCACGGGCAAGATGCCCGTGCCACGGTTCTCCTCCTCGATGTCCCGCCCGGCGTCGAGGGCCATGTTGACGAGTCCGTCGGCCTCTTTGTTCTTGTCGCGCGTCACATGCACGATGAGGCAACTTCTGAAACCGGGCCGCAACTCGTTGACCTGCTCGAACAGCGGCCGGATCAGATCGCTCTTGACTTTGTACTGCCCCGCGAGCTGCCGGACCATGAGCTCGCTGTCGGTGTAAACGGTCAGATCCGCGGCCCCCATCTTCCTGGCGGATTCCAGGACCTTGACCAGGGCGGTGTATTCGGCGACGTTGTTCGTGGTCTCGCCCAGATAGAAGGCCTTGGCCTCCAGTCGTCTGCCGGCTTCGTCATTGAGCACGAAGCCGGCCGCCGCCGGGCCCGGGTTGCCCCGGCTGCCGCCGTCGGTATGCGCGACCAGTTTCATACGTGCATCTGAGAGTTGCTGAGCACCAGGATTCTCGTGCAGTTGGGGCAGCGAATGAGCTCGTCCTTGGTCATCAGCAGGTTGACGCTTTCGGCGGTGATTCCCATGAAGCAGCCGCCGCAACTGTAGGCGGCGTTCCTGCCCTCCTGCTCCTCGACCTGCGCCACGGCCTCGCCGTCATACGTCTCGGCCACGCGTTTGAAGACCTTCAGCGGCTCGGGCGGAATCGCCTTGGACGCCTCGTTCCACTCCGCCTGGACCTTGGCGATCTCGGCCTCGTGCTCGACGGCGGAAGCATCGGACGTCTTCCGCGTCTGCTCGAGCTGTTGCTTCTGCTCTTCGATCTGCCTGCGAATGTTCTCGCACTCCGCTTCGTCCGTCTCGACCGCCTTCATCAGTTCCAGGATCTGGGTTTCGAGCTTGGAATTGTCCGCCCGGGTCGTGTTCAATTGCGTCAGGACGGCGGCGTATTCCTTGTTGCTCTTGGCGGTGTTCAGTGCGGCTCGGAGCTTGCTGACCTCCTCGTCACGGATCTTGAGCTCCAGCTCAAGGCGGCCGGACTGCACTTTGGTCAGTTGCAGTTCCTCTTTCTTTGCCTCGAGAGCGTTCTGGAGGCTGCGAACCTGGTTCTCCTGAATGATGACACTTCTTCTGCTGCGGGAGAGCTTGGCCTTAGCGGCCCGCAGGCGATTCTCAACACTCTGAAGCTTGATCAGGCCATGTAATGTGGGTCCCATGTATTCTCCTCATGGCTCGGGTCGGCGAATCTTCGCCGCAACGCCCGATATCCATAGTTTTGAACCGTTTATTATCCGTGCATCCGGGGTCTTCCGCAACCAAAAAGCACCGGGACCGCGGAGATATTTTTCCGCCGCCGGAACCGCCCGGATGGACTGCCCCATTGGAGCATGGACGGGAGTCTCGGAATCTGCTACAACGACAGCTCCGTAGCAGCGGTCGAGCAGGGGGCCCGGCAGCATGCCACTCGGATGAATACGGAGCCGATGAAAGGAGCAACCTATGGTTCTGCAATGGTCCCATGCGAAAAGGTTGGGGTTTTCCGCCTTGTGTCTGGCGGCAACTGTTGTGGGGACAGGCGTCACCGCTCGCGCGTTCGACTTTGGGAAGGCCGCCGACGCCTACGGCTACACCGAGACCTTCGGCATCCCGCAAAACCAGAAGCCTGCCTGCAAGCTCACACTGATCGAATCCAACGCCCCGGGCAACGTCTTCCATCCCGGCCAGGAGCCATCCTTCACGTTCCAACTGGAGAACCTGACGGATCAGACGCTCAAGATCGAGGGCCACGTGGACCTGATCCGCTACGGCGGTCGGGGCCGAACGGGCGAGATGTGGGTGCCCGAATTCCATCGTATCGCCAGTGTCGCCCGGTTGCCGATCCGGGTGGACACGGGACCCAAAGGCTGGCAGAACATCACCATCGCACCGAAAACACCCGAGACCAAGGGCGGCTACGCCTTGGTCGTCGACCTCGGCGAGTACGGCCGCCAACTGCTGACCGTGTACGTGCGAACGTTCGAACCGGTGGGCGAGCGGGTTCAATACCCGAAGCAATCGCTCGAGAACATGCCGCCGGAGATCCTTCGTCGGCTCGGCATTCAGGCGATCCGCTACGGCGTCCACTACGAACCCTCCGACTCCCGGCAATACGTGGAATTCATGGCCGGGCTGGACCGGGAATTCAAGGCCATGCACGAGAACAGGGTGACAGCGGTCGTGGAGATCGGGGCCGGTCCTGCCGAGAAGCCGCTTGGCCGCGGGCGGCCGCACCTGACCAATGACGGCGTCATGAAGGATGGCAAGGAGGATCTCGTCTGGATGCCCCGATACGATGAGGATTATCAGGCCTTCGTCCACAAGCTGGCCTGCGAGTATGGCTGGCCGAAGGGCCCGATCACGGGCTTCATGCTCTGGAACGAGCCCTGGGAAGGCTTGTCCATCTCCGGCTGGGGGGCCGACATGATCCGCTACCGAGAGCTCTACCGGCGCATGGGCGAAGCGGTCCACCAGGCCCGCAAGGACGCGGGCGTCGAGGTCCTCGTCGGCGGCTGCGACTCCTCCACGAACACCTGGGACAAGCTGTTCCCCGACGGCTCCGACGAATTCCTGCCGCACCTGGACTTCTGTTCGATCCACTACCAAGGCCTGAGTTCCCCGGCCTTGTACCCGCAGTGGAACGATCGCACGCACTACAAGGGCCGCGTGCTGATCTGGGACACCGAGTCCTGGGTGGCCAATACGGACGACCGATTCGCGGGCGTCGTGGCCACCAACCGCGCCGCCGGCTACGACCGCTCGATGGGCATCCGCGGCGAGAACGTCACCACGGTGCTCTCCCACCATCGCATCGCCTACGACACAATCCGGACGTCGGATGGCCCGGAGAAGATCAAGCGATGGATCGTGAGCTGGCCCGCCGCGGCCTCGGTCGGCGCCGCCCAGTACTTCATCGGCGAGCGGGACTTCCGGGAGATCCTGTCCCGGAACGGCCTGCCCTGGGTCTACGTCTTCGACGGCCTCGACGGCGACAGGGAGGATGGCACCGTCGTCATGGTCGGGGACATCGCGTCGCTCTTCGACAAGGGCGGAGCGCTCTACGGGACCGTACGCAGCCTGGACGAGGTTCGAGCCAAAGAGGCTCTCGGGCAGCAGCTTGCCGCCCTGCCCGCCGAGGCGAACGAGAAGCGAGCCCCGCTTGAGAAACAGTTGGCCGAGCCGATGCCGCTCACGGGCGCGACCATGACTCTGGCCGCCGATGGGGACCGCTTCGGCCTGTTCGATTTCTACGGCAATCCCGTCCCGCCCGAGGGCGGCAAGATCGTGATTCCTCTGGACAGCCGGGGATTTTACCTGCGTGCGACGAGCCGGCAGGACGGGGCGTTCGACGCCCTGCTCCAGGCCCTGCGCCAGTCGCGCATCGAGGGCATCGAGCCGCTGGAAATGATCCCTCACGACTTCACGGCCCGCATCGAGACCTCTCCCACGCTGCGAATCCGCATGACGAATATGCTCAACCAGCCGGTCGCGGGGAAGCTGTCCGTCCGACTGGGCAACTTGAAGGTGCACGGTCCCACCGAGCTGAACTTCGCCGGCCGCGAGTGCAGAACCATCGAATTGAAGGTCGCCGGACAATCGTCGCCGGACAACACGTACCCCCTGTCGCTGACGTTCGACGCCGGACTGGCCGGGGTCGCCATGCATGAGGAGAACCTGCACGTGAATCTCATCAGCCGCAAGACCATCGTGGTGGACGGCAAGCTGGAGGACTGGAAGGGCGCCCTGCCCCAGACGATTCGAAGTGAGGAAGCGTCCGAGCGCTCCTTCACCGAGGCCATGTGGCTGCCGTTCCAGAAATTCGACGCAGCCCAAGCCGGCGGGCTGGCCACGGGCTACCTGGCGTACGACCAGGACGGCCTGCATTTCGCGGTCAAGATCGCCGACGACACGCCCTTCCCAGGGACAATCCGCTTCGAGACGAGGGACCACGACGCCGACTTCTATCCGGAGGTCTGTCGTGGTCCGGCTCAGGGACGCGGGCCTCGCGACGGTGAGGCTCAACTGGCGGAGTATCATTGGCCCGAGGATGTCCGGCGGTTCAGCTACCGGCGCTGGCCGGCGATTCCCTCGGGTTACAGCAGCCATCCGCTCGACAACGTGCTGATCGCGTTCAACGCGATCCCTCCGGAGCAGGACGAGTGGCTCACCCATCTGCCCGGCCGGATGCCGGGGTTCATCGGGTACAAGTGTACCGATTACGAGTTCGCCCTGAACAAGGTGGCCCAGGACTACGGCGGCGGCACTGAGATCTGGCGGCTCCAGGCGCCGGGCATGCCCCGCAAGCACTTCTGGCCCCGCCAGCCGGCCCATCCGAAGGAAGGCCCGGTCAAGACCGGCCGGCTCGCGATTGTTCACGAAGGCAACACCCGCGTCGTCGAGGCGTCGCTGCCCTGG
>Ga0209347_1006446_pt1 | contig 10391 bp, 8 predicted proteins | sample AutmiccommuBRH23_FD_187382 | JGI IMG/M metagenome (GOLD analysis project Ga0209347, IMG submission 187382) | Deep subsurface microbial communities from Mt. Terri, Switzerland - Autotrophic microbial communities BRH/23 (SPAdes) (version 2) | ecosystem: Environmental > Aquatic > Deep subsurface >...
CCGCAGCCGACCGCCGCCCAGCTCGCCGGTCAGCGCGTGGTCGTCGGGTTCTCGGGCACCACGCCGCCACCGGCCCTGGTGCGGCGCATACGCCGCGGCGAGACCGGCGCGGTGATCATCATGGGCCCCAACGTCGCAGGGCGGGCCGGGCTGGCGCGTCTGACCCGGCGCCTGCAGGCCATCCCGCGGCCCGCCGCGGTCGATGAGGCGTTGCTGATCATGGTCGACCAGGAGGGCGGGCAGGTGCGGCGCATCCCCGGGCCGCCCACCCGCTCGGCCGCCGAGATGGGCGCGGGCGACCCGCGCTCCTCCCGGGCGGCGGGCGTCGCGACCGGTCGCCTCCTGTCGCATCTTGGGGTCGGCGCCGACCTGGCCCCTGTCGCCGACGTCGCGGGGCCGGGATCCGTCCTCGCGCGCTTCGGGCGCACGTTCGGCACCTCGCCCGCGGTGGTCTCGCGCCATGCCGTGGCGTTCGCCGGCGGCCTGCGCGCCGCCGGCGTCCTCGCCACCGCCAAGCATTTCCCCGGCCTTGGCCGGGCACGGGTCAACACCGACGATGCCCCGGTGACCATCCACCGCTCGGCCGCCCTGCTGCGGCGGGTGGACGCGCGCCCCTTCGCGGCGCTCATCGGTCATGGCGTGCCGATGGTGATGACCAGTTCGGCGATCTACCCGGCCTTCGATCCCGGCACGCCCGCCCTGCTCTCCCGGGCGGTGGTCACCGGCGAGCTGCGCGAGCGCCTCGGCTTCGGAGGCACCGTCATCACCGATGCGCTTGACACCCCGGCCCTCGCCGCCGTGGGCGGCGACGGGGCGGTCGCGGTGCGGGCGGCAGGAGCCGGCAACGACCTGCTGCTCTACATCGACTTCACGCGCGGGGTCCGTGCCGCGGAGGCGCTGCGTGCCGCGTTCGGCGCCGGCCGGCTCCGCCCCGGCGACGCCCGAGCCTCGGTCGAGCGCATCCTCGCGTTGCGGGCCGGCCTGCCCGGCTGAGTCGCGCTGAGCCGCGACTCCGGCCGCGGGTTTGGCAACCGCCGGGATCGGAGACGTTCACAGGTGTGGCCATCGACACCGCACACCGCCGCCAGGAGGCCCCTCGCGCTCTGAGGGTCGCCGCGGCGTGGAGCTGGCGGGTGCTCGTCATCCTGCTCCTGGGCTGGGTCGCCGTCCTCGTCCTCGCGCGGATCCAGGTCGTCGTGATCCCCGCGGTCCTCGCCCTCCTCCTCGCCACGTTCATGCACCCGCCGGTGCGCGCCCTGGCGGCGGCCGGCGTGCCGCGGGGGCTGGCCGCCCTGGGCGTGGTGATCACCGGGGTCGGGTTGCTCTCGGCGGGGGTGTGGGCGGTCTACGCGCAGGTGCGGGGCGAGGCGGGTTCGCTTGCCGACGACATCGAGGCCGGCGTCGACGACATCGAGGAGTGGCTGGTCGAGGGGCCACTCGGGGTCGATCCCGATCGCATCGACCGGGCGGTCGACCGGGGGCGCGCCGTCTTGCAGGAGGCCGCGAGCGGCGAGCGTGCGATCGGCGGAGCGATGGCGGCGCTGGAGGTGCTCGCCGGGGCGGGCCTGACCGTGGTGCTGCTCTTCTTCTTCCTGAAGGACGGCGCGCGGATGTGGGAGTGGCTGGCGCGCCGCGCCGGGGCGGACGCGCGCCCGCATGTGCTTGAGGCCGGTGCCCGCGCGTGGTGGGCGCTCGGCGGCTACATGCGCGGCCAGGCGATCATCGCCGCCGTCGACGCGTTCTTCATCGGAATCGGGATCCTCGTCCTCGGCGTGCCGTTCGCCGTTCCGCTCATCGCGCTCACCTTCATCGCGAGCTTCTTCCCGATCGTCGGGGCGACCGTGGCCGGCGCGGCGGCGGTGCTGGTCGCCCTGGCCGACGGAGGCGTCGTCACGGCCCTGATGATGTTGGCGGTCGTGGTCGGGGTGCAGCAGACCGAGGGCAACGTGCTCGAGCCGGTGGTGATGTCGCGGACCGCCCACCTGCACCCCGTCGTCGTCGTGATGGCCCTCGGCGCGGGGGGCGCGCTCGCGGGGCTGGTGGGCGCGTTCCTCGCGGTCCCCGTGGCGGCCGCGGCGACGGCCGTCGGCTCCTACGTATGGGGGCGCGTCGGGCCCGAGGATCAGCGGGCACCGATCACCGGCGCGAGCGGGCCGACCCCGCCGGGTGATCCCGGCTGAGGCGCTACTCTTGCCCCGCGCCGGAGTAGCTCAGTTGGCCAGAGCAGCCGCCTTGTAAGCGGCAGGTCAGGGGTTCGAATCCCCTCTCCGGCTCTCGGTTTTCGCCCTGCGTGTAAAGCACTCTTCGCCGCTTCTGACCGCCTTCTCAGTGCGCAGACTCAGGCGTTTCAGGGCCCTCCTCGTGGTGTCGGTGGCGCCCGGAACGTTGCGGGAGACATTGCGGGAGAGGGACCTCGCTCTGGTCCCCACGGGTTTGCCCAGTGGACAGGGTGGCCCCCGGGTCGTGCCGAACCGGCGCGTCGGGGTCGTCTGGTATGAACCGGTCGCCATGGCGATCCCGGACTACCAGACGCTGATGAGGCCGGTGCTCGCAGCGCATACGAACGAAGAGCTCAGCCAGGCCGAGTTGCGGGACCGTCTTGCCGACGAGTTCGGCCTCTCATTGGACGAGCGCGAGGAGCTGCTCCCAAGTGGATCCGCGCGCCGTTTCGCCAGCAGGGTCGGGTGGGCGACGACGTATCTGGTCCGCGCTGGGCTCCTGCAGCGGCCGTCTCGCGGGGTGACCCGGCTCACTGACCGCGGCGCCACGGTTCTCGCCGACCATCTCGAACGTGTGGACATCACGGTCCTGCGGAACTTCGAGGAGTTCCGCGCCTTTCGATCCCGGGCGCAGGAGGACGTGACGGCATCCGGTGTCCGGGACCCTCGCGCCGACGAGGCGACTCCGTCGTCCACGACCCCCCAGGAGGCGATGGAAGAGGCGCACCGCGAGCTTCGCGCCGAGCTGGCCGAGGAGCTGCTCTCTCGCATACTCGATCGCGACGACCGCTTCTTCGAGGATGTGGTCCTTGACGTCCTCGTGGGCCTTGGGTACGGAGGGTCTCGGCGCGAGGCCGCGATCCGGGTAGGCCGCAGCGGTGACGGCGGCATCGATGGTGTCATTCAGGAGGATCGTCTTGGTCTCGATGTCGTCTACGTTCAGGCCAAGCGCTGGGATACGTCCAGGAAGGTTGGGCCGCGGGAGATTCGGGAGTTCATGGGAGCCCTCCAGGATCACGAGGCGCACAAGGGCGTGTTCATCACGACGTCGGCCTTCTCGGCCGAGGCGACGGAACTGGCCAGGCGTCGGCGGATCAGCCTGCTGGATGGTGAGCGCCTGACTCGCCTGATGATCGATACCGGCGTGGGCGTGTCTCGTCTGCGGTCGTACGAGATCAACCGGATCGACGAGGACTACTTCTCCGAGGACGACGGCGGCTCGGGCGGCTGAGGGTGGTCGAGCGACCCCCCGGATGGTTCTGACGGTCCCGCTGTGCGGGGATCGTGAGTGACCACCAGCTTGCGTCCGATCCGGGCCCTAGGGTTCCGTGATATGCGAGACGCCGGCCACCTCACCGCAGCTGACCTCTTCTGCGGGGCCGGTGGCCTAAGTCGCGGCATCGCGGATGCGGGAATGCAGATCCTCGCGGCTGCGGACCACGATCCGGATGCTTGCGCGACCTTCCGTCTCAACTTCCCCGAGGCCACCCTCATCCAGGGCGACCTCGCCGATCACACCGCCCGCCGACAGCTGACCGATGCCGTCGCGGCAACGGGGCTTGACCTTCTCGCCGGGGGGCCGCCATGTCAGGCGTTCAGCCAGGTTCGGAGCCACGACCGTCTGATCGACGATCCCCGGAACCGCCTCTACCGCGAGTTCATCAGCGTCCTTGCGGAGCTGAGCCCGCGTGCCTTAGTGCTCGAGAACGTGCTTGGGATGAGCCAGCTCAATGGCGGCGCCGTCCGGAGACAGATTGAAGAGGATCTCTCGCTTGGTGGCGCCTACGAGGTGATCTCGGACATTCTGGACGCCGGCGACTTCGGGGTCCCGCAACGGCGGCCGCGGCTAGTCTTCGTTGGAGTGAGGGCGGATCTGGGCGTTGCGCCTCGGCTGCCCGAGGGAACCGGGGTCACTCGCGTGCTGCGAAACGGGCAGAGTGGTCAACCGACCGAGGCGGTGGATAGAGCGCGAGGCCTTCTCGACGCCCTTCGCGATCCCTGGGATGCGCGGGTGGTGAGCGCGAGCCAAGCGCTCAGCGACCTCATCGAGCCCGGAGAGAGGTACACGCTGCCGCCACAGTCCGCGTATCAGGTTAAGATGCGGGCTCGGAGCACCGCTCCGCAGGATCACTCCCCGTCGCGGATTCGGGACGACACGCGTCGGCGGTTGGAAGCCATCCCGCCTGGTGGAAACGTTTATGACCTCCCCGACGAGTTGCTTGCTCGCTACCTCGGCGACTCGAAGTGGGGTCCGGCTGGCAACGGGACTCGTCTAGCACGTCGCCACTACTACGCCTACCGGCGACTCCACCCAGATTGGCTCGCGTGGACCGCGAACACCAAAGCTGATTTCGCTTACCACTATGCCGTCCCGCGAGGGCTTTCCGTGCGTGAGGCTGCTCGCATCCAGGGTTTCCCAGACGACTTCCTCTTCACTACTGCGCCGCGTGGCACGCCGGGGCAGCTCAAGAACGGCGCGCGCCACTCGCGCTATCGCCAGGTCGGGAACGCGGTGCCGCCGCCACTGGCCGCTGCGATAGCCGCCACGCTTGCCGAGCTTCTTGGTCAGCCGAGAAATTCGCCCTTGGCCGGCGCCGCCTCCCGGTGAGCACGGCGGATCTGGGGGGCGCCTTCAGTCACCCTGCCCGCGTCGCGCTGATCGACGCGTACTTCGGCGACCAGGAGGTTCAGGCGGCAACCGCCTGGATGGACGTCTATCGCCTTCTGCTGTGGGCGGATTCAACGACCGGACTGGCTCATTGCTACGAGTCCGACAAGGCGCAGCCCGGGCGGCCCTGGTACGAGAGGACGCTGGCCTTCCACGCGTGGCTAGCCGAGCGCTTCGCTGTACCGAGTCTCGACCTCGCTGAGGAACTCGACTGGATGTTCCGGCAGGTCATCAAGCGAGTCGCGGACGAGGAGGTCTCGAAGCGGTCCAAGCTGGCGGAGCGCGCCGTGGAGCAACTCGGGCGGTACGCCGAGCCGATGCCGGTTCCCGACGACGATCCCGAGCTACGTGAGCTGATCGAGCCCCTTCTGCCGCGAGACCTCGCCGCTCGGCCGGACGATGACACCGTCCGGCAGGTGCTCCGCCGCGTCCGGGCGCACATCGCGAACGAGAACAAGCGCAAGAATCTACTCGGGCGCGGTTTCGAGGACGTGCTCGCGGGCGTCATCCGGCGGCTGCAGGATCCGCCACCCAAGATCGGCACTCAGACACCGATCCAGCTCGTTGACGGCTTTCGGGCGCCCCGTGAGGGGGACAAGGACGAGAAGGTCGACCTGTGGGTCGGGACGCGGAGCGGCCGGAGGATGCTCGTAAGCGCGAAATGGTCAGTTCGCGCCGACCGCGAGAAGCAGATGGTCGGCGACTTTCACACCTACGTGGCCTGCAACATGGTGCGCGAGCCCTTCGAGTACTACTGGATCACCAACGAGTTCGACCCCGCACGCCTTGTCGCCAACGCGACGAGGACGGAGGGCAATCAGAGGCTCTTCAATGCGGTCGTGCACGTTTGCCCCGAGGCTCTTGGCGTCGTTCACCGACTCGACGAAGTCAAGCCTGGAACCACGCGCGCTCAACTCCGCGACCTGCTCGTGGGGGGACGAATCATCGGGTTCGCGGACTGGCTTAAGGGACTGGATATCTGACCGGCCCGCGCGCGAGGGCATCGGCGATGCGGTCGGCGACGTCCTCGACCCGCTCGTGCTCCCACGCGCGCAGCACGGTCCAGCCGGCAGCCTCCAAGGCGTCCGTGTGGAGCCGATCCCGCTCGGCGTTCCCGGCGATCTTCGGGGACCAATAGTGGGCGTTACTGATGTTGTCTCGGCGGCCGTGGCTTGGGCAGCCGTGCCAGAAGTAGCCGTTTGGGATTGACCCGCTCTGACGGACAGTTTTCTTAGGCCGCCGGCTCCTGTTGTGAGTGGTGGCGGCGCTCGAACTCTGCCGGGCTGAGGTACCACGTCTCTCGGACGCCGAAGTACGGTCGGGCCCTGGGTCCTTTCGGCTAGGCCTTGGACGCCGGGGGCTTGTTGTCGCTCCGAGCGTCGATGACGACGATCGACTCTTCCCCCTGCAGTTCGAGTTCGTCGAGGATTCGGTTCACGCGGTCCTGTTCAGCCCCGGTGTAGACGACGATGACCTTGACCGATGTGCGGGTCCGGTTGGCCCGCTCGTAGATCGCGACCTGCTTCTCCAGGTTCCGCTGCAGCGCCTTATTGCTTCCGAGCTTGAACTCGATGAGCGACTTGTCCCCTGCCCCGAAACTGGCCTTGAAGTCCACCGGCCCCCGCCCGTTGTTCGCCTCTCGGTTGACGTCGAACTCTGTACCGCACCACACGAGGCCGAAGGCGAGCTGCAGCTCCTTCTCGTTCGCGAACGGCTTGCCGCCGCCGCGGTTGAAGAGCCGATAGCCGTCGTTGTCCTCGATGTAGGTCTTGAAGTATCGGGCGCGCTCCAGGCACTCTTCGTAGCTCGTCCACGGCTTCTCAAAGAAGTCCGTTCGGGTGCGGACATCCGCGAGAGCCTCCTGGATTTGCGCCACCAGGGCGCGGTGGGTGTCCTCCACCCTCTCGGCACTTACTGCCTCAGCTCGGTCTCCGTCGTCCTCCTGCAGCCTGATGTAGAGGTCGATGAGTTCCGGGAATCGGCGAATGGTTGCGGCCGCGGCATCGCGCGTCTGCTTCGCATTGGGTCGCTCCCCGAGGGCACGCGCGAAGTACTGGTTGATGGTCGCTCGCTGCTCGGCGTTGGGAACGGCCTCCGGGAGCTGGTGGAACTTCGTGACCATGTCGCCATAGTTGATCCAGGTTTCATCCCGGGTGAGCATGTCGATGGGCGTGAGCAGGACGAAGTCATTGAGCAGCCGTGGCAGGTAGTAGCGCCCAGTGACCCACGTGCGGGTGTCGTAGTTGAACCACGCGCGCTGAACCGCAAACTCAGCGCAGTGGTGCTCGTCCAGGTGCTCGCGGGCGAATGCCTGCGTGAACTCGCACAGGAACCCCTTGATGAGGTTCGTGGTGAAGTCGCTGATGTTGTCCTTGCCGACGCCCGGACGGATCAGGCACAGCTTCTCGAGGTGGGAGCCGCGGGTTACCGTCTCCTCGCCGAAGTCGCGGAAGATGTCGGCGAGAGCGCCGTGGAGCGACTCGGCGAACTCTCTGCCGAGTCCTGCCCCACCGTTGCCGAACTGCGTGAACCCCAGCCAGTTCTGCCGCACCTCTCCGAACCGGTACCAGGCGTCGATGAGGTCCGGGTCAAGATCGCCTTCGGCTGCGCGATCCCTGAGGAACTGCATGTAGCTGATGATCTGCTTGTGGAGATCCTGGTAGGTCGGCTTGGTGCTGTTGAAGAGGAGGAAGGGGTCCACGAATAAGGGCAGATCCGAGACGATGCTGATGTCGAAGGCCCCGTACGCCTCCAAGACGCCCGGGTCGACCTGGAAGTACTGGGAGAAATAGAGGTCCAGCTCCCGGGGAGATCCGACCTTCACGATCCCTCAGGCGCTCGCGCGCGCAGGTCGTCGCGCTCCTGGGCCGCGGCCATGGCGCTCTTGGACTTCGGTCCCATGCGGCCGAGGATAGCCCCCCGCGGGACGGCGTCCGCAGTTGCGGAACCGTTGCGGGGGACGTTGCGGGAAAGGCGGCCAACGATGAGATCGGCTGTAAGATCGGGTCGGCAGCCACATCGACCCTCGCCTTGTAAGCGGCAGGTCAGGGGTTCGAATCCCCTCTCCGGCTTCCGCCGTACGCGCCGATCGTGCGTGCGAGGCGGCGGGGGCGGGGGAGGCGACCCTCTGCTCTCGGGCCGGACAGGAGGCTCCGCGCTCACCGGGTCCGACGTGGGCGGCGACGGCTCGGATGGCGAGCTGATGGAGTTCGCCGGCGGCGGCGGCGCGGGACCCAGCCACGGCCCTGCCGGCACGATGTTCGAGGTCGACACGACCGGCGTGCCCTCAGTTGTCATCCACCACGCGGCTCCCGCGGTGACGACCGGTGCCGCCGGCTCGGTGACCCGCACCGCGGCGCACGCATTCATTCGCCATCCGTACGCGCGCCGCGGTCCCGGGCCGCGTCGCCGTCGGTGCCGCCGCGCGCTCATCCACCCGTGAGCCGGGCGGCGCGCGGGTTCGGTTCCCGCGCGGATCGGGGGATGACGAACCCAGGCCGGCACGGCATTCTGGAACGGAGGCATCGGAACGGGAGGTTGAGATGCGATTCATGGTGATCATGAAGGCGAACGCCGACAGCGAGTCCTCGGCTCCGCCTCCGCCGGGAACCTTCGAGGCGATGGGCGCCTACAACCAGCAGCTCCTCGACGCGGGCGTCCTGCTGGCGGGTGAGGGCCTGCTTCCCAGCTCGCGCGGTGCGCGCGTCGACTTCACCGGTGACGCGCCGGCGGTCATCGAGGGCCCCTTCCCCGAGACCGACCAACTCGTCGCCGGCTTCTGGATCATCCAGACCGCCTCCCGCGAGGAGGCGATCGATTGGGTGAAGCGCTGCCCGTACCGGGGCGAGAACCCGATCGAGGTCCGCCAGATCGCCGAACTCGAAGACTTCGGCGACGCCGTCACACCCGAGGTGCGCGCCCACGAAGAACGGATGCGCGACCAGCTGGAGGGGTGAACGGGCCGATCGCCGCCCGCTAGCCTTGCGCCAATCGGCCCGACGGAGGTTCCGTGGACCTGGCGGTGACCCTGCTCGGGGTCGCGTTGATCGCGTTCCTGGCACGCGATGTCTTCCTCACCCTGCTGCACCACGAGGGGCGCGGCGCGCTCGGACCGGTGATCGAGCGCGGGGTGTGGCGGGTCGCGCGCCGGATGTCGCGGCGGAGCACCGGGCCGATGGTCCTGGCGGGGCCGCTCATCGTCACGGCCGTGCTCGTCGCGTGGATCGCCATCGCGGTGTTCGGCTGGGCTCTCATCTACTGGCCGCAGCTCCCCGAGGGCTTCGCCGTGACCACGACGGCGGACTTCGGCCCGCAGGACGACTTCATGGACGCCCTCTACCACTCCCTCGTCGCGCTCACCACGCTCGGCTACGGCGACCAGATCCCGGTCGACACCTGGCTGCGGGTCGTCGCCCCGCTGGAAGCGCTGGTGGGCCTCGGCCTGCTCACCGCGTCGATCAGCTGGGTGCTCTCCATCCAGCCGGCTCTCATCCGCATGCGCTCGCTCGCGGGGGACATCGCCACCCTGAAGGAGGCGGCCACCGTCCCCGGCATGCCCGGCGTCGAAACGCTGTCGACGCGGGCGCGCTGGGATCTGTTGCGCGACTTCGAGGAACGGCTGGTCGCCGTCCACGCCGACCTGTCACAGACACCGGCCGCCGTCTACTTCGAGGCGCGGGAACCCCGGCATTCGCTGGCGCACGCCCTGTCGGAACTCTCGCATCTCGCCAACGGCATGCGCACCGACCCCGACCCCGAGCTGCGTTTCGCCGCCACTCGCCTGTGCCTCGGCATCGGGCGCCTGGCGCGGACCCTGGCGGAGGAGCACCTCCGCATGCCGGACGCGTCGACCGACCGGGTGCTGGCGGCGTTCAAGGCCGAGCGCACCCCGTCCGCCGCGCGGACCGACCGGAGATAGCGGCCCGCCGCGCTCGGTCCCGCGGCGACCGCGCCCCTCAGCGGTCGAGCCCGGTGAAGACCCAGTCGTCGTCCGCCACCGAGGCGTGACACCCCCAGCAGGTGCCGTCGCGCAGCCTGTCGCTGGTGGCGAACGGCTCGTCGGCACTGTCGCGCAGGTACTCCACGAACTCCCAGTCGCCGTGCTCGGGGTCGACCCCCGTGATCTTGCGCATGATCGCGATCAGCGTGAGGGTGCCGTCGGTGCTCCCCTCCTTCACGATGATCGTGCCGTCCGGGTACGGCAGCCGCGGGCTCCCGTCGGCACGCGTCAGGGAGCCGCGACCCACGTTCACGTAGACGTCCTTCACCGAGCGGTGGGCGTCGAACCCGACGCCCTGGCTGTCGGGGGAATCGGGCGGTATCGGCGCGCCGTTCAGACGGTCCCAGTCCTGGAAGCCCGCCGTGTCGCCCGGCAGGCCGGGCAGCGGGACCGCCGGCGCGGGCGGCGCGGGGTCCGGCACCCGCCCGGTGGTGGGCGGCGCGGTGGGAGCGGTCGCCGGCGGAGCCGATTCGGCCGGCGTGGCCGTGGTGGCGGGCGCCCGCGC
>Ga0209347_1006448_pt1 | contig 10390 bp, 8 predicted proteins | sample AutmiccommuBRH23_FD_187382 | JGI IMG/M metagenome (GOLD analysis project Ga0209347, IMG submission 187382) | Deep subsurface microbial communities from Mt. Terri, Switzerland - Autotrophic microbial communities BRH/23 (SPAdes) (version 2) | ecosystem: Environmental > Aquatic > Deep subsurface >...
TGTCGCGCAGGCCGGTGCGGGGATCGCGTTTCTGCGAATGGATGAAGTCCGAAAACTTGAGCGGGTCGCGCACGAAAAACACCGGCGTGTTGTTGCCGACCATGTCCCAGTTGCCTTCCTCGGTATAAAATTTCAGCGCAAAGCCGCGCGGATCGCGTGCGGTATCGGCGGAGCCGAGTTCGCCGGCAACGGTGGAAAACCGGGCAAACATGTCGCAACGGTTGCCGATTTTCGAGAACAGTTTGGCGCGCGTGTATTTCGAGATGTCGCCGGTTACCGTGAACGTGCCGTGGGCGCCGGCGCCCTTGGCGTGGACGACGCGCTCGGGCACGCGCTCGCGGTTGAAGTGCGCCATTTTTTCCATCAACTGGTAATCCTGCATTAGCGCCGGTCCGCGCGGTCCGGCGGTCAGGGTGTTCTGGTTGTCGGCAATCACAGTACCGGCAGCGGTCGTCATATGGGGGCATGTGGACATGCTTGTCTCCTTCAAGGGTGCAGCTCCAACAGCGGAGTACAGCCATTGGACACCTCGGAGGGGCATCTGGCCAATGAATAGTCTAGAATGAATCCATTGATATTATCAACCTGACGCCATGACCTTGCAGGAACTGAAATATCTGGTGGCGCTGGCCGATCACGGTCACTTCGGCCGCGCCGCAGAGGCCTGCTTCATCACCCAGTCGACGCTGTCGACCCAGATGAAAAAGCTCGAGGCCTTTCTCGGCGTGACGCTGTTCGATCGCAGCCTCAAACGCGTCACGCCGACGCCCATCGGCCGGGAGATCCTCGCGGCGGCACGCAATATCGTCGAAGAATCCGAACGCATCCGCGAACTGGCGCAGCATGCACAGGAACCGATGTCGCGGACGCTGCGGCTCGGCGTGATTCCCACGCTCGGCCCGTATTACCTGCCCCATGCGCTGACGCTGGTACACAAGAAACACCCCGGTCTGCGGCTGTTGCTGCGCGAGGAGATGACGCCGCAGATTCTGGCGCATCTGAACGAAGGCAAACTCGATGCCGGGCTGCTGGCGCTGCCGGTCGCCGATGATAATTTGCGCGTCGAACCCCTGTTTTACGAGCCGTTTTATGCGGCCTTGCCGGCGGGCCACCCGTTGGCCCGGCGCGATGCCCTCAAAGTCTCCGATATCATGGATGAAAAGCTGCTGCTGCTCGATGAGGGACACTGTCTACGCGACCAGGCGCTGGATGTCTGCGGCAGCGGCTCGCGCGGCCGCGAAGAAGTGCGCGCAACCAGCCTCGAAACGCTGCGCCAGATGGTGGGCATGGAACTGGGTTTGACCCTGCTGCCGGCGCTGGCCGTCGATGCGGGACCGCGTGTCAGCAAAAAAACCGTCGTGATCCGGCCTTTCAAAAAACCCGTTCCGGGGCGGACGATGGGGCTGGTGTGGCGCAAACGCGCGCCGTTTCCCGAGACCTTTGAGCGCCTCGCCGCGACGCTCAAAGCCAATTTGCCAACTGGAGTGGAGCCTGTCTGATGTCTGACCTGAATGACCCCCGCGTTTTTTTCGCCGCCGAACGCACGCTCATGGCGTGGAATCGTACTGCGCTGACCTTGATGGCGTTTGGCTTCATGATCGAACGGTTTGGTATGTTCCTGCATATGCTGCGGCAGGTGCCCGGACATGTGGGACGCGACATGTCGTTCTGGATCGGCATTGCGTTCATTGCCCTGGCGCAGGCCATGACCGCTTTTTCGATCGTGCAGTTCAGGCGCGTGTTGCGAACGCTGAAGCCGATTGAAATTCCCGACCGCTATTGCACCTGGTTAGGCATCGCCATGAACCTGTCGGTGGTGGGGCTGGGTCTGGCGCTGCTGGTGTATCTGTTCACCGAGTTATAGTCGCCGCAAAACGTTCTGCTTTCAGACCACCGCGATGCTTTTTACCTGTGCAATCACGGCCATGCCGGGATGCAGGTCAAGCGCTTGTGCCGACTTGCGGGTGATGCGCGCCAGCAGTGTCGTGTCTTCCAGCGCCAGCCGCACCAGCACCTGACCCGGTGCATCGTCGGCAAGCTCGACGATGCGGGCAGGCAGCAGATTCAGGATGCTGGTCTGGCTCGGGGCGGACAGGGCCAGGCTGACATCGCGCGCGGCAACGCGCACCCGCAGCGGCGCGCCGGGTACGGCATGCAGGCCGGGCAGTTCGAATGCGATGCCGCGACGGGCGACATGGGTGAGCTGGAATTCCGGATCGTGCGAGATCACGGTGGTGTCGATGATGGTGCCGGCCGTGTCGCGGTGGGCCAGCGGCAGATCGAGGCGGGTCAGGCCTTCGGCAAGCGACCCCTGGTAGATGATTTTTCCGGCTTCGATCAGCAGCAGGGTGTCGGCCAGCCGCGCCACTTCGTCGAGCGCATGGCTGACATAAATGATCGGCAGTTCGCGTTGCCGGTGCAGGCGTTCCAGATACGGCAGGATCTCGGCGCGGCTATTCGAATCCAGTGCCGACAGCGGCTCATCCATCAGCAGCAGGCGCGGACTGGCCAACAGTGCACGGCCAATGGCGACGCGCTGGCGTTGTCCGCCGGACAATTGCTGTGGGGTATGTTGTAACAACGCACCCAGCCCCAGCCACTCGACCACATCATCGAAAGCAATGCACCGTTCGGCAGCAGGCACGCGCTTCCAGCCATATTCCAGATTGCCGCGCACGCTCAGATGCGGGAACAGGCTGGCTTCCTGAAACACATAACCGAGCGCACGGCGGTGCGTCGGGATAAAGATGCGTTCGTCCTGCCAGACTTCACCGTTCACCGTCAGCGAACCCGGTGCGCGCATGAGTCCGGCAATCAACCGCAGCAGGGTCGTCTTGCCCGATCCCGATGCGCCAAACAGAGCCGACACGCCGTGAGCCGGCAGGCTGAACGCGGCATCGAGCTCGAAGCTGCCGAGCGTGGCGCGAAAGCGCGCGTCGATGGTGCTCATGCGGGCACGCGTTGCCACTGGCCGCTGTGGCGGCCGAGCATCAGTAACACCCCAAAGGAAAACACCACCAAACCGGCAGAGAGCAGGTGTGCCTGTGTGTATTCAAGTGCCTCGACGTGATCGTAAATCGCCACCGACAGCACCCGCGTCTCGCCCGGAATATTGCCGCCCAGCATCAGCACCACGCCGAACTCGCCCACCGTGTGCGCAAACGCCAGCACCGCGGCGGTGATAAACCCGGGGCGCGCTAGCGGCACCGCCACACTCCAGAAGCGATCCCATACCGAAGCACGCAAGGTGGCCGCCACTTCGAGCGGGCGCGCGCCAATGGCCGCAAATGCATTGGTGATCGGTTGCACCGCAAACGGTAGCGAAAACACGATCGAACCCACCACCAGTCCGCCAAAGGTAAAGGGCAGGGTGTCGAGGCCGAGCTGCTGCATCCACTGGCCGATCATGCCTTTGGGGCCGAGCAGCACCAGCAGATAAAACCCCAGCACCGTCGGCGGCAGCACCAGCGGCAGCGCCACCAGCGCAGTGACCGCCGCGCGCCAGCGCGTTTGCGTGTGGGTGAGCCACCACGCCAGCGGGGTCGCAATCAGCATCAGCAACAGGGTGGTAACGGCGGCGAGTTGCAGCGTGAGGGTGATCGCCGAGATGTCGGACGCAGACAGATTCATTGATTAACGTTCGTAGCCAAAGCTACGGATCAAGGTGAGTGCGGCAGAGGGTGTTTTCAGATAATCGAACAGCGCACGCGCCGCTTCATTGTGCTCACCGCGTTTCAGCAGCACCGCATCCTGGCGGATCGGCGCATGGAGTGATGCGGGTATCACCCAGCCAGAACCGCGGGTCAGTTTGCCGTCCTGCATCACCTGCGACAGCGCCACCAAGCCGAGTTCGGCATTGCCGCTGGCAACGAACTGATAGGTCTGCGCGATGTTCTCGCCAATGACGAATTTGGTTTGCACGGCATCGAGGAGCTTGAGCCGGGTCAGCGTTTCGATGGCCGCGGCCCCATAGGGCGCCAGCCTGGGGTTGGCTATGGCCAGCCGTTTAAAATGGTTTTGCCTGAGCACCGCCTCGTTGCCGACTATGTAGCCCGGGCGGTCGCTCCACAGCACCAGACGCCCAATGGCATAAGTCTGGCGCTGCACGGCATCGCCTTCACGCATCAGGCGTGCGGGCGTTTCAGCATCGGCCGCCAGGAATACATCAAACGGCGCGCCATGTTTGATCTGCGCATAAAATTTGCCGGTTGCTCCGGTCGACAGCGTGAGCGTGTGGCCGGTTGCCTGTTCGAACTGCGCAGCGAGCGCTTTCATCGGCGCGGCAAAGTTCGACGCCACGGCGATATGCGCGTGACCGGCATGGGCGAACGCAAACGGCAAACAGGCAAGCAGTGCTATGGAATAACCAGTGGTCAAGTTTCGAAAGTTCATGGCGTGATGATAGCCGGACGGATGCCGGGCAGGCGGGTAAAGCTGTCGCGTTTTACGGTTTCGATGAAGTCGGCCACATAGGCACGTTCGATGTCGGACGCGCGTACGGCTGCGTACAGCTCGCCCCACAGACCTTGCGCGCCGATGGGACGCGCAGCAATGTAGCCCCGTTCAAGATAGGGCGCAACCGCCCACGCGGGCAGGGCGGCGAGGCCGCGCCGGCTGGCGACGAGCTGGAGGATGGCGACGGTGAGTTGCGCTTCGCGGCGGGCTGGCTTGATCCCTGCCGGGTTGAGCACCCGGCGGATCAGGTCGAGGCGGTCTTCGGGCACCGGATAGGTAATCAGGGTTTCGTCGGCGAAGTCGCGCGGGTGCAGATATTTGCGCTTGGCCAGCGCGTGCGTGGGCGGCATCAGCGCCAGCATCTCAAAACCGAACAGCGGTTCATACACTACGCCTGCGCGCGGCGTGGTTTCCGACGTGATCACCAGATCGGCGCGCCCGTCCAGCAGCAGGCCCACCGGGTCGGCCTGAAAGCCGCCCAGCAGGTCGAGGTCGACCCCCGGCCAGACGTCGCGATAGCTGTCCATCGCCGGCATCAACCAGTCGTAGCAGGTGTGGCATTCCACCGCGATGCGCAATTCGCCCGCGTCGCCATCCTTCAGCTTGGCCAGGTCACGCAGCGCGGCTTCCACTTCAGGCAGCGTGACATGCGCCAGCGCAAGCAGGCGGCGGCCGGCTGCGGTGAGCTGAACCGGGCGCGCCGCACGTTCAACCAGCGGCAGCGTCAAGGCTTCCTCCAGCGCTTTCAGCTGATGTGACACCGCTGACTGCGTGAGATGCAGGCGCTCGGCGGCGGCAGTCAGCCCGCCGGCTTCTGCTACGGCTTGCAGCAGCCGCAGGTGGCGCAGTTCGATATGAGAGTTGTTCATGTTTGTGATGAGTAATATTCGTTTGTTTCATGTTACGCGTGTCGGCATCATGGCGTCCAACAATCATTGGGAGCACACACATGGCACTGGCACACGTATTGGGCGTTCCGCGCATCGGGCCGCATCGCGAGCTGAAGTTTGCGCAGGAAGCGTTCTGGCGCGGCGAAATCGATGAGGCTGCGCTCAAGGCCGTGGCCAGCGGCATTCGCCAGGCCAACTGGCAACGCCAGCACACGGCCGGGCTGGATTGTGTGGCGGTGGGCGATTTTGCGTTTTACGACCAGATGCTCAACCACGTTGCGCTGTTGGGCTGCGCGCCGCGGCGCTTCGGCTTTGGCGAACACATCAATCTGCCGCAGTATTTCCAGCTGGCGCGCGGCAACGCCGATTGCCACGCCATGGAGATGACCAAGTGGTTCGATACCAACTATCACTACCTGGTGCCGGAATTCAAACCGGACACGCAGTTTTCGCTGGATAAGAACTGGCTGTTCGACGAAGTGGGCGAGGCGCAAACGGCCGGCTTCAAGGCCAAGCCTGTGCTGATCGGCCCGCTCAGCTTTCTCTGGCTGGGCAAGGAAAAAACCGCCGGCTTCAACCGTCTGGATTTACTGGACCGCTTGCTGCCGGTTTATGCGCAGATTCTGCTGCGGCTGAAAGCGCAGGGGGTGGAATGGGTGCAGATCGACGAGCCGATTCTCGCGCTCGATTTGCCGGTCGCGTGGCGCACCGCGTTCGAACGCGCGTATCACGCACTGAACAGCGCGGGGATGAAACTGCTGCTTGCCAGCTACTTTGGTCCCTTGCGCGAAAACCTGCTGGTCGCGCTGAAGCTGCCGGTGGCCGGCATCCATGTCGATTGTGTGCGTGCCGGCGACGAGCTGTCGCAGGTGATCGACTGGCTGCCCGCGACCAAGGTGCTGTCGGTGGGCGTAGTGGACGGCCGCAACATCTGGAAAACCGACCTGGCCGCCGTGCTCAACCGCTTCGACGGCCTGCACCAGCGGCTGGCCGACCGCTTGTGGCTGGCGCCGTCGTGCTCGTTGCTGCACGTGCCGGTGAGTCTTGCTGGCGAATCCAGGCTGGATGCCGAAGTCAAAAACTGGCTGGCCTATGCCGACGAGAAAATCGTCGCGCTGGCCACCCTCAAAACTGCCTTCAACATCGGCCGTCAGGCGGTGGCAGCGGAACTCGCCGACAACGCACAGGCGCTGGCATCGCGCTGCGCTTCGACCCGGGTACACGATGCGGCCGTGGGTGCGCGGCTGGCTGCGCTGTCGTCGCTGCATGATGTTCGCAACAATAATTTTGCAGCGCGCCAGACCGCGCAGCGCGCGCGTTTCAAACTGCCGGCTTTCCCCACCACCACCATAGGCTCGTTTCCGCAGACAGCGGAGATCCGCAGTGCCCGCGCGCGCTTCAAGCAAGGCGACATCAGCGAGGCCGACTATGCTGCCGCGATGCAGCGCGAGATCGGTATCGCCGTCGAAAAACAGGAAACGCTGGGAATCGACGTGCTGGTGCACGGCGAAGCCGAGCGCAACGACATGGTCGAATACTTTGGCGAACAGTTGTCCGGTTACGCATTTTCGCAAAACGGCTGGGTGCAGTCCTACGGCAGCCGCTGCGTCAAGCCGCCGATCATTTACGGCGATGTGTCGCGCCCCCACGCCATGACCGTGGGCTGGACCGCCTACGCGCAATCGCTCAGCACCAAGCCGATGAAAGGCATGCTGACCGGCCCAGTCACCCTGCTGCAATGGTCGTTCGTGCGAGATGATCAGCCGCGTTCACAGACCGCCCTGCAAATTGCGCTGGCGATCCGCGACGAAGTGATCGACCTCGAAGTCGCCGGCATCGGCATCATCCAGATTGACGAGCCGGCGTATCGCGAAGGCCTGCCGCTGAGGAAAGCCGACTGGCCGGCCTACCTCGACTGGGCGAGCCGCGCGTTCCGCATCAGCGCATCCGGCGTTGCCGACGCGACCCAGATCCACACCCACATGTGCTATTCGGAATTCAACGACATCCTGCCCGCCATGGCCGCAATGGACGCCGACGTCATCACCATCGAAACCAGCCGCTCGGACATGGAGCTGCTGCGCGGCTTCGGCGAGTTCAACTACCCCAACGAAATCGGCCCCGGCGTCTACGACATCCACAGTCCACGCGTGCCGTCGGCGGACGACATGGTTCGGCTTCTGGAAAAGGCCGCGGGCGTGATTCCGCCGCACAACCTGTGGGTCAACCCGGATTGCGGGCTGAAAACGCGAAATTGGCCCGAGACCGAAGCGGCGCTGGGAAACATGGTGGCTGCGGCGCGGGTGTTAAGAGCGTCGTTTGGCGAGGCTTAGTTGGATAAATGAGCGCTTTGTCACGCAAAAAAAGCCAGCCCGGGGAGGGCTGGCTTGCGGCTCACGTCGCGTTAGTCGGGTTTACTTGTCAGTGCGGGAGAGCAGCAGCACTTCCTTGATCCCCGGTTCGCGCTGCCGGTGGATGAGACGCGGCATGGGCTGGGTGCCCTTGATCGCCTTCCACAGGATGTCGTTGTATGCCTGCATGTCGGCAACGTCCACTTCCTCCAGGTCAAGTTTCATCGAGCGTTCGGCAAGCTGGCGTTTCTCCCCCTGCAGTGCGGCCAAGGTGGGATTCATCTCATAGAGATCCTGAGCCGGCACGATGTGTTCGTAGGGCGTGAAATCCGGCTTGCGCGTAAAGCTGTTTTCCATGGTGATGGCGGCTGCGTCGAACTGGCTCATGGGCTGGAGACCCAGTAGCACCCCGGCGGTGCGAATCATGGACACGGTGCTGTAGTGGGTGCTATCCACGACCTTGCGCTTGATGTAGGGGCTGATAAGCAAGGCGGGAGTGCGGTGGGAATCGACATGATCGAACCCGTTCTGGGTGTCGTCCTCGATGACCATGATCAAGGTATTGGGCCAGAAACGGGAATGGGAAATGGCGTCAACAATGCGTCCCAGCGCGAGGTCATTGTCCGCCATCATGGCCTGGGGCGTAGGATAGCCGGGCCTTGTGCCGGCCAGATGGTCATTGGGCAGGCTGATGATGGACAGGTTGGGAAAATTGCCGGTCTGCTTGTAGTCCTCGAACTCTTTGAGCCAGACATCCGCGCGCGTCTTGTCCATGTGTTTGAGGTCGTAGGTGCGATACATGGGTGAGAAATGATCCGCCAGCGCGGGCATACGCGTGGTGGCAGGCGCATAGCTGCCATCCGCATTTTTCTTGCCATTGATAACGTATTCACCGTAGGAGCGGTAGCTGATTCCCGCCGCCTTGGCGGCATCCCACAGGTAGCCGCCGGGTACATTGGTAACGGCAATCAAGGCCCGATTGATCAGGGTGCCGCGGCCGGAGTAGTCGCTCGGCCAGACCTTCATGGTGTAGTCGGTGGCGTTGCCGCCCATGGACCACTCATGGCCGTCCTTGCTGATCTCGGCGTCGCAGTAGGTATTGTCCAACAGGACGAAATCGCTGGCCAGGCGACGGTGGTTGGGTGCGCTCTGATCGCCGAACATGAGCAGGCTCGGATCGCCGTTTCCGCCCGGCAAATCGCCGAATACCTGATCATAGGTGCGATTTTCCTTGAGGATGTAAACCACGTGCTTGATGGGCAGCTGCGCCAGAGAATGAGCGCCGGACTGACCTTCGCCGTCACGGGCTACGGCGGCTTTGCCTCGTGTCACCCTATTGTTCTCGCTGACCTGACGGGTATAGCGCTTGAGTGTTCCCTCACTGGGTACGTCGATCACCGATAGGGAACCGATCATCTGGTCGCCGATGTAAGTGGGCGGATTGGCATTCTGACCCAGTCCAACATCCTTCGAATTCGCCACATAGAGCTTGTCGCCTGCTGGACTGAGACTGAGCGCAGTGGGGTACCAGCCTGTGGGAATGCGCCCTTTTACCGTATAGGGGTCTCTGGCATCCCGTGCTCGCGCATCTCTGGCCATTCTTTTTCCCTGCTCGCGGTCTTCCAGTTCGACCAGCACCACGGCATTTTCGCCCGCGTTCAGGACATACAGCATGCCCCCGTCAGGGGACATGGCCAGCGCGTTAGGGGCGCTGCTGAAGGGGGCATTCTTGTAGGGCCGTACGTCGATATCAAACAGTAGCGCGTCAGCACCGGTATCGATGACAGAAACACTGTCGCTGTTGGCATTCGCTATATAGAGCCGGTCTCCGCTTGGGCTGAGAAGCATGGCATTCGGGTGCTTGCCTACAGAAATGTGCTTGATAACGGCGGCCGCATCCGGATTGTTCACGTCCACAACCGCCAGCGTGCCTTCTTTCCAGTTAGACACATACAGTTTCTTGCCATTGGCGCTGAGCTGCACCGCGTAGGGGAACAGGCTAGCATTGTAGGGATCGGTGCTAACGCCCATGGGGATGCGGTGAGTTACCGCCCCAGCAATCGGGTCGACCACTGCCACGTCGCCGCCCAGGTGATTGGCCACAAACAGCCGGCTTTCGTCGGCGGACAAGGTCAGGCCCGTGATGAAGCCGCCCTGCCTGGGCGGATCGACCTGGATCTGGTCGGTCTCGACCATCCCCGACGCGGTTACCTCATAAACACGCACCATGTTGGTGTGGCCGCCCGAAGCATAGATGCGTTTGCCGTCCTTGCTGGCAGCCAGGCCGATGAAAAGACCGTCTGGTGAATCGTAGGGAATGCTGTCGCGGATGGCGAGATTTTCGCGATCGATACGCATCAGGGAATGTTGGCCGTAGCCATTATTGCTGATCAGCAGGTCCTTGCCGTCGTGGCTGAGGATCATCCCCAGGGGGACGTGGCCGATACGGATTTTCTCCCCGGCGGGGGTAATCTGCCAGTTATTGGGCGTGATGCCGGTCAGGCCGTCGGCGCTGGGGCCCGCGGGTCGCGTCAGCAGGTCCGGACTCCTCGCGTGGACCGCCGTGCCATTGATTAGCAGGCCGGACAGGAGGGCAGCAAGAAATTTGATTTGGGGTAGCATGTGTTTCTCCATTTTTGTTGCAGGCTCGCGGCTCACTGGAGGGCAAGCCGCCAAGTCACTGCGAGGTTGAGG
>Ga0209347_1006449_pt1 | contig 10390 bp, 8 predicted proteins | sample AutmiccommuBRH23_FD_187382 | JGI IMG/M metagenome (GOLD analysis project Ga0209347, IMG submission 187382) | Deep subsurface microbial communities from Mt. Terri, Switzerland - Autotrophic microbial communities BRH/23 (SPAdes) (version 2) | ecosystem: Environmental > Aquatic > Deep subsurface >...
GGATTTGCCGAACTTGCGGACTTCCAAGGGGAAAGACAGGTTTTCCGCCACCGTCATATGCGGAAACAGCGCATAGTTCTGAAACACCATACCGATCCCACGCTTGTGAGGCGGGATGTTGTTGATCGGCTTGCCGTCCAGAAGGATTTCGCCATGTGTGGCGGTCTCGAAGCCGGCCAGCATCATCAGGCAAGTCGTCTTGCCTGATCCAGATGGTCCCAACATCGTCAGGAACTCGCCCTTGGGCATGGTCAGGTTCAGGTCTTTGACGACCAGTGTTTCACCATCATAGCTTTTTTGCACACGCTCAAAAGCCACGAACGCATCGTTCGCACTTGATCCGGCCAAGGTCGGCTCCCCGTTTGTTGTGTCACACGATCTGCGCCGCGTATTGACCCAAGACTAAAACCCGACGTCCTGCGGGTTGCAACCCTTTTGCTGCCTTAAATGGCCATTACAGGGTTTTGCGGGCGAAATGACTTTGAGTGGCCGCACTTGCAGGACAACTTCCCGACACCCCTGTCAGTCTAATGCCTCAGAAATGGACTTTGCCGTTTTTTCAACCACCTCATCGACCTCGGCATGAGTCAGGCAGAAGGGCGGTGCGAATCCCAGAATATCGCCCTGCGGCATGGCGCGACCGATGACCCCATGTCCAAGCAGCGCCGCCGCGACACGAGGTCCGACCTTTTCGGAGGCATCAAAGAACTGGCGCTTGTCGCGGTCCTGAACGAACTCGACCGCACAAAGCATCCCTTCGCCCCGCACCTCGCCGACATGCGGATGTTCGGCCAACGCCGCGCGCATCTGCGTGTTCAGATATGCCCCGACATGGCCTGCGTTCTGGATCAGGTTCAATTCGTCCAGCAACTTGAGGTTGGCCACACCGGCCGCAGCGCCCACAGGATGCGCGGAATAGGTCCAGCCATGGCCGATGGGCCCGTTCTCGTCGGTGCCCTGTTCAAGCACTTTCCACATGCGATCACCGACGATCGACCCCGACAGCGGCGCATAGGCCGAGGTCAGACCCTTGGCGATCGTGATCAGATCAGGCGTGATGCCATAGTGATCGGACCCGAACATCGACCCAAGACGGCCGAAACCTGTCACCACCTCATCGGCAATCAGCAGGATATCATGCTTGCGAAGAACCTCCTGAATGGCAGGCCAATAGCCTTCGGGCGGCGGAACGATCCCTCCGGTCCCCAGTACCGGCTCACCGATGAAGGCAGCAATCGTATCGGCCCCTTCGCGTTCGATCAGCTCTTCAAGCTCGGCCACCAGATGGGCCGTGAACTGCGCCTCGGTCATGTCGCTGTCGGGGCGACGGAAGTAGTAAGGCGCCTCGGTATGGATCACCTGTGCCAGCGGCAGGTCGAATTTCTTGTGAAACAGCTCAAGCCCGGTCAAAGAGCCTGTCACAAGGCCTGAACCATGGTAACCACGCCAGCGGCTGATGATCTTTTTCTTCTCAGGCCGGCCCAGAATGTTGTTGTAGTACCAGACCAGCTTGACGTTGGTCTCATTGGCATCAGAGCCTGACAGGCCGAAATACACCTTGGACATGCCCTTGGGTGCACGGTCCAGGATCATTTTGGACAGGGTGATGCTCGCCTCGGTGCCATGGCCGACATAGGCATGGTAATAGGCCAGCTCGCGCGCCTGATCGGCAATCGCCTCGGCAATTTCCTGACGGCCATAGCCGACGTTCACACAGTAGAGTCCGGCGAAGGCATCCAGCAGACGGGTGCCATCGCGGTCCGCAATGTGGCAATCCTTGGCCGTCGTGATGATCCGCTGGGGCGCGTTGCCGCGCGCAAACTCTGCCAGATGGGTCGAGGGATGGAAAAAATTGTCGCGGTCCCACTGGGCCAGTTGGTCATTGGTCAGCATCGGCACCCTCCTTCGGCGGTGATGTGAATCTTTATGTTGTGCACAACCTTGATGCGGCCGTGACTAGCGTCAACCATATACCGCTAAAAATTCAGCTTAATTCCTAAAAGCGACAAGGGAATTCGCTTTTGGAACGGAAGAGATGTGCACAATTTTGCTGAACTCAGCCAAACGCCAGCAAGGAAGCCGTCTATGTCCGTTCCTCCGATTCCCTTTGCAGACCTGCCCTTCACCAAGGCCGAGTATGACCGGCGCCTCGAACTGACACGCACTGCCATGGCGGAACGCGGCATCGACGTGTTGTTCGTCGAGGACCCGTCAAACATGGCATGGCTGACTGGCTATGACGGCTGGTCCTTCTATGTGCATCAGGGCGTGATCGTGACCCATGACCGCGACCCGGTCTGGTGGGGGCGGAACATGGACGCGAACGGCGCCAAACGCACCGCATGGCTGCCGCATGATCACCTGCGCCCTTATGATGACACCTATGTGCAATCGAACGAGCGGCACCCGATGCAGCATCTTTCAGCGCTTCTTTGCGAAATGGGGTTTGAGGCCGCCTGTATCGGCGTTGAAATGGAGAACTACTATTTCTCGGCCAAGGCCTATGTCACGATGATGACGGAACTGCCGCGCGCCACGCTGGTCGATGCCACGGTGTTGGTGAACTGGCAGCGGGCGATCAAGTCACATGAGGAAATCGCGTTCATGCGCCGCGCCGCGCGGATTGCCGAGAAGATGGTCGATACTGCCATTGAACGTGCGAGACCCGGTGTGCGCAAGAACGATCTGGTGGCCGAAGTGATGCGCGAGGCGATCATCGGCGTGGGCGAAGACTGGGGCGACTACCCCGCCATCGTGCCGATGTGCCCGTCAGGTGCCGATGCTTCGGCCCCGCATATCACATGGAATGGGGGCGAGTTCGAGCATGATCAGTGCACCTTCTTTGAATTGGCGGGTGTCTATCGGCGTTATCACACACCCTTCTGCCGGACGGTCTATCTGGGCACCCCACCGGATGAGGTGAAGCGCGCCGAAGCCGCCCTGATCGAAGGGCTTGAAGCCGGCTTGCAGGCCGCCCGCGCTGGAAACCGCGCCTGCGACATCGCCGACGCCCTGGCCCGCCCTCTCGAGGCTGCAGGAATCCAGCGCGGTGCCCGCTGTGGTTATCCCATCGGGATCAGCTATCCGCCAGACTGGGGCGAGCGCACGATCAGCCTTCGCTCCGAAGATCAGACCATGCTGCAACCTGGCATGACCTTTCACTTCATGCCCGGCCTCTGGATGGACACATGGGGAATCGAGATCACGGAATCCATCCTGATCACCAATGACGGTCCGGCGGAAACCTTTTGCAATCGCCCCCGCCGGATCTTCGTGAAGTCATGACAGATCTGTCTCGAACGCAGGCCATACTGGCGGATCTGATCGGTTTTCCGACAGTGTCATCCGACAGCAACCTTGCCATGATCGACCACATGGCCAACAGACTGGCAGATGTCGGAGCGCGCGTGGATCTGTTTCACGACGATAGCGGAACCAAGGCCAATCTGTTCGCCACCATTGGACCGGAGCGTGAGGGGGGTATCGTCTTGTCGGGCCATTCCGACGTGGTCCCGGTTGCGGATCAGGACTGGAGCAGCGATCCCTTCCGCATGGTCGAGCGGGACGGCAAGCTTTTCGGGCGCGGTGCCTGCGATATGAAGGGGTTCATTGCCGCCACACTGGCAATGGCCCCCGACTATGCTGCGCGCAATCTCAAGCGGCCCATTCATTTCGCCTTCACCTATGACGAAGAGGTCGGTTGTCTGGGTGCGCGGTCCCTTGTTCCGGCACTTCAGGCCCGTGGTATCCGTCCGGCTATGGCCATCGTGGGCGAACCCACGGATATGCGCATCATCGAAGGGCACAAGGGATGCTGCGAGTATACAGTCGAATTTCGCGGGCTGGAGGGCCACGGCTCGAACCCCGACCGTGGCGTCAACGCGGTGGAATATGCTGTCGCCTATGTGGCGAGATTGATGGATCTGCGCCACCAGCTTCGCCATCGTACGCCCGTGGGCAGCCTGTTCGAGCCGCCATGGACCACGATCAACATCGGCCGTCTGTCCGGTGGAGTCGCCCATAACGTGATTGCCAGCCGGGCCGAGCTGGACTGGGAAATGCGCCCGGTGCAGGACAGTGACGCCGAGTTTGTCCGGCAAACGCTGGCGGAATACTGCAACGATGTATTGCTGCCGCAAATGCAGGCCGTCTGTCCCGATGCAGGCATCACTACCTATGTCATAGGGGAAGTCTGCGGGCTGGAACCGATGGAGGATAACGCCGCGCGCCGCCTTGTCGCAGAACTCACCGGGGCGAATGGCGCAGATGTGGTGGCCTTCGGCACCGAGGCCGGGTTGCTCCAGCAAATGGGTATGTCAGCGGTGCTTTGCGGTCCCGGCAGTATCGAGCAGGCCCACAAGGCCGATGAATATGTGAGCCTGTCACAGCTTGATCAGTGCTTGTCCATGCTGCATGGCCTTGGCGAAAGGCTGACGCGTCATGTCTGAACCGTCCGACGCCCGGACCCGCTTTCTGCGCCTGCATGACGCACTGCGCACGCGGATCTGTCTCTTGGACTACCCGCCAGGCTCCCGTCTTTCCGAAGAGGCACTGGCCGCAGAGTTCGGAACCTCACGTACACCCTTGCGTCGCGTTCTGGCCAAGCTGGAAGACGAAGGGCTTGTTGTGTCGCAGCATGGCGTGGGAACGATCGTCACCGATGTGGATCCGGGTGAGATGGCCCGCACCTATGACCTGCGTCGCGAACTGGCGGGCCTTGTCGGACGCTTGTCACCTGTACCGATCACCGACCAGATCGTCGCGGATGCAGCGGGTTTTCTGAAACGCGGCGAAGCATTGCTGACCCGTCCCGACACCCGGTCACTGGCCCGGCTGAACATGGAGTATTTCCACTTCGGCACATCATTGACCCGCAACGAGGCGCTACGCGAGATGTCGGAACGGCTCTATTACCGGACAGCCCGGATCTGGCTGACCGCGACAGCACGTCTGGATCTGGCGGATGAAACCGCGATCTTCGTGTCCGAACTGCGCGACAGCCTGCAAGCCCTGAAGGCAAGAGACGGGCAGGCGGCCGCCGATGTGCGAAGAACACATATCTCACTGTGCATTGCGCGGGTGAATGTGCTGCGGGACTAACACCGCCCTGCTTCTTCTTGCTTCAAATATCCAGATCCGGCCCGGTCATCTTGTGATCAGGCCGGAACAGTGTCGAGAACGCTCAGCTGGCTGCAACCATCAGCCCTTCGGCCTTCAGCTGCTGATGCGCCTCATCCAGCGACTTGCGCGCGCGTTCAATCAGAATATCGGCCTCGTCGCGGGTCATGACCAGCGGCGGGCTGATGATCATCCGGTCGCCGACATGGCGCATCACCAGATTGTTGGCAAAGCAACGCTCGCGCACGATATAGCCCACAGTGCCAGGTTCCGACGCGAATTTGGCGCGGCTTTCCTTGTGCGGCGTCAACGCGATAGAGCCCATCATCCCCACGATCTTGGCTTCTCCCACCAGCGGGTGATCAGTCAAACCGGTCCAGAGCTCTTTCATATAGGGCCCGATATTCGTGCGGACGTGGTCAATGATGCCCTCTTCCTCGATGATGTTGAGGTTTTCAAGCGCCACGGCCGCGGCAACCGGATGGCTGGAATAGGTATAACCATGATTGAACTCGCAGGCGCCGATCACCGAGGCGACCTCGTCACAGACAATCGAGCCGCCGATCGGTTGGTATCCGGACGACAATCCCTTGGCGATTGTCATGATATGCGGGCGGATGTTCAGCGTCTGACTGCCAAACCAGTTTCCGGTACGTCCGAAGCCGCAGATCACCTCGTCGGCGATCAACAAGATCTCGTACTTGTCGCAGATCCGCTGGATTTCTGGCCAATAGGTGTCAGGGGCAACGATCACCCCGCCCGCGCCCTGCACGGGTTCGGCGATAAAGGCGGCCACCTTGTCCTCGCCCAGATCGTGGATCGCCTGTTCCAGCTGACGTGCGCGCTCCAGACCGAATTCCTCGGGCGACATGTCACCGCCTTCCGCCCACCAGTTTGGCTGGTCGATGTGATGGATATCAGGGATCGGCAAACCACCCTGCGCATGCATGCCCGACATGCCACCCAAGGATGCACCGGCCATGGTCGAGCCGTGATAGGCGTTCTTGCGGCTGATGATCACCTTCTTCTCGGGCTTGCCCTTTTGCGCCCAATAGGTGCGCACCATGCGGATGTTGGTATCGTTCGCTTCAGACCCTGATCCGGCGTAAAACACATGGTTCAGGTCACCGGGTGCCACTTCGGCCAACTTCTGGCTGAGAGCGATGGCCGGCACATGCGTGGTCATGAAGAAGGTGTTGTAATAAGGCAATTCCTTCATCTGGCGCGCAGCCACATCGGCCAGACGGTCACGCCCATAGCCCACATTCACGCACCACAGACCGGCCATTCCGTCAATGATCCGGTTTCCGTCGCTATCGGTGATCCAAACACCGTCGGCCCGCGTGATGACACGGGCGCCACGTTTGGCCAGAACGTCCTGCGTCGAGAAAGGATGCATGTGATGCGCGGCATCCAGCGCCTGCAATTCATGTGTCGGCATATGGTTGGTGATCACAGTCATGGCGGACCTCGTTCTGGTGATTCATGGCGTGCGGGAATGGGTCACCAAAAGGCGACTCCCGTTCGTCCTCAAGAATATGATCAAATTCTTGAGTGTCAATCGAATCAGTGTGCAGAGGTGTCGAGGTCCAGCATTTCGCGGATCTGTTCCATCCCCTGAAGCATATCCTCCCGCATGGCCCTTGCGGCCCCTTCGGAATCACCTGTCCGCATGCAATTCAGCATATCCTTGTGCTTGTCCGGCAGGTTCTGGGTGCCCACCCGTCCAATCACGACACGCAGCGATGGGCCAAAGCGCAGCCACAGCCGCTCGGCCATTTCCGCAAGGATCGGCGCATCGGCAAGATCGTAGAGCTTGGCGTGAAACAGGTAGTTGTTCTCAAGATAAGCACGCAGGTCACCTGCGGCGATGGCGCGGTCCAGCGCCGTGTCGATCGCTGTCAGACGGGCCAGATCCGCGGGGGTCGCACGCTCGGTTGCCCGCAAGCCCAGATGCGATTCAAGCCATTGTCTTGCATAAATAATTTCCGAAATGTTCGCAGCCGTCAACTGCGGCACGCAGACCCTGCGATTGCCCTGAAAGACCAGGGCGCCTTCGGCCGTCAGCCGTCGGATCGCCTCTCGTACGGGGGTCATACCTGCGTTCAAGCGATCGGCCAGCCCCTGGATTGTCAGAGCCTGTCCGGGCGCGATCTCTCCGAACAGGATCTGATCCCGCAATCTGCGATAGATCACCTCGTGCGCCGGAGGGTTCGCCGCCGCCTCGACAAGGGTGGTCATTTTTCGGGCACCGTCGTCCATTTTGCCGCTTTTCCCTGCGTTCTACCAAGACACCTGCTTGCGAGTTTAGCGGCATCGTGAAAACATTGCCATATTGCCTTGCGGCAGAAAACTTGATCAAATTCCGGAATGGGGACGGAAGATCCACAATTTACCAAAGGGAGTATCCTGATGAGACAACACCTGGTGACCATGACCGCAACACTCGCGCTCATGGCAGGCGCTGCCGCGGCACAGGAAGTGCGCGTGTACAACTGGTCGGACTATATCGACGAGGAACTGCTTGCCAAGTTCGAAGCAGACACCGGCATGAAGCTGATCTACGACGTGTTCGACAGCAACGAAGTGCTTGAGACAAAGCTGCTGGCTGGCGGGTCGGGTTACGACGTGGTGGTGCCAAGCGGCACCTTCCTGCAACGCCAGATCGAAGCAGGTGCTTTCCAGAAACTCGACAAGTCGAAACTGTCCAACATCGAAAACATGTGGGATGTCGTGTCGACGCGCACTGCGCAGTATGATCCGGACAACGCTTATTCGATCAACTACATGTGGGGTACCACAGGTATCGGGGTGAACGTCGGCAAGGTGACGGAGATCCTTGGTGAGGATGCACCGATCGACAGCCTTGCGCTGGTGTTCGATCCTGCCAATGCCGAGAAACTGGCCGCTTGCGGCATCATGATGCTGGACGCCCCGGCCGAGATGATCCCGGCTGCGCTCAAGTATCTGGGCGAAGATCCCAACAGCCATGACCCCGAGGTGATTGCCAAGACCGAAGAGGTCTTTATGGCGATCCGGCAGTATATTCAGAAGTTCCACAGCTCGGAATATATCAATGCGCTGGCGAATGGCGACATCTGCGTCGCTCTGGGCTGGTCGGGTGACATCCTGCAAGCGCGTGACCGCGCTGCCGAAGCCGAGAATGGTGTCGAGATTGCCTACAACGCCGCCAAGGAAGGTGCGCAGATGTGGTTCGACCAGATGGCAATTCCTGTCGATGCGCCGAACGTGGAAGGGGCACATGCTTTCCTGAACTTCATCATGGATGCGCAGAACATGGCAGCCGCCTCGAACTATGTCTATTATGCCAATGGCAACAAGGCATCGCAGGAGTTCCTGAACGAGGACGTGATCGGTGATCCGGCGATCTATCCGTCGGAAGAGGCGTTGAACAACCTGTTCACCACCACACCCTGGGATGCAGGCGTACAGCGGACTGTGACCCGCTTGTGGACCAAAATCAAATCGGGCACCTGAGACCCGGTGACATCGGCCCGCGCGAAAGCCGCGCGGGCCTTTCAATAATGAATGACAGGGACCGACATGGCACAAACCGTTTTCGCCCCGTGGGATGATCCGCAGGCAAAGCCTCTCATCCAGTTCAAGAACGTGACCAAACGGTTTGGCGATTTCACGGCGATCGAGAATCTGACGCAGGATATCTACGAGCGCGAGTTCTTTTCGCTTCTTGGTCCGTCAGGCTGTGGCAAGACAACCCTGATGCGGATGCTGGCCGGGTTCGAGAACGTGACCGAGGGTCAGATCCTGATTGCGGGTCAGGACATGGCGCATGTGCCGCCAAACAAACGGGCGGTGAACATGATGTTCCAGTCTTACGCCCTCTTTCCGCATCTGAGCGTGTGGGAGAATATTGCTTTCGGCTTGAAGCGAGAAGGCAAGCCCAAGGCCGAGATCGAGGCCCGCGTCGACGAGATGCTGCGCCTCACGCGGCTGGTCAAATTCGCCAAGCGCAAGCCCCATCAGATTTCCGGTGGACAGCGGCAGCGCGTGGCGTTGGCGCGCAGTCTTGCGAAAGCACCGAAACTGTTGCTGCTGGATGAACCGCTGGGGGCCTTGGACAAGAAACTGCGGCAAGATACGCAGTTCGAGTTGATGGACATTCAGGAGAAGACCGGCACGACCTTCGTGATCGTGACCCATGATCAGGAAGAGGCCATGACGGTCTCCAGTCGGGTCGCAGTGATGGACGAGGGGCGGATCATTCAGGTCGCAACTCCCGCGCAGATCTACGAAGCTCCGAATTCGGTCTATGTCGCGGATTTCATCGGAGACGTGAACATCATCGATGGTATCGCCGCGCGTGATGGCGATGGCTATCGCATCACATGGGCTGAAGGGCAGGACCCGTTCATCGCCAAGACGCAGAACAGTTTTGCAGATGGCCAACGCTGCCATCTGGCAATCCGGCCCGAAAAGGTTGCGATCTCAGCCGAACGACCCGATGACTCCGCCAATGCGATCGAAGGTCAGATCATCGACATTGCCTATCTTGGCAACATCTCGACCTATCACGTCAAACTGGTCAACGGTCAGATGATCAAGGCGCAGGCAGCCAACACGCGCCGCCTTTCGCGTAGGACCTTTACCTGGGAAGACCGCGTCTGGCTGTCCTGGACAGATACAGCCGCCGTCGTGTTGGAGCGCTAGGGATGCGCCGCTTCATCCTCATCGCGGTTCCCTATCTTTGGCTGATGGCCCTGTTTCTTGTGCCATTCCTGATCGTGCTGAAGATCTCTCTCTCGGATATTGCGCTGTCGATTCCGCCCTATACACCGCAGCTGGACCTGACCGAAGGATGGTCCGGGATCAAAGCCTTCCTGTCGCAGCTTGATTTCGAGAATTTCACCTTTCTGACGCAGGACCCGCTTTATTGGCGGGCTTATGTCTCATCGCTCCAGATCGCGCTGATCTCGACGGTTTTGACGCTTCTTGTGGGATATCCCATCGCCTATGCGATGGCGCAGGCCCCCGATGAATGGCGTGCCACCTTGCTGCTGCTGGTGATCCTGCCATTCTGGACCAGTTTTCTGATCCGAGTCTATTCCTGGATCGGCATCCTGTCGAACGAAGGCTTCCTGAACCAGTTCCTGTTGTGGACGGGGATCATTTCGACCCCGCTGACCATCCTGAACACGAACACGGCCGTCTATATCGGGATCGTTTACACCTATTTGCCCTTCATGATCCTGCCCATCTATTCGGCGCTTGAGAAAATGGATGGCTCGCTTCT
>Ga0209347_1006450_pt1 | contig 10389 bp, 11 predicted proteins | sample AutmiccommuBRH23_FD_187382 | JGI IMG/M metagenome (GOLD analysis project Ga0209347, IMG submission 187382) | Deep subsurface microbial communities from Mt. Terri, Switzerland - Autotrophic microbial communities BRH/23 (SPAdes) (version 2) | ecosystem: Environmental > Aquatic > Deep subsurface >...
CGCTTTATCCGGCCGAGAAGCGCGGAAACCTCGGAGCCGGCCTGGGTAAAGCGGAAAATGTTGTCGATGAACAGGAGCGTGTCCGCACCCTCCTCATCGCGGAAGTATTCGGCCAGGCAGAGACCGGTGAGCACGACGCGGAGACGCGCGCCGGGCGGCTCGTTCATCTGACCGAACACCATGGTGGTCTTCTCCATAACGCCGGCTTCAGTCATTTCACGGTAGAGGTCGTTGCCCTCACGGGTACGCTCGCCCACGCCGGCGAACACCGAGATGCCGCCGTGCTGCTTGGCGATATTGTTGATCAGTTCCATCACGATAACGGTCTTGCCCACGCCGGCGCCGCCGAACATGCCGACCTTGCCGCCCTTGAGGAAGGGCACCAGCAGGTCGACCACCTTCAAACCGGTTTCCAGCTGCTCGGCCCTGGTGGACTGATCGACCAGGGGCGGGGCCGGCCGGTGAATGGGATACCGCTTATCGCTATTGATCGGGCCTTTGCCGTCGATGGGCTCACCCAGCACGTCCACCAGACGGCCGAGGGACGCCTTGCCAACGGGAGCGGAAATGGGAGCGCCGGTATCAACGGCCTCCATGCCCCGCACCAGTCCGTCCGTGGCCGTCATGGCAACGCAGCGGACGCTGTTGTTGCCCAGGTGCTGGGCCACCTCCAGGGTGAGATTGAACTTGCGGCCGAACATATCTTCCTTGTCACTCGTGATCTTAACGGCGTCGTAAATTTTGGGCACTTTCCCGGGTGAAAATCGAATGTCCACCACAACGCCGATGACCTGCACTACATGACCAACGTTCATTTATTTCACCAAACCTCCTCCATCGGTCGTCAGACGTCGGACTTCAGAAACCCTTCTTCCGTCTTCAAACCTTATTCGTTCGTTTTTTTCAAGGCAGAGGTTTTTAAGCTCTGTTCACAAAATCAATACCTTGCTCCTCCAGAAGGTGTACCGGGCGCCGGAACTCTTTAAAAGGAGCCGGTCCGGTAGTTACCCCGTGGTCGCTTACTCCAGGGCGGCTGCGCCGCTGACGATCTCGGATATCTCTTTGGTGATCTGAGCCTGACGGGCCCGGTTCATGGTCAGCGTCAGCCTGGAGATCATGTCCGAAGCGTTCTTGGTGGCGTTGTCCATGGCCGCCATGCGGGCGCTGTGCTCGCCGGCCTTGGTCTCCAAGATCCCCTGGTAAATAGCGTTTTCAACATATTTCGGGAGAAGCTCGGTAAGCACTTCTTCAGCCGACGGCTCGAAGATATAGTCCACCTTGCCGGCGTCTCCCTCTTCGGCCGGCGGCTCAACCGGCAGCAGTTTGATGACCAGCGGTTTTTGCACCATCACGTTTACGAACTGGCTGTATACCAGGTAAACCACATCGAATTCCTCGGCAGAATACTTTTCCACCACGTATTCGGCGACCGTCCTGGCCGATGCATTGCCAACGTTATCGGGCAGTTTGATCCAGTCTTTCGCCACATGAAATTCACGGCGCTTAAAAAAGTCGCGCCCCTTGCGGCCGACTGCCACAATGCTGATCTCGACGCCGCTCTTCCCTTTAATCTCCTGGGCGGCCCGGCGGATCACGTTGGAGTTGAAGCCGCCGCACAGTCCCCGGTCGGCTGTGATCACCAGGTAGGCTACCTTCTTCGGCTCGCGCACGGACAGAAGCGGGTGCTTCACTTGACTGGAGGCCGTGGCCACCCGGCCGAGAACGCCCTTAATCCGCTTGGAATATGGCCGCGCCGCCAGCACCGCGTCCTGGGCGCGCCTCATCTTGGCTGCCGAGACCGCCTTCATGGCCTTGGTGATTTGCTGGGTGCTCTTAATACTCTTGATGCGGCGCCGTAAGTCTTGAAAACTAGGCATCTGGTTTTTCTCACCACCTTATTTGAGAAGTGGGCCTCACATTACAGTCCGTGGGTCGTAACAAAGCCCTTCTTGAATTCTTCAATGGCGGCTTTCAATTCGGCCTGCGCCTTTTCCGGCAGGTCGCCGGTTTTCTTGATCTCTTCGCCGATCTGGGGCTTGGTCGCGCGCATGAACTTCAGGAACTCCGCTTCGAAAGGCTGCACCTGGGCAACCGGGAGGTCATCGAGGTAGCCGTTTGCCGCGGCGTAAATCGACATGATCTGCTCTTCGATCGGCATCGGCACGTACTGGTTCTGCTTTAAGAGCTCGACCATGCGCTCGCCGCGGGTAAGCCTGGCCTGGGTGGCTTTATCCAGGTCGGAGCCGAACTGGGCAAAGGCGGCCAGCTCGCGGTACTGGGCCAGGTCAAGCCGCAGGCTGCCGGCGATTTTCTTCATCGCCTTCACCTGGGCGGCGCCGCCGACGCGAGAGACGGAAATACCGACGTTGACGGCGGGGCGGATACCGGCGTAGAACAGGTCGGGCTCCAGGAAGATCTGGCCGTCTGTAATCGAAATCACGTTGGTGGGAATGTAGGCCGACACGTCACCGGCCTGGGTCTCAATGATCGGCAGGGCGGTCATCGAACCGGCCCCGAGGTCGTCGGAGAGCTTGCAGGCGCGCTCCAGGAGCCGGCTGTGCAGGTTGAACACGTCACCCGGATAGGCTTCACGGCCGGGCGGGCGGCGCAGGAGCAGGGAGAGCTCGCGGTAAGCGGAGGCCTGTTTCGACAGGTCGTCGTAAACGATCAAAACGTGTTTGCCTTCGGCCATAAACGCCTCGCCCATGGCCGCGCCGGCAAAGGGCGCGATATAGAGGAGCGGCGCCGGGTCGGAAGCGGTGGCGGAAACGATGATGGTGTAGTCCATCGCTCCGGTGTCGGTCAGCCTCTGCATCACATTGGCCACGGTGGACTGTTTCTGCCCGACGGCCACGTAGATGCAAATAACATCGCCACCCTTCTGGTTGATGATGGCGTCGATGGCAATGGCTGTCTTACCGGTCTGGCGGTCACCGAGAATGAGCTCGCGCTGGCCGCGGCCGATGGGAATCATCGAGTCGATGGCTTTCAGCCCGGTCTGCAGAGGCTGGTGCACCGACTTCCGGAAGATAACGCCGGGAGCGATCTTCTCAACCGGCATAAACTTGTCAGTCTTAATCGGGCCCTTGCCGTCCAGAGGCTGGCCGAGGGGGTTCACCACGCGGCCGATCAGGGCCTCGCCGACGGGCACCGATACGATACGACCGGTCCGCTTGACCGTGTCGCCTTCTTTAATATGGGTATACGGTCCAAGAATAACGCAGCCGATATTGTCTTCTTCCAGGTTCAGCGCCATGCCGAGGACACCGCCGGGAAACTCCAGCAGTTCCATGGACATGCACTCCATCAGGCCGTAAACGCGGGCGATGCCGTCCCCGAGCTGGATCACCGTGCCGACGTCGGTCATTTCGATTTGGGACTGATATTTGTCTATCTGCTGCTTTATAATCGAACTGATCTCTTCAGGTCGCAAATTCATCTGCTTATTTCACCCCTTGTCCGGTTAACTTATAGCCTTTAAGCGCTCTTGCAAGGCGGCAAGCCTCGTCCTGATGCTGCCGTCGATAATCTTGTCCCCAATCCGCACCACCACCCCGCCGATGAGCGAGGAATCCACACCGAAAGTGGTCTGTACTTTTTTCCCGGTCAATTTTGCAAGGAGCTGGTCGAGTTCTTTCTTTTCCTTATCGTTCAACGCAACGGCCGAGATGACCTGGGCCGCCACAATATTACGGCTGGCGTTGGCCGTCTTAACAAACTCGGCGGCGATATCGGCAAAGAAAACCTCGCGCCTGCGGTCTACCAGCAGCGCCAGGAAGTTCATCGTCACTGCGGCAACCTTGCCGCCAAACAGCTTTTGCAAAAAATCCTTTTTATCGGCTGCGGTGATCTGGGGATGAAAAAGCACTTTTTTTAAGTCATCGTTTTCATCCAGGATGGCTTCCAGGGCTTTCAGCTCCTGCTCGATCTGGTCCACCGCTTTTTCCCTGGTGGCGATCTCGTACAGCGCTTCAGCGTAGCGGCTCGCCACAGCTCCTTTAAGCATGCAGCTCGCCTGCCTCTTTGATGAATTCCTGGACCATGCTGTGCTGGATTTCCCCGGTCAGCTTCCGGTTGATGATCTTGCCCGCCACCAGAACGGACAGGGTGGCCACCTGGTCGCGCAGCTCAGCCATAGCCTTGTCTTTTTCACGCTGAATTTCGGCCAAAGCGGCTTCTTTCAGCCTGACCGCGTCGTTCTTGGCGGTTGCAAGGATCTCGGCGGCCTGCTCCTCGCCGAGTTTAGTCGATTTCTGAATGATTTCCTGGGCCTGCTCGCGGGAACGCCGCATTTCAGCCTCGTAGCCGGCTTTCAGCTGACCGGCTTCCTGGCGTTCTTTTTCAGCGGCGGCAATGTTGTTTTCGATGTGGTCCGAGCGATCTTGCAGAAGCTTCATCAGCGGTTTGTAAGCAACCACTTTCAGAAAAACCAGCAATACGATAAAATCCACTATCTGCGCCAGCAGGGTAGCGTTAAACTCTAACACCTGTTCCCCTCCTTCCATCTCCTTCGGATGCGGCCGCGGCATCCATATCAAACATCAGTGCCGGCAAATGCACGGCGTTGGAGCGGCAGGAACCCGGCTGCTTGCCTGATCCCTGCCCAAAAATCCAACGGCGCCTTTTAAAGCCACGGCCTGCTCACCTTTCACCCGTTTCAATCCCAAACCCGGCTCTTTAGCGCCGGGGCGCACGAAGACCGGTGACCGCGCGGGGTCTCTCTCACCCTGTTCCCGGGGAAAGCCCGTCAATGCAAAATAAATCCTTAGGCCATCTTACCCATGAGAATGAAGGCGATAACGACCGCAATGATCGGAAGCGCCTCGATCAGACCGACGGAGATGAACATCAGGGTCATAATCGAACCCTTTGCCTCCGGCTGACGGGCAATGCCCTCTACCGCTTTACCGCAAACGAGACCATCGCCGATGGCGGCTCCCTGGGCACCCAGACCCACTGCAAGAGCGCATCCGATGGCAGCTGCTGCTGCTAATTCCATACATTTCCCCCCCTTTCTAAGGTAAACTTAACGCTGAAACATTTTGAGTTATTGTAAAGAATAATACTGTTTAATGAGACTGTTTAAGGAACAGTTTTTACCCAAAGTAATCAGTGGTCGTCGGCGACTGCCTGGGAAACATAGGCGATACTGAGCATCGTAAAAATGAACGCCTGAATGAAACCGACGAAGATACTGAATGCCAGCCACACCACCGAGGCGATGAAACCGCCGAAGACGTGGATCCAACCACCCAGAAGTCCCAGCAGAACCGCCATCAGCACCTCACCGCCGTATATGTTGCCGTATAGACGGAAGGTCAGCGTAATCGGCTTGGAAAAGTCTTCAATGATGGTGATCGGCAGGAAAATCGCGTAAGGCTTGAGGTAGTGCTTGAAGTAACCGAGTCCTTTGTACTTGAGCCCGAAGATGAAAATTAAAGCGAAAGTGCAAAGGGCCAGGGCCAGGGTCGTGTTGTAGTCGGCCGTGGGGGAACTGAAGGTGGGGACCAGGCCGATGAGGTTGGAAAAAAGAATAAAAATGAAATACGTTACCACGATGGAAAGAAGAGCGGCGCCCTTCTTCGGGTCCATGTTGTCGTTGACGAGGCCCTTGATGCCCTCAAAAACCATTTCCAGAATGTTTTGCGCGCCGGCCGGCCTTTTCAGGCTCATGTTGCGGGTGGCGGCCAGGGCAAACAGCGCCACCAGGATCATCACGATCCAGGTCATAACCATGGTCTTGACGTTAAAAGCAAGGAGCGTGTTCCCCACCATCACTTCGTAGGGTTTGTGTGGCCAATGCCATATGTTTAGTAGTTCTTCCACTTCGTGCAGGCTCAGCATGTCTCTTATCTCACCCCTTTCTCTTTGAAATTTTGGTTGTATTGTTAAGTACTCCCGCCGGTGACGTTAGCGGTCACAGGCAAGCCAACCCGTCAACTTTCACCGCCGGGCAATACTTTACCCGGCCCGGACCCGGGACAGCTTCTTTTAACAACTCTGTTTTCCCGGATGATCATAACGGCGGCGCCGAAGGTGAAGAGGCAGGGAACGATGAACATGCCGGCGGCTGCGGCGTAGATGTTGATCTGGAGAGAAGGGGTGCGGGCAATAAAAAACAGAACCAGTATGATCATCGAAAGCCTGAGGGCGAGACCCGCCCTCATCTGCGACCTGGCGCGGGGCACGGCCATGGCCACGATATTGCGCATGCGCCGGGCCAAAAAATAGGCATTCCACATACCGATCGCCGTGCCGGCCAGAAAGCCCGTAACGAGCGGGTCATTCGGCCGCGTCAACAACAACAAGCAAAAGAACACCATTAAGCCGGCGGACAACCGCAACGTCCGGGCTAACAGACCTTCGAAATCCCAGTCCTGCATTTGAATTACTCCTTCTCCCTGAAAAAACCCTGTAGGGTTTTATACACACCAATCGTGCCGGCAAAAAGCCCGAACAGCACTCCTGCCAGCGTGAACCAGAAACCGGCGGCAAATTTTTTATCTATGTATTGCCCGCCGTAAAAACCCAGCACCACCGTAATGGCCAGCTCGGAGCCGATGACCGTGGTGAGGGCCAGCGCTGAAAGCGCCCCGCCCTGGTCCCGTTTTTTATTCTCTCTCTCTTTGTTTTCCTGCGGTGGTTTCATTTGCCAAAGAACCGGCGGGACAGCCCGCAACGGCCGCTTGACAACGCGCCTCCCATTAAATGTTTATTTAATGGAGTCTCTGCAAATGTGCGCATAAATAGTGTTCTACACAAAACTCGTTATTCCTCCACCCGACACAAAGAATTTTAAAACTGGGTAAAAATTTAGCCGCCCGGCACAAATTCTTCCGGCGCGCGATCCGAAAGGCCGAAGCGGAAGCGGACGGCCCGGGCGATGCGCGGCGCGGCGAGGCCGTCGCCGTATGGGTTGACGGCGTTTGCCATGCGGCGGTAGTGTTCCCGGTCGTCCAGGAGATGTCTCGTTTCCGTCTCCACAACGGCCCGGTCCGTCCCCACCATGCGCACCGTGCCCGCCGCCAGCGCCTCGGGGCGCTCCGTGGTGTCGCGCAGCACCAGCACCGGCTTGCCCAGGGAGGGGGCTTCTTCCTGCAGCCCGCCGGAGTCGCTCAAAACAATATGGGAACGGGCGATCAAGTTGACAAAGGGCAGGTAGTCCATCGGCTCCGTCAGGTGGACGCGGTCCAGCCCGCCCAGTTCCTCCGCCACGGCGCCCCGCACTAGGGGGTTCTTATGAACGGGGAAGATCACCCGCACGTCGGGATAGGCCTCGACCACACCGCGCAGGGCGCGGTAAACTTCCCGCAGGGGCTCGCCCAGGTTCTCCCGCCGGTGGGTCGTCACCAGGAGCACCCGGTCCTTCTCGAAATCCACCGCTGCGAGAACCGGGTCGTCAAAGCGGTAGCCTGGCCGGACGGTGGCTTTTAACGCGTCGATTACAGTGTTGCCGGTGACAAAAATATTCTGCGGGGAAACGCCTTCCGCCCGCAAATTGTCCCTGGCGGCGCCGGTCGGAGCGAAGTGCAGCTCGGCCAGAACGCCGGTGAGGCGGCGGTTGATCTCCTCGGGGAAAGGCGAGTATTTATTCCCCGTGCGCAGCCCGGCCTCGACGTGGCCCACCGGGACCTGGAGGTAATAGGCGGCCAGTGACGCCACGAAGGTGGTGGTGGTGTCTCCGTGCACCAGAACCAGGTCGGGCTTTTCCGCGGCCAGTATCAGTTGAAGACCGGCCAGCGCCCGCCCGGTGATGTCGAAAAGGGTCTGCCGGGGACGCATGATGTCAAGGTCGTGCCGGGGAACGATGGAAAAGAGCTCCAGCACCTGGTCAAGCATTTCCCGGTGCTGGGCGGTAACAGCCACGCAACAGTCGATTTCCCCGCGGTACCGCTCCAGCTCCTGCACCAGGGGAGCCATTTTGATGGCTTCGGGCCTTGTCCCAAATACGGTTACGATTTTAAGCAACGTTCCATCTCCGTTCGGTTGTCGGTCATCAGTCGTCAGAAAGAAGAACTAAATTGCCCAGGGGGCGTAAAAATGTTAGCTTGAATTGTGTCGAAGAAATTTCTCTTTTATATTTTCCTATTTATATTTTCCTATGTAAACTCGCATGAACCTGCGAGTCAAGGGCTGTGATGAACACGTATTTTCATAAAAATTAAGGGGTCTCGTTAGATAAGGGAGGTGTCTCACAACCTGTTAGCTGGTCACTCTGGTTAAAGTGGACCAGCTCCACGGCGGCCTCGGCGAACATTTCCAGGGCCAGGGGATCCGGGTAGCCGCCGGCGTAGACGACTTTTTTGACGCCGGCGTTGAGCAGCATCTTGGCGCAGAGGACGCAGGGCTGGTGGGTGACGTAATAGACCGCGCCGGCGATGGCGATGCCGTACACCGCCGCCTGAATCAAGGCGTTTTGCTCGGCGTGGAGGCCCCGGCAAAGCTCATGGCGCTCGCCGGAGGGGATGCCCCGGCGCTCCCGGAGGCAGCCGGTGTCCAGGCAGTGCTTCAGCCCGGCCGGCGCCCCGTTGTAGCCGCTGGCCAGCATGCGGCGGTCCTTCACGATCAGGGCGCCGACCTGGCGCCGCAGGCAGGTGGAGCGCCCGGCCACCACCCTGGTGATTTCCATGAAATAGCTGTCCCAGTCCGGACGGTCTTTCATCAGCAAAAGCTCCTTACTAGTGCAGACATGGCAGACATGGCAGACATGGGGACGGTTCTATCGTCTTCCCTTTGTCTCTTCGCTACACTTCGGGGACATGGGGACATTCCACAAGATTTAATTTCTGCGACATTTTTGCGACAGAGAACCGTCCCCCTGTCGCGCTTGCCGCGCTACCGGTAGAGGGGGAAGTTTGCGCAGATCTCCGCCACCTTTTGGCGGGCCTTGTCCAGTTCCGGGCCGCTGTTCCGGTTGACGACGGCGAAGTCCATGATTTCGGCGATGGTTTCCATTTCGGCCCGCCCGAGGCCCCGGGTGGTTACGGCCGGGGTGCCGAGGCGGATGCCGCTGGCGACGTTGGGCGGCTGGGGGTCGTAGGGGATGGCGTTTTTGTTCACGGTCACGCCGACCCGGTCCATCAGCACCTGGGCTTCTTTACCGGTAATGGCCTTGCTGCGCAGGTCGACCAGGAGCAGGTGGTTGTCGGTGCCGCCGGAAACGAGATCAAATTTGCGATCTTGCAAGGCTTCGCCCAGGGCGCGGGCGTTTTCAACCACTTTCCGCTGATACTCCTTGAAGCCGGGCTCCATGGCCTCCTTCAGGGCCACCGCCTTGGCGGCGATGACGTGCATGAGGGGCCCGCCCTGCACCCCCGGAAAGACGGCTCTGTTGATTTTGGCCCCGTACTTCTCGCCGCCGGCGGCCAGAATCAGGCCGCCGCGGGGCCCGCGCAGGGTCTTGTGGGTGGTGGTGGTGACGATGTCGGCGTGGGGCACCGGGCTCATGTGCAGCCCGGCCGCCACCAGCCCGGCGATGTGGGCCATATCCACCATCAGATAGGCGCCAACCGTTCCGGCGATCTCCCGCAAACGGGAAAAGTCAATTTCCCTGGGGTAGGCGCTGGCGCCGGCCACGATCATTTTCGGCTTGTGCCCGCAGGCCAGGTCAAACACTTTCTCGTAGTCGATCCGGCAGCTCTCCCGCTCCACTCCGTAAAAAGCGAATTTAAAATATTTTCCTGATATATTGATTGGACTGCCGTGGGTGAGGTGCCCGCCGTGGGCGAGGTTCATCCCCATAATGGTGTCGCCGGGGTTAAGCAGGGCGAAATAAACGGCGGTGTTGGCCTGCGTCCCGGAGTGGGGCTGGACGTTTGCGTATCCGGCGCCGAAAAGCTGCTTCGCCCGTTCAATGGCCAGGTTTTCGGCGATATCGACAAACTCGCAGCCTCCGTAGTAGCGGTTGCCGGGGTAACCCTCGGCATATTTATTGGTCAGAACCGTGCCCTGCGCCTCCATCACCGCCCGGCTGGCCACGTTTTCGGAAGCGATCAGCTCCAGTGTGCCCTGCTGTCTTCCGGCTTCCAGGTCAATTACCCGGGCGATTTCAGGATCGGCTTCGGCAAGCGGGCGCATTAAACTCATTTTGTCTTCCTCCCCACGGCCGGTAGTGCGTTACCGGCTGCAACGACTGTATTTTTGTTCTACGGCGTCTATTTTTTCTACGCGGCAGGCGTGGCGGCCGTCCTGAAAACGGGCCTGCAGCCATGCGGTCACGATGTCGCGGGCGAGGCCTGCGCCAATGACCCGCTGCCCCATGGTCAGTACGTTGGCATCGTTGTGCTCCCGGGCCATCCGGGCGGAAAAGGTGTCGTGACAAAGGGCGGCGCGGATCCCGGGCACCTTGTTGGCCGCGATGGCCACGCCGATGCCGGTCCCGCAGCAGAG
>Ga0209347_1006451_pt1 | contig 10386 bp, 15 predicted proteins | sample AutmiccommuBRH23_FD_187382 | JGI IMG/M metagenome (GOLD analysis project Ga0209347, IMG submission 187382) | Deep subsurface microbial communities from Mt. Terri, Switzerland - Autotrophic microbial communities BRH/23 (SPAdes) (version 2) | ecosystem: Environmental > Aquatic > Deep subsurface >...
TAAGCTACCCCAAAGGCCGCTTCCGATCCCGCTTTGGCGGGGGAGGAAGCAATCCAGTCCTGTGAGGGAAGCTTGCTTCCATGGATTTGCGGAATAAAAAAATGGTAGCGCGCCAGCGGTACCGGTTTTCTTTGTAAGCTACCCCAAAGGCCGCTTCCGATCCCGCTTTGGCGGGGGAGGAAGCAATCCAGTCCTGTGAGGGAAGCTTGCTTCCCTGGATTTGCGGAATAAAAAAATGGTAGCGCGCCAGCGGTACCGGTTTTCTTTGTAAGCTACCCCAAAGGCCGCTTCCGATCCCGCTTTGGCGGGGGAGGAAGCAATCCAGTCCTGTGAGGGAAGCTTGCTTCCCTGGATTTGCGAAGTAAAAAATGGGAGCGCTCCAGCGATACCGGTTTTCTTTGTAAAGCCACCCCCATGGCCGATTCCGCAGCACAAAAATTAATACAGTATAACTTATTAATAAACAGGCGGTTACAAACAAAGTAGCTGCCTGATTTCGTTTAGGTAGAACATAGGTAAAACATTTGGCTACAAATGTTAAATTTTTCTTCCCGGACGTAATTTGGATCCAAAACCTGCCATTTGAGCCATTATGAGCTACAAATACACCAGCCGGTACCCAGGTAGATAAAAACTATATATTGAACGGAAATATGCGTTTATCCCGGGAATGATTCGGGATATGTGTTATTTTGGTTTTCATATAACGAGTTATCACCAATATACGAAGACCTAAATTCGCCAGTCAAATCTATATTTCGAAAAAATATTTTGTGAGGGTGTAATATTCTGCGACTTGAGCCACTAAACAAGAAAAGATTAATGACAATTAAAAATGCGATTAACCTTTTCAACCGTTTGATATCTGAGACGACTAAAAAGTCTGAAGTTAGGGTGTACAGGGATTTCCTAGAAATACTTACTAATGTAGAAAAAAGAAACTTAACGGAATCTGAAATTGAATCCATAGAGACGAAACTTGATGCGCTTGAATTAACCAGTACCACAACAAACAAGAAAAGACATTTTAAAAAAGCCATTCAACAGTTTAAAAAGTATCTGAAGGATACCTTTTCTTTAATTACCAAAGGGCACTACGCAGGTCTGGGCATAGCTTTAGGCGCCTCAACAGGTTTACTTTTAGGAGTAATATTTCAACCGGGTTTAGAGCGATCTTTGGGAATTTCACTTGGTCTTTCAGTTGGCACCTTGATCGGTATAATCATAGCAAGTTATTTGGAATCTCAGGCTAAAGCTTCGGGAAACTTGATTTAAAGCACGAAAATATGAAAGCTTGAGTAATGACTTTTATGCCATATCGATTAAGCCTTATGCTGCCATCATCATAAAGATATGCAGGGCCTATACAAATTCTCAGGAAGATTTCGAAGATTACTATCAGGAGGTGTGCTTACAAATCTGGAGAACCAGAAACAACTTCCGTGGGCAATCCGAATGGTCAACTTGGGTGTACAGGTTAGCATTGAATGTGAGTTTGACCATGCTGAAAAAAAAGAAAAATAATCAGCAGTATTTTACTTCTGAAATCTTGCCAAACGAATTGGCAGAAACTAGCCAAGCATTTCCGGACGAAGCACTCAATCAATTGTATGATGCCATTAAACGTTTATCAGAAGTTGACAGAGGTTTAATACTACTTTACCTGGAAGAAAAGTCGTATAAGGAAATCGCTGAAATCACCGGCACGAACCTTAACAACATTGGGGTACGAATTAAACGCATTAAAGAACGATTAAAGAAAATATTAGATGGAAAAGTCAATTGAATCAATTTGGAAGCAAGGTTTTTTAAATAGTGATGCATTGGTTGCCCCAAAGCTGAACAACCTGTACAATCAAAAATCGATACATGTCATCGATAAGTTTAAACGAATGTTCAAAATTAACCTGATTGCAATCGTTGTAGGTTCAATCCTCTTTTTGGGGATTTCATTTTTGATTGGGATTCCTTGGATGGGAATAGGCTTTTTTTTGACACTAAGTGTAATCGTAATAGTCAACCGAAGGCTTTCCAGAGGATTAGCTAAAATTGATAAGAGCGAAAGCAGCTACCATTATATCAAAGCATTTGACAACTGGATGAAGCAGCAAGTCAGTGTAAATAGTCTAATGGCCAGATTCTATTATCCTTTGTTCTTTTTGTCTATTCTACTTGGTTTTTGGCAGCAATTAGGTGAAGCAGTTACGAATAAGTTGGTTTTAAACTATCCCGGCATTGACCTTATTTTTGGTGTGCCGCTATTTCTCATCATTGGCGTGGTTTTAATGATGGTTTTACTCTCCTACTTTGGGGCAAGAATATACATTTGGGATTTGAAGGTTGTCTATGGAGGTGTACTCAGAAAGCTGGATGAAATTATTGCCGACATGGAAGAATTAAGAAAATAATATTGGTGATAACATTGGCTAAGAAAACATAGGGCAGACATGGCTTTCAGAAAGGTTGGTTCATCTAGCAAGCTTTGGTTTCGGTGGACAGGTAATCACTTTGAAAGCCCTACGTTTCTTAGCTTTTAACGTTGTAATTTATAGCAGAACGCTCGCAAAATTAAAAGATATTGAACAGAATGAAAATATTTGCAGAAACTGAAAGATTAATTTTAAGAGAAATACTTCCGACAGATATTGACGGACTTTTTGAGCTAGACTCTGACCCAGAAGTTCATAGATATTTGGGAAATAAACCAGTAAGTAGTAAAGATGAAATCGTTAAAGTAATTAATTTCATAAGACAGCAATATATTGACAATGGAATTGGAAGATGGGCTATTATTGACAAACAGACTAACCAATTTATTGGTTGGACAGGATTAAAGTTTGAAAAAAATGAAACAAATAATCACAAAAATTATTATGACTTAGGTTACAGACTGATAAAAAAATATTGGGGAAAAGGAATTGCGACTGAAGCTGCATTTGCATCATTAGAATACGCCTTTGACAAACTAAATACAAACTATGTTTATGCAATGGCGGACTGTGAAAATGAAGGATCAAACAAAATCTTAAAAAAAGTTGGACTAAAATTCATTGAAACGTTTGAACTTGATGAAATTAAACACAATTGGTATAAAATTGACCGAAAAGAATTTGAAAATAAAAAGCAGAACCGCTAACAGAGACCAAAAGAAAAAATTGTAAAAACCCGACAAATATTCCAGATTTTTACAATCATTAAACTGATTGAAAAATAAAAAGGTTCCTTTTAGAATTTAAAATGAAAATTGAACTAAAAACAACAAATTACGACACCGTATATAGTTTATGCTCAAATCGGATTTAGTACAAACCGACAAACATTCAATAAAAATATCGCTACGGCGGAAAAATCTCCGAATTTTACGTCGCACAAACTATATACAAACTCGTTATATGTAAGCTGATGAAATTTTACCTATTGGCATCGGAATAAATGGATGAATACTCTTTCTTATGTTGGGATATTATGGAAAAATAAGTAATCAATTTAATCTATCTCAGATTAAGAAAAGGAAGATAAGAGAATTCAAAGATGTATTAACAGAGAGTTCCGGAGATGCATCACCAAAATTCAAACAATTTTCATCTGAAGAATTAAAGAAATTCAAAGACCGCTTTCGTAAGGAAGCAGCACAAGAATATCGTAAAGAAATTCAAAAAAGACTGATAGTATTCGGAGCTATTATTATAATTATCTGGCGTATAATAACATAACCTATTTGACCGAAAGAAATGGCCTACATATAACAAGGGATATGCCCCATTAGGTCGTCCAACCAACTTGATAATTTTTCCTACATTTAATCTTATTAACCGGCCGATGCTCCAGGTATGGCCGTTTTGTCGCGATGCTGAGTGATACGATTTAAGGCTCCCAACGGCCGACTATAACCCGGCTTTGTTCCGGGCCGATGAAGTAAAGCGCCAAAACAGCTATACCTAACGGGGCATAGCCATTTCCGTTAGCCTTCATTATGACAAACCACTAACCAATGATAAAATTCTTTAGAAAAATTAGACAAAATTTACTTTCGGAGGGGAAAACTGGAAAGTATTTAAAATATGCTATTGGAGAAATTGTTCTTGTTGTAATTGGAATTTTGATTGCTCTTCAGATTAATAATTGGAATGAGAATAGAAAAAATCAAAAATTAGAATTAGAATATCTCATTGGAATTAAGTCTAATCTTAACGATGACATCACTGAACTGGAAATGCATTTTGAGGGAGACACATTAAAATTTGATGCTTATACATCATTGGTAAGAAATTTTAATTCCAAAAATCCTATATTAAAAAAAGGAGAAATCATATCAAATCTATATAGGACTTCTAGACTTGGGTGGTTTGAAGGTCAGAACATTGTATTTGAAAACTTAAAATCTTCAGGCAGACTAAATTTAATTCAATCTGACACAATAAGTAATTCAATTCAGAAATACTATAGATTTTTTGAGGAAGTTGTGAAACAAGAGAGTTTATATAATTCTCAAATCGTTAAATTTCAGGATAGAAATCAGCAATATTATAGTAGTACTTCTTTTATTGAGCCCAATTTTGATGACCGATGGAATGCAAATACGGGACCACCAAGTGTATCATTTCTTGAAGGACCAGAATTTAGCACTATTAAACCAATCTTAATTAATAACATTAGTAGGATGAAGTCCTGGGAAATTAATGCACATAAGGTGAGGTTGGCTTTATATTATCAAGCAGAATCATTGAGTAACCTAATAGGAAACTATATAACTGAAAAAAAATAACGAAAGCATAACAATGGCTATAAATAATTGCTTCTTCTCGCCTACTTCTGAAAATCCTCGCGGATTTTCAGTTTGGGGTATACCTGCCTACCGGCAGGCAGGCTTGCAAAGTTAACCGCTAAACCACGCAACTACTCATAGCCGGAGACGTTAGCTACAATTATCAGAAACATGAAAAAAACAATAGTCATAGTATTGCTCACTTTCTCTTTACCATTATTCAGTCAAGAAAAAATCAATGTCCAGTTTCTACAAAATGAATATGCTCATGATGTTGATATAAAGACAAAAGTTTTTGAAGAAGTCCTTTATAAAACAGGCAACTATTCTATTGACAAATTTTTCGTTAGAGAAAAAGAAGACTGGGAAAAATTCAACTATAATTTTGAAGATTATCAATTGATAATATCATCAAGACTTGGTGGTGACATGCCAGAGAAATTAAGAAATGAATTTGTTGATTACATAGCAAAAGGAGGTAGTTTAGTCATAACGCATCAAGGTGTAAGTTCTTTTTATGATTGGCCTAAATTTCATGAAATAATTGGATTAGGTTGGTATGAATCAGATGCTGGAGAACATATTTTTTGGAATGAAAAAACTGAAAATTTTGTTAGAACACCTATTTTTCATGGTGTCGGAGTTGGTCATGGAAAACAACATGAATTTATTGTAACTATGAGGGATACGGAACACCCAATTTCTAAAGGCATTCCAGTAAAGTGGATGCAGTCAAAAGATGAATTATATCATGGCTTGCGTGGGCCAGCCCAAAACATAACAGTTATAGCTACTGCATATTCAGATAAAAACACTTGGGGTTCCGGAGACCATGAACCCATAGCATGGACTACTAATTTTGGCAAAGGAAGGGTATTTGTAACTGTTCTTGGACATGTCATGAAAGAGGAGTTTAAAAATGCTATCAAAGGAATAAATTCTTGCGAAAATAAGAACGAGGCTATTTATTCTGTTGGATTTCAAACCCTATTCGCAAGAGGTGCAGAATGGGCTGCTACGGGAAAAGTAACCACCAGAATACCTCATGATTTTCCTTCAGAAAAAGAATCAAGTACTGTAGAGCCAAGTAAAGTCAATTGGAATAATTAAAAAACTGTAGCTAACATCGGCTATAGCAAATGCGGGTTGAGTGCATAAAATGAAAATATTACAACAAATAAAGTTTACTCTAGGCGGATAAGAAAGCGGCTTTGAAACTCCGCACTTGCCATAGCCTTAGCCGTTGGCAGTAATTTGAAAAACGAACTTCAATTTATCTGATTATCAAAAGCGGAGAAGCCGAAATCCGATCATAGTTGGCATTATAAAAAAGCATTAAATGAAATTATCTAAACTATTTTTGACTTCTATAATTGGACTATTTTTAGTAGTCACAATTACAAGTTGCAACAAGAAAAACAAGGAATCAGAACCGACAGAAAAAGTTTTACCAACAGTTAGCAAACAAGAACTTGAAAACGAAGCGTGGAAAATGGAAGAGAAATACTGGGATTATGTTCAAAAAAATGATACTGTTACATATAAAACCCTTTGGCATAATGATTTTATTGGCTATCCAACTTTTGGAGAAGGAGTTTCGAATAAAAGCCAAATAGCCATTTGGATACCTAAATTGCATATAGATTCAAACTTAAAGTTCAGTTATAAACTATACAAAAAAGGCGTTAACGCGATTGAAGACGTGGTAATTGCTTTTTACGATGCAGATTTTATTTGGACAGACCCGGAAAACAATATTGTAAGAAAGGTAACCAAAAAGGTTACACATACCTGGAAGAATTATGGTGAAACTTGGTTGATTCTAGGTGGAATGTCTGCAGATAAGAATCAAGATTTCTCGAAAAATTGATTTAAAAAACTACTGCCAAAAAAGGCTATAAAGAATTGGGGTTTAAGTGATTAATTTAAACGAAGTGAATAAAAGAAAGGTCAGTGCTAAACTGAAGTTTTGGGCATAAAATCCCCAACTGCTCATAGCCACGACCGTTAGCGGTTATGCAAGACAACCCGAATGGTCAAAGTAAATGAATTAAAATGAAAGCTTTTACGAAAACAAAATATGGAGGACCAGAGATACTTCAATTGGAAGAGGTAGAAAAGCCATCTCTAAAAGATGATCATATTCTGGTAAAAGTTATAGCGAATTCGGCCAATCCCGCTGACTGGCATATTCTTCGGGGAAAACCTTTTTTTGCGCGATTCTCTTTCGGATTGTTCAAACCCAAAGTTAAAATTCTGGGGGCTGATTTTGCAGGTATTGTAGAAGAAGTAGGTAACAATGTGGAGCATATTAAGGTTGGAGACAGGGTATTTGGAGAGACACTTAAAGGAGGTGCTTTTGCTGAATACACCTGTGCACCGGCTAATGTTTGTGCCATCATGCCGGAAGGAATAGATTTTCCTGAAATGGCAAGCGTGCCTATAGCCGGAGTAACGGCTTTGCAAGCGCTCGTCACTCATGGACAACTAAAAGAAGGAGAATCGGTTTTTATCAACGGTTCTTCAGGAGGTGTCGGTCATTTCGCTGTGCAAATTGCAAAAGCCTATGGTGCTACAGTAACAGCAGTCTGTTCCAGTAAAAACATTGGCTTCGTAAAGACATTAGGTGCTGATCAAGTTATTGCATACGATAAAGAAAACATTCATCAACACGATGGGAAATACAACCTCATTATTGATACGCACGGCAATCTTTCTCATAAAGACTACAAACGTATGGGACAGCGAGGTGTCATGGTAGGCTTCACAACAATGGGGCATATGATTTCGGTACTTATAAATACAACTTTCAGCAAATTTCCTTTGGCTCAATTTACAGCAGAAGCCAACACAAAAGATTTGGAGACGTTAGCAACTTTAATTCAGGACAGGAAAATTAACGTTCACATAGAAAAGATCTATTCGTATAATGAAATACCTGAAGCCTTACGATACATCGAAGCCATGCATACTAAAGGAAAAGTAGCAATGATTTGGGAAAGCATTGACAGCAGAAGGGATATCGATAAAGAAAAAAAAGCACAAACCGCTAACATGGTATAAGCGTAATGCGGGTTGAACGGCTGAAATTGAGCACTTTTGCTCATAAGAGACTTTACGGTAAACGGACAGTGAACAGCTTCGAAATCCCGCACTAAGCTTATACTTGACCGTTACCTGCAAGCGTCACAAAAAATCTAACATAAACTCCAAATGATAAAAACTAATCTCATATCTGCTTTTCTGATTCTTAATATTGTATTGATATCCTGTAAATCTGAACATGAAAATGATATGCGCTATATGGAAAATTATACTCCGGTGGATATGGAATTATATGATGAAATTATGGAGATGGATAAAAAATTCTTTGATGCATATAATAATTGTGATTTGGAAAAACAGGCTTCCATTTATTCAGACAGCATTGAATTTTTTCACGATAAAGGAGGGCTAATGACATCGAAGGAGCAAATCATAGAAGGAACAAAAAATAATATCTGTGGCAAAGTAACAAGAGAACTGATTGAAGGGAGTGTCGAGGTTTATCCAATAAGTGATTATGGAGCCGTTCAGATAGGATATCACAAGTTTTTCAATAACCAGGAACCGGATGCAGAATCAATTCCGGGTAAGTTTATAATGATGTGGCGAAATGACAATGGAAATTGGAAAATGACTAAAGTAATTAGTTTACATAATTAAAAAGAATCTGAAACTGATAAAAGCCGGAGGTAACAAAGTATAAGGTCTATATTGCTGGAATAGTCATTCGAGTCCGCAAGAACGAAACAGAAAAATCATACCCTTGCGGACACACTATTTTAAGAGTTGAAGGAGACAAAGTTAATTCTGAAAGTATTTTGATTTCTGTTAAGATTTTGGGACATAATTGCGAGATTTTGGAAGACAAAGTTTGCTAATGACAAAGGCGGTAATGGCAGAATTTTGGGAAGAAGCATTTAAAGACAAGCAAGAAATGTGGGGTTTAAAACCTGCAAAATCTACTGTTCTGACAATGGACTTTTTTGTTGAGCATAAAATAAGAAATGTGCTTATTCCAGGTATTGGCTACGGAAGAAATGCTCAAATTTTCATAGACAAAGGGATGACTGTAGCGGGAATTGAAATTTCTCAGACAGCCATTGATTTAGCTCGACAACACTTTGGAAAAGATTTGACAATTTACCACGGTTCGGTAACAGAAATGCCTTTTGATAACAATTTGTATGATGGAATATTTTGCTACGGACTAATTTATTTGTTGGACAAAGACGAAAGGAAAAAACTAATCCAAGACTGTTTTAACCAATTGACAGAAAATGGAATTATGGTTTATACGGCAATTACGAAAGACGCTGAAACTTACGGTCAGGGAACTCAAATAAGTAAAGACCAATTTGAAATGTTTGGCGGAGTAAAAATTTTCTTTTACGACAAGGAATCTATAGAAGAAGAATTTGGAAATGCAGGACTTTTTGAAGTAACTGAAGTAGTTGAAAATTATCCGTTTTATCTAATAAAATGCAAAAAGAACCTAACATAATGACAAGAAAAACGCACTATAATATCACCTATAGGCAAGGAGAGGTTTCGTAATTCGTAGGAGGTTCAGTGGTTAAAATCCCTGCCTGGTATAGCTTAGATCCGTTAGCGACTATTATAAAAAAACCAATTATGAATAAACCAATCTTTAAAATTCTTGCATCTGTTGTCGTGCTTATCATAGGGTTCATAGGCGGTACTTTCTACAATAAATCTACGGATGAACCGAAAAATGAAATAGTCACTAGTGTTTCTGATTTTGAAATGATTCAAGAGGTAACCAACGAATTTGTAACTGCCTGGATAAACGGAGATGCTGAAGGTTGTGCCAATACTTACTCGGAAAATGCTGTATTTATGGTTCCGGACCAACCATCATATCACGGAAGGGTAGCGATTAAAGACCGTTACGAAAAAATGTTTAATCAGAGGAATGATTCGACTAGAATAGAAATGACCGAAACTGTAAAGGAAGTAATTTTTCTTGACGATTGGGCTGTAATTAGAGGATCAGGCTTTGAAACAAGAGATTCAGAAGAGGCAAGCGGAACATACAAATGGATGATATTGAGTAAGAAACAACCTAATGGCAAATGGGAATCTGTGTGGGATATTTTTAACGATGTTGAGGATGTAAAATAATAGCTGCAAACCGTTCTGCCGCATACCGAGAAAAATCTTCAACTATGGAGACAAATGAAAATTTAAGAGAACAGATTTTTGAGATAATAAGAAATCAACTCAAAGAGAATGATCCTCCTGAAACTAAAATTACATATGACAGATTGCTAAAAAAGGGATTTGATGATTTTCAAACACGACAAATGATCGGACAATGTTTAGCGATTGAATTATTTGATCTTTTCAAATTTGGCAGGCCATATAATAATGAACGATATATTAAGAATTTAAAGGCATTACCAAAAGAACCATTTGATTAGAACATCATGAGAGAAGCAACTACCAATGGGAACCGCAAAATTCTTAAACTCCGGTGAATAAAATATATATTTAAGTTTTCACCTTTCAATCATCCCTCTATGACTTACAACCTAATAACCTTGACCAAAACGTCC
>Ga0209347_1006452_pt1 | contig 10386 bp, 7 predicted proteins | sample AutmiccommuBRH23_FD_187382 | JGI IMG/M metagenome (GOLD analysis project Ga0209347, IMG submission 187382) | Deep subsurface microbial communities from Mt. Terri, Switzerland - Autotrophic microbial communities BRH/23 (SPAdes) (version 2) | ecosystem: Environmental > Aquatic > Deep subsurface >...
CGGGAGAGCAGTATGGTGTGCTGAAGGTGCCGTTTAACTTCACCGGCCTGGACCCCTCCATCCCCTATGCACTGCCGTTGACCCTGGTTTCCAACAATGCCGACCATGACATCAGCCCCAGGTTGCAATCCATCGTCTACCAGGTTGAGATGGTCAATCAGTACGCGGGCGACTACAATGGCAGCTCCAAGACCTCCCCGACAGCGATCCTGGGGATCCAGCCGTCGCTGAAGGCGATGTCGATCAACCAGGTGAGGATGCCCATACACAACCTGTCTGATGATATCAGTGAACTGCTCACCAACTTCATGGTGCTGACCATCGCGGGTGACAACAGTGTCACCATCTCACCCTGGGGCTTGGCTGACGTGACAGACCTGGGTGGTAGCACCTACGATCCCGTGGCGCAGCGCTTCGAGCTGAACTACCAGTTCATCGATGCTGCAGCCAACCGCCTGACCGTGCAAACGATCATCAGGAACATCGATGCGCCACCAAGTGAAGAGGATGAATTGTGAATGATAAATAACCGTTTGATCATATGAACAACATTATGAATACCTTGACAAAATTACTGCTTCTCACTTCCCTGGTGGGGCTCTTGTTCTCCTGTGGCGAAGACAAGCTTGTAGAGGATGCGACACCCTATTTCGGTGTTGCCGGGCATGAACTGGACCAAGCCTTCACGGGAGATCCTGAAACCAGGTACGTGACGGTAAACACCAATCGCGCGTTTTCCGTAACCTCATCCGAACCCTCCTGGTGTGCAGTTGAGATCGTGGAAGACAAGGTGGATAACCTGAAAATAATTATTGCCGCGAATGGAGCGATAAGTGAGCGTACAGCGCGCATCACCGTCTCCTCAGCCGGTTTTGACAACGTGGTCATCAATGTGACCCAGGGCTGGGTTCCTGCCATCACCACCGATAAGTCTTATGTATTACTTTCCAACGATAACCTGACCTTCACCCTTAAGGTGACCGGAAACGTCGATTATGAACTGGAGCTGCCGGAGTGGATCACCGAGAAGGAGAAACAGGCTAATGGCACCCATCTTTTCGAGTATACCCCCATATCACCGGGAGAGCGATTGGGTAACATCATTGTTCAGTCGACGGGTGAGGATTCCGGTGTGAAGGTTACCGTGCCTGTCATTCAGCGGGAGCGGATCAAGAAGGTGGCATCCTGGCTCTTCGATGATCCGGCGAACCTGACGAAGGCCACTGTGGGCAAGGCGTTGGAGATGGTTCGCAACATAAGCTATAACCCCGATGCACAGTTTCTTTCTGTTGATGGTCCCCTTGTTGGTAACAAGGCCGTGCGCATTCCCGTCAACTGTCATTTCCTGGCGGATCATGGCATGATCCCGAAAGAAGGTCAGAACTACGTGGCGGAATACACGCTCTTCTTCGAGTTCAAGATCCCGGCCGTCGGCAGGTTTTATTCCTTATTCCAGACCGAGCTCGCCAACACGGCAGATGCCGAGATATTCGTGCGGAGCGCTATTCCACCCACCATTGGCGTGGGAGCCACCGGCTATGCCGGGGGGGGATTGATCGAGGCGGGCAAGTGGCACCGCTTGTATCTATCCTTCAAGCCGGGTGATGTGAAGTTCTTCATCGACGGGCATCATTTCCACAGCAGCGGCACCTCTGATTCACGTTTCAGGATGAGTACCACCGGTGTCATCCTGTGCGGCGGGCCCTGGACCAAGAAGGATGACAACGAGCTCGATATTGCCGAGATCAGCATCTGGAATGGGGCATTGACCCTTGATGACGTGAAGGAATTAGAAGGGATTGAATGATTATTTCTTCTTCATTCAGTCATCATGCAAACCATTAGACAGCTCTTTCAATGACGTACTTCACAAGAGTCTCACTTTTCATTTTTCTGCTTTTCTCTTGTAGCAAAGAAACGGTTCAAACCGAACCCTTCCTGACGATCCATCCCTTGAACCTGACCATCCAGGCAGAGGCAGGGGATGGCAACAGGTTTTACACGGTGAAATCGGACAAGCCGCTACAGGTCTCCTCTAATCAACCGGGGTGGTGCCTTCCAACGCTGTCGAACGTTTCCTTCGACAACCTGAAGATAGCCATTAAAGCCAATGAGACGTTCGAAAGCCGGGAAGCGGTTGTCACCGTGAGCAACGGTTCGGAGAGCAAACCCATCACGGTCAACCAGGTTGGCAAGCAACCCCTTCTTACCGTCGACAAGAGCAGTGTCGTGCTGCAGCACGGGGAATCGCAATTCAACCTGGAGGTTACCTCCAACATCCGGTTTCAAACTGATCTACCGGGATGGATCCAGTTGAAAGGTGACAACGTCTGGCAAGAAGGGAAACAAGTGTATACCTTTATCCTGTCGGACTTGCCGGATGAACTGCTTTATCGCGAGGGGGCTGTGACCTTCACTGCCGTTGATGCATCTGCCGGGGTGTTGCCTGTTTCGGTGCAGGTGATGCAAAAAGGCTTCACGAAGGTGATCGCCCACCGGGGTTACTGGCGGTCACCCGATTACCCTCAGAATTCACTTGCCTCGTTGCAACGTGCCTTAGACCTGGAGATCTATGGCTCTGAGCTGGATGTATGGATCACCCGGGATGGGATGGTGGTGTTGAACCATGACGCCACCATCAGCGGGATCAACATCGAGAATTCCAACTATGTCGACCTGAAAGATGTGCGGCTCTCGAATGGAGAAACTATTCCCACGTTACAAGCCTGCATCGATCGGGTGAAAAAGCAAACAAAGACCAAGCTGATCATAGAGATCAAGCCTCACGCCACCACTGCCAATGAGAACAGGGTGGTGGCTGCCGTGCTGGAGCTGGTCAACAACAACGATGTGGCCGATCAGGTCGATTACATCTCGTTCAGCCAGAACATCTGCAAGGGTCTTATCGCGAACAACCCGGAAAACAGGGTGGCATACCTCAACGGCAACCTCGCACCCGACGTATTGAAGTCGCAGGGTTATTGGGGTTTAGACTATTCTTCGGGCGTGTTGAAGGCGAATACCGACTGGGTGCAGTCTGCCAGGGCAGCGGGACTCACGGCGAATGTATGGACGGTGAACACGACCGCCGATTTTGAATATTTCATCTCGATGGGAGTCGATTTCATCACCACAGATAATCCCCAGATCCTGAAAGATTTTTTGGAAACCTACAAGTAACGAAGAAGTGGTATTCACAAATGGGATAAAAAACACCAGTGATGAGATTTTCATTTGTACAATCAGGAAGGGAATATCATAAAAGTGACCAATGAAGACTTCCGTTCCGGGAAAAAGGAGGATAGTGATTTTCGTTATAAATATGAATATTATCCATAAAAACCCGGGATATATACTGCGTCTCGGATCAGGATGATAACCGGATCAGGTCTGGTATCTTTGTGTAGCATTAAAAAAAGAATAAGGCTGCTTCACCAATGTGAAACAGCCTCAGATTCTGTGTGATATTCTCCCGGGCCTTAGTCTTTAATGACGCCGGAAATGTATTCATTTCCTGTGGCATCTGTCAAAGTTGCAGGTTGATCGGCTTTCATTAGTGAAGCAGTCTCCATAGGCCTCATCTCATAGGTGTGTGTAGGATTATACTTCATCGTCCAGAGAAAGGGGAAAAGAAAAAATACCCCGCCTACAATAGCGCCTACATCGACTCTTTCATCTCTTGAAAGAAACGTAAACATCGGCTCATAACCCTCTTTTTCCAAACGAACTTCGGTGGAACTTCCTACAATTTTGGTATCAGAATAGGAATAGGGTGTTACACCCATATATTCACCATTCATGTACAATTTGGCTCCGCTGGGATTAGATTGAATTAATGTTGCACTCGAACAACTCGCAAATAGTACCGAGACTGCAAGTAAAATTGCAGCAACTTTCATAAAGATAGATTTTTTACGCATAATGGTTTTTTATTAAATATAAATAATCCGGCAAAATTAAGCATTTTTTTGTTAATATGGTGATAGATTTAACTTTTTATTATCTCATGTTTTGTTTGGCCGCCAGGAGGGCAAACCTGGCACCGCGGTTGCCTGAGCGGACAACCACCGCATCGTTGGTGACAGGACAGCTATTGATAATTCCCACCGAAGGTTTACCTTTATAGTTGTAAAACGAATAATTAGAATGAAAGCATTAATCATCGGCGCGACGGGCGCTACGGGCAGCGATTTGCTGGAGCTGTTGCTGAAAGATAGCGGGGTGGCGAGCGTGGAGATATTCGTCAGGAGAAGTCCGGAGGTAAAGCACGACAAGCTGACGGTGCATCTGATCGATTTCGACAAGCCGGAGCAGTGGAGCCACCTGGTGAAGGGTGATCTCCTCTTCTCCTGCCTGGGTACGACCCTGAAGGATGCAGGCAGCAAGGCAGCGCAGTGGAAGGTGGATCATGATTATCAGTACCTTTTTGCCAAAGCTGCCAGAGAGAATGGGGTGGGGTGCTGTGTGCTGGTCTCCTCGGTCAACGCATCAGCGAAATCACCCATCTTCTATGCCAGGATGAAAGGGCAGCTGGAGGAGGATGTACGGAGACTGGGATTCACGAGGCTGATCATCTTCAGACCGCCATCACTGATCCGCAGGGAGAGCGACCGTACAATGGAAAGAGTGGGGGTGAGGGTAATCCGTTTCCTCAACCGGCTGGGACTGCTCCGGTCGATGCAGCCGATGCCGACAGATCTGCTGGCAGAAGCGATGCTTCACGCAGCCAGGAGCAGCGGGAAAGGTGAACATTCCCTGGAACCACAGGATATTGTTTCAGTGTTCAGCTCCTTCGACGAACCTTTATAAGTCTCTTTGTCGGTCGCCTTATCGACAGCCTTGTCGACAGCTTCTTCCGTTTTTTGTTTGGCTTTTCTTTCGATTGTTCGATTGGCAGCGTTTAATGATAAATGCTATCATTTTGGAATAGGCAGAAGTGTTTCAAATCATTTTTGTTCATTTTTTTTGCTGAAATGGATAAAAAAGATTTTGACATTTCAGGTAATTGCTTAGTTTTGTATCTCGTTTTTGGCTCAATATGCCGAAAATAAAACATACAATGATAATTTAGCAATCAAAGAAATGAAGAAATTAATTATATTATTTGTTGTGACAGTCTTTTTCAGTTATAGTGGTTATACCCAGGTTGCTGAAAAAGCAGAGGACATTTCACCTCTATTAAACGGCGAAACATTTCCCGATGCTGTTTTAAAAGCGCCGGATGGTACCGAACATATCCTACAGGAGATACTCAAACAGAAACCCACTGTGGTTTTATTTTACCGTGGCGGATGGTGCCCATTTTGTAATGCTCATCTGGCTGAAATACAGAATGTTCAAAACGAAGTAGTAAACCTGGGTTACCAGATTATTGCCATCAGCCCCGATTTGCCTGAAAACCTCAAGGTTACCGATGAAAAACAGAACTTACCATACAGCCTCTATTCCGACGCTGAAGGGGAGCTCATTAAAGCCATCGGCATTGCATTTAAAGCACCGGAAAATTACCTGGGGATGCTTTCCGAAAAATCATATGGATTAAACGATGGTTTTTTGCCTGTTCCCTCTGTTTTTGTTACCGACACCAGCGGAAAAATCGCCTTTGAATATATCAACCCCGATTATAAAACCAGGTTGTCCGCTGAACTATTACTCGCTGTTTTAAAGAATCTGAAATTGGATTAGTAGTGTCTGTTGTTACCTCCTTACCTACCTTTTCGAGGGGGTCATCATGCGCCGGACAGCAAGGTGGCGCAGTGAAGATATTCGTTCAATCCTGGTTCACCCTCTCATATTCCCACTTACCGTCTGGCCGGAAGTTCAAGAAAAAGGGAATGTCAATATTTTTTACCTCTTCCTTCGCTTCAAAATAATCTACTCAATGATGAAATATCATAGTATATAATTATCAAGTAGTCAATTATATATAATTGATTGAGCTTTCAAAAAGTTTACTTTTGATGCTACTCTCTGTTTGAATCATCATTTTTCACCTATATATTTGTGACGTCAGAAAAACAACAATGTATGTACATCCAGTGCATGCATTCAATAGGAGTTAACTTAGATTTAATGAAAGTTCAATATATCATGAAATATTATAAAGCGAAAATAATTGCGGTACTACTGGGAATCTTCACTTTCTTTTCATGTAATCACACAAACAAGGAATATGAGGTTTCTTTTCCTTTGGGTGCTTTTGTGCGTCCCCCGGGGGTGAATCCGGTGATTGACCGTGATACAACTTCTCTGTTTTATTGTCCCATGAATGAAGGTGATGTTCGCTGGGAAGAGGGGGATGTATTCAATTCGGGTGCAGTGGTAAAAGAAGGAAAGATTAACCTGTTGTATCGTGCCGAAGATAATTCGGCGGTAGGAATAGGTACCAGGGTGTCAAGAATAGGACTGGCCGAATCATCCGACGGGTATACCATGAAGAAAAGAGATACACCTGTCATCTTCCCAGGTAACGACAACAACAAAAGATATGAATGGCCGGGTGGGTGTGAGGACCCGCGGGTGGCGGTGACTGAAGAGGGTACCTATCTGCTTTTTTACACTTCCTGGGACAGAGAAACAGCCCGGTTGTGTGTGGCTACCTCTGCCGACCTGATCAACTGGGAAAAACGGGGCCCAGCATTTGCGAAGGCCTACGGAGGCCGTTTCCTGGATGAATGGTCCAAAGCATCAAGTATAGTGACCACACTGAAAGAGGATCGACTGGTGGTGAAGAAGCTCAACGGTCACTATTTTATGTATTGGGGTGAGTATCTGATCTACGGAGCCACGTCGGATGACCTGATCAACTGGACACCTATCCTGGATGAAAATAATGAGTTGAAGGTTTTGATGTCTCCCCGCAAAGGTTATTTCGACAGTGAGCTCACTGAATGCGGCCCGCCTGCAGTATGGACAGACAATGGCATTATTTTATTGTACAACGGTAAAAATAAAGCGGGCGAGGGTGACCCTGACTACGCTGCCAATGCCTACTGTGCCGGACAGGCTCTATTCGATAAAAATGATCCTGCCCTATTGATCAAAAGACTGGATCAGCCTTTTCTGTTTCCCGAAGAAGAATTTGAGAAAAACGGCCAGTATCCCGGTGGAACGGTATTCATCGAGGGGCTGGTCTATTTTCAAAAGAAATGGTTCCTTTATTACGGTTGTGCCGATTCAAAGGTGGCAGTGGCTGTCTACGAGTAATTCTACTATAAAACAAAAATAAAGATCAGATTATGACAAAGAAAATCATACTATTTTTTATCTCACTTACAATTACTACCGGTCTGATTTCCCAGTCGGTGAGTCAATTCAAAAAAGGAGAGAGGGTTGTCTTTCTGGGAAACAGTATTACGGATGGAGGACATTATCATTCATTCATTTGGTTGTATTATATGACAAGGTTCCCGAACAGGGATCTGCGTATATTGAATGCAGGTATTGGCGGCAATACGGCTCTTGATATGTATAAACGTTTGGATGGAGATGTATTCAGCAAAAATCCCACCACACTGATCGTTACATTCGGGATGAATGATTCGGGATATCTTGAGTATAACGGAGATGACGGAGCCAAGTTCGGCGAAGAAAAATACCGTGAGACCTATGAGAACTTCAAACTGTTGGAAGGACGGTTGAAAGGACTCTCCGATACCAAGATCGTGATGATGGGGGGATCGCCGTATGATGAGACTGCCATGATTGAAGACAATACCTCCCTGAAAGGTAAAAATGAGGTGATGCAGCGTATTGTAGCATTTCAGAAAAAATCAGCAGAAGAGAACAACTGGGAATTTCTGGACCTGAATGATCCCATGCAGGCAATTAACCGGAAGTTTCAGGCGAAAGACCCGGCATTCACCATTTGCGGCCTTGACCGTATTCATCCTGAAAATGACGGCCATATGGTGATGGCTTACCTTTTCCTCAAGGAGCAGGGATTGGATGGCAATGTAGTGGCAGACTTTGAAGTGAATGCATCCAAAAGATCGGTTGTTCGGTCAGCAAACTGCGAGATATCCAATATAAAGGGAAACAGAGAGACACTCTCTTTTGATTATCTGCCCTATTCCTTACCCTATCCGTTAGATACGATCCCGCGCGGATGGAATGCAACGAAATCACAGGCCGACGCGATGAAATATGTACCGTTTATGGAGAAAATGAATCGTGAGGTAATCAAAGTCACGGATCTGGAGAAAGGTGATTATAAAATGCGCATTGATGGAGAAGAGATCGGTATTTGGTCGTCGGAGGAATTAAGAAATGGAGTGAACCTGGCAGTAGAAACAAAAACACCGCAATACCAGCAGGCATTGTCGATTATGCACCTGAATGAACACCGTTGGGAGATTGAAAGGACTTTTCGGGATTATGCCTGGATACAATTCGGCTTTTTTCAGGAGAGAGGATTACTCTTTGCCAATAACCGGGCATCGCTCGATGCTGTGGATAAGGAAACAGCCAATAATCCATGGCTGAGGATGCACCGGGAGAATTATGTCCGGTTGATGCATCAACCATTTCGTGAGACCCGCGAAGCAGAAATGGAGATGATTATCTCAAAGATTTACGAGATAAACCAACCCTTAAAGAGAAAGATAGTTTTAGTGAAGCAATAATTTTCTGTATCGGCGTAAAAGAGGAAAGAATAGTATGATATTTGGGATTATAAAAAGGAAGTATTGGTTGTCAAGCATTATTTTGTTTTGTCTTTTAGTGGTGAAGACATCTGCTCTGTCGCAAACAGCATGGTTTGCTGATGGTTATCATGGTGGTATTTATGGCCATTATCCGTTATGGCAGGCACGGTTCATGGTAGAGCAGTTGGAAAAAAAACCTCACTGGGCAATCAATCTGGAGATCGAGCCTGAGACATGGGATACGATCAGCGTGACAGACGCAGAGAATTTTAAATTGTTTCAGGCCTATTTTGAAAAAGAAGGCCCGACGGGACGAATTGAGTTTGTAAATCCGACATGGTCGCAACCCTACTGCTATAATATCTCGGGCGAGAGCATCATCCGGCAATTTCATTATGGTATGGCAAAGACCCGGGATTATTTTCCAAGTGCCTCTTTCGTGACTTATGCCGTGGAAGAGCCCTGTTTTACAAGCAGTTTGCCGCAGATCCTGCAAGGTTTTGGCTTTAAATATGCGGTACTGAGAAACCCGAATACATGCTGGGGTGGTTATACAAGTGCTTTTGGAAAAGACCTGGTAAACTGGATCGGTCCCGACGGGACTTCTATTCCGGCCGTACCTAGATATGCTGTCGAGGAACTGTCCACGGAATCGACCTGGCAGACCGAGTCGTGGACCAACTCCAACAGTTTCATCGAGAAATGTTTTGCTAATGGGATACAATACCCGGTGGGGATGTGTTTTCAGGATGCGGGGTGGGATGGAGGTCCGTGGCACAGTGAATACGAACCTACACTGTACACCACCTGGACCAATTATTTCGAAATGATTAAAGGAAAGGTAGCACCTGAGGACTGGCATTTCTCCCAGGAAGATATCAAACCGGGATTGGTGTGGGGTGCACAGGTTTTGCAGGAAATTGCACGGCAGGTACGGGTAAGCGAGAACCTGCTTGTCACCGCGGAAAAAATGGCCGCGATGGATTATCTGCTCAACGGTGAAAGTTGGGTGGAAAAGGATTTTTCCGAAGCATGGAGGACATTGATGCTTGCCCAGCACCACGACTGCTGGATTGTTCCTTATAACGGCAAGCAGGGAGATACCTGGGCTGACAAAGTTGTTCGGTGGACCCATTTGACAAATCAAATTGCATCCCAAAAAATATCAAATCTCTTTGACAGTACGGACATACCCGAATTCATTCGTGTGTATAATACATTAGGGACGTCACGTAAAGAAGAGGTGACCCTGATTTTACCGGAAGATCTTAGAGGTCGGCAGGTAGTAGTTGTTGATGCTGAGGATGAGCCTGTACCTCATCAATTATCAGTAGGTGATAATGGAGACTTACAGCTTTTCTTTAATGCATCAGTCCCGGGAATGGGATATGCCACCTACAGGTTGAAACAGAGTGGCAAGGAGCTGCCCTCTGAAAAGAAGATGAACCTTTCTTCAGAAAAACTTACAATTGAAACAGACTATTACTCAGTAATCATTGATCCGGCGTATGGCAGTACGATCACCAGCCTGATAGATAAGAAGAACGGGAACAGGCAGCTGGTACAGGAAGAAAAATACCTGAACGACCTGAGAGGTTTTTTTTATGATGAAGATAAATTTTACCAGGGGTCAGAAAACCGGGCGAGGGCTTCGATAATTGAAGAGGGAGAGATTTTTACCCGCATAAAGGTAGAGCATCAAATTGCCGGGCACAATTATTATCAGCTTATTACCTTTTAT
>Ga0209347_1006453_pt1 | contig 10384 bp, 10 predicted proteins | sample AutmiccommuBRH23_FD_187382 | JGI IMG/M metagenome (GOLD analysis project Ga0209347, IMG submission 187382) | Deep subsurface microbial communities from Mt. Terri, Switzerland - Autotrophic microbial communities BRH/23 (SPAdes) (version 2) | ecosystem: Environmental > Aquatic > Deep subsurface >...
AGTCCGCCGCGTCGCTCTCGCCGCGCGAGGCCGCGCTCCTCGCCGGATGTCTGCCGAATCCGCGCGTGATGAATCCCGGCGATCCGAACAAGCGCCTGCGCGCGCGCCAGAACATGATCCTCGGGCGAATGCGACGCTGGGGCTATGAGCTCGAGCGCGAAGTGCTGACCGAGAAGAAGCCCGAGCCGGCACAGGAAACCGCGACTGCCGCGACCGAAGAATCGGAAGCACCGTCGACGGACACCGACCTCACGCCCCCGGAAGAAACCGAACTGCCCGTCACCGAACCGGCACCACCGACGGAGACGACGACCGAGCCGCCGCCGGCGGAAACGACCGAGCCTCCAGCGACGACTGAAACATCCGCTGTCGAAACCGTTCCCCCGGTTCCGACGAATACGTGATCCAGGAGCGTGACATGGAACAACACGTCAAAGTCCTCTCGATTCTGTTCATCATCTTCGGTGTGCTCGGCCTTCTGCTGGCGGGCGCGATCTTCGTTTTCGGCGCGGGAACGGCGGCAACGATCCTTTCTCAGGAGCCAGGACCCGAGGGACAGGTCGGCGCGGCGTGGGCCGGCGGATGCATCACCGTGATGGCTGCATTAGTTGGGATCATATCGATTCCGAGTATCATTGCTGGCTGGGGTCTGTCCAAACGGAAGGAGTGGTCGCGAATCCTCACGATCATCATCGCCATCCTGAACCTTCCGCATGTTCCCTTCGGAACGGCCATCGGTGTCTACGCCCTGGTCGTCATGTTCAACGACGAAACGAAAAGAGTCCTGACTGCCTGACGCAACCACGATCGACCGTCCGTCGCTGACGGGTGCCTGCTTCACCGGAACCCGTCACGAACGGAATCTCGCCGGCATCGCAGTGCCGGAGGCCCCGTCGAACAAAGGCATGGAACCGCGCCTTTATGCATCGACGTATCAACGACTTCAGAAAACCGCCGGCAAAATGGTCCGCCTTTTGCCTTTTGCCGCGTCCGTGGTCAACACGAGCCAGACGAAGGGACGCGGGCGGCGGCGGAACATCGAAGAGTTCCGCGTCATCTGCGACTGCCAGCGCCATCGCGCCGCACATCGCGGAGGCTGGCGCCGCGCCCTGACGCTCGCGTCCCGTGGCGCCGCGGTTCTCGTCAGCATCCCTCTCGCGTTTGCGACGCTCGATCTTCCGACGTCCGCGATGAACGTGAATCTCCCCGCCCTGCGCGGAGAGCTCGCGACCGGCAATGTCGTGAAGGGCACGTTTGCGCAGGCAAAGGAAGAGCAGCCTGCGACGGCGCAGAAGCGGCTTCCGATCTTCACGACCCGCAGCATCCGCGAGCAGTTCGTGCCGACGCCGCCGGTTCTGCGAAGCACGCCGACGTTCGACACGTTCAAAGAGCAGTACTTCCGCGAGCATGTGCCGTTCGGTCAGATCATCTACCACGAGGCGCGGCGCCATAACCTCTCGCCGGAGCTCGTGGCGGCGATGATTCATACCGAATCCGATTTCCGCCCGCGGCTCGTTTCGAACAAGAGCGCGCAGGGCCTCATGCAGATCGTGCCGGGTACCGCACGACTCCTCGGCATCAGCGACCCGTTCGATCCGCAGCAGAACATCGCCGCCGGAACCAAGTACTTCCGCTACCTCCTCGATCGCTTCGACAACGAAACGATCGCGCTCGCGGCCTACAACGCCGGCGAAGGCAACGTCGAACGCTTCGGCGGCATCCCGCCGTTCGCCGAGACGAAGTCGTACGTCACGAAGGTGAATCGCCGCACGCATCGCTACCGCCAGCGCGTTCACTCGACGTACCTCGCGACGTTGCGGCTGCGGCGCTCGGTGCAGTAGGGCGAGAGAGCGATAGGACTAATAGGACCTATAGGGAGAACGCCGACGTTCAGCGCGAGTTCACGGCCTGCGCCGTCGCCCGTTCCCCCTATAGGTCCTATTAGTCCTATAGGTCCTATTAGTCCTAGCCCCCCTCCACCTCCCCCGTGCGAAAATCCCCCCATGCACACAGGTGAAGAGCGTCGCGAGTTCCAGCGACTGCGTCTCGACACCGCGATTCCGGCGACGTTCGGCAGCAACGCGGTCTGGCTCGTCGAGATCGGAATCCTGGGCGCGCGGATCCGCCATGCGCACCTCCTCGCCGACGATCGCAGCGAGTTGTGTTTCGCGTCCGACGGCGACGAGATCGTGTTGCGCGCTGCCGTGGTGCGGACGTTCGACGCCGATCCGCACGAGTTTCCGGACGGTGGGTCGATCTCGGCACTCCGCTTCCTCGCAGCGGTCGGCGAGTCGGGCGATCACCTCCGCGCACTGCTCGGTCAACTCGTTGCCGCAGCACTCGAACGCCACCACAACGCGGCGCTGCATCGCGCCCGGCAGTCATCGATCGATGGCGACCGCACCGTGCGCGGACGCGATGCGCACTTCGTCTCGTTCCGCCTCGAGAACGGCGCGTGGAAGAAGCGGCCCGTGTTTCTCCCCGAACAGCCGTCGACCGGATTCACGGTTGCGCGGACCGAAGACGCCGAAGAGATGCAGAACCTCTGCGCTGTGTACGAAGCATCGGACGACGAAGGACGCCGGCTGATCCGGATGTTCGCGGAACTGAGCGTCAGCGACGCGCTGCAGATCCCGCCGCAAGAGGGCCGGTAGTCGCAGCATCCGGATCGAGGGGCAGCGTGAAGTAGAACTGCGTGCCGCGCCCGTGGTCGCTCTCGACCCAGATCCGGCCGCCGTGCGCTTCGACGATCCCCTTTGCGATCGGGAGACCGAGGCCTGCTCCCATGCGTTCGGTCCTCTTCGCCTGCCAGTAGCGGCCGAAGATGTCGCTGAGGTTCTCCTTCGGGATGCCGGGGCCGGTGTCGGCCACACGGAACAGCACGTGATCGTCCTCTGTCGCCGCACTCACCGTGATGGTCCCGCCGGGTGGAGTGAATTTCATCGAGTTGCCGATCAGGTTCGACAGCACCTGTCCGACGCGATGCCGGTCCGCACGCACGGGAGGCAGAGAGTCGGGCGCCTCGTACAGCATCGCGACCGAGGCGACCGCCGCCTGCGCGCGGAAGAGTTCCTTCGCTTCGTCGATCAGGTCGGCCGGATCGACCGACTCCGGCTCGATCGGCAGCCGCTTGCCGCCTTCAAGCCGCGTCACGTCGAGCAGATCCTGAATGAGACGATTCATCCGCTGCGCCGACATCTCGATCGCGTCGATCTGCTCGCGATCCTCCTCGGACAACGTCTCTGACGTCTGCAGCAGCGACGTTCCAAGCGTGACTGCGTTGAGCGGATTGCGCAGGTCGTGCGAGACGATCGCGAGCACCTCTTCGCGCGTGCGCACCGCCTGCTGCGACTCCAGATAGAGCCGCGCGTTGTCGATCGAAAGCGACGCACGGCGCGCCAGTTCGCCCAGGACCGCCACGTCGTCCTCTCCGAACGCCTTCTGCCGGGGCGAGATCGCGGCCGCGATGCCGATCGTCTGTCCGCGGCTGACCAGCGGCAGAAACACGATCGTCCGCCCTTCGCCGTCGTCGCTGCCCGTCAGGTAGCCGTAGAGACCCGAGGCGGCGCCGACCAGTGCAGGCTGGCCGGACTTCATGATGCGAACAAGCGCCTCGGGGACCTCGCTCCGGACACTCCCGACCTCGCCCGCATGGAGTGCTTCGTCCTCCGGATTGCGATGCGCAACGGCGAGACGGCGCAGCGTCCCCTCCTGCTCGGCAATGTCGACGACGCACATCTCCGCGACGTTCGGCACGACGAGGCGTGCGAGGGTGGCGATGGTCTGTTCGTAGTCGAGTGAAGCTGCGAGCTCCTGTCCCGCTGCCGCGAGAAACGCGGCGCGCCGCTCCTCGCGTTCCGCGGCTTCGCGCGCGCTCTGCGCTTCCTGATTCTCGCGCTCGGCCTCCTGGCGCCGGCGCATCGCCTCCCCGGCGAGCAGCCGCATCTGCCGCCCGAGTCCGGCGACGAGCAGCGCCGAGACGAGGGCCAGAAGCGTGAGAAAGAGCGTCAGCCAGAAATTCAAACGCTCGGTCTCTCGAATCGAGCGCAGACGGGTTTCGATCGCCGACTGCAGTTCGATCTCGAGCTCCGAGGCGGCAACGAGGGACTTCTCGTATGCCATGTGTGACTCGAAGTGTCGCGCGAGAAAAACCTCGCTCGGCAACTGACGCGTGATGAATTCCCCACGCGAGACGCCGGTGTGCCAGCGGCTGGTCTGCACGAACAGCGCTGTCAGGTCGTTGCCGAGATCCTCGTTGAGCGCCGGCAGCAGCGCCGCCAGCATCACGCGGTTGCGCTCCTGTTGATCGACGAGCGTGTAGTAGGCGACGCGGTACTGATCCTGGCCTGTGACCTGATACGCGATGATCGTGTCGAGTTCCGCCGACAGATTCATCTGAATCATGTTGGCTGCCTGGCGGGCCGGCTCGGCGACGCGCGTGATCTCGTCGCGCATGTGCGCGGTCTTGCGCGACACGACGATCGGCAGCACCGCCAGCGACACGAGGGACGCGATGATGAACACCACGGGCACCACGGTCGTCCAGGTGCTCTCCGGCCCGACGCGCCAGATGCTGCGTCGATCGATGAGTTTCGACAGCTTCAACGGATGCCCCGTGCTTCTCTAACCTCGGACGTCTCGTGTACCCTCAGCAAACGTCTTGCCTTCCGGCACGACCCGGTCCGAGCGGAAAACACACATGCGTCATGAGCGGCGCGAGTACCAGCGCCTGAAACTGTCCAAACCGATCCTCGCCACCATGAATGGTGCAAACGCACTCATCTTGGACGTTGGAGTGGCCGGGGCGTTTCTCGAACACTACGGCACGGCCATTCCCGGCGACCGTTTTCAGCTCGTCTTCCGCTGGCAGGGCGCCAACGTCGAGTTCGGCTGCGAGGTAGCCCGTTCGACCGTCGTGCGCGACGCGGTCGGCGACGGATCCAATCCCGTCTCCCACAGCGGCGTTCGCTTCACCGAAGCCGTCGGCGACTCCGACGAGCGTCTCCAGAACCTGATCGCGACGTTCATCGGCCACATCCTCGACGCCCAGAAGGAAAACGCCGCCGGCGGGATCGACGGAAAGGAGTCTCCGGGGGCAACGATTCTCGCCCACCTCGGGGAAGCCCGCCGGATGCGCTCGCGCGGTTTCGTCAGTTGCCGGCTCATCGACGGAGGGTGGCTCCGCGCCCAGACCGACTCCCCCCGTCAGCCCATCGACGGCTTCACCGTGGGGGATCATGAGGACGACGACGAGATCGACGCGCTTTGCCGGACGTACGAATCGTGCGACGACGAAGGGCGTGACCTGATCCGGCTCATCTCCGAGCTGAGCGCGCTGCGAGAGCGCTGAGATCGAGCTCCCGCAGGCTGTCGACGCTCACGTCTGCAGCCGACAGATCCTGCCGCGTCCGGGCGCTCGGATTCCGCACTGCGACGCAGAGCATCCCGGCCCGCTTCGCAGCAACGACGCCGACATGGGAGTCCTCGAACACGAGGCACGTCTCGGACGCAACGCCGAGCCGCCGCGCCGTCACGAGATACGCCTCGGGATCCGGCTTCCCATGCACGACCTCACTGCCATCGACGATGAGTCCGAACGCGTCGCGCAGCCCGAGACGCACGAGGATCTCCTCGATCGAGGAGCGGACGGCCGAGGAAGTGATGGCCATCCGGAGCCCGGTCGCGCGGATCGCTTCGATGGCTTCGCGAACGCCGTCCATCGGCTCGAGATCGGACTCGCGGCAGATGTCGTCGAAGAGCCGCTGCCGCAACGCAAAGAGATCGTCTTCCGTGGCCGTCCAGCCGAAGTGCGCACGCATTTCGCGGACGTCGTCGATGATGCGGCGGCCCGAGCCCAGACGGAAGCTCTCCGGCATCTCGTCATAGTCGGAGCCCTGGACACGGCAGAGCGCCCTGTATGCAGCCGTGTGCTGCGGCTCGAGATCGATGATCGTCTCGTCGAAATCGAAGATCACCGCGGCGATCGGACGATCGGGAAGCAGGCTCGTGCTACTGTCGGGGTGTGGATCCTGAATTTCTGCGGCCACTGTTCGTCGTCCTGATCGTCGGCTCTCTGATCGCGGGCATCGGCACGGTCGCGCTTTACTTCGCGTTCCGTGCCTTCGGGGAAAAGGACGCCGGCAGCTCGTCCCACATGGGCCTGATCTTCGGCCTGCTCGGCTTCATTTTTCTCTGCTGCCTCGCCCTTCTGGCGCTGTCGTATTCGGAGCGCTGAGCTCGTCCGCGATTGCGGACGTATGCTCGCCGAGCTGCGGTGGCGGCGTGCGCACCGGCAGCCGCTCACCGTCGAAGCGAACGGGATGCCGCACGAGAGGGACCGTGCCGGCGTCCGGATGCTCGATCGTCGCGATCAGCGGCCGCGCCGCTTCGCTGCGAAGCGCTTCGAGCACGCCCTGCACGAGAGATGACGGGATCGCGACCGCACGGCAACGGTCGACCCAGACGGCCGCCTCGCGGGTGCCGAAGATCGATTCGAGCAGCGACACGAGCTCCTCGCGGTGCGCGACTCGCGCGGAGTTGGTCGCGTACCGCTCGTCGGTGGCCAGCTCCGGTCTTTCGATGACGCGCTCGCACAGCGCGCGGAAATGACGGTCGGTGCCGCCGCCGATCGCGAACGGGCGATCGCTTCCGTGGAACAGCTGGTACGGGACGATCGACGGGTGCGCGTTGCCGAACCGGCGCGCCTCGTTTCCAGTCACCAGCGCCGCCTGCGCGACGTTCGCCAGCGACGCGACCGTCGCACCGAACAGCGAGACTTCGATCCGGGCGCCACGGCCGGTCCGCTCCCGCGCGAACAGCGCCGCGCAGATCGCGCCGTGCGCGTAGTGCGCGGTCAGCACGTCGGAGAGAGCGACGCCGATCTTCGCCGGCTCGCCGTCGGCGGGGCCGGTGATCGACATCAACCCGCTTCCCGCCTGCGCCAGAAGGTCATATCCCGGCGCGTTGCCCTCGGGCGTATCGGGATCGAATCCGGCGATCGAGCAGTGAATCGCGCGCGGATTGACGCCGGCAACATCGTCGAGGCCCAGGGCTTCGCGTTGCGAGGGGAGGAAGTTGTCGATCACCACGTCGGCGCGCGCGATCAGTTCGCGAGCCAGCCGGCGCCCCTCATCCGAGCGGAGATCGAGCGCGATCGACTCCTTGTTGCGATTGACCGAGAGAAAGTACGTGCTGACGCCTCCGACGAACGGAGGGCCCCAGCGACGCGTCTCGTCGCCCTGCGCCGGCTCCTCGATTTTGATCACCCGCGCCCCCTCGTCCGCCAGCATCTGGCTGCAGAGCGGCCCGGCGAGGACGCGCGAGAAGTCGGCGACCAGGATTCCGTGGAGAGGGAGGGTGTCGGTGGAGCGGGTGTCGGTCACTTGTAGCTTTGCTTGAGGGCGTCGAGATCGGCGAGTGCCTTGCGCAGAATGCTCACGACTTTGTGCACTTCGTTGCCGTACGTCTTGAGCTCGGCGTCGCAGTCGGTCATCGCGTAGACGGCTTCGTCTTTCTCGAGACGATCCCGCTCGAAGCGGAGCCGTTCGGCCAGCTCCTCGATCTCGGTCAGGAGGACGAAATGAACGTCTTTTTCGCCGAGGTAGCGCTTGCACTGCGGGCAGTGAATCGACTGGTCAGCCGATTCGACCAGTTCGACGACGAACTGTCGCTTGCAGTCTGGGCACTCGAAGACTTCGGGCAGCATGGCGTGGTTTCCGTCGACGACATCAACGGAAGGATTGTGCCATGCGATGCAAGCCCCCGAGTCTGGAATGCACCGCTTGACCATGGCGTTAGCCGCCGTGTAGCATTCGCGCCCCTGCCAGCACTGGGAGATCGTTCAATGGTAGGACAACCGGCTCTGGACCGGTGAATCGGGGTTCGACTCCCTGTCTCCCAGCCACGTTTTTCATCCCTGAAAAATCTGCGACTTACGCCGAGGAGGGTGACGGGGACTCCAACTCGATCGCACCTGCGTCCGAACGCGGTGCGATCTCGCCTGAGGTTCACGCTCAGCCGCGGATCGGGACCTCGAACGAGGTCGCGCTACTGCCCGGAGTTCGAAAAACGTCGACCTTGGCGCGAACTCCCGCTCGTTGGATTTCACCGTGCGGAGCGTCCCAATCTAAGTCGCCAAGCCGACGGAGTGAATTCCGCATTTGCACAATAATCACCCGTCGCTGACGGGATTCAGGAACTCTCCCACATATGGTCGAGCTCGATGTGCCGAGCCACCACGACCATTGCGCAGGTGACATAGCGACAACCGTCAGCTTTTCTGATCCGGTTCTCACCACGGCACACACAGTCAAAGCAATGCACCTGACAGAGCGGCGGGCGGCCGCGAACGCGATCTGTGCGTACGCCGGGCCGGCGGGAGTGCCGAATTTTCGCGAGTATCCGACGCCTGGTTCGTCAATCAGAAGAATGCACATAGAAGATGTTCGGGAGGCCGTGAATTGAGATCTCAGCTGAAGGCTCTCTCGTTCCTGCTGGTGATGTGCGTGGGCAGTCTCGCGGCGGAGGCAGCTGTAACGGTTTCTCCCGCGTCGCCACGATCATCGGACTCCGTATTTCTCGAGGTCGCGAACGCTTTCGGGATGGAAGCATCCGTGGTTTCGGCTTCGTTTGTCCGGGCAGGAAACGTCATAACCATCAATCAGGTCGTCAGGCTCGGCTGCTTTCTGCCGAGCAATCCTGGTGTCCGATCGAGCTTCGACGCAGGTTCGCTGCCGCCAGGGTTATACACAGCGACAGCGACGATTACGTTTGTGAGTGAGCTCGCAGGGTGCGCCCGACCACCGATGGTTCAGGAAACGACCTTCACTGTCTCTGCGGTTGAGATTCCTACCCTCAGCACGACAGCTACGCTTGCCCTTCTCCTGACGCTCGCCGGGGTCGCTGTCATCGCCATCCGCAACGCTTGAGTGCCAGCGGCTCGATCACAGAGCGCCCGAGTTCCTTGACGCCCGCACGAGTGATACCTATCATTGGTATCTATCATGGGGAAGGCGTCCTCCAGGCGCGTCGTGGCGCGCATATTCAAGAGCGGCCGAAGTCAGGCAGTCCGACTGCCCAAGGAGTTTCGGTTCGACGGCGACACTGTCCTTGTTCACCGCGAAGGCAGCGCCGTGATCCTGGAGCCGGCACGGGAGTGGCCCGCCCAGTGGCTCGAGTCGTTCGCCGGCGTTCCGGATGATTTCGAACGTCCCGATCAAGGCACGGTAGAGAAACGGCGAAAGCTGTGAGCAGCAGGCGGTTCCTCCTCGACACGGACACCTGCATTTACGCTCTGAAGCAGCAGGCGCGCGTCATCGAGCGGTTGCTGGCGACGGCACGCGAAGACGTCGGCGTGAGCGTCATTACCGAAGCCGAACTGCGCACCGGAGCGGCGAAAAGCTCATCCCCATCCACGACGCTGGGGTTCGTGGAGAATTTCCTCGCACCCATCATGCGACTGGAATTCACGTCGGAGGACGCGGTCGCGTACGCGTCGATCCGATCGAAGCTTGAACGCTCGGGCACCCCCATCGGTCCACTGGACACGCTGATCGCGGCACAAGCAGTTGCGCGTGGATTCGTCCTGGTTTCGAACAACGAAAGGGAGTTCCGGCGAGTGCCAGGTCTCAAGCTCGAGAACTGGTTCAAGTAGAAGATTCGAGCACGGCGGTTCGAACTTCGTCCAGTTCTCCCGTCACTTTCACACCTCGCGGCGCCTCGCTGGCCCAGCCCCTTTCAGTCTTTTCTCGTTCGAGCGCTGGCTCGCCGGACCTCGGAGGCCGCCGCTCCGCAGAACCAGCCACGCCACGAGGATGATGACGAACCCGCCGACGCTCGCCTCGAGACCGAAAGTGCCGCCAGTCAGCCAGGCCGGCCCCTCGGCGTGCGGGACGAGAATGCGAGGCTGGCTCCGGCCGCTGACTCCGAATCCGAGGATCGTGCCCTGGGTCAGGTTTGCCCCGAAGTGCAGGCCGAACGGCAGCGCCAGTCCCTTCGTTCGCAGAAACGCGACGCCGAAGAGCAGCGACGCGACGAAGATGTTCGCGGCCGCGAGAAAGCGGACTTCGCCGGCCATCGCGATCGCCGATGAGTGCGTGAGCACGAAGTAGGCGGCGACGACGATCTGCGCGACGGTTGATCCCGCTCCGTCGACGAGTCTCTGAAACGGAAATCCGCGGAACAGCAGCTCTTCGGTCGCGGCTGTGCCGGCACAGACGCCGATCCCCGTGATGATGCCCGCCAGTCCGGCGCCGCTCCAGCTCCATCGCACAACGCCGGCAGCCATCAGCCCTGCTGCCGGGACCAGCATGATCCCCGCGCCGACGAGGCAGCCGGCCAGAAGATCGAGGCCGGCAGTGCGGTCGAATGCTCCCGAGAGCTCCGC
>Ga0209347_1006454_pt1 | contig 10383 bp, 4 predicted proteins | sample AutmiccommuBRH23_FD_187382 | JGI IMG/M metagenome (GOLD analysis project Ga0209347, IMG submission 187382) | Deep subsurface microbial communities from Mt. Terri, Switzerland - Autotrophic microbial communities BRH/23 (SPAdes) (version 2) | ecosystem: Environmental > Aquatic > Deep subsurface >...
TTTGTCGAAAGAACCTCCGGGTTCTGCAGCCGGAACTGTGATGCAGTCAGCAGAGGGAGTGGAGTCTTTATTGGTAGGTGCTTACAGTACCTTGCAAGGTTTTGGAAGGTTTGGAGGAGCAATGGGCACTGACTGGACATACGGCGGCGGAGCTTCTGATGATGCCTATAAAGGAACTTCAACCGGTGACCAGAATAATTTTAATGCTGTTGAACGTTATGAAGTTTTACCGACGAATGCCTATATGGCTGAAAGATGGCGCGATTGTTACAATGGAGTGGCACGTTCCAATCAGGTTCTGACTTTTCTTTGGGCAACTCAGGCCGGAACTAAACCGATTCCTGAGGCAAGGGCTAAAGGGCTTGAAGCTGAGGCCAAATATCTGAGGGCTTGGTTTCATTTTAAGGCAAACCGGGTTTTCGAAAAAATACCTTATGTTGTAACACAGAATGAACTTCCGGAAGGCATGGTACCAGAAAAGATACCGAACAGTTCAGCAGGTTGGGATGAAATTGAAAAAGACCTGCAGTTTGCTATCGATAACTTGCCTGAATCAAGTCCTGCCGGACAACCAGGAAGAGCTAACAAGTATTCTGCTATGGCAGTTAAAGCTCATGCTCATTTGTATCAGAATGAGTATGCCCTTGCAAAACCGCTGCTTGATGGGATCATTGCCAGCGGAAAATATAGCCTGGTAGCTAATTATAATGATAATTTCAACATGGCAACGGAGAATAACAAGGAATCAATTTTTGAAATCCAGGCAGGTACAAGTGGATCAAACCATTCTGCCCTTTTACTTGCCGGTCCGGTAATGCACCAGGCTGGTCCTGCCGGATTAGGATGGGGATTTTATCAGCCTTCGCAGAATCTTTTTGAGGCTTTCCAGGTAACTGAAGCCGGATTGCCGGTATTGAATGTTGAAAACCGTGTACCTCTGGCACATGATATGGGTATTCCAAGCTCCCAGGACTTTACTCCAACCAATCATCCTCTTGATCCGCGTGTTGACTGGACTATCTCCCGCAGGGGGATTGATTTCCTTGGTTGGGGAATTTGTGAAGGTATGTCATGGATTCGGCAGCAGGATAATGGCGGACCATATATGACAAAGAAATTCATGCACTCTAAGGAAAATCAGGCTTTAAATGCGTATGGGAAAGGCTTTGACAACGGTCAAAACTTCAGAGCCTACAGATACAGTCATGTTCTGTTATGGAGAGCTGAAATTGCTGTTGAAGAAAATGATTTTGAGTCCGCAAGGCAACTTGTTAATATGATCAGGGAGCGTGCCAAAGGAAGTAAGGTTGTGATGGGTAAGGTGTCCACAACTAAATTTACCGGAGCTCCTGTAGTTGTCGATTGGACTCAACCTGCAGCGAACTACAAGGTGGAACCTTATCCTCCGGGTGCTCCCGCCTTTGCAAGCAAGGAAGAAGCACGTAAAGCGGTCAGGCTGGAGCAAAGGCTTGAATTTGCAACAGAGGGAATGCGGTTTTTTGACCTCAGGCGTTGGGGAATTGCCGGAGATGTACTGAATAAATACATTGCACAGGATTTGAAATTCAGAAATTTCCTCACCGGTGCTGTTTATAATCCAACTGAAGACGATTACTGGCCTTTACCTCAGGCACAACTCGACCTTCAGGATGTGCTGGAACAAGATCCTGCATATAAATAAAATACTGTCAGAGGCTGCTGAAAAGCAGCCTCTGCTTTTTAAGAAAAATGATTCTCAAACACTTTCTCAAAAATTGATTAGAGACTGCTGGTATCTTACACCTTTTACTTCACTTTGAACCCATTTCTGTAAATATTTTGATGCCCTGCATTATCATTGGATGAAATAGAGCCGGGACAGGCAGGCATACCGTCTCATTGGAGACTTTCAATTAACCTTATTTAAAATGGAAATAATACCAAAATGTATCTGAGAAATTTTCTTCCATTCTTAAATTTAATTGTAAAGGATTTTTCCGGTATAAATTATACATTGAAATATACTGGTTGAATTTTTCTTTTGACTGATTGCTGAGGGTATATCCATATAATTCCGGCATTTGTTTCGTGCTGTTATGATAAGCTAAAATTGCTTCCTCTATATGTTTTGGGATTCTCTCATAATCCAGATCTCTTAATGTTTGAAGATTGGCAAGAATGGATGTAACATCTTTGGTAAGCAGGAACCAGGCCATCATATACTCAAAAGCTTTTTTATTTTTAGGATTTGTCTGCAATAATAAAGGCAAATTGTTTTGAGGAGAAGCAACTTCGATAAAAAAGTTTACTGCAGGTATAATTACTCTTTTATGTCGTATTTCTGGATGAATATTGATGAGCATTGTATCTCTGAGCAGGTTTTCATACTCAATAGCCCATTTTTTATAATTAAAAGTATTCTTTAACATGTCGATAAAAACCTCCGCCCTTTTGTAATTTCCATTAATGAGGTTGGTTTTTACAAGGTATTTAATGTTTCCCGGTCTGGGGCCATAGACAATCATTTCTTCATAAGCCCATCTGTGCGCTTCATTTATCAGCCCAACGGAATAAAAAAAATGAACTCCCCAGTTAAGATTTTCATTGTTCCATGGAAGGATAAGCGAATGGGCTCCAAAATCCTGCCTCCCATAAAATAACCTGTCGGTTAACTGGTTAGTTTCTGATAATGCTATATTATAAAAATACTGGCCAATTAAATTTTTTGAAGGATGGCTTTCCTGATAACGCACAGCATCATCCCATCTTTCATCAGAAATCAGTTTCTCTAATTGAAGTACATAAACTGTCTGAGGATTATACATTTTATAAAGGAATCCTGCGGTAATTATGATAATAATTCCTGATGCTGCCAGTGAAGCAGCCATGGTCTTCATAAATTGCATGTTTGTTAACTGGAAAATTTTCAATAAAAGGGGGTAGATTGCTATATAAGCAGCCAGAAAATAAAACAGCAGTTTGTAATTATCATTTTCAATGACAGGTAAGGGATAAACTACAAGATTGTTATATGATTCTAAAAAGACTAATTTTTTAAAGAATAACAATGTAATTGCAGATACACCTGATATAATTATAAAAGGAAAGAGTTTGCGTATTCCTTTTTCATGAGTTAACCCTAATGTTAAGCTGCTAATAGCAAATATCCAGAAGAATCCCCCCAAAAAGTAATATAACAATGGTGTCAGGATAACCATAACCTTAAGTCGATATTGAGCAGGCAGGGAAACATAGAGCAGTATACTGAACAGGATTAAGTGGATTCCCAGATGATGTTCCATCAAATGGAAATAATGTGTCTGCATGATTAATAAAATGCAGGAGGGAATCAATTTTATAAAAGAAGGGGATGTTGAATTTATAGTGTATTTAATACTGATTTTGAATAAAATAAATGCCGGAAAAGCAATAACCGTTGCCAGAAGAAGCGATCCTGCAAATTTGTTTGAGTAAAATTGGGTAAGAAATTGTCCGGAATAAGTAAGCAACCCCCCGGGTTTTATTGCAAACAATTTCAGGTAATCCCATGAATAGATAAAAAGAGACTGACTTTCCTGGAAGAAGAATAAATAGTTTCCAATTGAATAAAAGTAAATAAGTAACAGAAGAAATAATCCTATGGTTAGCCAGTTAAATTCTTTTTTTTCTGAACCTTCTTTTCTTTCAATAGCCTTCCTGATATATTGATTATTCATGTATTCCTTTTTCAGTTTCGGTTTGTTTTCTTGTTGGTTCTTTTTTATACCATTGTGGTGATACACCGGAAGCGTTTTGTTTTGTTACGAGGGATTCCTGACGAGAAGCAGACTCGACTATTCTTGGCCTTACCTTGACTTTTCCATGCACAAGTTCCGGAATATTGAATGACTCCAACATTTTTTCATAGTGGACAGGATCTTTCTGGGGCAACACAAATGGCTTGGAGGCATTGCCGTTTTGATCGATATAGGCAATAAAAGGCCTTGTACTTCTGCTATCCAATCTCTTGCTGCTAAACACGAGCCAACTGCCATTTGAAGACCATGTGTGATAACTTTCAGTTTCTTCACTGTTCAGGTTCATCTTTTGATGTGTTCCATCTTCCAGGTTCAATAAATGCAAATCTGCTTCCGTGTGCCAGATGGGGAAAGTTCCATAATCTGCGAGTGTCAGTACTAAAAATTTTCCATCAGGTGAGATTCTGGGAAAGGATACACTTTTATTCAATTCTGAAGCGTTAAAAATAAGTTCCGGTTCTCCAAATGTTCCTGAAGTTGGATCGAAAGTTCTTCTTTTTAAATTATAGTGAACATCCTTTATTCTGGAAATATCTACCCGGAACTCCTTGTCTCCTGTATTTGCATCACAATAATAAAGATATTTTCCGTCAGGAGACCAGGAAGGAAATGTTTGCAGCGGGATAACAGAATCAGTGTCAGTTATGGCAGTAATTACAGCATTTTCTGTATTATAAAGATATAGTGAAGAAATAAGATCGTACACTTCAATACTTTTACCGGGGTGGGCATAGAAGTTTTGTCTGACCTGGTTTGATGAGAATACTACATATTTTCCATCAGGATGCCATGAAGGATAAGTGGCACCTCCGGGCATACCTTCTGCTTTGATGTCTTTTCTGCTGATATCCCCACCATCAACAAAATAAGTTCCACCCCGGGAGCCTCTCATATGAAACAGGAATTTATCGGGATTCCCATTATGAAAAGAATGACAGTTAATGCAGTTTTTTTCTATCAGTTGATTTTCAATGATTGATTCTTCATCAAAATTTTCAAGTGATCTTTGAGTAATGTTGATTTTTGACCAACTGTAGTATCCCGGGTGAATCAACCGGTAAACCAGCCAGGGATCAATTTCCTGATTTGCCACATGGATGATAATAGGTTGATATTTTAAGGTTTTGGGATGATTTTTTTTGACAGCATAAATCTGAATCAGAATAGTTTCTCCACGGGTGGCTTCAGTAAGTTTTTTCCATGTCTTGAGCGGAAACTGAATCATCCGGTTTGATGACTTTAAAGTAATTTGTGTGCTGCCGGAAGCTGCAGTAATTTCCAGGTAAAAGCTACTGTTTTCTTCCTCGATTTTGAAATTTAATGGAGCAATATTGAATGGTATTGTAACCCCATTATAATCAGGGAAAATATGTGGTGGACGGTTAACTTCTTCAATATTTTCCATCTTGAACTTATTGCACGACAGGCAATAAAAGATCATCATGAAGAAGGATAATATTTTTATGGACTTAAAAAGATGGTTCATATTTCAGGCTTAAGTTGTAAAGCTAAAAAAAAACTAATTTTTCAATCAATTCATGAAGATATTCTTTTATTATAATCAGGATAGAAGAAAGAATTGTGAGGCATTTTAAATTCTTTTTCCAAATAAAGTACATTGAAATTTCTCAATTCTATAAGTATGGTTTCCAGTTTTAAATATTACCAATACTACTTCCATCAATCCAAAATCATTTTTCCATTAGGAAATAATTGATATTTTTACCCTCCTAAACGTGATGAAATTTAACTAAACTATGAAAAAGTCAATCGTAAATGCTGCTTGTAACGGTTCTGCATCCGGGAATTTTTTTCGTTTTTTTCCAATCAGAGATGCAAAAATATTTTATCGGGTCTTGTGAAAAATCAAATTAACTGCATATTATTTTATTTGCAGAAATCACAAAGAAATTGGAAATTGCATCAGGTAGAAAATTACAATAAGTTGTATTTTAGATTATGTTAGAACAATTAAAAGAACAGGTTCTGCAGGCCAATCTTGATCTGGTAGATCATGGCCTGGTTATTTTCACATGGGGAAATGTAAGTGCAATCGACAGGGAAAATGATCTGGTAGTGATTAAGCCGAGCGGGGTGCCATACAGCAAGCTGAAATTGCGCGATATGGTGGTACTCAATCTTTACGGACAGGTTGTGGAGGGAACGCTCAATCCTTCCAGTGATGCTCCTACCCATCTTGTATTATACCGTCAGTTTCCCGGGATCAGTGGTATTGTACATACCCATTCGGAATGGGCAACAAGCTGGGCGCAGGCGGGAAGAAGCATACCTTCCCTGGGGACTACTCATGCCGATTATTTCAATGGTGAAATTCCCTGTACACGGAAAATGACAGGGAATGAAGTTCTTGGTAATTATGAAATTGAAACAGGGAAAGTTATTGTTGAAACCTTCAGGAACCTTGATCCTTTGCAGGTTCCGGGTGTCCTGGTTAACAATCACGGGCCATTCTCATGGGGAACCAGTGCCGACGGAGCTGTGCACAATGCGGTGGTGATGGAGGAAGTCGCAAAAATGGCCTTCAGGACATTAATTCTTAATCCTGCAGCACAAATGGACCAGATTCTTTTGGATAAACATTTTCTTCGCAAGCACGGAACAAACGCATATTACGGACAAAAATAAACGAAACGAATGAGTGAGAAGTATACAATTGGAGTAGATTACGGGACTGATTCAGTGAGATCGCTGATCGTGAATGTTGCAACAGGCGAAGAAATGGGAAGTGCCGTTTTTAACTATCCGCGATGGAAGAAAGGATTATACTGCAATGCAGCATCAAACCGTTTCAGACAGCATCCGAAAGATTACCTTGAAGGACTGGAATATTCAGTCAGGGAGGCTTTAAAAAAAGCACCGGCAGGTGTGTCTGAAAATGTAGTAGGGATATCAGTTGATACCACAGGTTCAACCCCTGTTGCCGTTGATGAAAAGGGTGTTCCGTTGTCGCTGACTGCCGGTTTTGAGGAAAACCCCAACGCCATGTTCGTTCTTTGGAAGGATCATACTGCAGTAAAAGAAGCAGAAGAAATCAATGTCCTTGCCCGTAAATGGGATGTGGATTTTACAAAATATGAGGGAGGGATATATTCTTCGGAGTGGTTCTGGGCAAAAATCCTGCATGTCATCCGTGAAGATGCCGGAGTATTCAGGGCAGCTTATTCCTGGGTGGAGCATTGCGACTGGATACCTGCAATTCTTACAGGCAATACAAACCCGAAAACCCTGAAAAGGAGCCGCTGTGCAGCAGGCCATAAGGCAATGTGGCACGATGCCTTCGACGGATTGCCGTCAGAAGGATTCCTGGCTGCTCTTGACCCGCTGCTCTCCGGGTTACGTGAAAGGCTCTATAAAGAAACATGGACATGTGATGTTGCAGCCGGAACCCTTTCGAAAGAATGGGCTGACCGGTTGGGTTTACCCGAAAGTACGGTTGTGGGTGTTGGTGCATTTGATGCACATTTAGGGGCAGTTGGGGCTGAAATTGAACCATACTATCTGTCAAAGGTGATGGGGACATCGACCTGCGACATGTTGATAGCCCCTATGGATGAGGCAGGAGATAAGCTTGTGAACGGGATTTGCGGTCAGGTAGATGGCTCCATTGTTCCGGGTATGCTGGGGCTGGAAGCAGGCCAGTCGGCCTTCGGCGATATTTATGACTGGTTTAAACGGGTACTTGAGTGGCCGCTTAAAAACATACTGATTGATTCTCAACTCATTGATGAAGAAACAAAAGAAAAACTGATCAGTGAAACATCCGATAAAATCATTGCCAGGTTAAGTGAAGAGGCAGCAAAGATTTCCCCTGAAGAAAGCGGTATAATTGCCCTCGACTGGATGAACGGAAGGAGAACGCCTGATGCCAATCAGAATTTGAAAGGAGCCATTACAGGGTTGAACCTTGGATCAGATGCACCCCGGATATTCAGGGCTCTTGTTGAAGCCACTGCATTTGGATCGAAAGCCATTAACGACAGGTTCAGGGCCGAAGGTATCAGGATTGATGGAGTGATTGCACTAGGCGGAGTGGCCAAAAAATCGCCTTTTGTGATGCAGGTTGTTGCCGATGTATTGAATATGCCAATAAAAGTGGCACGTGCCGAACAGGCCTGCGCACTGGGTTCAGCCATGGCGGCAGCCGTTGCTTCAGGAGTATACACTGACACTTTGGAAGCACAGAAAAATATGGGAGGAGGAGTTGAAAGGGAGTATCGTCCCATACCGGAAAATGCTGATAAGTATCAAAAAATCTATGAAAAATATCTGGAGCTGGGAAGATTTATTGAGCATCGTATTGCACATATCTGATTGATGTAAGGCGCTGTTGCTAATTGTATATATTTATATGTTATATACGACCCTGCAGTACGATATTAATGAAGTGTTAATAATTTTTAAAAACCAAAAATTGTTTTAACTTTGGGTGTCTATCAGCCTGGCCATATTTCTTGTAAAAGTTAATATGTATAATAACAAAAGTTATTGCTTATGGATGAAAAATATGAACTATGCGACTTAAAAAGTACAGTTGTCACTGTAATTTATTCTCTCAACAAATATTAATTTCAAATTTAAAATCTATGAAAAGAAAGCATGTAAGAGGGTTTTTACCCTATTTTGTGTTTGCTGTAATCATGGCCCTTACAACAGGGGCCTGGGCGCAGCAAAGAACGATCCGCGGAACGGTGACTGACGACTCAGGTTCTCCACTTCCGGGTGTTACAGTAGTAGTTCAGGGCACAACTACTGGAACTGTAACAAACGTTGATGGAGAGTACCAGTTGGATGTTCCGGCATCTGCCAACACACTTGTATTTTCGTACATCGGGATGTTACGCCAGCCCGTAGAAATTGGCAATCAGACGACGATTAGCGTAACTATGGAGCCCGATGTTATCGGGGTTGATGAAGTGGTGGTTGTAGGTTACGGTACCCGTATGAGGGAGGAGTTGACCGGCGCTGTTTCTTCGGTTTCAAGCGAGAAACTGCAGGTTTCAACTGCACCCAGTGTTGTAAGCCGTATGCAGGGACAGGTTTCAGGGGTAACAGTTACCCAGGCAAGGCGTCCCGGTGGAGATGCTACCATTCGGGTCCGTGGTATAGGTACCATTACTAATTCAAATCCACTGTTTGTTATTGATGGAGTGCCTGCAGGACCGGGAAATAATATCAACCCAAATGATATTGAATCAATTTCCGTTCTGAAGGATGCTTCATCGGCTGCCATTTATGGTACCCGAGGTGCAAACGGTGTAGTAATTATTACTACCAAACGTGGACGTGTGAACCAGGCACCTTCTGTTAATTTATCAATAAGAACAGGTGTTAGCCAGCCAATCAACCAGTATGACATGCTGAATACACAGGAATATGCTGAAGCTGTATGGCTGTCATTCAAAAACAGGGGTGTGGCTCCAAGCCATGCTCAGTACGGTTCAGGAAGTACTCCTGTAATTCCTAATTATATTCTGCCTGCAGGAGCCAGCACAGTTAATGAAGGTCTGTACAAGTATCCCGAATACCAGATTTTCGAAGCCAACAAGCAGGGCACCAACTGGTATGATGAAATCTACAGGAATGCACTTATACAGGAATATGATTTGTCTGTTTCAGGCGGCGGTAACAATTCCAACTATTCTTTTTCGGCAAGTTATCTTGATGAAGAAGGTTATCTGATCTATACTGATTTTACAAGATGGACATTCAGGATGAATGCTGATGCCAAGGTAAATGATTGGTTTAAGGTAGGGGAGTCACTTCAGGTAATTTATATTGACGAACATGGTGATCTTGGCGACAATGGTGAAGGAACTCCTATTTCACAGGCCTATCGTACACAGCCTATTATTCCTGTTTATGACATTGAAGGTAATTTTGCCGGTTCAAAGGCTGCTGAAATGGGTAACTCAGGTAACCCAGTTGCTCAGCTATACAGGGCAAAAGACAACAACGGAAAATGGAACAGGATACTCGGCAATGCCTACGCAGAACTGACACCTGTCAGAGGAGTTACCTTGAGGTCCTTACTTGGTTATAACTGGGGACAGTGGAACTACAAAGGACATGTTATTCCTAATTTTGAGCATTCAGAACCCAACAGGGTAAATGGTTTGAATGTCGATTCAAACTTTAGCCTGCAATGGAACTGGACTAATACCCTTAGTTATAATGCAGAAATTATTCCGGGTCATAGGCTGAATGTAATACTTGGTACAGAGGCAGTCGAGAATTTTTACCGTTATCTGAATGCCAGCAGGAGGAATTACTTCTCACAGGATCCCAATTATATGCAGCTTGATTCAGGAGAATCAAATAAGGAAAACAGTGGTAATACATCTGACTGGGCACTGTTCTCACAGTTCGCACGCCTCAATTACGACATAAGCAACAAGTATTACTTTGAAGCAACTGTAAGGCGTGACGGTACTTCACGTACTGCAGCAGGTGAAAATTATGGTGTGTTCCCTGCTGCTTCACTTGCATGGACTATTTCTGAGGAAAACTTTATGGCAGGTACAGATAACTGGCTTGATCTTTTCAAAATCAGGTTAGGATGGGGTATGACAGGAAATGACCTTGGAAT
>Ga0209347_1006456_pt1 | contig 10382 bp, 13 predicted proteins | sample AutmiccommuBRH23_FD_187382 | JGI IMG/M metagenome (GOLD analysis project Ga0209347, IMG submission 187382) | Deep subsurface microbial communities from Mt. Terri, Switzerland - Autotrophic microbial communities BRH/23 (SPAdes) (version 2) | ecosystem: Environmental > Aquatic > Deep subsurface >...
TTGAAAAAACAGGAGCTTTTAAAAAGATCAGACAGATGAAACCGTTTAACAAATGCAATCGTCTGAGAATTTGTCTGGACCATTTCAAGATTTTCATTTAGAATGGAGGTCAAGCAAAACACCTTCCATATCGCCCGAGTTTGGTAAAGATTTTTTGCATGAAACGGTATTTTTAATGGAAGCTTTTGAAAAAACCGGCTTAATGGTAGAACCTCATGTTTATTCTGTAGAAGAGTACAGCCGGGCGGAGGAAGGAAGTTTTCTTTTTAACGAAGTTATCGAAAAAGGCATTCCTCTTATACATTTAGACAGCACATTATAAGTGTTTAACGGTCTCGGAGGATTGGAGCGCAATAAGTTCAATAAGTTAATAAGTTAAGTGCCTGGCACCTTGGGGGTGGCGCTATGTCGAAAAAACATTCACAGAGATTGGCAGATCTCTGCCGCAAGCATGGGATAGCCCTGGCCTATCTTTTTGGCTCCCAGACCCGGGCGGGGGCAAAAATACTGGCGGGAGAAAAGGTATTGGTTCAAGATCCACTGGCAGACCTGGACATTGGTATAATAACGGAAGAGCCACTGCCACCGCCGCCGCAGCGGCACAAGTTTTATGCCCGCTTATATAATGAAATGATGATTCTCCGTCGTTCCGCCGATTTTCGGCCATTTCTTGATAAATATCTCCAGGAAGTTTTGGAGGAGATATAGCTTATGCTTAATTCACAAGGCGGATCTATGGCTTTTTGTCAGAAAATAAACCGGGTCAAGATACTTGTTAGCATGAGCTGGACAGGTTTAACTCAGCGGGATGGACAGGAGGCGAATACTTCGACTGCCAGCCCCTTTTCCGGACTTTCTGTGAGGACTTGTTAAATTCACCCTGACCGGGGAATAGATGCTTCATGCCCGGCCGCCATCGTCATCAGTCTTTTGATCTCCCCGACCACCCGCCTGGCGTCGTCCAGCTCCATGGCCGGGAAAAGCGGCAGGGAAAGCGTCCGCCGGTAGTAGTCTTCGGCTACAGGGCAAAGGCCTTCAGGGTAGCCCAACTTCTGGTAGTAAGGGTGCCGGTAGACCGGCAGGTAGTGTACCTGGGCGCCTATCCCCGCCCGGTGCAGCGATTCAAATAACTCGCGCCGGGGAGGCCGGTTTTCTATCAGACGGATCACGAACAGGTGCCAGGCCGGAGAGATCCCCGCCAGGGTCACCGGCAGCTCTATGTTTTTCATGTCGCTTAACTCACTGTGATAAAAGTCCGCCAGAGCGCGCCGCTTTTCCAGGAAAGAATCTAGCTTCTTCAGCTGGCTTATCCCCAGGGCGCACTGGATGTCGGTAATCCGGTAATTGTAGCCGAGATAATGCATTTCGTGGTACCAGGGACCGTGCCATTCCTCCATTTTTTCTTTTTCCCGGATTATGCCGTGGGAGCGGAAAGACAGCATCTTCTCATAGAAGTTCTTATTATCGGTCACCACCGCGCCGCCCTCGCCGGTGGTGATGTGCTTTACCGGGTGGAAGCTGAAAACGGTCATGTCCGCCAGGGATCCCACCGTCCTGCCGTGGTAGGCGGCTCCCAGGGCATGGGCGGCGTCTTCCACCACTACAAGGTTATGCTTGCGGGCAATGTCCATTATGTCGTCCATGTCCGCCGGGTGTCCGGCGAAGTCCACCGGGACCAGCGCCCTGGTGCGGGGGGTGATGCGCCGCTCGATTTCCGCCGGGTCTATGTTCACCGTGTCCCGGCGCACGTCGGCAAAGACGGGCCTGGCTCCCAAAAATAAAGCTGCGTTGGCGGTGGCGGCAAAGGTGACGGGGGAGGTGATCACTTCGTCCCCCGGCTCGACCCCGGCGGCAAAGTAAGCTGCGTGCAGGGCGGCGGTGCCGGAGTTTAAGACGACCGCGTATTTAGTCCCGGCCCGCTGGGCCAGCGCTTTTTCAAATTCCCCCACTTTCGGGCCGGTGGTCAGCCAGTCCGATTGCAGCACTTTCAGCACGGCCCGGATGTCGTCCTGATCAAGATACTGTTTGCCGTAAGGTAAAAAATCCATTGCAAACCTCAATAGAATTATTTTTAGAATTATTTTTTTATCTCGCATTAACGACGCAGCTAAAACGCGTCCGCAAAGGCCATCTTATTCTCTTGCCATCAGGCGCAGCTCTTCGATAGTCAACCAGCTGGTGTTGATGTCGCTGCTGTAACGGAAATCTTTCGGCACCGGCCTCCCGCCGCCGCAGTTTTCCCGGCTCCACCAGGGGAACTGGGGCTGGATTATGTAATAATCATCCATTTCGACAGTATTCCTGGCGTCGTCCTCGGGGATCATCACTTCATGCAGCTTTTCTCCGGGGCGGATACCGATATAATCATGCCGGCAGCCCGGCGCTATGGCTTCGGCCAGGTCGGTAAGCTTCATGCTGGGAATTTTGGGCACGAAAATTTCCCCGCCGCGCATGTTGGCGAAGCAGTTTAAAACAAAACGCACCCCTTGTTCCAGGGTGATCCAGAACCGGGTCATCCCGGGGTCGGTGACGGTGAGCACGCCGGTTTCCCGCTGCTTTTTAAACAAGGGGATTACGCTGCCCCGGCTGCCCACCACATTGCCGTAACGTACCACCGCAAAGCGGGTCTCCCTGGCGCCCACATAGGCGTTGCCGGCGATGAAAAGCTTGTCCGAGCACAACTTGGTGGCGCCATAGAGGTTTGCCGGGTTGGCGGCCTTGTCGGTGCTTAAAGCCACCACCCGGCTTGCTCCGCAGTCAATGGCCGCTTCAATGATGTTCTGCGCTCCCAGGATATTGGTCTTGACCGCCTCAAAAGGGTTGTACTCACAGGCCGGCACTTGTTTCAGCGCGGCGGCGTGCACCACCAGGTCCACACCGGCAAAGGCCCGGTACAGCCTTTCTTTATCCCGCACGTCGCCGATGAAAAAGCGCAGCCGTTCGTCTTGAAAATCCTTTTCCATTTCAAATTGTTTCAGCTCGTCCCGGCTGAACACGATCACCCGGCGGGGGCTAAAGTGATCCAGCGCGTAACGCACAAATCTTTTGCCGAAAGATCCTGTACCCCCTGTTACCAAGACGGAGTTGCCCTTGAGTAGACTTTTCATTTTGAATTACCTCGTTTAGCTTAATATATCCCAGCTAACCGGTGTGCCCTTTTTTACATCCCGGTTAACTCTTTTACCCAGCAGGATGTCGTAATATTTCGGCGGAAGCCCGAAACCGGGCCGGATCGCCCTCAGGTTTTCGCTGGCAAACCCTTCTCCCGCCTTCATGTCCCGCACAACGTAAAGAGAGCGGCGAAATTTCAGTGATTCTTTTTCCTTTTCCGTTGGGCCGTAGCTGATTTTCCCCAGGGCCTGCCATGCCCGCCCGGTTTCGACGACCAGCGCCCGCATTTCCTCCGGCTCCAGGGAAAAGGCTGCGTCCACCCCGCCGTCAGCGCGGGATAAGGTAAAATGTTTTTCAATCACTGTGGCTCCCAGGGCGACGCCGGCCACCGCTGCGCCTATGCCCATAGTGTGGTCGGAAAGGCCCGCCTGGCATTGAAAAAGATCCCGCATATGGGGAATGGTTAGAATATTGGTGTTTTCCGGCGAGGCCGGATAGGTGCTGGTGCATTTGAGTAAAACCAGATCATCACAACCTGCTTTCCGGGCCGCGCGGACAGTTTCATCAAGTTCAGCCACAGTGGCCATACCGGTGGAGATAATCATAGGCTTGCCGGTTGCGGCCACCTTGCGGATAAGCGGAAGGTCGGTATTTTCGAAGGAAGCGATTTTATAACAGGGGACAGCCAATGATTCCAGAAAATCAACCGCCGTTTCGTCAAAGGGGGTGCTGAAACCAATTATGCCAAGCTCTTTACACCGGTTAAAGATTGGCTTGTGCCATTCCCAGGGGGTATAGGCCTGCTGGTATAACTTATAAAGGGATTTGCCCTTCCACAAGCTTTTATCGTCGCTGATAAAGAAGTCGCCTTGTTCGATGTCCAGTGTCATCGTATCGGCGGTATAGGTTTGGATCTTTAAGGCGTGAACTCCAGCTTTTGCTGCTGCTTCGACGATCTCCATGGCTCGCTCCAGGGACTGGTTATGGTTTCCGGACATTTCGGCAATAACAAAAGGAGGTTTATCTAAACTTATTTTTATCTCGCCAATTTTTATTTCTTTATTCATAGTATTTCAACCACCAAAGCATTTAATTAATAAAGCATCTTTTGTGTCATGCCATTCCTTCTGAAATAGTGCTAGAAGAACAATATCCTCAAAGACTTTATTTCTTAAAATATGTTCCTTAAGATAACCTTCCACAGAAAATCCCAATTTTTTTTGATATTCAATACTTACTTTGTTGAAAGCGAGTACCTCGCTGCATAACTTGCGAACTTTCAGCTCCTCAAATATATATTCTAAAGCAAGATAACCCATGGCTAGACCGCTACCTTTGGGAGCATTTTTATCGCCGATGTAAAATCCCCAATAGCATCTGCTATTATGTTCGTCAATATTTGTTAATTGGACTAAGCCAATAGGGATTTCTTCATATTCAAAAAGCATACATTTATTGCTTTGTTCATTAGTTGTTTTTTTATACCAAAACAAATGTTCTTCCATGGTAATGAGGTGATCAGTAAACATGTTGGTCCTGACGTTCTCTGAATTGCGCCATTTTAAAACTTTTTCTAAGTCATTTTCATCCAGTAGTTTTAATTTACAAGACTCAAAAGGTAACATGGCTGGCTTACCTCAATTCAACATTTTATCGACAACTCTTTTGCATCCTTCACCATCCACCAGTTTGGCGCCCTGCTGGCTCATCTTCAGAATTTGAATGTTAGTTATTTTGCTTATCGCTTCAAAATAGCCTAAAACATTTAAATCCTTAGCCCACCCAAGATATATGATTGCTCCCTGTTTGGCCAAATTATTTGCAAGTTCATATTGATTGTCAGCCAGGATGCTTACCAGGGAAGGTAAACCCAGGCAACATCTCTCCCAAGTGGCGCTGCCGCCTGCGCCTACGGCCAAGTCCGCCCCGGCCATCAATTCAGCCATATTATCCACCTGATAGTAAAAGGTTGTGTTTTGCATTGTCAAGCATTTCTCTTTAATTCTCTCTTTGTTGGGATTAGCGGCGCCAACCACTACATCAATCTTTAATTGTAGGTGATCAAGCAAACTAATAGCTTCCAGCGCTTTTGCCGTTTCGTTTGTGGGGTCGCTCCCTCCGAAAAATATCAATACACGCTGGATACTCCCTTGGCGTTGTTTAAGTTTTTTTCGCGCCTCCTTAAATTCCGGGCGCAACAATGCGTATTGCGGTCCCAATAGTTTTATACAATGTTCTGAAATCAGGGTATCATAGCGGTTCTCCATATTCTTATATAAATTCTGATCCAGCAATAAATCACAGTCGTGGGGACGGTTTGCCAGATCGTCAATTACCATGATTTTTTTGACGTAGGGGCGCAGGTATTTCTCCCACCGCCGATCCAGGGCATAGTGATCGACAACCAACCAATCTAAAGGTTCAAATATGTTGTTTATAAAGCCTGCAGTTTCCAAAGCATCCTTTTCCCAGTTGACGTCAAAAGGAGCGGAATTCTGTCCCGGATCATAAGGCAAGCGTTGCACAAGATGGCCGCTGCTTGCCAGCACATGGCACAAATTGCCCGGTAATTCACGGCAAACAAAAGCGACTTCCACGCCTTTTTCGCGCAGTTCACCAGCCAGCGTAAGACAGCGCATAATGTGACCGGTGCCTATCTGCACAGAGGCATCGGCGCGGAAAATAATTTTCATTGACCGTACACCTTCTGCTCGATGTGAGAATTAATCTTTACCCATGCCGGATTTTTGCGCAAGATTTCCAAGCAGTCCTGCAGACTAAAACATGGATTAACGGGATATAACGCGGCTATCATGTTCTGAATCAGTTCAAAATCTTCCGGCGTATCCACAGTCCAGCGGTGACAACTGTAGTTTTTGTCGCAGTGGACGTTGGCGAGGCTATACCTGTCGGGGCGCCTGTAGATAAACGGTGTGACATGCTCCCGTTCGGGCTGTGTCTTTGCTTCAGAAAAAGCCTCACTTAGAGCCTTGAAGGTAAAAACCTCGGTGTCCATTCCCCGCGGGTAAGTGCGTTGCAGGCAATTGGAAACATAATCGTATTTCGGATAATGGTTTTTAAAAAACATGATCATCCTGTCAACCACCGCAGGATCGATCAATGGACAGTCCGAGGTAATACGGATCACTATATCCGCCGGATATTGTCTTGCGGCTCCATGGTACCTGGCCAGCACGTCATCTTCCGGACCGCGGAAATAGGGCACGGAAAGTTTATAACACAAATCGAGGATAGGCTGATCGGTTTCATTAGTTGTGGTAGCGATTACTATTTCATCAGCCAATTTCACCCGGCGCAGTCTTTCAACCTGGTATTCCAGCAGGGGTTTGCCCAAAACCTCTTTTAACACTTTGCCGGGGAGTCTGGTAGAGGTCATCCTGGCTTGAATAATAATGGCGGTTTTCAATTCCCTTTAAATACCCCCATAACATTAACATTACCTTACTTAAAAAGGGTACGTTTTTCTAATTACCTTCATCGTCACAGGGGAGCACGGAAATCCCGGGAGCAGCTAGTCCTGAATTAACACCTGAGAACCGTTCCAGTGTAAATCCAATATAACCAATGAAAATCTATTTTTTCTTAGCGACCATCCATAGATGTGACGAAAGCTTATGGTCAGCTAAAAAACGCTGAAAAGACACACCGGTAGTTTCCCACTGATCAATAAGGACTTGTTTTAAAAAAGATTGACATGTAACATCTAATTCGCCAGTTATAATTTTCTTTCTAACCAGTTCAGCATCAAGTTTACCAGGTGTAATAATTTCAATAATTTCAAATCCACAGGAATCCAACAAATAGCTAAGAGATTTGGGGTGGAAATAATTAAGATGGTTAGGTCCACCAATATTGTCCGATAATTTACCCAACATGAGCAGGTCAAATCCTTTGATATTTGGAGTTGTAAGAATCAATAGACCTCCTTCTGGAAGCGCTCTCCCACATGCGAGGAGAAAATCTTTTGGACAATAAAGGTGTTCTATTAATTCAAAATTTGTAATCACATCAACTTTATTTAAATCTACTTCTTCAATTGTCTTCTCTAAAGTATCAATCCCTTTACTGCGACAAGTCTTTGCCAAATCATGTGAGGGTTCTACGGCAATGACTCTCTCAAACACGGCTAATTTCTTTATCTCTTCACAAAAAGTGCCAAAACCGGCTCCGACATCTAAGAGAACTCTAGACGCGGAATTGTGTTTCTTGCATAATTCAACAACTCTTTTTGCTCTGGGTGCAAAAATCTGAATCCGTCTTGAATCTTCAGAAGCGGGGAAAATCCTTGAATTCCAGTGTTTGATGCTCTTAGCCGTAGCGTAAAATTCTGCCAGCATCTCAAAAGTAGGTCTTGGATTAATGAAAATTGTCTCACATTCTCTGCATCCAATAAAAGCAAAATCATTTTTTTCGAACAAGAATTGATAACTCCCAGACTCACAGGCAGGACAATTTATCTCAACAAATTTATGTTTTTGCGCGATCAGTTTTCCAACGTCTTCATTGTGCAGTTTTTTATTCTCAATCATCAAATGTTCCGGTCTAATATCTTTTTCTTTCATGATGTTTTAATTTCCCTTTTTTCAAGTAAGAACCATGTAATGTCATCCTGGGGGAAATTTTCATCACGGTGGTAAATAAAACCATAATTTATCAAACGCAAGTCTTTATACCTGTCTAGCATTTCACCGGCAAAATCACGCTTGAATAGTTTTCCCTGAAAACCACGGTATTTGACCTCCACCGGTGTGGGATTGTAATATTCAGCAAGACAAATGTAACATTTGGATGATTTATATAGTGTGTCATAAACCTGTGACAGGTTGTCCGGGTTGATGTGAATAAGCGTTCCTTTGGTAAAAACAAAATCTCTCATGTAATCTGGAGAAAAATCCAGAATGGATTGGTGGTAGATTTTAATTCTCTTTATTTTTTCAAGCTCTTTGACTGCTTTCAGATTTATTTCTACTGCCGATAAATCAGCTTCAGGAAGAAGTTGATTTATCGCTTGTAAATTAAGACCTATATTTGCGCCAAACTCAATGACTGAGCAAACTGACCGGGTACCGGCCAGGATTTTTGCAAAAAGATAAATATCGCTTGCAAGTAATATTTCTCCCTGATTTCTTTCAACGTATTCGTTACCAAATTCACCGGCCCAAAATTTCTCTTGTTCCGTTTTAAGACTATTCATAGTTCCTACTCCTGTTACATTTGTTTGCTATAAATTTTTTTGTTTTATATAGTTATCAATTTCAACCCAATCAAGATGCGGGGTTATTAAATTTATGGAATCTTTCAACCTGTTTTAGTCTTTCAATTTGGTATTCCAGCAGCGGTTTTCCCAATACTTCTTTTAACACTTTGCCGGGAAACCTGGTAGAAGTCATTCTAGCTTGAATTATTATTACCGTCTTCATTTCATTACCTCTGAAAAGCAGTTTGAAATGGGCTGCACTTGGCGCCGCGTCAGCGGCATGAGGGTCTAATTAAAATAAACCTTATTCATGTTCTCTAATATTAACTTTAGCTCATACTCAAGAGTATCCGCAATAAATATGCCATTTTTATTTTCAAGCGCCGTTAATAATGTAGGCAATAATTTAATAATTTCCAGGTTATAATTCTGCAGTAGTTCAATATCACTGCTGTCTTTGATGACTCTATCCAGTAGGTCAATTATATCTATCACAATGCTCATGGCTTTGGCTTCTTCAAGTAAAATAAAATATGCCCAGGCTTGTGCGCAGGCACTTATAGCCGTGTTAATGTTTTCAAAAATGGTACTGTTTTTATTCACAGTTATGTTCCATTCCTTAATATATATTTTCGGCAGTTTCCTGGAGTTCTTGATCGCCATATTCTATGGCATTTAAAATTATAAGGCACAATTCGTATATTTTAGAGTAGTATCTTTTTTTCCCTTCCAGGTTGTGATTTGCATCAAAAGATTCGTTATTTAATGCAAGGTTGCTGAATAAGAAACTGTACACGCCAGTTTCTTCTTTTAAAACCCGTGAGTAAAAATCAAATTGTCCCAACTTTTTTTCAAGTTCTGTTATAGCGTCGATTATTTGCCTTACAGGATCATTGCCAACCATATCATCCAAAATGGTAATTATCCTGCCGCAGTAATCTTTAATTAAGAGGGTCTGCTCTTCGATATTATGAACTTCAGCATTGACCCCGGCGGGTTGAGCAATATCCAGATTATTTTGGTATACTTTGCTTAATATTTCGGGGAAATTATAAGAACCTTCGAATTTTTGGCTCTTGATTTTTTCCAGTATACCATCTAACGCTCCTGCTATAGGCAACCCGTTTTGGGTGCAATTGATAAAACGAGTGTTTTTATGCACTTTGATTAATCCCTCGGTGGCTGCCCGCATGGCCAGCATGGGCCGGGTGGTGTATACTGTTTCCCCTTTCTTATTTTTAGTGGCTAGATAGCCTTTCTTTTTTAAGGTTTCCTCATCGGTCTCTTCAAAATAAATAGCGCCTTTGGCGTAGGTCTGGTTGTTGGAATAGCATAAGTCCTGGCCCGCCAAAATGATGGGGCTGCAGCCCATTTTAGCCAAGATATCCAAAATCGATATGGAAACGGAACCGCCTGAAGCAATGGTTACACATGGCTGTGCTAATTGGCGGTAAATGTACTGGTCGAAGTCGTGCATGGCAAAGAAAAACTTTTCTTTTTTGAACAGCGACAGCACTTTATAATTGACCATGAAACTGTAAAATAAAGCCATTTCTTGGTTGTGACAGTTGTGGGCAAAGATTTTCGCCTCACCATAGGCGCCATCTATAGCGCCTGCCGCATGAGCTTTGACGCCGTGATTATCCAGTACAGAGAAAGCACTGCCCACAGGCACGATTAATGCTTTGTCATATGATTCTCTTAAAATATCCAGGTCATATTCCAGCGAAGGACCGGCTCCAACCATTATTGCCGGCAGTCCCTCAAAGGTGCTGCCAAATTTTTCAACCGGTACGCTTTTGTACAATTGTTTTAAATTTAAAATATAATTTTGCAGCCACTGCTTGTCATGGTTCAGGATGGTGTTGACAGTAACAAATAAAGAGTTTAATTTTTCTTTTATGATTAGCTGCAGCTGCTGTATATGTTCTTTGTAGGCGTAATAATATCCCGGCAAGGTAGAGAAGAAAAAATTTATCGTTTGTTCTTTTTTAATTACATCCGCTACAAAGGCGGCAATTTCCTCTGCACGGTCGTCTTGGATAAAATAAAC